>Ga0307373_10001433_pt1 | contig 44762 bp, 27 predicted proteins | sample OX2MG_FD_202534 | JGI IMG/M metagenome (GOLD analysis project Ga0307373, IMG submission 202534) | Soil microbial communities from Risofladan, Vaasa, Finland - OX-2 | ecosystem: Environmental > Terrestrial > Soil > Coastal area > Acid sulfate soil | place: Finland: Risofladan, Vaasa | collected...
AACTGCTCGACGCTTGCCTCGGCAACCCAAGCGGGATGCGCCTTGGCGATGTAGAACCCCGTGCCCGCCACGATGTTCACCTCGCTGCGGCGGGCAATCTCTACCAACTGGCTCGGAAACGGGCCGATGGTCCGGGTGCCCAAATCGACGACCGTGCGCCCTCCCAGCACTCGGAAGTGCATCAACTCGCTTGCCGCCAATCGCTCATCCTTCATCACCAGGTTATCCCGGCAGTGGTACGGATCGGACGCGAGCAAACCCTGCAGCGAAGCCGTCACTTTCGTGTCGACGATGAACTGCCGCGATGCCTCGTGAGGCGGCACAAACCAGCACTGCAAATCGATCAACAGATGTTCGTGAGCAAGCGTCGGCCCCAAGTCAGCGGGCGACACGGCCCCTAAGACGGTTTGCACCTGCATGACTGCGACACTCCGCTCTCAACCAAGGCCAACGCGAGCCTGAACAGCATCGCCAATACCGGTTCCGGAAAATTCCAGGATGATGAGTTGGTTCATGCCGCGGAAGTGGGCCAACCCCGCACCGGTGATTTGCGTCCGACCGACGAATGCGCTCAGCTCGACGGCGGCAGCGTGGTTCGACGCCAACTCGGGGAAGCGCGCGAGATACCGCTCGGCCCGCGCCGCTTCGCTCGCCCGCAGGCGATGTTCCATGTCGGTCTGGGCAAGCTCGGCCAGTGAGCGTATGTCGGGCCCGCCGGCAGGGAGGAAGTCGTCGATCCTGGGCGGCTCACCGCGGTTCCCGGCGGCCTCGAAGGCTTCAAAGACGGCTTCGCGATCAGCCGTGGCGCGGCTAAGGACATCGCCAGAGTTGTGAGCTGTTTCGCACATCGCGGGACCTCGCCGAGCCGATGGACCTACGGAACCACTCCGCCGCCCGACAAACGGGCCTTCATTTTTATCCGCTCGCGCGGCGGGTGCAATAGCCGGTAAGACAATAGAAGACAATAGGGAGAAGATCCACAGATTACCCCGATTGGCACAGATTACGAGGAAGGCACGCAGCCACCGAAGTTCGCTCGCAGTTCGGCGGGGATCTTGGAGGGGACGTTTGCTCATGGGGACTCGGAAGTTCCCTCCGCCCGCCGCGGGTTGCTATAATGGCCCAAGATCGATATTCCCCACGAACTGGGCTGGTACAGCGAGGGAACCATGGCTCCTTTGGTGATTGAAGCGACGTACGAAAACGGCGTGCTCAAACCGGCGCAGGCCCTGCCGCTCGAAGAGCACCAGAGAGTCCAAATCACCATCAACTCGCGAGGCGGCCAGGTCCGCGCGACCGCCGGCCTGATCCCCTGCACAGATGCCAAACTCATTGAACACATCGCCCTGGACCCGATTGAGGACCTATGACTTTCGGCGATATCCCGTCGAGCGAATCGGTGTTCTTGGACGCGAACACGTTCGTGTACCATTACAGCCAGCACCCGATCCTGGCGCAACCGAGCACGGACCTGCTGGACCGCCTTGAACGGCGGCAACTTCAGGGATTCACTTCCGCCGACGTTCTCAGCGACGTGTCGCACCGGCTGATGGTTCTCGAGGCGGCAACGATACTTGGCTGGACCGGCACCGGTATCACTCGCCGGCTGCGGCGCCATCCAGACGAGATTCAGAAACTCACGCGCTTTCAGCAGTCGATCCAAGCAATCGCTGGATTCGGCATCGAGATCCTTCCGATCACGGCGTCTTTGGTGGAAGCGGCCACGACGATCAGCCGCAGCGTCGGCCTCCTCAGTGGCGACGCCCTCATCGTGGCTGTCATGCAAAGCGAGGGCCTGACTCACCTGGCGAGTCACGACGCCGATTTCGACCATGTGCCCGGAATCATCCGTTATGCGCCGGCTTAGCGGCGCGCTATGTTACGGCGACGTAAACAGGAGGTTGACACCCCCCGCTCGACTAGGTTCAGCACCGCGGGTTGTGGACGCGGCAGTCAATGGCAGGGCGACCTCCAGCGGCGGTTCAAGCGGGGGGCTGACGCCGGGGCACCCCCCGATCTCTCCGAAGGTCAAAAAAGAGGCGCTCGCGCGGCGACGGCGAAGTTGAGTGCGCCGAGGCCGCGCAAATATCGGCGCGCCGGTTGTGAAGGCGCCCGCGGTCGAAGCGCGGTGGGTCCATACGCATCGGTGGTTGGCGACGCGCGATGCGGCCATGTCGGCCGGGCTGTTCTCGACGGGCGCCAGAGGGTCTATGGATCGCTGGCAGACTTCTTGGTTGCCAATTCCAGCTCAGGGCGCCATTTGGCTGCCTCCTGCGGCTTTTCCCATGATTCGTAGAGCTGAACGAGTCGCCGAAGCGCCTCGGTCAAGCGGACCTTGCCTTCGCGAGGGATCTTCTCCTCGCGGGCCTTCATCCCCTCATACCCCTCTAACAAGAGCGGCTCGGCGTCGGCGTATTTCTGCAGCCCGGCGAGCGCCGCACCGAGCAGCGAGCGGGCGCTGAACGTCGTCCAAGCGTCCGGCTCTTGTCCCTCGCGGATCGTCAGGCACTCCCGAAACAGCGGCTCGGCCTGGGAAAACGCCTTGAGCTCCAACTGCGATAGCGCGAAATTGGCCAATGCTTCGGCCAATTGCGGACTGTCGGGCGCGAGCGTGCCGCGCGCCTTGGCGATCTCCTGTTTCACTAGCGCGACCGCTTGTTCGATTTTTCCCGTCTTCGAATACGCGTTGAGCAGGTATCCGACTTCCGGATCAACGGCGCCACTCTCCAACAGAAAATAGCCCTTCGTCTTTTCGCTGTTGGCGTGCGCCTGCTCGAGCAATGGAATCGCCTCGGCGTAGCGGCCCGCGTGGCAGTAAATCGCGCCGAGGTTGGCGGTGGTAATCAAGGTTTGTGGGTGCTCGGCGCCATACTTCTTGGTCTCGAGGCGAAACGTTTCCTCCAACAAAGCACTCGCCTGATCGAACTTCCCCGCCGCGTCGTACATCTGGGCGAGGTGGCCAGTCGCGTGAAGCGTGATCATGCTCGCCGCGCCATATCTGGCATTCGACAGCTTGACGGCGTCTTCCAACAATGCCAGGGCCGCATCGAGCCGCTGGGCGGACCCGTACGTTCTTGCGAAAGCATCCATGCACCTGAGCGTGACGGGATGGTCAGGGCCGAGGTGCGTTTGCATCGACGGCAGGGCTTCTTCGAAGAGCGCGAGCGCGTCGTCAAGCCGGCCGGCGCTCCGATACGCATCGGCCAGCGAACTCATTGTCACGAGCGTGTCGATGTGCCCCGAACCGAGCTTCGCCTTCATCAGCTTGAGCGTGTCTTCCCAGAGCGGCATCGCCAGGTCGAATTTGCCGGCGTCACGGTAACAGGCGGCGAGATTGCCCATCGTCCGAAGCGCGAGGGGATGTCCCGGACCAAACTTCGCATCGTAGAACTTGAGCGTCTCTTCCATGAGCGGTAGCGCCGCGTCACCCTTGCCCGCGGCCATGTACGCCGAGGCAAGGTTGTTCATGCCGGCGAGCGTTGTCGCATGATCCGGCCCAAGCTTGAACTTCGTCAGCTTGAGTGTCTCTTCGTACATGGGGATGGCCAAGTCGAGCTTGCCGATCTGCGCGTATGCCGCAGCGAGGCCGTTCATTGAGCTGAGCGTCTTGGTGTGCTGCGAGCCGTAGGTCGCCTTCATCCCCTGGACGGCTTGTTCCAACAGCGGCACCGCCTGTTTCTGCTTCCCCGCCGATAGGTACGCGCTAGCCAGGTTTTGCGCGTTCGTGAGTGTGCCGGGGTCGTCGAGCCCGAGCACGGCCTTACTTAGCGCAAGTGTCTCCTCGTACAACGGTATCGCCAACTCGTGCTTCGCTGCGGCGGCGTACACGGACGCGAGCACGTTCATGCTCTCCAACGTGTCGGGGTGGCGCGGGCCAAGCTTGTTCTTGCGCAGTTCCAGGGTCTCTTCGGATAATGACAGGGCCAGGTCGAGTTTGCCGGCAAGCTTATAAGCCCACGCAAGACGGTCCATGATCGCGAGCGATCTGGGGTCGTCGGGCCCGACCGTTGCGGTCAACGCGCCACGGGCGCGAATCAATAGCTCGATCGCCTTGTCCGGATAACCCAATCGCAATTGCGAAACGCCCAAAGTGTATTGCAATTTGGCGACAGCCAACGGGTCGCCCACCGCCTCTCCTTCCAACTCCTTCGTCGCGTGGTCGAGCCGCTCACCCAACAGAACCCTCAGTGACTTGCCTTCCTTTTCCTCCGCGCTCGGGTCGAGATCGGCGAAGATCGAACCGAGAATGTCGTTGCCTTTTTCGATTTGGGACAAACGGCGCTGCGCCTTTTCATTCGCCGCGCGCTCGGCGGCGGCGGCCTTCGAGGCGTCGTCCTTCGCCCTGGTCTCGGCCACAAGCGCCGTGGCGGTGGCCTGCCGGGCAGCGTTGATAAGGGCCACGGCCGCCAGCGAGACCAGCGTCAGCAGCACCAGCGCCGCCGCGCCTGCCTGCGCCCAGGCGCGGTGGCGCCGCAGCCAGCGTGCGAAGCGTTGGGCGGCGGTCTCGGGCAGCGCGCTCACCGGCTCGTCGGCCAACCAGTGCTCAAGGTCATCGGCCAAGGCGCGTGACGACGGGTAACGGTCGGCGGGCTTGAGGGCCATCGCCCGCAGGCAGATCGCCTCAAGCGCCCGTGGCAACCGGCGATTCACCTGCCGCGGCGGGAGAAACTCGCCTTGGGCCGCGCGTCGCAAGATGGTCTCGAGATCGCCGTTGCCCAGGGGCGCGCGGCCCGTCACCAGCGTGTAAAGCGTAGCCCCAAGGCTGTAGACGTCGCTGGCTGGCACGACGGCATCCTGCCAACCTTTGGCTTGCTCCGGGCTCATGTACTGCGGCGTGCCGATGATGGCGCCCATCCGAGTGCCATCGGTCGGACTGACCTCGAGCGACGGCGTGGCGGCGTTCCGAGGGTCGTGGGCGGACGCGTCCTGTTCCCCGTCCAATGTCCCCTGTTACCTGTTCCCTGTCGGCTAGTACTTTGGCCAGCCCCCAATCGACCACAAGCGTTTCGTCGTATTCGCCCAACATGATATTGGCGGGCTTGAGGTCGCGATGCACGACGCCGCGGCTGTGGGCGTATTCGATCGCGTTGCATGCGTCGATGAAACGGTTCAGCAGCTTGCGGAATTCGAGCGAACTGAATTCGGTACGTCCCGTCGCCTTGTTACTTGTCGCTATCTCCTGACTCCTGACTCCGGGCTCCTGACTTCCGTTGTCCGCCCCCTGTTCCCTTTCCCCTGTTCCCTGTTCCCTGTTCCCTCGTCCCGTGGAATCGTTCGATGGCTTCCTTGAATGACTCCCCCTCGATGAATCGCATGGCGTAACAGGGCTGGCGGTCAGCATCTTCGACGAGCCCGTATACGGGCACGATGCCGGGGTGCTGCAGCCGTGCGGTCACCTCGGCCTCGCGCAGAAACCTACGGCGCAGCTCCGGGTCCTCGGCAAGATGGCCTTGAATGCGCTTGAGTGCGACCTCGCGGCCCAGCTCTGAATCCTGAGCCAGGTGAACCTCCCCGATGCCGCCTTTGGCATGAAAGCGCGTGGGCCGATAGCGGACGTCGGAAGCGGGAGCGCGTCCAACCGACCCCTGGAACTTGTGCGGTGTTGGTGTCAGATGCGGGAGGGTGCTGGCCAACGAGTCGCGTTCAAGCGCCGGAGTCGCCATCGCCGACTCTAAATCGGGCGTGTCCTTGCCGCCAGGTTCACCCAGCCTCGACGCCAGGGCCGCGGCATATCGCGGATAGCAATCCAGGAAATCGTCGGCCGACGCGCCTCCATCCGTGCGGCTGGTGAGCTGGTATTCGGCCACAATCAGCTCGACCGCCGCATCGTGGTTCGACGCCAGGCCGGGGAAGCGCGCCAGGTACTCCTTCGCGCGCGCGACTTCGCCGGCACGCAGGCGGTATTCCAGGTCGGTCCGGGCAAGCTCGGCCAGCAGGCGCGGATCGCTTTCGACGGTGGGCAGAAAGTCTTCGATCCGTGGTCGCCGGCCGGTCTGCCAGGCGGCCTCGAAGGCTTCAAGACTCGCTTCGCGCTCGGCGGTCGCGCGACTGAAAACGTCGCCGGAGTTGTGGACCGATTCGCTCATTCCCGCACCTCGCAGTGCCGATGGAATTCGGAAGTCGCCCCGACAGATTTGGCGTTCATTGTTGCCTGCTTACTGGGCGGCTGCAAGTGGGCAGAAAGCCGGCCTCGAAGCGGGTTTTTTCGGAGAGTTTCGGCCCCGACCCGACGGCGTGCGATTTCCGGCCTTGTCCTCTGTCCCCTGCAACCTGTCCCCTGTCCCCTATTTTTCAGTGCAGGTTTTGCCGGCAAATCCGCATTGATCTTCTAGCCGGGCCCTGCGGGCCTTGCGGGTGGCCGGCTGGCGCCGGAGTCAAGCTCCGGCGCGCTTGCCACGGCCGGGAGCGGCCGCGGAACTCGAAAACCAAGCACGGAGGCGCAATCGTGTCGAATTCACCCCCTTTCAATCTGGAGCCTTGCCGTGCTTCCCACCGCTCACCACCGTTACGTGTCCCGATGGCCTTTCGGCCGCGGGTTCATCCCCCTCTGGACGATCTTTAGCGTCTTGATTGCACTGGGCGCCTCGCCCGTCACCGCCCAGCCGCCCGTCGACGAAAACGCCGTAGTACTCGTAAGGAGTTCTACGGCCCTGGAAGCCCCCTTATCGCAGAGAGAGATCTATCGGCGCACGCTGCACGGCTGCGCCTGGGTCGTATTCACCGACGCCAAGGGAGAATTCGCCGGTTGCGGCAGCGGCTGGCTGCTCGACCGCGACCGAAAGCTCATGTTGACCAACCACCATGTCGTCGCCGGGCACGACGTCGTCAAGGTCTACTTTCCCGCGGTCAAAGACGGGAAGATCGAGGCCGATCCGCGAAGGACGATTCAAACGGGCCAGGCCGTCGCGGGCGAAGTGTTTCTCAGCGATCCTCAACGGGATCTGGCACTGGTCTCGCTGGCCTCGGTGCCCGACGACGCCGCGGCGTTGGTGCTCGCCCAGAACGGCCCCGATCCGGGCGACGCGTTGCACGTGATCGGCAATCCCATTGGTTCGAGCGGCGCGCTCTGGGTCCTCACGACCGGCCACGTGCGCGCGGTGCTTCACGCCTCGTTGCCCTTGGGGGGTGGGCAGCAGTTGTCGGCCCAGGTGATCGAATCCGACTTGCCGGTGAACCAGGGCGACAGCGGCGGTCCCGTGGTGGGCGCGCAAGGGGAGCTGCTTGGGGTGGTGTCGTGCTTTCACACGACAGCCCGGCTGGTGAGCGTGTTCATCGACGTCTCGGAGCTGCATGCCTTCCTCGACGAGGTCTTGCCGTTGCTCGCGCCCATGACCGCGGCCGAGTTCGACAACCGCGGTTGGCGGCGATACCAGGCGGGCCGATACGACCTGGCGCTGGGCGATCTGAGCCGCGCCGCGAGCATGGAGCCACGTTCGGCGGCAGTATTGAGCCATCGCGGCTGGTGCTTCCAGCGAACGGGCGATTACGACACGGCGCTGGCCGATTTCAACGAGGCGCTCGCGATCGAGCCGAAGCTGATCGACGCCCTGAAGGGCCGGTGCTCGGTGAAGCTCGCCCGCAACGAGCTCGAGCGGGCGATTGAAGACGCCACGACGGTCATCCGCCTCGACCCGCAAGACGCGCAAACCTACTTCAACCGCGCCCAGAGCCACCTCAGACGGCGCGAGTTCGCCATGGCGATGGCAGATTTCGACCGCGCCATTCAGCTCGACGGCGGCTCGGCCCTCTACCGGTTTGGCCGCGGCCAGGCACACAGCAGCCTGGACCACGTCGACGCGGCGCTCGGCGATTTCGAGGCCGCCACAAAATTGGACGAGCGTTATCAAGCGGCGTACCTCGAAGCCGCCCGCATCCTCTACCACCAGAAGAAAAACACCGAGCGGGCGATGATGCTCTTTACCACCGCCATCGAGTGCGATCGGCTGAATGCCGAGGCTTGGCTGGGACGGGGCTGCGCGTTGTATCTCACTCGCGAATACGACCGGGCGCTGGCCGACTTCAACCAGGCCATCCAGCTCGACGCGGCCTATCATGGGGCCTACAACATGCGGGGAAATGTCCGCTTCAACGTCGGCCGCTACGCCGAGTCGCTCGACGACTACACCTCGGCCATTCGCCTCGACGGAGCCAACGCGGTCTACTATCACAACCGCGGTAATTCGTACTACCAGCTTGGCCGGTACGAGCAGGCCGTGCCCGATTTCAGCGAGGCGCTGCGGCTCAATCCCAAGGACGTCGACAGTTATAATCGGCGCGGCAACGCCTATATGCAACTCGGGCTGAACGCAAACGGGCAGGCCGATTTCGCGGCGGCGCTCAAGCTCGACCCCAAGGCGGCCGCGCAGCACGTCAAGCGGCGCTACACCCGGTACTTGAAGGTTACGAACTCCACTAAGGAGCCGATCGAAGTCCGTTTGCAATACCAGACCAAAACGGTCAAGGGAGGCTGGGCCTGGTATCCCGCCGCGCCGTCGTCGGGCAAGTACCAAACCTTCACGCTTCAGCCGCGTGAATCGACGTACCTTAAGGACCGCGACGTGCAGGTCCACGCGGCCAACGTGCGGATTTGGGCCAAAAGCCTGACGTCCAGCTCGCGATGGGACCGCTACCGCGAACGCGACTTCCAGTTGGCCGCGCCGGAAGGCTACCTGGCGGTCGACGTGGCAACGAGCGAATACGAGTTCACCCCGTGACACCCAAGAAGGAGGTTCTTCCATGTTCCGAATTTCAATCGCGTGGTTCGTCGTCGTGGCGTTGATCCCCTGGTCCACCAAACTCGCCGGCGCCCAGGAGCCTGTCGCCAAACCGTGGCGGCTAAGCTACACCGATAACACCCAGGCCGGCGGCGGCCTGACGAAGGTTGAGTTCTACGAGACGCGTCAGGAGGCGGAGGCGGCCAAAGCTTTGTGCGTATTGGCGAACGACGGCAGCCGTGGTCTCGATCCATCGGCGGCGCTGCCCTACACCAATATCAGGATCGACCAGGTGGCGCCGACCGAGTGGCAATCGCACCTGGCCGACAACGTCAAGGAAGCGAAGGAAGCCGTGGACAAGGCGAAGGAGATCAAGGAAAAGGGGCTCGCCACCCTGGCCAAAGGGCGAAAGCTCGGCGATACGCTCCGCGAGTACCGCAAAGCCTTGGAGCGGGTGATGTCGCACGTGAAGCAACTGCGCTCCACGCTGGTTTCGATGACGGGCACGATCGAACGCGGAACCTTCGAACAGATCAATCGAACGATCGAGGACTTCAACCAGCAAGCCGAAGACTACAACGAGCGGGTGACATCGCCCCGGACCGTGCTCCAGCTTCAGCGGGAGAACGGCGGCAGGATCATCGGGCCGCGCGAGTTCCCGACGATCGAGACACTCGACACGGTGGGCCCCGATGAACTGAAAGGGACGTTGGCCGACGATGGCGGAGCGTCGCTGCTTGCCGGTAAGAAGGGCCGCGCCAATTTCGCGGGGAGTGAAATGCCGGTTCAGTTCCATCACGATGGGACCATCACCTTCGGCGGCGAATCGAACCCCATTCGAGGGCACTTCGTGGAATCCGGCAATCGGGTCACGATCGTGACGGAGACGTTCGAATACCGCGGAACGATCGATGGAAACACCATCAGCGGCACGCGCCGGAGAAGGGGCGGCAGCGGGCAAGAGCCTTTTAGCATCTCCTGGGGCACACCCAGTGCCGCCGGGGTCTGGCGCCAACCGCCGGCATTCACCGTTGGCGGAGACGGGCGGCTGTACCGCATGGACTACCGCATCACCCTGAGGGCCGGCGGGACGGGCGTCTATGAAGCATGGGGCTATCTGCCAAAGATCACCAGCAACTTTAAATGGAAGCAGGAGGGCGATCGGGTGTTTTTCGACTGCGGCCCGAACGCGGTTGGAACAAGATGGTATCGTCTCGAGGGCGACAAGCTGATTGACGAGGATGATCCGGACCCGAAGACGACCATGACGCGCAGCGCGCGGTAATGCCGCCGTCAGCGTTCGGTTCCGTCGCGTGGCGTCGATTGCTTTGCCGGCGTAACCAGCCGCTGGTAGCCTGGGTGCTCGTGAATCGAGTTCAGGTCGGGGTCTTTCCGCATGTGTTCGAAGTCCGACCATCCCGCGCGTACGGAGGCGTCCAGGGCTTCGACGGCCAGGTCGGCGTAACCCTGGCACGCCTCACGCCCGTCGTCGTTTTCGTCAGCCTGGTCGTTGACAGCCGCCGCGGAGCAGAGCGCGTAGCAACACGCCACATTGTAGAGGTTCGCCGCTTCAAGCGGCGCCAGTTCACGAAGCTTCTCGGTCGCCGCGACGGCTTCGTCGACATGCCGCTCTCGACAAAGTAAGCTGACCCGGATCGCCAGGAGCTGCGCCGCATCAGCCGCCGGCAGCGCGAGAATCTCGGAGAGGTCGCCGGTCGCGCGCGACGCCATTCGGCAACGTTCGAGGCTTACCCGGTGGTCCCTGAGCCAGCGCTGGTACATGGCCTGCCCTTGCAGTTTTCCCTCGCGCTCGAGTTCCTCCAGCAACGCGACCCCGCGTTCGAACGATGCCGCGGCGGTGGTGAATTCCAAGGCCCGCATCTCCAGCAGCCCCAAGTTGCAGAAGTTACCCGCCAACGAAGCTCGCGCGCGGAGCTGCGCCCCGTCGGCCTTGGCCAGCTTTTCAAGTATTCCAATACTGGCGTGCAACGATTCACGTGCTCGCCCCAGGTCGCCCGCGTGGGTGGCAACAATGCCAAGGCCGTTGTGGGCCGACGCCAGGTCGTCCTGGGTCTCGGCGTTCGCCGGGTCGGCGGAGGCCCGTCGCTGCGCGATCTGCAGGCGTTTTTCGAAGTAATCGCGCGCCGCCGTAAGGTCGCCGCGCTGGTCGGCCAATGCGCCGAGCTTACCATATACCACCTCGCGGTCGCGCTCGAACTGGACCGGGTTGGCGCTGCGCGCGCCCAGTGCGTCGAGAATCTCCAAGGCCCCATGAAACGAAGCCTCGGCGGCCGCAGTCTCGCCGGCAGCCGTTTGCACTTCCGCCAGCAGCACGCACGACACGAAGCGGTCGCGCAGATAGGCAACGTTATCGGAATCCGACTCGACCAGCGCCGTGCGCAGCTCGAGCGATTGCTCGACGTGGCGACGAGCGGGGGCGATTTCCCCTGCGAGCAACAAGAGTTGTGCCAAGGTCGAGTGCGTGTGCGCCAGGTCCTGACGCGCTTTGGCGTTGGCGGGGTCGATCGCCGCGCGCCGCTCGGCCGCGGCAAGGCTTCGTTCGTACCAGCGGCGGGCGCCCGCGGCGTCGCCCAGGTGGAGATCGACGTTCGCCAGATTATCGTAAATCTGCATCAGCTCGCGTTGCACCTCGTTATCGGCGGCGCCTGCGGCGCCGAGCGAATCGAGCACTTCCAGACTGGCCTCGAGGTCAACGCGCGCTTGGGAGGCGTCGCCTTGCGCGAGCCGCACGTTCCCCAACATGCGCCGCGAGCGCGCCAGGTCACAGGCGGCCTTCGGGCTGGTGGGGTCGGCCTGGAACGCCTGCTCGGCAAGCTTGAGGGCCGCTTCACTGTGCTCGCGCGCTGTCTGCGTGTCGTTTGCGCTCAAGCACACTTCGCGCAGCTTGTCATGGGCGACGAGCAGGTCCCGGAGCACTGGGGCCGAGTGAGGCTGGGCGGCGATCAAAACCTCGTCCAGTTCCAACTGCCGCTGGTAACAACGCTGCGCCGCCGCAACGTCGCCCAACTCCAGCTCCATCAATCCCAATCGGCCCGATGCAAGGGCCACGTCGCGCTGATACCGCGTGCTCTTCGGACTGTCGGCCAGCAGCGATTCAGCCAATCGCAGGCTGCGCAGGTGGTACTCTCGCGCCTCGCGAGTCTTCCCAGTCACATGGCTGATTTCGCCGAGCCGGCTGAGGGCCGACGATAAATCGCGGCGCGCCTCGGCATCGTCCGGCTGCGCGGCCGCGAGTGCTTCGCGAATCGCGAAGGTCTGCTGGTAGTGATCCAGTGCCTCGGCGATGAGGCCGAGCCGCTGACTGGCGTCTCCCAACCGCTCTTCGGTCAACCACAATGCCCTTTGGAAGTCCTCGCTGTTCGGATTGGTCGCGAGCAGCGCCTGGCTCAACTCAAGGGCATGCGTGAAATGCTCACGCGCGGCCTGGGCGTCGCCCAACTCCAGGCAGATGTCGCCCATGTGATGGTAAGCGGCGACCACATCGTAGTCGGCTCGCGTCGACGCACCGGACACCAGCGTGGTCCGCTCCAACCCCGCCAATGCCGTCCGCAGCAGTTTTTGCCGCAATTCGCGCGTCGCCGGCGCGTCGAGCAGGTCCTGCTGCACGCCGAGCACCAGCTCTTCGAACGCGCCGACCGCCATGTCGCGCTGCTTGGTGGCCAACTCCGCGTTCTTCACCGCGCGCCGGCGCTCAATCTCGGCCGTTTGCTCGGCCTCACGCTCCGCCGCCAATGCCTGTTCCGCCTTGGCGTGCGCCTCCGCTTGGAGGCGGCGCGCACGATCGACCACCAGCAGCGAAACGGACGAAACCAAGGTCACCAGCAGCAATGCTGCCGTTCCTGCCCGCACCAACGAACGGTGCCTGCGGCCCCAACGGGCCAGGCGCTCGGCTGGCGTGTCGGACCGCGCCACAATCGGCTCATCGGCCAGCCAGTGCTCGATATCATTTGCCAGGGCTTGGGCGGAAACGTAGCGGTCGGAGGGCACGAGCGACATGGCTTTGCGGCAGACGGCGGCCAATGCAACCGGCACTCTCGAATTCGCATCGCGCGCCACAACGAACTCGCCCTGGCGGACCTGTTCGAGCACTTCGACCTGATTGCGGCCGGTAAACGGCAGCTTGCCCGTCACCAGCGTGTAGAGCGTCGCGCCCAGGCTATAGACGTCGCTGGCCGGGCCGACAATGTCTTGTCGGCCTTCGGCTTGCTCGGGGATCATGTACTGCGGCGTGCCGACGATCGTGCCCATTCGCGTAACACCGTCCGCGTCGTGGCAGGCTGCTGCGTTCTTCTCCGCGTCTCCGTGTCCCCCCGCCTCCGCGTCCTTCTTCTCCGCGTCCCGCTCTCCCCAACTCCCTGTCCCCTCTCTCCGGTCCCCCATCACCTTGGCCAGGCCCCAATCGACAACCAGCGTCTCGCCGAACTCGCCCAGCATGATGTTGGCGGGCTTGATGTCGCGATGCACCACGCCGCGGCTGTGGGCGTATTCGATCGCGTTGCAGGCGTCGACGAAACGGTTCAAGAGTTTGCGGAATTCAAGCGAAGAAAAGTCGATAGCACGCACAGAAACAGGGGCCTCACGGCCCCCGCTTGCCTGTTCCCTGTCCCCTGTCCCCTGTTCCCTCGTCCCGTGGAATCGCTCGATCGCTTCTTTCACCGATTCCCCTTCGATGAAGCGCATCGCGTAACAAGGCTGACCGTCGGCACCTTCGACCAAACCGTAAATGGGGACGATGCCCGGGTGCTGGAGCCGAGCCGTAATCTCGGCCTCCAGCAAGAACCGCCGTCGGCACTCGGCGTCGTCGGCGTGGCGTTCTTGTATGCGTTTCAGTGCAACCTCGCGGCCAAGCTCGGCGTCTTCCGCCAAATGCACCTCGCCGATGCCGCCACGAGCGTGAAACCGAGTGGGGCGGTAACGGACTTGCGGGCTCGAAGTGTGTATGGTCGATGGTCCGATGCCGTGCGGCGTCGAATCGGGCGGAGGCAGCGTGCTCGCCAACGCAACTTCGTGAGCCGACGCTGGCGGCAGTGTCGACTCTTCGGCCGGCGAATCCTTGTGGGAGGGTGTGGCCAACCGCGATGAGAGTGCGGCGGTAAACTGCGGATAGCGAGCCAGGAATTCGTCGGCCGATCCGCCGCCATCGGTGCCACCCGCGAGCCGGAACTCAGCCACGATCAGATCCACCGCCCCTTCTCGATTTGAGGCCAGGCCGGGGAAGCGCTCGAGATATTCCACGGCCTGCGCCGCTTCGCCGTCGCGGAAACGGTATTCCAGGTCGGTCTGTGCCAGTTCCGCCAGAAGGAAGGCGTCGCCGCCACTGGCAGACAGAAAGTCTTCGATCTTCGGTCGCTCGCCATGTGACCAAGCGGCTTCGAAGGCTTCCAAGATGGCCTCGCGCTGGGCTGTGGAACGGCTGAAGAGTTGGCCGCGGTTGGATTGCGTTTCGCTCATCGAAACACCTCACGTTTAGCGTCGCGGCCTTGGGTCTGCGATCTTCGCGTGCGCGTAGGCACCGTGTGGACCGATTGCCACACAATTCGGCAACTTAAGCTCATGGTTCGACTTTCTCTGTCCGCGGAGTTTCGGCCCGCTCGCGCAGTTCGGCCACATCCGTCCAGAATCCCGCCAGCGCCTCGCGCTCGTCGTCCGGCAGCTTCGCCAAGGTGTCAGTGTCGCGGATGCCGGCCAGGTCGGAATCTTGCTGCCAGTGTGCAAGCGTCTGGGCGATGAACGTCCGTTGCGGAGCGTCAGCGGTGGCCAGAAAGTTGCTCCAGGCGGCCAGCTCAGCCTTCAGCCAGTCGCGCACCTGCTGGCGGAGTTTGGCTTTTGCCGCGTCGTCCGCTGGCGGGACGTCCCCGCCTTGGCCCGAACCGGCCAGGGCGGCGCAGCAAGCGGCGTTGTAACGGTGCTGCGCCTGGCGACTATCGCCAAGCGCCGGGTTGGCTTCGAGCTCTTCGACCCAGAGCCTGGCGGCGGTGGTGAAGAGCGCCTTGTCGTAGGCCCTTTGCGCCAGTGCAATCTGTTCGGCTTCGTCCTGGGGCTGTTGAGTACCCTCGACGATCGCGGCCAGCCGCGCGTCGAGGGCGGCAAACGCCGGATCCGAATCTCGCAGTCGGGCCAGCTCACGCTCGGCCTCCGCGACGCACTCGGCGTCGCCCAGCGCTCGGGCCGCTACCATTAGGTCGCTCAGGTGTTTGGCCAGGAAGTGCTGATAGGTTGGGTTCGCGAGGTTGGAGGCCATGGCCTTTCGCTGCCACTCGACGGCCGATCGCAGCCGGACGCGCGCTTCCTGGTATCGTTTCGCGCGCAGGTCAATGATCGCCATGTTATTCAGGGTGGCGCCCAGATCGCGCCCAAAATGGGGAGACTCGGGGTGCTGCTGCGCCAGCTTCCGCTCGATGGCCAGCGCCGACTCGTAGGCCTGCATCGCCTCGGCGGGCTTTCCGGTGGCACTCAGCAGGAGTCCCATGTTGTTGTGGCTGCGCGCCAGGGCCCTCTGGTACTCGGTGACGGAGGGGTCGGCGTCGGCCAGCCTTTGCTGAATTGCCAACGCCGACTTATAGGCCTTTTGCGCCTCCACCGGCTTCCGGGCGCCCATCATGAGGACGCCAGTACTTGCGTGCGTAGCCGCCAGGTCCCTCTGGTAATCCGTGACGGTCAAGTTGCCGTCTGCCAACTTTTCCAGAATCGCCAACGCGCGCTGGTAGGCCTTCAGGGCCTCGTGCGGCTTCCCGGTGTTTTCCAGCAGGATGCCTATGTTATTTTGGCTCTGCGCCAGGTTGCTCTGGCACTCGGTGACGTTGGGGTTGGCGTCGGCCAGCTTCTGCCGGATTGCCAGCGCCGACTCGTAGGCTTTCAGCGACTCGGCCGCCTTCCCGATGACGTGTAGAAGGTTGCCAATGTTGTTATAGCTGGCCGCCAGATCCGTCTGGAACTTGGTGATGGTCGGGTTGGCATCGGCTAGCTTCTGCTGGATCGCCAGCGCCGATTCGAGCACCTCCGCCGCCTTGGCCAGCTTCCCGGTGTCGCATAGCAGGTTGCCGATGTTATTGAGGCTATGCACCAGCGCGCTCTGGTACTCGGTGACGCTGGGGTTGGCGTCGGCCAGCTTCTGCTGGATCGCCAGCGCCGACTCGTAGGCCGCGAGCGCCTCGGCCGGCTTCCCAGTCGCACCCAGCACGATGCCGATGTTGTTGTGGCCGGCCGCAAGGTCGTTCTGGTACTTGGAGACGGTGGGTTTGGCGTCGCACAGCTTCTGAAAGATTGCCAGGCATTCACGGTACGCGATCAGGGCGTCTTGCTTGTCTCCGATCTCGTCGATCAAACGGGCGAGATCGTTGCTAGCGCGGGCCAGACGAGCCAGCGATTCGGGGCGGGTGTCGCTGTCGGCCTGGAGCCGCTCACGCAAGGCTTTGAAGAAGGCCAACGGCTCCTTGAGCAGACGTTTACGCAGGCCCTTGAGTTTCGGGGAGTTCTTTAGCTCTGGCTCATTGGCGACCGCGTCGCGGAACCGCTTCACGGCGTCGATGGCCTGCGTCTCGCGCGCCTCCGCGACCTGACGCTGGGCGGCCTCGGCCGAAAGCGCCGTGGCCGTCGTGCGCCGCGCTTGATCCACCACCACCAGCGCCGCAGCCGACACGGCGGCCACCACCAGCAAGGCCGCCACGCCTGTTCTAACCAACGAACGGTGCTTGCGGCCCCAGCGAGCCAGGCGCTCGGCCGGCGAGTCGGCTCGCGCCACAATGGGCTCATCGGCCAGCCAGTGCTCGATATCGTTTGCCAGGGCTTGGGCGGAAACGTAGCGGTCGGAGGGCACGAGCGACATGCGTATTGCGGCAGACAGCGGCCAATGCAAGCGGCACTCTCGAATTCGCATCCCGCGCCGCAACGAAATCGCCCTGCCGGATATGTTCAAGCACCTCGACCTGGTTGCGGCCGGCAAACGGCAGCTTGCCCGTCACGAGCGTGTAGAGGGTGGCGCCCAGGCTATAGACGTCGCTGGCCGGGCCGACGATGTCTTGCCGCCCTTTGGCTTGCTCGGGGCACATGTACTGCGGCGTGCCGACGATCGTGCCCATTCGCGTAACACCGTCCGCGTCGTGGCAGGCTGCTGCGTTCTTCTCCGCGTCTCCGTGTCCCCCCGCCTCCGCGTCCTTCTTCTCCGCGTCCCGCCCTCCCCAACTCCCTGTCCCCTCTCCCCGGTCCCCCATCACTTTGGCCAGCCCCCAATCGACCACCAGCGTTTCGCCGTATTCACCCAGCATGATGTTGCCGGGCTTGATGTCGCGGTGGATCACGCCGCGGCTGTGGGCGTATTCGATGGCGTTGCAGGCGTCGATGAAGCGGTTCAGGAGCTTGCGGAATTCGAGCGAAGTAAAGTCGATGACTTTCGCGGCAACAAGTGGGTGCTCAGGCCCCCCACTCGCCTCTGTTCCGTGGAATCGTTCGATCGCTTCCTTGAGCGATTCTCCTTCTATGAAGCGCATGGCGTACCAGGGCTGCCCGTCAGCGTCTTCGACGAGCCCGTATACGGGAACGATGCCGGGGTGCTGCAGCCGTGCGGTCACCTCGGCCTCGCGCAGAAACCGCCGGCGCAGCTCCGGGTCGTCAGCAAGATGGCCTTGAATTCGCTTGAGTGCGACCTCGCGGCCCAGTTCTGAATCCCGAGCCAGGTGAACCTCCCCGATGCCGCCCTTTTTGTGAAAGCGCATGGGCCGATAGCGGACGTCGGAAGCGGGACCACGTCCAGCCGACCCCTGGAACTTGTGCGGCGTTGGTGTCAGAGGCGGGAGGGTGCTGGCCAACGAGTCGCGTTCAAGGGCCGGAGTCGCCATCGCCGACTCTAAATCGGGCGTGTCCTTGCTGCCTGGTTCACCCAGCCTCGACGCCAGGGCGGCGGCATACCGCGGATAGCGGTCAAGGAATTCGTCGGGCGACGCGCCTGCGTCGGTGCCAACCGCCAGGCGGTATTCGGCGACGATCAGCTCGACCGCCGCGTCGTGGTTCGAGGCCAACTCGGGGAAGCGCGCGAGATACCGCTCGGCGCGCGCCGGTTCGCCCGCCCGCAGACGGTATTCCAGGTCGGTCTGGGCAAGTTCGGCCAGCAAACGGCTTTCGGTTTCGCGTCCATGAAGAAAGTCTTCGATCCGTGGCCGATGGCCGGCACGCCATGCGGCCTCGAAGGCTTCCAGGATCGCTTCGCGATCGGACGTGGCGCGGCTGAAAACGCCTCCAGCGTGGGAACCTGTTTCGCTCAACGTGGCACCTCGCCAAGCGGATGGACATACGGAATCACTCCGCCGCCCGACAAACGGGCCTTCATTTTTATCCGCTCGCGCGGCGGGTGCAAGTGTAAACTTGACTGTGGCAATCGGAATGAATTCCGTTCTACGCGCCTTCTTCCAGCCAGTGGCGCAGGCCTTTCTTTACTTCATCGAGCACGCGATGCACCAGCCGCTCGCTGCGGCCGACGCGGCCTGCGATCTCCGGCACCGTGTGCCCCTCCAAGCGCAACTGAAGGATTTCGCGGTGCTTTTCGTTGGTAAGGCCGGCGTATAGCCGTTCGAGCGTTTCTACGAGCTGCGCCGCTTCGTCGGGCGTGGGGTCATGGGCCATCGCCTGGCAGTGCGAGAGGCTGTCATCGACATCGCCGCCCCGTCGCAGTTCGCGCCGAGCGTCGCGGCGGCCGGCGGTATAACGTTCGACGCGGCGCGCGCACTTGCGAACCGTGATCCGCACCAGCAGCGCTTCGAGGCTGTCCCAACCGTCGAGTTCGAACTCGCCCTGGTTCACGTGCTTAAAGAAAGTGCCGAGTGCCGACTGGACCGCGTCCTCGGGGTCTTCCTTGGGGCGCAAGCCGTGGGGCAGCGACTTGCGGGCTTGGCCGATCAATCTCCGTGCGAACTGCTTGTATATCCGCGACGCGGCACTGTCGTCGCCAGCGCGCAGCCGTGCCAGCAAATCGTCGAAAGAGCTATCGGCGGGCATGGGGGAAATGATTTTGAATTTTCGGTTTTTGGACTTTGGACGTTGGGCTTTGCCTTGATGCTACCCGCACGTTCGATGGAATCAATGGCCGTTGAAAAACGAGGAAGGACATCCATTGAGGCGACCGATTGACACAGATCTCTTTCTTGTTCGCGGCGGATCCTGCGGTGCGAAACCAGTTAGGGGCTTTGGATTTGGCTTTCGGCCACGAAATGTTCGGATCGTTCCGGGGCAAGTACAAAATGCAAGTGGTTGGTGGGGTATGGCTTACGAAAAATCGAACGTGATCGAAATAAACTTGTGCAGGTTTTCCGGCGAAATCCGCATTGATCTCTTAGCCGGGCGCCACGGGTGGTCCGCGGGACGCCGGCTGAAGCCCAAGATGACCCGCAAAGGGCCCCCCCGCCGTGTTTGCCAACCTGTTTCAACGCGTTCTAAAGAACTCAAAATCCTCACGCAAGCCGAATCGTGTCATGGGGCAGAACGGCCGCAACCGCCGACTGGCTAACCCCTAACGGCTGGAGATCCGCGAGCTGTTTGTCATCGACGGCGTGCCGACCCTTGGTTTCCCATCCGTGGGGGAAGTTCAAGGAACCAGTAAAACAGGGCTCTTTATTGGGAGTGGCACGCTCATCGGACCACGCTCTGTGCTGACCGCAGGACACCTCGCACAAGGTGAAGGGGTGCATCCGACGGATTTTTTCATCGGCGGCGATGATTTCAAAGTGCTCGATTCGATCACGTATCCGGGTTATGTCCCCGGAGGAAATAATATCGGCGACGCGAAGAACGACATCGCCGTTCTCCAGCTCGCCGAGCCGGTGGTCGGAATTACCCCGAGCCCAATCTATTCGGGCACACCGGCGGTGGGCACCCCAATCACGTTCGTTGGTTTCGGAGGCACGACTGACGCCATGAACCCTCCAGGGGTCGGTACCAAACGAGTTGGCGTCAATGTCATCGGCGCCGTCGACGATCACACGTTTTCGTGGACATACGCTAATCTGGCAGGGGGAACGACCTATGGCGATTCAGGAGGGCCTGAATTCATCAAGACGGGGTCTACGTACGCGATTGTGGGCGTTACATCAGGCATCGACAGTGTCGCCAAAACGGACTTCGCCACCCGCGTCGATGCCTACTCCTCGTGGCTCTCGCAGGGTAACACGACGACGTATGTGCTCGGCACCGATCGCAACCTTTGGCAGGAAAACGTGGGGTGGGACTATCAGGGGCGAACTTGGATCGACGGTAATGTGCTTTCCTACCTGGTCGTGGGAAGCGAAATCTATGCCTTGGGGACCGATCACAACCTTTGGGAGGAACAGGCCGGTTGGCAACACTCGGGTCGCACCCTGATCGACAGCAACGTCAAATCGTTCACTGTCGCTGTCGACACCCTCTACGTCGAGGGGCTCGACCTGAACCTTTGGAAGGAGAACATCGGCTGGCAGTCGAATGGCTGCACCTGGGTTGACGGCAACGTCGCGGCCTACTCCGTGGCGAGCGATGGCATCTATGTGATGGGCACGGACGGGAACCTGTGGAAAGAGAACGTCGGCTGGCAGCAGAATGGCCGGACCTGGGTCGACGGAAACGTGCTCTCGTTCGCCGTCGGCAGCGACTCGCTGTACGTCCTGGGCACCGACCGCAACCTCTGGCAGGAGAATGTGGGCTGGCAAACGAACGGCAGAACCTGGGTCGACGGCAACGTCAATTCTTTCGAGGCCACCAACGGGGTGTTCTATGTGCTCGGGACGGACGGAAAGCTGTGGCGCGAAACGATTGGCTGGCAACAGTCGGGACGAACCCAGATCGAACAGTCGGTGTTGGCGTTTGGAACCGCTGGTGCCGGCGTGATCGATGTGCTCCTCACCGACCACAATCTGTACCGCGATGATGCCAATGGGTGGGCTTGGGTCGATGGGAATGTGCTCTCGTTCGCCGGCCAGTGGACGCCCGCGGGACAAAGCGTCGTAATGGAAGGATTTGGCGCCGTGCAGGTTGGTGTCGCCGCGGGTTCCGCGGCGTACGTCACGGTTGGCGATGAGGGGGACACGGGTCAACAGGTCCCGGTCGATACGACCGCCCCCACCTTGGCCAACGTGCCCGCCGACATCACCATCGAGGCGACCGGCGCGCTCGGCGCCGTCGTGAACTACACGGTGCCGACGGCCTCCGACGACCAAGACCCCAACCCGGTTGTCGTTTGCGATGTTCCCAGCGGGTCAATGTTCCCGATCGGCACCACGACCGTGACGGTTACGGCGTCCGATGATGCCGGTAATTCAAGGTCGACAAGCTTTCAGGTGACGGTGCTGCCACTGCCCGTCAACGTCCTTGCCACCGGGGTGTTGAATTACACTCAAGGCGTGGCACTCAGCGAGGCCGTTGCCACGTTCACCGATCCCAACGGCGCCGCCCCCGTCGGCAATTACACGGCCACCGTTGCCTGGGGCGATGGCCAGAGTTCGGCCGCTATGATCAGTTTTGATCCCGCAAGCGGCACATTCACGGTGACGGCGGGCGGCCATTCGTACCAAAGCCAGGGCGACTTCAACGTCACTGTGACCGTTACCCCCAACGGCGGAGCGCCGGTCACGGTCAACGATTCGGCCCAAGTCGGGACAGCGGCGCCACCGACCCCAACGCCGGTGCCACCGACTCCAACGCCGGTGCCACCGACTCCAACGCCGGCGCCACCAAATCCAATGCCACTCCAAACGCCCAACCAGCGTTACGTGGCGGCCGTCTATCAGGATGTACTCGGGCGGGCACCGCAGCCAGGTGAACTTGCCTCGTGGTCGGGTCGACTCGACGCCGGATTGGCACTCGCAAGCTTCGTAGGCAACCTCGACCACAGCGGAGAGTACTTCGACACCCTGATCGAAGCGGACTATCAAAAGTACTTGGGTCGCGCGGCCGATCCACAAGGCTTGGCGAGCTGGCAGTCCGCCATGCAAAGCGGAATGACCGACGAACAGGTCGAAGCCGCGTTCATCGGATCACCGGAATACTACCAACACAGCGGCGGCACCGACGTCTCGTGGGTCGACGCCATGTACCAGAATCTGTTGGGGCGACAGCCTGATTCGGCGGGTGAATCGTATTGGGTGAACCGACTTGCAAATGGCTCCAACCGCACCGAGGTGGCCCACGGCTTTGCCGCGAGCGCTGAACGCGAGGGGCAACACGTCACCAACGATTATTTCCACTACCTTGGCCGCGCACCTGATGAAGCCGGCCTCGAATATTGGGTCAACCAGTTCACCAGCGGAGCACAGACCAACGAGGACCTGATCACCGACATCGTCACCGCGCCCGAGTATGTCGGCGAACACACAAGTTGAACGTGGGCGGTATCCCCGTGTGTACCTTTTGAATCGACGCTGGTCGGATCAGACACCTACGTTCTCGGTTGGGCTGCGGCGCCTTCAAGGTTCCTGCCGTTTCTGACGCCCTTGGTTCCAAGGGCCAACGTGACCGCTTCCCTCCATGCCGACACCTGCCTTCACGCCGAGGCCACGACAAGTTCGTCGTCGTCGTCGTGGTGATGGTGCGAACCATCGCTCGAGAATTGGTCGTAAGTCGGCGCGAATCGCGCCGCGCTTGTCAGCGCGGGTTTTGGCCTATCGGAAATCACGCGCGACGGCTGAATTCCGTCGCGGGCCGCCTCCATCGGAACGTAAACGCATGTCCATACTCGTGTTGCGTCATTTTGTATTTGTATTATGTTTTCTGTTGACATTATTGTTAGTTCTGATAAAATACATGCTGCGCCCGCCGTCATTCTCCCAAGGAGGCACACCATGTCCGACATTCCCCTTCAGATCGAATCCCTAGAAGAGTCCCTCGGCAACCTGCGCTCGCTTTTGGCCGATCCACGTTTTACGGCGCATCTCGACGACGATGCGCTGGGCGCCTTGCTGGCGGAAAAAGGGCTCGCGGAGGAAGTATGCACGCTCGACGAATGGCGCGAAATGGCGAGCAAGCCCCAGCGCGGCGAGATGCTCGCGGAGGACGTGGAAATTGAATTGGCGGCGCTGCGTAATCAACTCCGCAATCAACTCGCCGGCCATGCCGACCCGCCAGCCGACCCGCCGGTCACGCCGCCACCACGCAAGCCCCGGAATGGATTCCAGCCCACCAATGGACGGAATGAACGCTTTGCTACGGGCAGACGACGAAACGCAGGCGGCCGAAAGCCCGGCCAGCGTGTTGCTGCTCACGCGCGACGGACTGGAAAACGTGGTCCGTCCGCGGCTCACCGCCGCCGGGGCGGACCTGAAACGGGTCCGCTTCCTGCTCGATTTCCCCGCGACCGACGACGCGGGCAAGCCGGTCACGCGCGCGTTTGAGGTGGAAAACGACCTCGCCGCCGTCGAGGAGTTTCTCGCCGAAGATCCGGGGCTTGGTGGCTTCCTGGGCCGGAAGGGGGATGGCGAGCCAGGGTGGCAAACCACATGGCGTGGATTCAATAAGCTGATTCAAGCGCTTCGCGGCTACGAAACACACAGACACCCAACTCAATCGCCTGTCGCGGCCAGGCCGTCGCGTTGAGGCGACTCGGTTCCTAGGTCGAACCAACTGGTGGCGGCGGCTCCTGCCGGTCGACGTCGGTCCGCGGGGCAACGCGTACCCGCGCTCGGCATGCGCGGCCGCCGCGGCTCAGATCTTGCGGCCTTCCACAAATCCTGAAGCCAAGTCCAGGCTTCGTCGGACACCTGCACGGCGGGCTGACGCCTTTGTGCTGTCCGCCAACGCCTGGCCTTTATCACACGCGCTACCATCGCGAGAGATCATCCGGGTTGGCAAGTTCGGCGTCATCTCCTGTCAGCTTGAAAACCTGTCGCCGGCAGGGCACAATGTCTGCCGGGCTTGGAAGGGGCCGCCCATGTCGAAGGAGATTCGCTCAAATGCCGTCCGTCTCATTGCGATTGGGAGTCACGATCATGTTCGCCATGGCGATTTCCGCCTCGTTCCACTCGGCCGGGGCCGCGGATGCCGACAAGTTGGCCAAACAGCTTGTCGCCGAGTACGAACGTGACTTCCGACCTCTCGAGATCGAAGCCGGCCGCCGCTGGTGGGACGCCAACGTAACCGGCTCGGACGAAGCTTACCGCCTCAAGCAAGAAGCGGAAAACCAGCTCGACCAGGCCCTGGCCGACCGCGACCGCTTTGCGCGTCTCAAGCAGTGCAACGCGGCAAAACTGGCTGATCCCTTGTTGGCCCGCCAGATACGCCTGATCTACTTGCAGGCCGTACCCAAGCAGGTGGAACCCGAGCTCTTGAAGCAGATGGTCGCCCGCGCCAACGGCATCGAGAAGCAATTCAACGTGTTCCGCGCCAAGGTGAACGGCGAGGAACTGGCCGATAGCGCCGTGAAGAAGGTGCTCAAGCAGTCGCTCGATTCGGACGAGCGGCGCTCCGTCTGGGAGGCCAGCAAAGAGGTCGGCCGGCTCGTCGAGCAGGATCTGCTGACCCTCGTGGGCATGCGCAACCAGGCGGCGCGGCAGCTCGGTTTCGCCGACTACCACGCCATGCAGCTCGAACTGAACGAACAGAGCCAGGAGCAGGTGCTGAGCCTGTTCGACGAGCTCGACGAGCTGACGCGCGAGCCCTTCCGCGCGGCCAAGCGCGAGATCGACGCGAAGCTGGCCGAGAACTGCGGCGTTTCGGTCGACGAATTGCGCCCCTGGCACTACCACGACCCGTTCTTCCAGGAATCGCCGGCGGTCTTCGAGACGAGTCTCGACGCCGAGTACGCCAAGGTCGATGTGATCGAATTGTGCGAGAAGTTCTACGCGGGGATCGGGTTGCCGATCGACGACGTGATCCAGCGCAGCGACCTCTACGAGAAGCCCGGCAAGAACCCGCACGCCTTCTGCACCGACATCGACCGCGAGGGGGACGTCCGCGTGCTGGCAAACGTCGTAGCCGACGAGCAGTGGATGAGCACCATGCTGCACGAGCTGGGCCACGCGGTCTACAGCAGCAAGAACATCCCGCGCCAGCTTCCCTACGCCGTGCGGGGCGAGGCGCACATCCTCACGACCGAGGGCGTGGCGATGATGTTCGAGCGCTTTTCGAAGAGTGCCGACTGGCTCCGCCAGATGGGAGTCGAAGTGTCCGACCCGAAGGCGTTCAACGCGGCTGGCGCGAAGATGCGGCGCAACCGGCTGTTGATTTTTTCGCGATGGTGCCAGGTGATGTTGCGGTTCGAGAAGGAGTTGTACCGTGAGGCCGACCAGAACTTGAGCGACGTCTGGTGGGGACTTGTGGAGAAGTACCAGTTGCTCCAGCGGCCCGATGAGCGCAACGCCCCCGACTACGGCAGCAAGATCCACATCGTCATCGCGCCGGCGTACTATCACAACTACATGCTAGGAGAGCTTTTCGCCTGCCAGGTGCATGCCGCGATCGCCCGCGAAGTGCTGAAAACCGAAGGGCGGACGGCTTCGTACGTGGGCCGCAAGGACGTGGGGAAATTCATGCGCGAGCGGGTCTTCGCACCCGGCCGCACGAAGACCTGGAACGAGTTGACGAAGTTCGCGACGGGCGAGGAGCTGAATGCCCGCGCGTTCGCGGCCGATTTCGCCGAGGGAAAAAGGTAGGTTCTATTGGTTTCAGTGTGAAACGGCGCAATCATGGATGCAACTTCAAGCTCCGACATCCGGCCCGTCGCCCTGATCACTGGAAGCGGGGCGCCGCGGATCGGCAACTGCGTCGCTCGTACCCTGGCCGTGGCAGGCTATCGCCTGGTGCTGCACGCCCATCGCTCGCGTGACGCCGCCAATGCGACGGCCCGTGAGCTCGAGGCGCACGGCACGGCCGCGGCAGTCGTGTCGTGCGATCTAGCTGAGGACGGGAAGCTGGTGGCGATGGTCCGCGAGGCGATCGATGCCTTCGGCCGCATCGACGCGCTGGTCAACTGCGCCGCGGTCTGGCAAACCAAATCGCTCGAACAGGTCACGGGCGACGACGTGCGGCGACATTTCGAGGTCAACACTCTCGCGACGTTCCTCTGCTGCCAGCATGTCGGGCTGCAAATGGTCAAACAAGACACCGGCGGCGCGATCGTCAATCTGGGTGACTGGGCCATCGCGCGGCCCTACTTGAATTACGCCGCATATTTTCCCTCGAAAGGCGCCATCCCGACGCTCACTCGCGACCTGGCCGTCGAGTTGGCCAGCCGCAACCCGCGGGTGCGGGTCAACGCGGTGCTGCCCGGCCCCGCGATGCTGCCTGAAAACCTGCCCGCGGAAGAACGAAAATCGGCGATCGAGGCCACGTTGGTCAAACGCGAGGGAAGCCCGCAAAATGTCGCCGACGCGGTGTTATTCCTGCTGCGCAACGACTTTGTGACCGGCGTCTGCCTGCCCGTGGACGGAGGGCGAAGCATTTACGCCCCTTGACCCCAATTGCAACCGCGCGCCGCTTGGGGTAGCCTGCTGGTAAGGTGGGGCAGGTTTCCAACCTGCCCTATGCCACATAAACAAAGAAAGTGCGGTCGCCATGTCGAAATCGTCCGGTTCCCATCGATTGCTCGCCGTTTCCGCCCTGCTTTTTGGGTTAACGGTTATCGCTCCGATGGTTCGGGCGCGCGAGCCCGACGGAACGCCGGACGAGTTGCTGGCGTTCATCAAGCAATTGCAGGTCCCCAAGCGAGAGACGGGCAGCCGGGCTGAGCGGATGACCAAGCGCAAGCAGACTGCCGCGTTGATCGTCGCCGCCGCCGACAAGATCCTTGAGTCGCAAGCCGCCGACACGATCGTGGCGGACGCCCTGACGGCGGAATTCGACACGCTCCCCTTGCTCGGCCGGCTGGGCGACAAGAACGCTGAAGGGAAGTTGTCGGCGCTGGTCGAAAAGTACGCCGATGACCCGCGGCCCGCAGTTGCCCAAGCGGTCAAGCTTCGCGAGCTGGCCCGGCGCTTCGACGAGCTGGAACGCGTGGCCGACCCGAACGATGCGAAGGCATTGAAGGAACTGGTTGCCGCCGTCAAGGAGAGCCTGAGCGTTGGCGAGGTCAACGAGGCGACGGCGGGCCTTGTAGTCCGCGCCGTGAAACTGATTCGCAAGGCGCATGCGACGGATCTGGCCGCGGAGATGCTTCCTGAAATGGCAAAGACGTTGATGAGGGCCAACGACTCAAAGTTCGTCGCGCTGGGGGCTCAGTTGGCCAAGGTTGCGGCGGACCAGTTGGTCCAGGACGGTCGGAGCAAGGAAGCGATCGCGGCCTACCTGGAACTCGCCGCGGCGTTGAATGAGAAGAACGATCCGCAACTTTCGGACATGGCGGAACAATTGAGAGGGGTCGCCCAGCAACTCGACATGGTCGGCCATCCGCTCGACATCCAGGGAAAGCTCGTGGACCGAAACGAATTCGACTGGAGCGAGTACAAGGGCAAGGTGGTGCTGGTCGATTTCTGGGCCACCTGGTGCGGACCGTGCTTGGGCGAGTTGCCCAACGTGAAAGCCACCTACGAGAAGTACCACGAGCAGGGCTTTGACGTGGTCGGCATCAGCCTCGACGATGATCGTGCGACTTTGGAAAAGTTCCTGGAAAAAGAAAAACTCGCCTGGCCGATTCTATTCAGCGACGATCCCGACGCCACCGGCTGGAAGCACCCCTTGGCGACGAAATACGGAGTGAACTCGATCCCACGAGCAATCCTCGTCGGCCGGGATGGAAACGTCGTCACGCTCGAGGCTCGCGGCGAGGACCTGGGCGAGATGGTCGGCAGGTTGTTGGAGAAACCATGAGACGCGGATTCCTTTATCCTCGTTCCCCACGCTGGAACGTGGGGACATTGTAGACCTCACGCGGAGCGTGGGAACGAGTCCATGGCTGCGATGCTAAAAGGTGTGGGCAATTATGATCGCGGAGCATGAGAACAAAAGCGGGGGGGAGAAATCGGAATGACTGGCTCAAGAGTTGTCTACCCATCCGTCGCCTGCATGGCGTTCGCCCTGACGTGCGTGGCCTGGGCCATCGCCGCCGAAGACGAAACGCCGTCGCCCGAAGCGAATCCCTACGCCGCGCGAGAGGGACTCTCGCCTGACGAACTGCATGCGTTCGTCGAAAAGATGGAATCCAAACCGAAGAGCATCCGGCAACGGCCGGGCTTCATGGCAGCCATCATCGACGCCGCCGACCGGATCGTGGCCACCGACGCCGCCGAGCCGACGCAGGCCGCCGCGCTGGGGTCGAAACTCAAGGCGCTGCACTTCGCCGCGGTCCATGGCGATACCAAGAGCGACGAGCAATTGGCCGAGTTGGCTGAGCAGTTGGCCCGCGACCCCCGCGCCGCGGTCGCCCGTGGGGCGAAATTCTACGATCTCGAACGTCGGGTCGTGGCGGCCGACGGACTGGACCCCAAGGCCGTGCCCGCTCTGTTGGCCGAGGTCCAAGGGTTCCTGGCGGAGGAATCGCTCGATGAGACGCACTTGCGGCTGGCCTCGGCCACGGTACGCGTCATCAATCGGCTGCCGAATGACGAGGCGGCGGCCGTTGCCTATCGCGAGTTCGGCGCCCTGTTCGCCAAGAGTGAAGACCGAGAACTGGCGCGTTACGGCCGCAAGATCGCCAAAGGGGCGAAGCCGGCGACGATGGTGGGCAAACCCTTGGAGATCACGGGCCAAACGCTCGAGGGGCTGCCGTTCGATTGGTCGACGTACCGCGGCAAGGTGGTGCTGGTCGATTTCTGGGCCACCTGGTGCGGGCCGTGCATGGCGGAATTGCCCAACGTCAAGGAAAACTATGAAAAGTACCGCGAGCGAGGTTTCGACGTGGTGGGCATCAGTCTCGACGCCGATCGCGAGGAGTTGCTGCGGGTCGTCGGCGAGCAAGGTTTGGCTTGGACCAATCTGTTCAACGAGGGGAAGTCGAACCCGGCCGTCGAGAAGTACGAAATCCACGCGATCCCCGCCACGTTTCTGGTTGACAAAAAGGGGAAGGTCGTCGCCGAAAACGTCCGCGGGCCGGAGTTGGCGAAGCAACTGGAGAAACTGCTGAGTGTTACGACGGAGTAAATGGATCCACGTCGCCTCGACCGACGTCCGTGTCGGCGACCTGGCCCACCAAGCGCTGTGGGCGAGGCTGAACGCGGTCTGGCACTACCTGACGCTGGCCGTTCACGAGAGCAGCGACGACCCCGAATACGTCCACAACCTGCGCGTCGGAACGCGGCGCGCCAAGGCCGCCTTGCACGCTTTCCGCGACTGGCTGCCGCCGCGCCGCGCGCGGCGGCTGAGGCGGCAACTGCGGCGCATCCGCCGGGCAGCGGCCGACGTTCGCGACTTCGACGTGCTTCTCGAACGGCTCGCCCCGTGGGCGGCGGCTGAGTGCCATCCGGCCCGCGTAGCGCTGGTGGCGCGGGTCCGCGCGGCGCGCCGCGAGGCCCAGCCCGAACTGGAGCAAGCCCACCGCCGCTGCCAGCGACGCGGGTTCGAGCCGCAAATGGACAAGTTGTTGACCAGGCTCCGCTGGCGAGGCGCGGGCCGCGAGAGCGGCCCCGATTTGCCTTCGGTCGCCCACCGTCGCCTGCGAACGGCGGTCGACAAGTTCTTCGCGGCCGCGAAGGGCGACCTGTCAGACGTCAAACGGCTTCACGCATTGCGCATGCGGGGCAAGCACCTGCGCTACGCGATGGAACTGTTCACTTCGGCCTTCGATGTTTCGTTCCGTGAAGAGCTTTACCCGCGGATCGAACAAGTGCAGGAATACCTGGGGGTGATCAACGATCATGCCACCGCCTTGGCGCATTTCGAGCGCTGGCTTGACGAGTGGGACGATCCGTTACTGGCCGCTCCCCTCGCCGAATGGGTCGCCATCGAGCAGGCCGGCCTGCGGAAAAGCCGCCGGCGATTCGATTCGTGGTGGACACAAGCGCGGCTGCGCGACCTGCGGCAGCGCTTCCAAAAGGCGCTATCCGTTCGATAGTCTGTAGGGAACGCCCTCCGTGGCGTTCCGTGAAGCGGGTGCGATGTCTTCTGGCGGCACACGGAACGCCACGGAGGCCACAGAGGGTGTTCCCTGCAGAGTCGATCGCGTATTCGCATCGCAGACATGAAGCGGGCGCTTGAAGGAAAGCGGAATGAATTCCGTTCTACGCGCCGAATTTCCCCAGCCGGCCGGCGTTGGCCAACGCCAGCGGCATCAGGTACTTGGCCTCGAATTGCCCAAGCCCGCCCCGCACGGCGTCGCGCTCGCCGAACGCCTGGCATTCGTCGGCGCGACAGCACGCCGATACCAACATCGTCGGCACCGGGTGCCAACTGTGGCTCTTCAATAGGCTGGGCGTGCTGTGGTCGCCTGTGACGATCAGTACCGTCGGCTTGAGGTCCACGATCCGCGGCACGATCGCATCGAGCTCCTCGATGCGGGCCACCTTGGCCTGGAAGTTGCCGTCCTCGCCGGTGCTGTCCGTGTACTTGAAGTGGATGAAGAAAAAGTCGAAGTCGTTCCAGCGCCCGTCGAGCACGTCGACCTGCTCGGCCAGCGTCTGCGCCTTGCCGATCAGTTCCATGCCCACCAGCCGAGCCAGCCCTTTGTACATCGGATAGACGGCGATCGCCGCCGCCCGCAGGCCGTATACGTCGTCGTAGCTTGGCAATTTCGGCCGGGCCGAGAAACCGCGCAGCGTCAGACCGTTGGCCTTATCCTGATCTGCGAGCAATCGGCGCGCCTGGCTGACGAACTCGCGGGCAATCACGGCGGTTTTCGCGCCGGCGGCGTCGGCCGGATCGACCGGCCGCGCATCCAAGGGCGGCACGCCGGTCTTTTGCGGATCGGTGTCGTGCAAGTCGCCGCCCAGCCCCGCCGCGCGGAACACGACGACGAAGCGGTGCTCCTTGACCGGCTCGACGAACACCTCGACTCCGGCGATTTTCACTTGCGCAAGGAGCCTGGCCAAGGGCGCGCTTTGTTCGCTCGATATCCGTGCTGCGCGGCGGTCGCTGATCCGCCCCTGGGCGTCGAGCGTGCAGTAGTTGCCGCGGCACGCGACGTCGTGGGGCCCCAGCTCGAAACCAATGCCCGTCGCCTCCAGGGCGCCGCGGCCGATTTTGTACTTCAGCGGATCATATCCGAACAGCCCCAGGTGGCCCGGACCGCTGCCAGGCGTAATGCCAGGCTTCACCGGAACGCTGCCGCCCAACACGCCGCGCTTGGCCAGCGCGTCGAGGTTGGGGGTGCGGGCCGTTTCGAGCTCGGTCAGCCCGCCAGGTTCCAACGGCAAGCCGCCCAGGCCATCGGCCACCAGCATTACGATTTTCGAATCGTTCTTCAGGCACAATTCGCGGGTCAGGTCGTGCATCGCAGTCGCCGCCGTGTGCATGGCGGTCCTTAGGGTTTGCCGATTCGCTACGGGTTATTGGTAGCAAAATGCGAACTGAACACAATAGGTCAGAGCCGGTTTGAATGACCCTGCAAAGTGGCGCGGTCGCGGGGGCTGCACCCACCGCGCTTGACTCGCCCGATGAACCACTCGATAATGGTCTCATGAGTACCGGTGCCATCACTGACCTGGTCCACGAACTACAGGTTACGCTGGCGCGCGCCGCAAAAGGCGTCCGCGACTCCGAGGAGATGCGCCAAGCGCGCAACGAAATGAACCGAATGCGGGAGGAACTGCGCCAGAAGATCGGGACCGTGGAAATTGCGGTCGATCTCGTTCGCGATGCGCGTAATCAATGAAGTACGTTTTGGATGCCAGCGTCGCGTTGAAATGGGTGCTGCCAGAGAGTGATTCTGAGTTGGCAATCGCCCTCCAAGAGGAATTCGAGCGACAGATTCATGAGCTCCTCGCACCCGATACGTTTCCAGTGGAGGTGGCGCACGCTCTGACCCGCGCCGAATGGAGAGGTCTGATTCAGCCGCCGGAAGCGCTACGACGGTTCCAACAGATATCACGAACACTCCCGCGGCTGCATTCCCATCTTCCGCTTCTTGCGCGAGCCATCGACCTTTCGTCAAGCGCGCGAATTGGGGTGTACGATTGCGTATATCTAGCCTTGGCGGAGCAAGAGCAATGCCCGGTCGTTTCGGCCGATCAACGGCTTGTGAACACGTGCCCGGCGAGAGTCATTCACCTCTCCACGCTGTAAGTAGCGACTTGGCCAGGCGATCGCGGCTATCGCCGCGGCGCGAACAATGGAGCCCTCGCCGTGGGTTCGACGGGACGCACGTTGGGATCGGCCAGGTCGATCGGCGTGAAGCCCGGATAGCTCGGCGCCGTCCAAAGCTGCGCCGCGTTCGCCGGGAGCTGGTTGACGACCAGGTTTCGCAGGTCGAGCCGCATCGAGAAGGCGGCCGCGTATGCCGTGGCCGGCGTTTTGATTTCAATTCGCGCGGGTAACACGGCGCCTGTTTCCGGGTGTCGCGAGTGCTGACTGGCCAGCGCGCTGGCGACAAGCTGACGGCGCGAGTCGTAAAGGTGCTGTTCGACCACGAAGCCGCCGGAAGAGTCGACCAGCGTGACTCGCGTCATCGGCCCGTTGGGCGTCACCAACGGCGTCTCGATGCGCAACCGGCCTGTACCGACGGGCTCCGGCCCGCGGTGCGGCAGATTCGGGTCGAAGGTCACCAACCCCAGCGAGTCGATCAGCCATTCGGGTTCGACCGGCAGCACGCTCTGGGCGGCGCTATGGTAAAACTGATCGTGGCGGCAATGGTAAATGGCCGCTTGCGGCGACCGCTTGATCCAGAACCAGAACAGATCGTCGTTGCTCCCCAGGTCGATCTCCGGACCGGTGATCCGCGTATCGGCCAGCAGCCGGAACCGCCGCGGCCGATCGAGGTGCAATTCCGCCCGCAGCGAGGGCAACATCGGCACGCTGAGCGAGGAGCCTTCGCTCGTCGAGAGCGATTGCACCTTGGCGGTGTTCGAGTTGACGGCGGCGATGACATCGGGCAACGTCGCCTGGGGCGGCAGCACTCGTGGCATCGCCGGCGAGTATTGCTGGAGGAATTGCGGGCAGCTCGCGCCGCTTGCCGAGGTCAGCGTCACGATCAACAGCAGATAAATGCGTTTTGGGCGGGTCATTCACGTCGCTCCCGCGAAGAGTAACCGATCGAGTTCATGCTGAATCGTCTTGGTGCGCTCTTCGCCGGGCACCACCGCGGTCACGCGGTGCATCGCTTCGTCGCGCGGCGAGTAGAGCACGAGGATTTCTCGCCCCGTTTCGTCCTGTTCGGTTTCCTCCAATCGCAATACTCTGCGGCGGACCAGGAGCAGCGACAAGACGTAGCGCATGTCCTGTTTCTCGGCGACCCCTTCGAACTCGTTGAACAGTTGCAGCAACACTTCGCCGGGCGCCAGGTGCGCCTTCTTTGCCTCGCGGCTGGGAATGCGCGATTTCCACCAACCCAGCGCCCCCTCGGGCGCGCCCCTCCAGGTCTCGATCGCGTAGTCGTACCGCCGCACAGTCGTAGCGCCGCACTCGGCCTCTTCGGCCACGAGTACCGAATAGAACTCTTCCCCTTCGTCGAGCGGCCTCCCGCTGGCGGCGCAACTCCGGGTACAGCGTTGTATTTCGTAGTCCATGCGGTTTTCGAACGATGGGAGGGCCCCACCCCCGGAGGTGGTCGGTCGGACGCGGGCCAAAAGGTACTCGAAAGCCCGGTTTCGCTCAAGACGCACCTTTGGCACCCCGGCTGAACTACGGCATGCTAGCGTCGTCCAATCCATACTTCTGTCTTAGGTACCGTTCGACTGGCCTGTAGTCCTTTTCGGAGAGGGCGTCCCCATAGATCAGGATCTCGGCAAGTTCACCGTTCCAACTTCCTGTTTCTCCTCGCAAGCACCCGATGAATCCGCGTTCGGTATTTGTGCCGTGATACGGAATCGGGGTCCCATCATCGTTGCGGACGCCATCCACAACCAGTTGGGTCTCGCCCTCCTGATCGCCGGACCGGATCATCGCTCCACACGTCCATACGTCCGGCCGGACCCTTCCGGGCAGGGAAGCGAACAGGTTTTTCCATACGGACTCTCCTGTCGGGGTTTGATAGGCGGTGAGATAGGCCAGGCTGCCTCCTTTCTCGCTCATCGTGCAGAAGCCGGCCCAATCGGAGCTGACGAGACCCCGCGTCTCGACGGCGCCGGAGGCCTTGAAGACGGCAAGTACGCTGACCTTGGAGGATGTGAAAAGCAGGTCCCGGTAATAGCGGGTCCGCAGGTTGTCGTCCACCCCGTCGAAGCGAACGGCCGGCAATCCATGGATCGCGTTTTTCTTCCATAGCGGCTGTTTTGCCGGGTCGGGCTGGAACGGATCGAGGTGGGTTTCGGCGCCGTCCGGCCAGACCTGCACCGCGTCGCCGTCGTCGAGCCCTTGAATCGCGTCCGCTTTCAACCAGAGCACCAAGCCGTCGCGCAAGGGTACCGGATCCTCTTGGGGACGCACCGCGACGCGCACGTTGCCATAGCCGACTGCCCCGCCGTCGTCGCTCGCCGTCAACGTCAAGGAGTGTGTCCCTGGGGGCAACATGACGGTCACCCGGCTTCCGCTTGCCATCGGCTGGCCGTTTTCGCGCCAGTCAAACGTCTCGATCCTGCCGTCCGGGTCGACGCTACGGCTCGCGTCGAGGGTCACCGACGCTTTCCCCTGTCCGCTTTGCTCCCGCAGGGTCTGATCGGCACCCGCGTCGACCAGCGGCGGACGGTTGTTGGGGAAGGCGGCAAGCCCCGTCGTGTCGCGATGCGACGTAAAGCCGGGGCCGCCCGCCCCGACATACCCTTGACTCGCGCCGGCCATGTCGGGGCTGACCCAAAAAGCATAAAGCCTGCCGTTGGTGAGCGAGAAGCGGAAACGGACGACCTTGCCTGAAACGTTCGAGAGGTCGGTCGCGCCTTTCCAGGCCACCGGCTGCGCGGTCCCGTTGGCTCGGATGGCGTTGCAATTCTCCTTCGTGAAAGGATCGAACACCTTGCCGGCGCCGTCGAGCACTTCGACCCGAAGCTCACCGGCCACGGCGTCGGTGTTTACGAACAGGTGCTTACCGCCAAAGCGCAGCTTGCGCGTGGTTAGCGTTCCGCCTGACGCACCGGCGTCCATCGAGGCGAAACCGTCCCGCCGAAGCACAGCCAGGCCCATGGACCCATCGGCATCGTACCTCAAAGGATGCCCCGTGCCGCGTCCCTCCCCGGCACGGCCGCTGCAATAGATGTACAAGTAATCCCCCACCACGAGGATCCCGCCGCCTACCGATTGCATGTTTCCCCAGTTCCAGTCCCCTCTTCGATCCGAGAATGTCAGAAACGGACGGTGGTCGGGGCGGTGCCAGTGAAAGCCATCGCGGCTGAAACCAACACAGACATCGTTGTGCTTGGGACGACCCGGGTAGACCAACCGACCTTCGCCGGAGTCAGCGTGGAAATAACCACGAAATATCGAGAACAGGCCCAGCATGACGCTTTCATAAGCCATGCAATCCAGATGATAGAGCTGGGGAGCGAACCCGATCTCGGGGTTGGGCGCATCCATGGGACGGTCGGCCGTCACCCACAACGGCACGTTGTCCTGCGCCGGCCAGTCGACCGACGTGCGATCGTTGATGTCTTCCACCTCCGCGTAGCGCTTGGACCGGCCGCGTCGTCCTGGGGAGTACGATTCGCGGACGTTGATGACCCACTTGTCGCGGAACGGGTTGTAGAATACCGTCGTGCGGTCGCCGCAGCGGCCGCTCTCCCACAGCTCGCCGGTCCAGTCGTGGATCCCGTCCTGCGAGGCCCGGTAGACGAGATTGCCGATCGCGCCTCCCCGTTCCGTGAAGAATTTGCAACGGCGTTTGGGGTCCTTTTCATTCAGGTCCAACCACAACGTGTTCGACTCGGTGGCGCCGCCCGGCAGAACGATGTTGGTTCCCTGAACCACGTCAAGCGCCGGCTTGGTCCACGTAACGCCGTCGTGGGACTCGGCGTAACAGAGGTGCTGATTATATCCGCCCATGTACCAGGCTTTGAACTTTTCGTCCGCGGGGTCGAACCAGACGCCACCGCTGTACGGCATGGCCATGGGAGCACCCTGGGCCTGCTCCCATTCCTTGTCCGGTGTCAGGACAGGATTGGCGGGGTGATAGGTGGGCCGGTGGAACCGGCGCGACAAAGTGCTTTCTTCGATGAGGAAGTCGTCGATCAAGAGCTGCCGACCGACATCGATGGGAATGACGGTCGGGGGTGAGACGAGGTACGGCGGTGTCGTCAGGGAGTCAGGAAAAACAGGGACACGAGGGGGCCATGGTGTTGGCAACTCGATCCCGTTGTATAACGTTTCAGCCGCAACCACGAATGCCCGCGACGATAACATGCCAAGAATTACGGCGAGACAACCAAGTGCCGCTGGTACGGGAGGCGTTTTTCGCTTGAGTTTCGAGCAGGTCACGTCAGGATCTCCCTTTCGATGGAACTCCGTCGCTTCGTCCGCCGCGAAAAGATTATACTTCACGCGGCCGGGAATGTCGTCGAGAGGCGACGGAAGAAGGTCACTCGCCATTGGTGACTGTCTCGATTGCCCCCGAGGAGAAAAGGCGGAGGCAGCACGCGGTCGGCCCTTGATGGGGCACGAGGCCGGCCGGCAGATCGTGGTCGCGTGCCGCGACAAGCCAGCGCGCTTGCGCCGCCCCGGGTTCCCCGCTGCGAAAGACATGTCGATCGAGCGCCAGCGCTAGCATCACGTACATTTCGTCGGACATCTCCCAGGCCAACACGGTGCCGGGGTCGGCTTGGATCGGCAGGACGAACTGATCGATCTCGGCCCACTGCATGTGCAACTTGCGGGCACGCGGCAGATCAAAGGCCAGCCAGTAGCCGCTTGCGACCAGGAGTTGCAGTGCCAGGCACACGCCGAAGATGACCTGGCGCCGTCGGCCGATCCCTTGCAACGCGAACCAGGCGCAAACCAGAAGGGCCGGCAGCAGCGGCAACATCAGCCGCGCTCCGGTATCCATCGCATGCGCCGCAATCAGCAGGAAATAGAAAGGCATGTACCAGGCGAAGGGGTCGTTCTGCTCGCGCGTCCAGCGCAGCCAGCCATAGCAGATCATGACGAAGAACGGCGCGTGGACGAGCATGTTCACGTCGGTCCAGTCGCCCGGCGTGCGGTGGCTCTTGAACAGGCCGGGGACACAGACGCGCCCGATGTCGCTCACGCACATTTGCAGACCGGCGGACCAACTCGATAGCGGTGTCCGGGCGGCGTCGCGAAACTCGTCGAAGTAAGTCCGCCCGCCCAACTCGGCCGCCATAACTCGCTCGTGCGACACGAATAGCGCCACCGGCAAGGCGGCCGCCGCGCCCACCACCAGCGATGCCACGACCGCCCTGCGCCACGGCGCCGTGCCACGCAAGACATGCAGTAAGGCCGACACCGCCAGGCCCGGCGCAAGCACGATGCCCACCGGACGAATCGCGCAAAGCAACGCGACCAGCACGGCGGCGCACGAAAGTCGCGCCGCGAAGACGCGCTTTGGCGCTTGCCAGCGCAAACCGTTGAGCGAAATCACCGCCCAGACCAGCACGCACATGAACGCGATCTCGCTCAAGGGACGACGATAGTGCAACCATAGGCCGTGATTTACCACCGTCAGGCTCGCGATCCAAACGGCTGCATCGGGCACGACCCGGCGGCTCCAACGATAGACGCCCAGCATCAGCCCAACCGCCAGCAACCATTGAAACACCGACAGCCAGAAGAACGGCCTGTCGTCCATGAGAAATGCCGGGCTTATCAATGCTGGATAGCCGGGAGAGTACCACCACAGACGGCTGCCGAGATTCGTCAGGCCCGTTCCGCGGACCAGGCTACGGGCCATCGACAGGTACGAAGCCGAGTCGATCGAAGAGTACCACCAAGGACTGATCTGTACCGCCAGAAGCAAAGCGCACGTGGCCAGCGGAACCGCCGGCCCATGGCGGACGTTCGCGGTTTTGATGGCGACCGTCGCAGCCAGCGGTTTCATTCCCGTCGTCCTTGTGCGGGCCCTCAATTGAAATGGCTCGCATCGACAAGGAAATTGCCGTTGTTGCCAAGCGGCATATAGGTTGGGAGCCAGCGGGCGCCGTTGACGGCGCCGAAGTTGCTCTGAAAAGGGCAACCAGGACGGATAATACGGAAACGGCCCATCGTGGCAAGATCAATCTTCTCGATCGCCACGACGCCGAGCGGGCCGCCAATGCTGGGGATGAGCGAGGGCAATTCGCGGCGCAATTCAGAACGTTGCAGCCCAGCGAACTCCGACGACGTCAACAGTGCCAAGGCTACGGGGCAGGAACCAATGTTCGTTGTTCAGCATCAACAGGCTGCCGCCCGGAAGCGTCCAGTTCAAGCCATAGGTGAATCGCTGCACCGTGAAATCACCGGTCGTGAGGGTACTGCCGGGAGGCGGCAACAAGCTTTGCGTCGACTGCACGTCGTACCGTGCCAGGAAACTCATGTTCCAGCGGCGGCTAATCATCGCCTCGCCTTCCAGGTAAAAGCCGCCGACTCGCTCGCGGAAAATGGCGGCGGGGAGGGTTCCTAACCGGTCGGAATTACGCTGGGCGTACTCAAACTGCACGCGTAGCCGGTCTTTCCAGCGGAATACCGCGTCCAAGCCGAAAATAAGGTAGTCCATTCCCTGGTTTAGAGGCCCGTTTCCGGCATTCGAATTGAATCGCCCCCCCATGATCGATCCGCCCAGCCGCAGGTACTTGTCGCCGATCGTGAATCTCCCGCCGCCGGACGGAAGTGAATTGTTGTCATAGTACTGTAGCCGTGTTTGAACGAAATCGATCCCATTGGCGCCGCCCTGCAGGCCGTTGACGAGGTAAGCGTCGAAAGTGGCGTTCAGGTTCTCTGCGATCTGCAGCCCGATCGAGGTTGTCGCTCCGGTATCCGAATAGGGCATCGGCAGAACCGGAAAGCCCAGGTCGCCGGCTCCATTCGCGGTGGCAAAAACCCGCTGCCCCATGTTGTAGATCAGAGGTTGGCTGACCGTGCGGTACACGCCGGGGTTAACCTGCTGATAGAACGCTCCGAACGGGACGACGAACCGCCCGGCCTCGATCGCGACGGAGGCCTGCGGGGCCTCCGACTCGCCCTTGCAACGGGATCGGGATCGCAGATACTTGGTGACGTCGAACCGGACCGCGGCTTCGACCAGGTCAAATTTGGACTCGGAATGGCAGGTTGTGCATGCGGTGGCTCGGGCGCTGACAGGTCCTTCGCTTTGCCAAGCGGCGCCAAGCCATGTACTGGGGAAGAAGCCGGGGTCCTGCAGGGCCTTCTCAGCGCCGCGCCACAAGGGAGAGAAGGTGCCCGTGAAAGAGAATTGCGACCCGCCGTCGGCACCGGAACCGCCACCCTCCTTTCCGCCATTTCCGCCTTGGTTGCGAGAAGCAAGGTACGTTGCGATCGACTCGTGGACGTTTTCCGGAATCTGTGCGTCGGGCTTGCCGGCCATGCGCCGCACGGTCGTCCGCCAGCCCGCTAGGTTCTTGGATGCTTGCAGGGACTTCTGTGCGTCGTGGCACGAAATGCAATGGCTGTTAAACGCTGTTTCTCCCGTCCTGACGAGCGACGCGTCGAAGCCCTTGCCTTTAGCTGGGCCGGAAGGCCCCTTTTCCTCAGGGCCCCTGCTGTCTTGCTCGGTCGGCTCGTCTCCGGATGTGGGTCCCGCGGGTTTCGAACCGCCTTTGCCAATATCGCGCCAGACGACGAGGTACGTCGCGATCGACTCGTGGACGCTCTGAGGAATGTCCGCGTCCTCCATCTCTGCCATCCGCAGCACTGTGGCTCGCCAATCGGCCAGGCTCTTTGCCTTCTGCAACGACCTCTGAGCATTGTGGCAGTCTGTGCAATACCGATCGAAGGCCACGGCACCGGCCTGAACGAGCGACGGATCGTAACCCTTGCCGTTAACCGAGCTGGAAGCCCCGTTCTCTGTACTACTGCTGTCTCGTTGCTCGGGCGGCTCGTCTTCGGTTTCAGGCACCGCGGATTCCGAGCCGTCGGTTTCCGGCGCGGGCGAGTTCGGCAGGTCAGTCTCCTTCGCGACGCGTGACGCGGACGCGGCGGGAAGTCGGCTCAACCCGCTAGATCGCGTGCCACTTGTGGGGGGGCGTTCCTTTTCAAGACCATGGGCCTCGCAGGACATCAAGCTTGCCCACAGCACGAAGACGAACTTTGTAGATCGTAACATGGACGGTTGCTGCGGCGTTGAGAGAACACGACGAATTGGCGCAGGGCGTAACTGGCCGACGCCTGGCCGTTTTTATCGGTCGCGACGACTCTGCCGATTAGTGGATTTGGTGAAATAGAGCTGAGTTTTCCGAAAACGTTGACCATATAACACTTCGGAGGGGATCGCTGGCTTCCTGGCGACGAATTCGAGCAATCGAGCGCGCGCTTTTTGGTCTGGCCAACGTTCCACAAGACAGGGAAGGATCCACCGCGCTCCATGTTTGGGCGCGCACCGCGCTTCGGCGGTGTTGCAGACTACCCCACGGCAAGCCCTGCAACCCGCCAGCTTCCTGGCACCACCGCGCCGAAAACCGCGGTTGCGGAAAAAGCGCGCCTACGACGTGCGCCGGCGGGCGCGATCGAGCCGTTTCGATTTAGGAGAGCCTTCGCTCCCGGCCGGCGGGCAGAAACGTGCGGTCTTTGTCGGCCGCGAGCTTTGTTACGACCGCGTTTCGCCCAAGACCGCGGATCTCTTGGCGCCATCTCCGATATTTCTTGACGCGATTGTAGTCCGTGCCTTTAATCGAAGTAACGAAAGGGAATAGTGCATGAACCGACTCGCCGGCAACCTCTTCGGTCGCAAGTCGAAGCGTCGCAGGTTGAACCACCGCCGAAAACTGGGCGTCGAGTTGTTGGAGCGGCGGCAACTCTTGACGGTGGTGTCACTCACTCCGGTCAAGGACAATTCGCTGATCGAGTACCAGTCGCCCCAGTACAGCGGCGGCGCGTCCCCAACCTTGTTTGTGGGGATTGAGCACTTTTCGTTGACCCGCATGCGCGGTCTTGTGGACTTCAACGTTGCCGGCAGCATTCCCGCGGGCTCAACGATCAATAGCGTGACGCTCACCGTGACGATCGAGTTGACCAATTCCACCACCACCGTAACCCCCACCGTAGAGCTGCACGACGTGCTGTCGAATTGGGGCCAAGGCACGGGGGTCCCGACTTATTTCATGCCGCCGTTTGCTCCGACCACGACCAATGACGCTACCTGGACAAACACGTTTTATCCCAATCAGAACTGGAACACTCCTGGCGGTGATTTCTCCTCCACGGTGAGCGGCACGGCGGTTTTCGGAGCGGATGGCACAACCTCCACGTTTAATTCCACCTCGCAAATGGCGGCCGACGTTCAAAGCTGGCTGAACAATCCGAGTGCCAACTTTGGCTGGCTGATGAAGGGGGACGAGACCCAGAACTCGGGCAAGATGATCGGTTCCATGCATTCTTCCAACCCGCCCACGCTGACGATTGATTATACAGCCCCAGTGGCAGCGGCACCGCCGGACCTCGTCGTCTCCAGCAGCCATACAGGCAGTTTCCGGCAGGGTGACAGCGCCGACCAGTACACACTGACTGCCAGCAACTCGGGCGCCGGGCCAACGAGCGGGCAGGTGACGGTGACCGACACGCTTCCGACGGGGCTGACGCCGACGGCGGCCAGCGGCACGGGCTGGAGCGCCAACATTTCGGGCTCGACCGTCACCGCGACGCGCAGCGACGCGTTGGCGAACGGCGGAAGCTACCCGACGTTGACCCTCACCGTCAGCGTTGCCAACAACGCCCCGGCCAGCGTCACGAATACAGCTAAGGTGGCCGGTGGCGGCGAGACGAACACCACCAACGACACGGCCAACGATCCGACCACCATCATTCAGGCGGCGGACTTGACAATCGGCATGAGCCACACCGGCCAGTTCCGGCAAGGGGATGGCGCGGACAACTACGCGATCACCGTGAATAACATCGGGCCCGGGCCGACGAGCGGCCTGGTGACGGTCACCGACACGCTGCCGACGGGACTGACGCCGACGGCGGCCGGCGGCACGGGCTGGAACACCAACATTTCAGGCTCCACGGTCACCGCGACGCGCAGCGACACGTTGGCGAATGGCGGAAGCTACCCGGTGTTGACCCTCACCGTCAGCGTTGCCAGCAACGCCCCGGCCAGCGTCACGAATACAGCTCAGGTGGCCGGTGGCGGCGAGCTGATCACCTCCAACGACACGGCCAACGATCCGACCACCATCACCCAGGTGGCTGACCTGACGATCACCAATAGCCACACGGGCAACTTCCGACAGGGCGACAGGGCTGACGCGTACACCATCACGGTCAACAACGTAGGCGCTGGGCCGACGAGCGGCCTGGTGACGGTCACCGACACGCTGCCGACGGGACTGACGCCGACGGCGGCCGGCGGCACGGGCTGGAACACCAACATTTCGGGCTCCACGGTCACCGCGACGCGCAGCGACGCGTTGGCGAATGGCGGAAGCTACCCGGCGTTGACCCTCACCGTCAGCGTTGCCAACAACGCCCCGGCCAGCGTCACGAATTCAGCTAAGGTCGCCGGTGGCGGCGAGACGAACATCAGCAACGACACGGCGAGCGACCCGACCACCATCATTCAGGCGGCGGACTTGACCATCGGCGTGAGCCATACAGGCGATTTCCAGCAAGGCGCCAGTGGCGACCATTATACGGTGACGGTAAGCAACGTTGGCCTCGGGCCGACGACCGGCCAGGTAACGGTCACCGACACGTTGCCGACGGGACTGACGCCGACGGCGGCCGGCGGCACGGGCTGGACCACCAGCATTACCGGCTCCACGGTCACGGCCACGCGCAGCGACGCGTTGGCCCAGGGCGCCGCGTACCCTGTTCTGACGATCACCGTGAGCGTTGCCGCTAACGCCCCGGCCAGCGTCACGAACATCGTCCAGGTCGCGGGTGGCGGCGAATTGAACACCGCCAATGACAGCGCCAGCGACCCCACGACGATCACGGTTCCAGCACCCGATCTGACCATCAGCGAGAGTCACGCCGGCAGCTTCCGGCAAGGTGACAACGCCGATAACTACACGATCACGGTCAACAACGTGGGGTTGGTATCGACGACCGGGCAGGTTACGGTCACCGACACGCTGCCGACGGGACTGACGCCGACGGCGGCCAGCGGCACGGGCTGGAGCACCAACATTTCGGGCTCGACCGTCACCGCGACGCGCAGCGACGCGTTGGCGAATGGCGGAAGCTATCCGGCGTTGACCCTCACCGTCAGCGTTGCCAACAACGCCCCGGCCAGCGTCATCAACACCGCGCAAGTCGCCGGCGGCGGCGAGTTGAACACCACCAACGACACGGCCAGCGATCCCACGACCATCACCCAGGTGGCCGACCTGACTTTGACCGAAAGCCATACAGGCGTTTTCCAGCAAGGCGACAGCGCCGACACGTACACGATCACGGTCAACAATGTTGGCCCCGGGCCGACGACCGGACTGGTGACGGTCACCGGCACGCTGCCGACGGGACTGACGCCGACCGCGGCCAGCGGGACTGGCTGGAACACGAGCATCGCGGGGCAGACCGTCACCGCCACGCGGAGCGATATTCTGGCCAACGGCGGAAGCTATCCGGCGTTGACTCTCACCGTCAGCGTTTCCAACAACGCTCCGGCCAGCGTCATCAACACCGCGCAAGTCGCCGGCGGCGGCGAGTTGAACACCGCCAATGACACGGCCAGCGACCCGACGACGATTATCCCCCCGGTTGCCGACCTCACGCTCACCGCGAGCCATACGGGTGCCTTCCGGCAGGGGGACGTCGCCGACAACTACACGATCACGGTCGACAACATCGGCCGCGGGTCGAGCGCCGGCTTGGTGACGGTGACCGACACGTTGCCTTCAGGGCTGACGCCGACGGCGGCCAGCGGCACAGGCTGGAGCACGAGTATCACGGGGCAGACCGTCACCGCCACACGCGGCGATGTGCTCGCCAACAGTGCCAGTTATCCCGCGTTGACCCTCAGCGTCAGCGTTGCCGACAACGCCCCGGCCAGCGTCATCAACACCGCGCAAGTCGCCGGCGGCGGCGAGTTGAACACCGCCAACGACACGGCCAACGATCCCACGACCATCACCCAGGTCGCCGACCTGACCGTCACCGCGAGCCATACGGGTGACTTCCGACAGGGGGACGTCGCCGACAATTACACGATCACGGTCAACAACGTTGGCCCCGGACCGACGACCGGCCAGGTGACGGTGACCGACGCGCTGCCGACAGGCTTGACGCCGACGGTGGCCAGCGGTGCGGGCTGGACCACGAGCATCGCGGGGCAGACCGTCACCGCCACGCGCGGCGACGCGTTGGCCAACGGCGCCGCTTACCCTACCCTGACGATTACCGTGAGCGTCGCCGGCAACGCCCCGGCCAGCGTCACGAACACGGTTCAGGTCGCGGGCGGCGGTGAGTTGAACACCGCCAACGACACCGCCGCTGACTCGACGACCATTCTTCCTCCGCCGGCCGACCTGACCATCAGCAACAGCCACACGGGCAACTTCCAGCAAGGCGACAGTGCCGACACCTACACGATCACAGTCAGCAACGTTGGCCTTAGTCCGACCAATGGCCAAGTGACGGTGACCGATTCGTTGCCGACAGGACTGACGCCGACGGCGGCCAGCGGCACGGGCTGGAGCACCAGCATTTCCGGCTCCACGGTTACCGCCACGCGCAGCGACGCGTTGGCCAACGGCGCCGCTTACCCTGCCCTGACGATTACCGTGAGCGTTGCCGGCAATGCCGCGGCCAGCGTCACCAACACGGCCGTGGTGTCCGGTGGCGGCGAGCTGAACACCGCGAACGACACCGCCAATGACCCAACAGCGATCGCGCCCGCCGCCGGCAGTCTCTCGGGATACGTGTACATCGATGCCAACAACGACGGCCTGCGGATCACTCCTCAAGGCATCCGTCATCTTGCAATCCCCGGCGTGGTCGTGAGGATCTTCAGCCAGGATAGCC
>Ga0307373_10001434_pt1 | contig 44760 bp, 37 predicted proteins | sample OX2MG_FD_202534 | JGI IMG/M metagenome (GOLD analysis project Ga0307373, IMG submission 202534) | Soil microbial communities from Risofladan, Vaasa, Finland - OX-2 | ecosystem: Environmental > Terrestrial > Soil > Coastal area > Acid sulfate soil | place: Finland: Risofladan, Vaasa | collected...
GGCCGTTCTACCAGCACGGGCCGGGGATCAGCAGGCCGCCGATCACGGCGGCCACCACGCCGGCCGGGCCGACGGCCGCGCCGTAGGACAGCGAGGAATATCGAGCCGAGCGTCACCGCGGCGCCGGCACCCGCGACGACGCAGCCAGTCGCCGGCCGCTGCCGCGTACTGGCCGCGCCGTGCATACCTGGCTGAGCAGCACCCCGCGCCCATCCGCCTGCCGCTCCTCCGCTGCGCCAGGTAAGTATGGCACCGGCGCTGGCGGCCCATCAGCCCGGCGGAAGGCGGCGCTCCCCTCGGCTGTGCCGCTGGTAGGCGAGCCCGTCCTGCTCGGTCGGTGGCGGCCTCAGCCCGCGCGGCCAGAGCCGCCAGGCACGTACGGTGCACATCTCTGCCGCGTACAACGTGACCTGCGCCTGCAGGTACAGCCAGGCGAGCAGGCCGAGAACGACACCGAATACCCCGTACAGCGCCGAGCTATGGCGCAGTGTGTGCCCGACGATGAAGCCTCCGAGCAGCAGCAGGATCTGCCAGGAAACTCCCGACACCACAGCGCCGAGGCGAAGGTCGCGCCAGCTGACCTCCGGCGCAGTGGCGAGCCTGAACGACAGCCAGAACAGCCCGATGTTCAGCACGAGTGCCAGCACGACGGTCGCCGCCTCCGCGGGCACGCCATTGATCAGGTGCCCAAGTCCGCCTGCGGCGCCGGACAGCAGCGCGATGAGGGTCTGACCGAGTCCAATGACGGCAACCAGGCCAGCCGCGCGAAGGGTTGACCGGGGGAACGCCGGCCGCCGATCACGCGGAACCGCCCAGACCGAGTTGAACGCGTTCTGCACCGCCATGGCCACGCCCCTGGCGCCGAGCAGCGCGCCGACCAGGCCGATCACCAGCGCGATGCCGGTGCTGTGCAGAGCGTGCACACTGTCCTGAAGTTGCGGGCCGATCTGCGGGTACGCGCTGAGCGCGGACCTGATCACCCGCTGGCGCAGTGCCGGATCGTGACGCAGCACGATGTCGAGCAGCGTGACCAGCACGAGCAGCAGGGGGAAGATCGCCACGAACGCGTAGTAGGCGATCAGCGCGGCAAGATCCCCTGCGCGGTCGTCGCCGAACTTCTTCCACACCGCCACGGCGAACGCCAGCGGCACCCAGCGGCGCTGGAGCCGGTCGGCCCGGCCGAGCAGATTGTCGAGTTGCCTCATTACCCAAGAGCTACCCACTCGACGGGGACTGTACGGTGCCACTGGTTCTGCGCCGCGGCGGAGCCGCAGGCCCTGGCCTCGGAACGGAGCGGAATATAGTTAGCCTATGAAATAAGTTAGGCTCGCATCCGGTTCAGACGTTGATAACGAAGACCACACCCAGTAAGGCGTACTGACTTTGGCTACGACAGATCGCAGGCAGGGTGACAGCGGAGCAAGCAGGGGAGGCGCGCCAGCCGCGGAAGACCGCAAGCGGGGCCTGCACGGAGCGCACTACAAGTGGGTAGCGCTGTCGAACACGACCCTCGGCATGCTCTCCGCGACGGTGAACGCCTCGATCGTGATCATTTCGCTTCCGGCCATCTTCCGCGGCATCAAGCTCAATCCGCTGACCCCGAGCAACGTGAGCTACCTGCTCTGGATGCTGATGGGCTACCTGGTCGTCTCGGCCGTCCTGGTGGTGACGCTCGGGCGCCTCGGTGACATCTACGGCCGGGTGCGGATGTACAACCTCGGGTTCGCCATCTTCGCGCTCGGCGCGCTCGCCCTTCCGTTCGATCCGTTCACCGGGCCGTCGGGCGCGCTGTGGCTGATCGGCTGGCGGATCCTGCAGGCGGTCGGCGGCGCGATGCTGATGGCCAACTCCCCCGCCATCCTGACCGACGCGTTCCCGTTCAACCAGCGCGGCATGGCCATGGGCATCAACCAGGTGGCCGGCATCTCCGGGCAGTTCATCGGCCTGATCCTGGGCGGCGTCCTGGCCGCGGTGAACTGGCGGCTCGTCTTCATCGTCTCGGTCCCGATCGGGATCGGCGGCGCCATCTGGTCGTACCTGAGCCTGCGTGAGGTCGGCGCCCGGACGCCGTCGAGGATCGACTGGCTGGGCAACGTCACCTTCGCCGTCGGCCTGATCGGCCTGCTGACCGGCATTAACTACGGAATCCAGCCCTACGGCGGCCACTCGATGGGCTGGACCAGCCCGGTCGTCCTCACCGGCCTGATCGGCGGCATCGCCTTGCTCATCGCGTTCTGCTTCATCGAGCTGCGGGTCGACTCGCCGATGTTCGACCTGAGGCTGCTGAAGATCAGGTCGTTCTCGACCGGCGCGACCTCAGCGCTGCTCGCCTCGATCTCCCGGGGCGGCATGCAGTTCATGCTGATCATCTGGCTGCAGGGCATCTGGCTGGTGCTGCACGGCTACTCGTTCATCGACACGCCGCTGTGGTCGGGCATCTACCTGCTGCCGCTGACGGCCGGGTTCCTGATCGCCGGCCCGCTCTCCGGCTGGCTATCGGACCGGTACGGTGCCCGGTTCTTCGCCTCAGGCGGTCTGCTGCTGTCGGCGGCCTCGTTCGGCGGCCTGCTGCTGCTGCCGGTCAACTTCAGCTACCCGGCCTTCGCCGCCCTGATCTTCATCTCCGGCGCCGGCATGGGACTGTTCTCGGCGCCGAACGCCGCAGCGGTGATGAACTGCGTCCCGCCGAACCAGCGCGGCGCCGCGTCGGGCATGCTCGCCACGTTCACCAACTCGGGCTTCGTGCTGTCCATCGGCATCTTCTTCTCGCTGATGATCGCGGGGCTCGCGTCGACGCTGCCCACGACTCTGACCAGAGGGCTCACCGGCCAGGGCGTGCCCTCGGCGATCGCGCACCAGATCGGCAGCCTGCCGCCAGTCGGCAGCCTGTTCGCCGCGTTCCTCGGCTACAACCCCGTGCACCAGCTGCTCGCACCGACCGGCGTGCTCAATCACCTGCCAGCGCATAACGTGGCCGTGCTGACCGGCAAGCAGTTCTTCCCGCAGCTGATCTCAGGCCCGTTCCATCACGGGCTGGTGATCGTGTTCAGCATGGCGATGACCGTGCTGGTCATCGCGGCGCTCCTGGCCCTGCGGCACGGCGGTCAGGAGCTCGTCAGGGAGCGCGCCGCCGCCGAGACCGCCAGGGCCGAGCAGGCCGAGGAGATCATCCAGGCCTGACGGCGCATTCCATGATCATGGAGGTTTCTGCAGAAAACTGCCTCTGACCTGGGAAAACAACCCAGGAGGCACCCATGACCACTCTCGCAGCATGCTCAAGAAGATACTGGCGCAAGCACACGTATCGGCGGATAAGTGGTTGGGAATCGAGGAGAATACTACGGACAGCAAGGCGGATGCTCGGGACAGCGGGGACCAGCCAGACGATGGATGACCCGTCCGATCATGGCGTCTAGCCTGGCGGAAGCTGAAGCCCACCAGGATTCGGGCCGGGCTGCGGAACCGGATCAAGCTGCGGAACCGGATCAGCCGGTGCCCAGGCAGGCGCCCCTGACCGTAAAACCTGGCCGCAGACCCCGGTCCGAGGCGCCGTGCTGCCGATAGAGACAACCTGGCGAACATTCCAGAGCCGCTCGGCCAGACCGAGCTATCCCCGCGAGGCTCCGCAGCCGCAGCCGCAGCCGCAGCAGCAGCCGCAGCGGTCACTCGTGTCCACGAACCCAGCCGCCCAGCTGAAGGCAGTTCCCGCTGTTATGGCCGGCCGGGTCGCGCTTGCCGTATCCCAGGTGCGCGGTCAGCTCGGCCTCCAGCGCCCGCTCCAGCACCGCCTTGACCAGCTCGCCGGGCATGGACCCCCGCCGGTCAGCCGCAGCCCCCCGGCCTCGTCCCGCGAGCGCTCCGGCAGCGCGTCCAGCAGCCGGTCATCCACCAGCCCCCGCAGCGCAACGGCCTCCCGCCCCGAAGGGGGGTTTCCCTGTCGTCACGAGATTCCTCTCCCGGCACCAGATCGGCTTCCCGGGCGTGCGCCAGCCCGGCCAGGTCAGGGAATCTGGCGGGCAGCGGCGGCAGCGCCGTCCAGGTGGTGTCAAGGTCGCGCATCAGGAAGGCGCTGTCCAGTGCGATGCTGCCGGGCGGGAACCTGCTCACGTCATCGAAGTAACTCGACGCCGCGTAATCGACGGCCAGCGGCCGCAGGTTCCAGCCGTGGCAGTCAAGCTCCACGCCATCAAAGGCGGCATTGTCAGGGCGGGCTGAGTAGCCGACCGGGGCGCAGCCAAAGAATCGCGACGCCGTCCCGACATCGGCGAACACCGACTCGTGCGGCACCTGGTCAGCAAGGTGCGCGGCGACCAGGATCCTGGCCCCGTCGTCGAGGCTGGTCATCTCCAGCCGGAACTGGCCGGCAGCCTCGGCTACCGCGAACCTCGCCCGACGATGCCAGCCGGGGAAGAGCCGTCCGCCGGCCAGGGCGGTCAGCCGGGAGTCCGTATCGCGGCGCGGCACGAAGACGCCAGTGGCCGGACCATCGGGTGTGTCCCAGCGCACCGCGAACCGGTGGGCCGCGTTCTCGGTCATAAATCCGGCAGGCGCCGGCAAGCCAGCCGGGCGGATCTGGCCCAGCCGGATCAGGCAGATCCCGGCGATGGCATGACCATCGATGATCACCGGCCGGAAGGGCGCCGGGAGCACAGCCGCCATGACCTCAGGATCGACCCGGTAATTGACCAGGATCCGGCGGTCAAGCCGGGCCCTGACCCGCAGCCGCATCATTGCTCCTCCGCCCGCTCGCCGGCCTCAGCTTCAGCCCGGCCCTTCCTTGTCCTGCCCTGGTCCTGCTGACCAGACCGGCGGTGCCGCATCACAACCTGATCGGGGCAGACCGCCGAGAGGAAGCCGCCGACACACACAGCGATCCGGTCAGCCGCGACCGAGTAGATAATCCGGTTGCCCTCGCGGCGCTCACGGACCAGGCCGGCGGCCCTCAGAATCGACAGATGCCGGGAGATCGACGGTCCGGTGATCGGGAATCTGGCCGCGATCTCCCCGGCCGCCAGCTCGCCGTCGCGCAGATCCTCCAGGATCTGTCGTCTGGTCGGGTCGGCCAGCGCACGGAAGACGGACCCGGCGATGTCTTCTGTCATGTTAGCTATCTTGACAGATAGCTAAATTGCAAGCAACGCCCGGCAGGCGGGTCGGTGAGGGGGCTGGTCCGCGGGACGGGGAGCTAGCCGAGGTACTGGCGGGCAACGTGCTCGAGGATGTCGCAGAGCCTGACCAGCTCGCTGATCGAGGCCCACTCGCCGGCGGTGTGGTAGTTGCCGCCGGTCGCGCCCATCAGCAGCGTCGGAATGCCGGCCGCCTGCAGCAGCGCCGCGTCCGTCCAGCCGTTCATGCCGGTGATCTTGGGTTCCCGGCCCAGCACCGTGGTCATCGCCTTGACGACGACATCCTGCAGCGCCTCCTGCCCGCGGGCGACGAACGGCTCGCGGTCGAGCCTGACGTCCACCTCCCCGCTGAACCCGGGCTCGGTCCTGGCAATCTCATCGAAGATGCCCTCGATCTCGGCCACCCGGTCGGACAGGTGCTCTCCTGGTTGCGTGCCGATCTCGATACCGACCTTCGCGAAGCTCGGATACGTCGCGTAGTCGGTGCCGCCGGCAATGGTCCCGGTGTGGAAGACCGTACGGCCGTTCAGCAGTGACGGCTGAGGCCGGAACACGGTGCGGTCCAGCCGGTGCAGCCTGGTGATCACCTCGGCCAGGTGCACGATGGCATCGACCCCGACGTCGGGCTCGCAGCCGTGCGCAGCGACCCCGTGGGCGATCACGTCGATCCAGCCGAAGCCCTGATGCTCGACCACGAGCTCGTGCGTGGCCTGCGGCTCGATGACGATCGCCGCGTCGATGCCGCCCTGGCGCGCGAGGTGCTCGGAGCCGACCGAGACCCCTTCCTCGTCGGCGACGCAGGCGACGAGGAGGTCACCCCGCAGCCGGACGCCGGACTCGGCGAGCGACCGCAGCACCAGCATGCCCGCGGCGCATCCACCCTTGTCGTCCGCGGCCCCGAGCCCGTACATCCGGTCGCCGTCGACCCGCGGCTCCAGCGCCTCGTCCGGCCAGCCTTCGTAGCCGACGGTGTCACTGTGCGCGTTCAGGCACAAGGTCGGGCCGCCGCCAGATCCGCGGAGTCGGGCAAGGACGTTCGGCCTGCCCGGCTCGACCTCGACGACCTCGATCTCCGCACCCGGGCCGGCCAGCCAGTCCGCGATGAACGCGGCGATCTTCGCCTCACCCGACCCGGTCGGGATCAGCGACGGGGTCACCGACTCGATCCGTACCATCGCGCTGAGCAGTTCGCTGACCTGCTTCGCGGTAACCGGCATCGGGCGACGTCTCCTTGCGGCGGGCCACGGCGTGGCGTCTGTCCGGCATCTGTGCGCGGGCGCTGGGTGGTCCGGCCCGGGCGCGAGCACAGCCCGCGCTCACCACTGGCGCGAGCGGACCGCGGCCGAGACCGCGAGCGGACCGCGGCCGAAACAGACCGCGACGCGACCGGTTACACCAACAGGCTGAACGCGACACATTCCCCGACAACAGGATCAGCCGTTGCCAGGAACCCTGCTCCCGCCCCCACGACGCGCCGTTGCACACTCACTGCATACAGAGTGGTGACAGCATCCCGTGATGTGACGTGAGTGTCAAGCAGGGACGGCGTGCGGGCGGCACGAACCGCACCGGCTTACCGCGCGGGCCGCCCTCGCTACGGCACGTCCACCTCGCGGGCCAGCAGGTCGTCGAAGGTCTCCCGCCGGACGCCGAGCCTGGCCGTCCCGTCGGCGCAGTAGATCACAGGCGGCCTGAGCGCGCCGTTGTAGTTGTTGGACATGGTGAAGCAGTAGGCGCCGGTCGCGGGGACGACGACGAGGTCGCCGATCTTCGGGTCAGCGAGCGGGACGTCAGGGGTGATCACGTCGCCGGACTCGCAGTGCCTGCCGACCAGATCGGCCAGGACCGGCTCGGCGTCCCAGTGGCCGAGCACCAGCGGGCTGAACCGCTGCCCGTAGAGCGAATGCTCCAGGTTGTCGCCCATGCCGCCGTCGACGGCTACATGCAGCTTGCCCGCGCGCTTGACCGTGAGCACCCGGTACAGCGTCAGCCCGGCCCTGGCGACCATCGAGCGGCCCGGCTCGACGATGATCTCGATGTCCTCGCCGAGGTCCTTGTGCGCCGCGCTGACCAGCCGCTCCGCGTAGTCGTCCACGGACGGCGCCACGTCGTGCGACTCGTATCGGACCCCGAGGCCGCCGCCGAAGTCGTAGACCTCGAACCGCTCCAGGCTGGCCAGCGCGTCCACGGCCGCCTCGAACTGGTCGGTGGCCAGGATCTGCGAGCCGATGTGCGCGTGCAGGCCGCGCAGGTCGATGGCCGGGACCGCGCGCATCCTGGCGATGGCCGCCGGCACCTGCTCGACCGGAACGCCGAACTTGGACTGCTTGCCGCCCGTCGCCAGCGCCGCGTGGGTAGCCGATTCGACTCCCGGGCTGACCCGCAGCAGCACGGGGGTCGGCCGCTGCGCGAGCCGCTCGATCCGGTCGATGTCGTCGAAGCCGTCGACAACGATGTAGCCGATGCCCGCGTCGAGCGCCGCCTCGATGTCCTCGTCGGACTTGGCGTTGCCGTGCATGACGATGCTCGCCGGGCCGGCACCGGCCGCCAGCGCCAGCTTGAGCTCGCCCGCCCCGACCACGTCACAGCCGAGGCCCTCCGAAACGAGCACCCTGATCATCGAGACCGAGGGGTAGGCCTTCACGGCGAAGCAGACCCGGCTGGCCGGATGCCGGCTCGTCATCGCGGCCCGGTACTCCCTGGCCCGATCACGCAGCGCCTGCTCGTCGAAGACGTAGGCGGGCGTGCCGAACCGCTCGGCCACCTCAGACATCAGGCAGCCGCCGATCCGCAGGTCCTCGCCCTCGACGGTGGCCGACGGCGGCAGCAACGACAGGTCAGGCATCCGGGGGGTCCTCCGCCTTCTTGATCAACTGCGACAGCAGCGTGAAGCAGACAATGCCCACCAGACTATGTGGTAGACGATGAACTCCGCTCGCCGCTGACCGGCAGCCGGGTGCCCCGGAGCTGAGCGGTCCGCGCAGGCATTCGTCCGGCACGTCGGCGGCTCAGCGCACGGTGCCGGTTTCGTAGGTAACCGTCCGTTTGGCCGTGATCTTCGAGCCGCACCGGCCTGGCCCGCGCCGCACCAGCCGCCCCGAGACCGTCGTGGAGAACTGGCCGGACTCGTGCAGCCCGCGATACCTGCCCGTCGCCTTGGTGACGACGAAGGTGCCTTTCTGCACGATCTTGAACCGGCAGGTGGACAGGTCAGGGCCGTAGTAGACGGTCTGCGCCACGTGACGGCGCACGATGATCCGGCCCCTTCGGAAGGCCAGCGTCGCGTCCTTCCTGATGAAGACGCCCGTTGCCTTGAACGCGCCCCAGGCCGACACCGACGCGTGCCGCGGGCCAGGCATCCGGCCGACGATCTTGAACACCTCGCGGCCGGAGAAGGCCGGGCTGCGTTCCGCTGCGCTGGCCGCGGTCTGGGCGAGCCCGCTCGCCATCGTCACGGCCAGGACGGCGGCTATCGCCGCTGATCGCATTCTGAGTGGCATCTGTCCTCCTAGGTGAAGTAACCAGCGCGAGCTGACGTAGTCCGCACTAGGTGAAGTAGCCCGCGCAGGCCACCAGTGCCGTGGCGGCGGCGGCCAGTAGCACGGCACCGTCGATCCGCCGCCAGCAGACGGTCTTGAGCAGCACGTCGAGGTGCGTGATCACAGCGTCGGCCGGCGGCTCGGTCACGCCGCCCCCACCGCCCGCCACGGCCAGCACAGGGCGGGCGGGGGTGGGACTCACCGGGACCGGGCTCGCCGGGACCGGGCTCGCCGACCCGGGCCGCAGGTCGCGCACGTCGCGCACCAGGGCTGCGGCCCGCGCGGTTCCGTGCGCCAGCCCGACCGCCGCACTGACGGCCAGGCCCGCACCGGTGCCCGGCATCGAGGCGACCACCAGCGGCAGCAGGCCGAACCCGGCATAGGGATTGCGGGTCGCGAAGCCCGGCCCGAGAAGCGCACCCCAGACCAGGACGCGACGCCGGACCGGCGCCTCGATCAGCATCGTCTGCGGCACCTGCCAGGACCGGCCGGGCGGTGGCAGGCCGCGCCGCCCGGACACCTCGGTCGCCCCGTAGTAGCCGCCGTAGGCCACGGCCGCCGCCAGCGCGAAGCCGGTCAGCCGCACCGTGGTGACCACGAACCCGAGCGCCGTCCAGACAGCCACGGCGGGCAGCGCGTACGAGACGATCACGCCGAGCCGGACGGCATGTCTCCCGACCGGAAGACCGGCGGCCAGCGAGGCAGCCGAGTTGACCCCTCATGGCGAGTACGCCTTGGAGTACCCGTTCACGACGGCCAGGACCACGGCCAGCCCGGCCAGGAGCAGGGTCACTGCGGCGCAGCGTGGGCCAGCTTGCGCTGCTCGGCCTTGATGTCGGCCGGGCTCGCGCAGTGGCAGCAGATGCACGCGCTCAGGCAGGTGCACCAGTCCCGGCAGCCTGCGGATCCGATGCAGTCGTAGCAGACTTTGTAGCCCAGGCCCTTGCCCAGGTTCATGCAGGCGATCCAGCTACCAGAGGGCCACTCGCACCGGTAACCCTGGTAGTTGAAGCAGTTGCTGCTGAACGAGCCCTTGCACAGGTGATGCCCCGGCGGGCAGCCGACGCCCGGGCAGTTCGAGCAGCGCCTGGTCGGGCCGCAGTCACAGGTCGCCGCCTGCGCCGGGCTGGTGCCCAGCGCCAGCGCCGCGAGCCCGGTCGTCCCGCCGACAACCACCCGGCGCAGCGCGGCCCTGCGGTTCACTGTCCTGGCGACCCGCGCGGTGACCGCGCCGATCCGGTCATCGATGCTCGACCCAGGTCCTCGACGGCTCATGGCCCGTCCTCTCCCCTCCCCGCGACCGCCGGAACGACGGTCAGCGCTGCCTCAGGCGCCGGCAGCAGGCATGACTGGGCAAATGCGCGAACCTCGGCCGCCCGCACGACGGATCCGGCGGCCCGCACGACGCCCGCATCGTCGATGGCGACCAGCAGCGGCGTCGCCGATACCCGGTAGGACTCCAGACCAGCTGGCCGGACCGGCCGGCCTATCTCGATCCCGGTCGAGCTGAACACATCGGATATCTGCAGGTAGGACGGCGGGTCGGAGATCAGCAGCAGGGGCCGCAGGCCCGCCAGCTCGCCGGCCGCCTGAAGCTGGCCGAGCACGCCGACCAGTTCCTCGCAGGACGGGCAGGTGGGATCGACGAACGCCAGCAGCAGCGGCTGCCCGTCTCCCGGCGTCAGCTGCCGCTCGGCCGGATCGCCCGGTCTCGCGTAGGTCAGCGCGGCGGCCTTGCGGCCGGCCGGCGGGCCGAGTTCGGCTGTCTTGGCGGCTCCGGTGAGCAGCCGCCCGAGCTGGCGGAACATGATCACGACAAGCACGCCGAGCGCGCCGAGCAGCGCCCACTGCGCCACGGCCAGGTACTCCGGTATCCGGATCATCAGGCCCACCCCGGCTGTGCGTCCTGGGAACCGCGGCCGGCGCCGACGGCGGCTGCCGCGCTGAAGGCGGCCCCGGCGACCAGCAGGGCGCCGGCCAGCAGGCCGATCCGGTCAGCCGGGCCGAGCTGGATCAGGACCGCGCGGACTGGCGCCGTCGCCACTCCTGCGCCGAGCGCGATCAGCATAGACCTGCCGAGGCCTGCCAGGTTGAACCGGCGCCGGGACAGGGCACCGAAACAGCGGCAGGACCGGCCCCGATGCCAGCGGTAGCCGGCCGCCGAGACGGCGACGAAGCCGCAGCAGATGGCCAGGACGACCAGGTTCAGCCAGTTCGCTCGCGGGCTGGACAGGCTCGCCGCGCCGGCCGTGATCTCGCCGGCGGCGATGCCGAGCGCGACGCCGCGGTCGAGCCGCGGCGCGGCCCTGCCGTCGAGCCGCCGCGCGGCGGTGCCCGGCAGGAACAGCCGGACACTGGCCGCGAAGCCGGGCAGGTCGGCGAGCTTGGCACCGCCGGCCGCGACCAGCAGGACCGCGACTACCGCCTTGCAGGCCAGCGCGACCGCAGTCATCTAGCCCGCCATCGCAGGTTTGCGCCGCCGGCCGGCCACCTCGTCAGCGCCGACCGGGATCGCGGCCACCTGCCGCAGCTTGGCCAGCTGCCAGTCGTGGTTGACCAGGCTGGACGCCCGCACCCGGCCGGCCGAGTCCACGAAGATCGCGAACGGCATGACCCGGACGTTGCACCGGCCGTAGCTAGCCGGCGATCCCGTCAGCACCGGAACTCCGGCCAGGCCCAGCTGATGCAGGACCGGCTCGGCGTGCCCGGCCGGTCCGCGGGTCAGGATGACGATCTCGAGGTCCTCGTCCGCGAGTAGCGCCCGCAGCCCGGTCACGACGGACGGGAAGGACTTCAGCGAGTGATCGGCGAACACGATCAGCTGCAGGGGCCGGCTGGGCGGGCAGGAGTGCGGCACGCCCGCCGAATCTTCCAGCGTCCACGCCGGCGCCGGCTGGCCCCTGGCCAGGCCATCGCGCGCAAGGGCATCTGGCCCGGACAGCCCGAGGTGGCCGATACCGAGCAAAGCGAGCAGGGCAGCCAGGCACAGAATCGCCGCAATAACCACGAAAATGGTTGCAAGGGTAATCATCTGCCTGCCGGGACCTCGAAGCTCGACCTGCCCGTTTTCATGTGCAGAACCAAACCATCCGGCGCCAGCGCCGGTCAAGCGGGACACGTGAACTGGCAGCCCGCGGATCGAGGCGCCGCGCCGCCGGCAAAGGACCGAACGTCGGTGACCAACGGCCCTGGACCCGGTAACTGGGTACACAGTTGGATGGCTGGAGGAGGACATGCATCCGATCGCGCCTTCGAGATGCCGGGGGCACGCACACAGACGAGGCTGCTATGACCAGAGAAGGCAAGACCGAATGCGTAGTGGTCGGCGTGGACGGGTCGCCGGCATCGGCCATCACCATGGCCTGGGCGGCGCGCTACGCCAAGGCCATGGGAGCGACCGTGCGGGCGGTGATGGCCTGGCACTATCCGACCGCGGCCGGGCCGGCTCCGGTCGGCGTGGCGCCAGCCTCCGTGACGTCCGAGGTCGAGCAGTCCAGGTACCAGATACTGGACCAGGCGATCGCGGCTACCTTCGGCGACCCGCCGGCGGTGGAAATCGAGCGCCGAGTTGTTTACGGGCATCCGGCGCAGGTACTGATCGATGAGTCGAAGGATGCCGACCTGCTCGTCGTCGGGAGCCGCGGCCACGGCGGCTTCACCGGCATGATGCTCGGATCGGTCAGCATGCACTGCGTGACGCACGCGTACTGCCCGGTCACCGTCGTCCGCACCGCCTGAGCCCGCGACACCGGCTGCACGCGCCGCTCCGAACACCCCGGACAGACCACCATGACAGCACCGAGCACGCTCGCTCCTGACCAGCTGACCACGCTGAACGACTACTGGCGGGCGGCCAACTACCTGGCCGCGGGCCAGATCTACCTGATGGACAACCCGCTGCTCACCGAGCCGCTACGGCCCGAGCACATCAAGCCGCGACTGCTCGGCCACTGGGGCACGACGCCCGGCCTGAACTTCATCTGGGCGCACCTGAACCGTGCCATCACGCTGCAGGACCTGGACATGATGATCGTCATCGGCCCCGGTCACGGCGGCCCCGCCGCGCTGGCGAACTGCTGGCTGGAGGGCAGCTACTCCGAGATCTACCCGAGCGTGCCGCGGGACCGCACCGGGATGGCCAGGCTGATGCGCCAGTTCTCGTTCCCCGGCGGGGTGCCGAGCCACGTGGCGGCGGAGACGCCCGGCTCGATCCACGAGGGCGGGGAGCTTGGCTACTCGCTCTCGCACGCCTTCGGCGCGGCCTTCGACAATCCGGACCTGATCGTGGCCTGCGTGGTCGGCGACGGCGAGGCAGAGACGGGGCCGCTGGCGACAAGCTGGCACTCCAGCAAGTTCATCGACCCGGCTCGCGACGGAGCCGTGCTGCCGATCCTGCACCTGAACGGCTTCAAGATCGCCAATCCGGCCCTGCTCGCCAGGATCGGCGCCGACCACCTCGACGCGCTGCTGCGCGGCTACGGCTACGAGCCGATCTATGTCACCGGGGATGACCCGCTCGTCATGCACGGGCAGATGGCGGCGGCGGTCGACGCCGCCACGGAGCGGATCAGGCAGATCTGGGCCGCCGCCCGGTCTGGTGCGGCCCGCGCGGCCGGGCCAGGAGAACTGGTCCGCCCGGCCTGGCCGGTCATCGTGCTGCGCAGCCCTAAGGGCTGGACCGGCCCGAAGGTGGTCGACGGCCTGCAGGTCGAGGGCACCTGGCGCTCGCATCAGGTACCGCTGGCGGAGGTCAGGACCAATCCCGGGCACCTGCGCCAGCTGTCGGACTGGCTGGCGTCCTACGCGCCAGCCGAGCTCTTCGACGCCGACGGGCGGCCACGGTCCGGCCTGCTGACTCTCGTCCCGTCCGGCAACCGGCGGCTCGGCATGAACCCGCATGCCAACGGCGGCCTGCTGCTGCGCGACCTCGACCTGCCGAGCCTGCGGGAGCACGCCGTCGTCGTCGAGGTACCCGGCGCGGTGAGCTCGGAGCCGACCAGGGTGCTCGGCGGGATGCTGGCCGACGTCATGCGGCGCAACCTGGCCACCCGCAACTTCCGGGTCGTCGGGCCGGACGAGACCGACTCGAACCGGCTCAGCGCGGTGATCGAGGTCACCGGCAAGGCGTGGGAGGCCGAGGTCCTGCCGGTGGACGTGAACCTGACGCCCGACGGCCGGGTCATGGAGATCCTGTCCGAGCACACCTGCCAGGGCTGGCTGGAGGGTTACCTGCTGACCGGCAGGCACGGGTTCTTCTCGTGCTACGAGGCGTTCATCCACATCGTGGACTCCATGGTCAACCAGTACGTCAAGTGGCTGAAGGTCAGCCGCAGGCTGCCGTGGCGCCGGCCGGTCGCCTCGCTGAATTACCTGCTCACCTCGCACGTCTGGCGGCAGGACCACAACGGCTTCTCGCATCAGGACCCCGGCTTCATCGATCACGTGGTGAACAAGAAGGCCGAGGTGATCAGGGTCTACCTGCCGCCGGACGCCAACTGCCTGCTCTCGGTGGCCGACCACTGCCTGCGCAGCCGCAACTACGTGAACGTGATCGTGGCCGGCAAGACCCCGTCGCCCGAGTGGCTGGACATCGACTCCGCGGTGCTGCACTGCACGCGGGGTGCCGGAATCTGGGCGTGGGCGAGCAGCGACGGCAGCGGTTCCGGCGAGGCGGCCGAGCCGGACGTCGTGCTGGCCTGCGCGGGTGACGTGCCGACCATCGAGGTGCTCGCGGCCACGGACATCCTCCATAGGAACCTGCCTGAGCTGCGGGTCCGCGTGGTCAACGTGGTCGACCTGATGCGGCTCCAGCCGGCCGCCGAGCACCCGCACGGGATGAGCGACGCCGAGTACGACGCGCTGTTCACCCCGGACAAGCCGGTGATCTTCGCCTACCACGGCTACCCGACCCTGATCCACCGGCTGACCTACCGCCGGACCGGCCACGACAACCTGCATGTGCGCGGCTACAAGGAGGAGGGGACGACGACTACCCCGTTCGACATGCTGGTGCTGAACGACATGGACAGGTTCCATCTCGTGATGGACGTGATCGACCGGGTGCCCGGGCTTGGCCCGCGCGCTGCCCTGCTGCGCCAGCAGATGACCGATGCCAGGACCAGGCACCGCGCGTGGATAACCGAGCACGGCGAGGACATGCCCGAGGTCACCAGCTGGGTCTGGCCGGGCGCGCGCCGGCCGGCGCACCAGGTGGAGCCGTCGGCCATGGCCAGGCAGGCAGGCGGCCGGGCGATCCACGTGCCCGGCCTGTGATGCCAGGTTCCGAGTCCGCCGGGCCGCACGACCGGGCCCGCGTGCTGGTCGTCAACGCGGGCTCGAGCAGCCTGAAGCTCTCCGTCATCGGGCCGGACGATGTCGTGACCGACCGGTGCGATGTTGACCACTGGGACGGCCGCGCGGACCATCCGGAGCTGCGTGCCTACCTCGACCGGCTGGCCAGCCGGACCGGGCCGCCTGGGCCGCCGGAGGCGATCGGGCACCGCATTGTGCACGGCGGCACCTTGTTCACTAAACCCACGCTGATCGATGACAGGGTTCGCACCGGGATCGACAGCTTGACCTCGCTGGCGCCGCTGCACCAGCCACGGGCCCTGGCCGGTATCGTCGCTGCGACCGCGGTGTTTCCAGTGGTGCCCCAGGTGGGGTGCTTCGACACTGCCTTCCACGCGAGCTTGCCGGCCGAGGCGTCGACCTACGCGCTGCCCGCCGCCTGGCGGGACGAGTTCGGACTGCGCAAGTTCGGGTTCCACGGGCTGTCGCACAGCTATGCCTCGCGCCGGGCCGCGGAACTGCTCGGCAACACCGATTCGCAACAATTCCGGGTGGTGACATGTCACCTCGGAGCCGGATCGTCGCTCGCGGCGGTGCACGGCGGCCGCAGCGTGGAGACCACGATGGGCTTCACGCCGGTCGACGGGCTGGTGATGGCGACGAGATCGGGCAGCGTCGACCCGGGGCTGATCGCCTGGCTCGCCAGTCAGAACCGGGTGCCGCCCGCTGACCTCGCCGACGGGCTCGAGCATCGCTCTGGCCTGGCCGGGCTGGCCGGCCTCACCGGCGGCAGCGGTGACATGCGGGCCGTGGCCGCCGCCGCGGACCGAGGCGAGCCGGCGGCCAGGCTCGCACTCGGCGTGCACGCCCACCGGCTGATCGCCTGCGTGGCCGCGATGGCCGCCGCGATGAACGGGATGGACGCGCTGGTGTTCACCGGCGGGATCGGCGAGCACATGCCGGCCGTGCGGGCCGCCGCAGCCGCTGGGCTGCGCTTCCTCGGCGTCGCCGTGGACCCAGGCCGGAACGCCTCGGCCGCCGGTGATGCCGACATCAGCGCCGGCGGAGCACCGGTGCGGACCCTCGTGCTCACCGCGCGCGAGGACCTGGAGATCGCCAGGAGCGCCAGAGCCGGTCTGCAGCCGGCCGGCGGCTAGCTCCGGCGCAGGCTCAGCTTCGCGGCCAGCGCCTGGTGCTCCAGCGCGGGCCGAAGCACGCCCACTCGATGCCCCAGTACGCCATCCGGCGCCGGTTGAGCAGGAGCCTGACCAGGCCGCCCAGTGCGAGCAGCGCGATCGCGACGCCGGCCACGGTGAGGAACTCGACTAGCACGGTCCTAACCTTCACCATGCCGACGGTCATCGGATGCCGGCCGGTCGCCCGGCCGACCCCGTCGACCCAGATACTGACCTTGGCGCCGGCCTGGACCCCGGTCCTGGTCGGCACCACGCCTCGCCTGGTGGCGCCCGACGGCGCGCGCCACCGGGCGGCGACCCAGAAGGTCGCCATCGACCCGTACCCGTAGTACTGCGGCGGGGCCGACCGCAGCAGCACGGCATTCACCTGGCGCCAGGAGGCCTCCTGATGAACCTGCCGCAGGCCAGAGGCCTCGGTCTGATGCCCGGCCGCTGGCGCGAGCAGCGGTGCGACGACCAGGAATGCGAGTACGAGGACGAGCCGGACGGCGCCCTCGAACCGGTCCATCCGGCGGCGCAGCGGATTGCGGTCCGCCCCGATCCATCCGGCGAATCGCCGGGTCAGCGGCCGCGTCATCCCATTCAGGCTCCGGTCCCCCGTCCGTCGCACTCAGACAGCATTCCCGCCTTGACGGTTCTCACCCCCCCAAGCAGGGCATGTTCCGGCGCGAGGCCGGCACCCTCCGGCCCGGAGAGGACTTTGTCCTCTAGTGACCAGTGCGACCCCGGCGGCAGACTAGAACCAGCAGGCGAGCCAGACCCGGAGGAGGCCAGATGAACCGCGACGAGCAGCAGGACGAGCGGCAGCCAGTCATCCTGGTCGGTGTCGGCGGCTCTGATGCTTCCACCGCGGCCCTGATCTGGGCGGCCGGTGAGGCGCGCCGCAGGAACGCCAGGCTCCGGGTGATGGAGGCCTGGCAGGTCTACCCGGCGCGAGCCCTCTACGCGGCCGGCCGCAGTGAGCGCGGGCTGCCTTCGCGTGACGCGGCCGCTGACCGACTGGCCGCCCGCGTCCGCGCCGTGCTCGGCGATGCTGCCAGCACGGACGTGACCACCGAACTGGTCGAGGGGGCGGCTGAGCGGGTGCTCGCCGAGGCGTCGGCCGGCGTGGACCTGCTGGTGCTCGGCTCGGGAAGCCAGTCACCTGTCGCGCAAGTCGACCCGCTGATCGTGGACCGGCCGACCGGCCCGGTCATCAGGGCCTGCCTCAGCCACGCCTGCTGCCCGGTGGTGATCATCAGTCCCGCGATGGCCGCCAGGCTGGGCATCGGGGATCCCGGCCTGGCGGCCAGGGCGCCGGCAGGCGCCCGCGCCTAGTCGCTCGCTCTTCCGGTTCCCGCGCGTGCACCGTGGTAGCCTGCGCGAGGTAGACGGGGGGTCGACGGTGTACGGGGGGTCGCGCACCGCACGGCGGTGCATCTGTTGGAACTGGCGGAGTCGCGGGCCGCGCGGTCAACGCCGCTCCAGGGCGCTTAGCGGCTGAGTGATGCGGCATCACGCTGCCGCTAACCTCAGCGCGGACGGGCCCGCAGCGGATCCGCTCAGGACCAGACGGTTCTTCCTCGGCGGACTGGCCATCGGAGTCGTCGCGATGTCGCTGGTAGGCCTGGCCACGGCGGTCTTCATCGAGTCACCGCATGAGGTCGCGGCGAAGTCCGCGGCCCCCGCCGCGACCCTGATCACCGCTGTCGCGCGGTGGCAGGTGCTGCGGAACCCGATCACGGTGCAGGGCACCGTGCGGTCGGCCAGAACGGTCGTGGTGATGGCGAGTGCTCCGTACAGCACGGTGACGGTCACCAGGCTGCCGGTCAAGGCCGGTGACCGGGTGCGACCTGGCCGGGTCGTCGCCGAGATCGACGGCCGGCCGATCCTGCTGCTGCGCGGCCGCCTGCCCGCCTACCGCAACCTGCACGAAGGCGAGCACGGCCCGGACGTGACCCAGCTGCAGCGGGCACTGGAAAGCCTCGGCTACGCCAGCTTCGACCCGCCAGGCGGCTTCGGCCAGAGCACCGCGCTGGCCTTGCTGCTCTTCTACCGCCACCTCGGCTACGAGGCGCCGATCTACCACCGGCCGGCCGCCGCCTCCGGGGTGCCCGTGCCGGGCCCGTCCGCCCCTCCGGCGGCCGCACCGTCGCCTCCGGCGGCCGCACCGTCGCATGCCGCGGCCGCGCCGTCGCCTCCGGCGGCCGCGCCGTCGCATGCCGCGGCCGCGGCTCGTCCCGCCGGGCACGCCATCGCCAGCAGGCGGACCGCGACCGACCTGGTGATACCCAGCGCCTACCTGCCGATGAGCGAGGTCGTCTATATCCCGACCAGGTCGGCCCTCGTCGCGTCGGTGACCGCGCGGGTCGGCGCCGTCGTGGGCTCCGGACCCGTGCTGACCCTCGCGACCGGCAACCTGCGGGTGACAGGGAACCTCAGCGCGCACCAGGCCGCGCAGGCCCGCAAGGGCATGCCCGCCATGATCGTCTCGGCGAGCCCGCCGCTGGTCGCCATCGGCACCGTCACCAGGATCGGCTCGCTGCCAGCCGTGGGCGGCCCGCCGGCCAGCGGCTACCCGGTGCAGGTCGCGAGCCGCCGCCCGCTGCCGCAGCACCTGATCGGCATCAGAGTCCGGCTGACGATCGAAGCGCCCGTCACCAGCGGACCCGTCCTGACCGTGCCGCTGGCCGCCGTCATCGCCGCTGGGCACGGCCACCCGCTGCACGTGGTCAAGATCACGCCAGCGCGGCAGCGGATCAGGGTCGCGATCTACACCGGGCCCACCGCGGGCGGCCTGGTGGCCGTGCAGCCGGTCCAGCCGGGCAAGCTGCGGCCGGGTGACCGGGTCGTGATCGGCGTGGGCCCGTGACGACCGGGGTACGAGCCACGGCTGCGGCGCCAGCCGGACCGGCCGGGGCGGGCCGATGACCGCTGAGCAGGCGGCCAGGCCGCTGCCCAGGCCCCCGGGAGAGCCGCTGATCGAGCTGTGCGACGTGAGCGTGCGCTACCAGGGCGCGGGCCCCGCCGCCCTGGGCGCGGTCGACCTGACGGTCGGCCACGGTGAGCTCGTGACGCTGGCGGGGCCGGCCAGGTCGGGCAAGTCGACGCTGCTCAGCGTGGTCGGCCTGCTGCTCAGGCCAACCACGGGCAGCTACCTGCTGAACGGCTTCGACACCGGCGCGCTGCGCGACCGCGAGCGGACCGCGCTGCGCGGCCGGCAGATCGGCTGCGTGTTTCAGCGGCCTCGGCTGCTGCCGTCCCGGTCAGCCCTGGACAACGTGATGCTCGCGGTCCTGTACGCCGGGCTGCCGAGGCAGCGCCAGGAGAGCGCAGCGCTCGACGCGCTCGACCGCGTCGGCCTGGCCGCCAGGCGAAACGTCCTGACCGGGCAGCTGTCCGCCGCCGAGCAGCAGCGGGTGGCGGTAGCCCGGGCGGTCGCGGGTGATCCCAGCCTGCTGCTCTGCGACGACCCGACGGCCAGCCTGGACGAGGCACTGGCGACGCAGATCATCGGCCTGCTGGTCAGCCTGCACCGGGAGGGCAGGACCGTCCTCATCGTGACCCGCGACCAGCTCGCCGCGGCCTACAGCTCACGGAGCCTCACCATGAGCGCCGTCAGCTCGGCCGCCCGCCAGGACGCGGTCCAGTGATCCGCCGCCGGGTTGGCCAGGCGACGCGGCTGCGGTCAGCGGACGCCATCGGCGAGGCGTTTACCGCGATCGCCGCCCGGCCGGCTAGGGCCTTCCTCACCAGCCTCGGGACGCTGCTCGGCGTCGCCTGGTTCGTGACCGCGCTCGGCCTGGTCAGCACGGCCAGCGGCCAGGTGAGCACGACCTTCGCCGGCCGGCTCGCGACTCAGGTGACGGTGCGGCTGGCGAGCACCGGTCCGTCGCCCGCCGCCTACCCCTACCCGGCCGACGTCTCGCGGCGGCTTGAGGCACTGAACGGCGTCGTCGCCGCCGGGGTGTACTGGCAGGTCAAGCTGGCCGGCCCGGTCGTAGTCCCGGCGGCGTCGGGCACGGGCGGCCAGCCCCGTGCTGGCCAACCCCGTGCTGGCCAGCCCCGTGCTGGCCAGCCCCGTGCTGGCCAGCCCGGTGCAGGCCGGGGAGCGGCAGGCCAGGTCGTGATAGCCGCATCCCGTGGCTTCCTGGCGGCGGCCGGCGTGCAGGTCAGCCAGGGCAGGACGGTCAGCGCCTGGGCCCAGGCGCATGCCGCGCAGGTGTGCCTGGCTGGCTCCGCCGCCGCGAAGGCGCTCGGCGTGACCGATGTTCAGAATCAGCCTGTCATCCTGATCAGCAACGAGCCCTGCGTGGTGATCGGGATCATCAGTCACGCCGCCAGACGACCCGCGCTGCTGCGCTCGGTCCTGCTGCCGACCACGACGGCGGTCGCTCTCTGGGGGGCGCCGGATCAGCAGGCCGGCGCCACGCCGACGGTGCTCATCCAGACCAGGCCGGGGGCCGCCGCCGTGGTCGGCCGCCAGGCCCCTTACGCGATCAGCCCGGCCCGGCCTGACCAGTTCAGCGTCATCGTGCCGGTGCGGTCGCAGCGGCTGCGCGATCAGGTGACGGGAACGCTGACCAGCCTGTTCTTCGCGCTCGGCTGGGTCAGCCTGGCGATCGGGACGCTGAGCATCGCCAGCGTCACCTGGCTCTCGGTACGCGAGCGGAGCGCCGAGTACGGCCTGCGCCGGGCGGTCGGCGCCCGGCGCAGGCACATACTTGCCCACGTCATCGCGGAGTCCGCGATTCTCGGCCTGATCGGCGGGTTGGCCGGGGCCAGCCTCGGCGTGGCCGCCGTCATCCTGCTCGCCCGGTCCCGCCAGTGGGTACCTGTCATCGCGCCGCTGACGGTTCTCCCCGCCCCGCTGGCCGGAGCCGCAGCCGGGGTGCTCGCCGGCCTGATCCCCGGCATCCGCGCCGCCCGGGTGCAGCCGGCCATGGCCCTGGGCCGCGCACCGGCGCCCTAACGCGCGTCCGGCCGGGCGAGGAGCCGCCGCGCGGCCGGCCGGCGCGCCTCCGGCCGCCGCTCCCGCCGCCTCCTTTCCCTTTTCCGCCGGCTAGCCAGCTAGCCCCCCCCCCGCTATTCCGCGTTCCTCCTGCCGGGCCACTCTCCCGAGGGGAGCTTCAGGCTTCAGGCAGGCGCTTTCTCGTCCGCATAACTGAGATGCGGCTAGCCGGCTAGCCGAACAATTGTTCTTCGCTTCATCGCGATGAGCGCAGCATGGGCGGGCCCGCAGAGTAACCGCCGCTGGCGAGTTAAGCGGCGGCTAGCTTCGCGATGGCTGCCGCCCGGATCCGGCGGCACGGCAGGTCGGCGAAGGTCCGTGGTGGCTGACAGACCGCCCTGGCCGCAGCGACGATGCGCCGCTCGGCCGGGGCAAACGACAAGGAGGCAGCCAGGTCGTCGGCGAACAGCGGTGGCGGCAGCCTCGCCAGGCGCGCGTGACCGGGCTCGCTGACGGCGCGCACGTCGCCCGCCGGGTCCAGGTCGACATCGGCATCGACGTACAGGCGCGGGAACCGGTCGCGGCGTCATCGCCGGCCCGCCGGGCAACGTGCCTCGAGACCGTCCCGAGGTGCGCGGGAATTACAACAGCAGCCACGATAAAACACTATGAAGGATGATCACGCCGGCCAGCTGGATTGAAAGCCCTAGCCGGCCCGCCGGAAATTGTCAGAACGTGATTTCAGCAGGAAGCGCGCTGGTAATGCCTCTATCCATTGGCAGCTATCACGCTTTTTTCTTACTGCCTCATCACGCGGTCCGTGGGCAGGCATGGCGGCCTCGCCCCTCTGGTCGGCTCGCCCGCGCCACCGGGTTCTCGCGCGGTCAGCACAATGACCGGGAGCCAGCGTCCGCATCCTGCGCCAGCACCTGCCGCGGCCGCGGCACGGTCCCCCGTAGCCGGTCCGCCGCGGTGCCGCCGCCGACGATCTCGGCCGCGACTCGCTCGCCGGCGTGACCATCCCACAGAGCCGGCCGACGGGGCGGCGGCGGCGTCTCGAGTGCCGCCCTGGCGGCCCTGACTATCCGCTCCGGATCGCTGCCCACCAGCTGGTTGGTGCCCTGTGCGAGCGTGACCGGGCGCTCGGTCGTGTCACGGAGCGTCAGGCAGGGCACGCCAAGGGCGGTCGTCGCCTCCTGCACGCCGCCGGAGTCGGTCAGCACCAGCAGAGCCGATGCCTGGAGCGCGACGAAATCCAGATAGCCGCCCGGCCGGACGACCAGCAGGCGTTCCGGCCGGCTGCGGCCGGCCAGCCTGGCGGCCAGCCTGGGATGCGCCGGCCAGACCAGCGGGCACATCCGCGCCACCCGGTCGAGCGCGGGCAGCAGCGAACCGAGGGCGGCCGGATCGCCGGCCGTGCCCGCCAGGCTGAGCGCGACGAGGCCGTACCCGCGCGGCGTCAGCCCGAGTCGCGCGAGCGTGTCGCCGCCGAGCGCCCGGTCCAGGTTCGCCAGCAGGCAGTCCACCATGACGTTGCCCACCAGGCGGATCCGGTCATCGGTGCACCCTTCGGCCCGCAGGCTGGCGACGGCGTCTGGCGAGGCTGCGAAGAGGTAGTCACTGACCCGGTCGGTGACCACGCGGTTGACCTCCGCCGGCACCGACCAGTCCTCGCTGCGCAGGCCGGCCCCGACGTGCCCGAGCAGCGCACCGGACTTCGCCGTCACCAGCGCGCAGGCGAGCGCCGAATCCGCGTCCCCCGCCACGACGACGACATCGGGCCGCAGCCGCTCGGCCAGCAGCTCGAACGCCGTCAGCACCGCGGCGGCCCGGACCGCGTGGCTGCCGGGGCCGACCCCGAGATAATGGTCGGGCCGCAGGCCGGGCGCACCGGCGGGCCCGGCGCCGGCCGAGGGGTCGTGGCGGCCGCCGGCGTGAACGCCGATGACCTCGGCGCCCCGGCTTGCCAGCGCGTCCATGACGGGCTTGAGCGTCAGGTCGCCCGGCCCGGCTCCGGCAATGCAGATGACTCGCACGGGCCTCCCGCCGTTACCTGCCCGGCGCGTAATTGCTCCCGGCGCACTGATCGCGACAATTTGTAGCGCCATAACTACGCTGCGTAGAAGGCTAGCGGCACGACCCGCTGCCACCTCGTATTTCTTGCCCGGCCGTGCCGCATGTCGCCGGCGCGAGGGTATTCGGCCCCGGATTCACCCGGGTCAGCCGCGACGGCCGGCCCCGTGCTTGAGCGGCTCCCACCAGAGCCTGTTCTCCCGGTACCACCGCACTACGTCGGTCAGGCCGGCTGCGAACGGCACGCCAGGCGCGTACCCCATCGCGCGCAGCTGCGAGTCATCCAGGCTGTACCGGCGGTCGTGTCCCTTCCGGTCGGGCGCCTGGGTGACCTTGTCCCAGCCGGCCCCGCAGCGCTCGAGCACCTGCTGCGTCAGCGTGAGGTTGGTCAGCTCGGCGCTGCCGCCGACGTGGTACGCCCGGCCAGGCTCGCCGGCGCGGAGGACCAGCTGGATGCCACGGCAGTGATCGTCGACGTGGACCCAGGCGCGGACGTTCCCGCCGTCGCCGTAGAGCGGAACGGTCAGGCCGTCGAGCAGGTTGGTCACGAAGAGCGGAATGACCTTCTCGGGGTACTGGTACGGGCCGTACGTGTTGCATCCCCTGGTGACGCACACGTCGAGGCCGTGCGTGCGCGCGTACGCCAGCGCCATCAGGTCACCGCCCGCCTTGCTCGCCGCGTAGGGGGAACTCGGGTCGAGCGGGGCGTCCTCGGTCCACGAGCCCGACTCGACGCTCCCGTACACCTCGTCGGTCGAGATATGCACCAGGCGCCTGACCCCCGCGTCCAGGCAGGCCTGGGCCACCACCTGGACACCGGACACGTTCGAGGCCACGAAGTCCGTCGCCGAGCTGATCGACCGGTCGACATGGGTCTCGGCGGCGAAATTGACCACGTAGTCGTGCCCGCGTGTCACCTCCGCGACCAGCGCCGCGTCGCAGATGTCGCCGCGGACGACGGTCAGCCTGGGGTGGCCGGCGACCGGCCGGAGGTTGTCCAGGTTCCCGGCGTAGCTGAGCCGGTCCAGCACGGTCAGCGCGGCGCCGGTAAAGCCGGGATACCCGCCGCCCAGCATGGTGCGCACGTAGTGCGAGCCGATGAACCCGGCGCCGCCGGTGACCAGGACTCTCATGGGCTGGCCTGCGCGATGATCACAGACAGGAAACCTAGCCCCCGCGGCGCCGCAGGTACCTGCGCACCACCTCGGTCGTACCCGCGAGCGCGAACGCGATGCCGAGCGCCAGCAGCAGCCCCTTCCAGGCTGCTCCCTCGAACGTCTTGCCGCCGAAGTAGCCGAGCAGCGTCGCGTAGCCGGCCCAGACCAGCGCGGCGGCCGCGTCGAACACCGCGAAACGCCGCCAGGGAAAGCCCAGCGTGCCCGCGCTGAGCGTCACGGCGGTCCGGCCGCCCGGGATGAAGCGGGCAACGACAATGAGCTCGCCGCCGCGCTCGGCGAGCTGCGATTCGGCCCACTTGACGGACTTCCGTCCCTTCTCGCCGCGGAAGAAACGGTCCGTCGCCCGCCCGCCGAACCTGCGGCCGATGAAGAAGGCGGCGTTGTCGCCGGCGAACGCGCCGCAGGCGGCCGCGACGATGATCAGGGCCAGGCTCAGGCCGCCAGCCGAGGCAACCACCCCGGCCGTGATCACCACGGTCTCGCTCGGCACTACCGGCAGCAGAGCGTCCAGCACCGCGAGCAGGAAAACGATGCCGTACGCCCAGGCCGACGCCTCGGAGACGAGCCGGATGAACTGGCTAAACATCTGCCATGCGCCGTCAGGGCCAGCTCGCCGGCAGGGACGCGAGAGGAGCGCTGCGGCTGGTTCCGCTGTGCGTCCACGTCACCTCCCCGCGTCCGGCCGCCAGATCGGCGACCAGCACCGCCTCGTCCCCTTGGCACGCCCAGCTCATCACGATCCGCGACGCATTACCGGAGCACGTCAGGTCGCCGCCGAACGCCGGATGACCGTTCCTGAAGCGGATCAGCCTGCACAGCGCCCGCACGACGGGCCTGGCCAGGTCAGCGTCGATCTCCGCGATCGTATAGTGGTGCCGGTTGACGTCCCGGCCCACCCCCGTCCGGGCCAGCAGCTCCATGTCGTTGCCGCCGGCGAGCAGGCCGACGTAGTAGACCTGCGGTATCCCCGGCGTCCAGAACTGCAGCGCCCGCGCGAGCAGATAGCGGTCATCGTCACGGCCGAGCGCGTCGTAGAACGTGCAGTTCACCTGGTATAGGTCGACGTTGGCCGCCGCAGCGCCCGTCGCCCGTCGTGATGATCCGCCGCTATGGGCATGGATCGCCTCCACCAGCCCGGACAGCAGGCCGGGGCCGAGCAGCCCTGGCCTGGAGGTAACGGCGTCAGCGCCCACGTCGATGACGCCGATCCCGTCATGGGTGTCGAGGACGGTGACCGCGTTGCCGGGCCGGCGCTGCAGCCAGCTCATCAGCGGGCCGCCGTCCGCCGCGGTCAGGGCGTGCAGGACCAGCGGCGGCAAGGCGAAGTCGTAGACGTAGTCAACCTGCCGGGCGATCTCCACCTGGTGCAGGTAATGCGAATGCACCTCGACCATGACGCTGAGGTCGCGCTGACGGCACCACCCGGTGATCTCGTCGATGAACTCAAAGGTCTCCGGCGTCATGAACGACGTCGTACCCGGAGTCTTGACGGCGTAGCCGACAGCGTCGAGGCGAACCTTGCGGACGCCCGCCGCGGCGAGCTTGTCGAGGACGCGCAGCAGGTAGGCGCGGGTCGCCGGATGGCGGACGTCAACATCGACCTGCTCCGGCGTGAACGTCGTCCACGCCAGCGCCTTCCTGCCGTCAGCGAGGAACACCGGGGTGAACGGGAGCCCCGGGCGCGGCCGGTACAGCCGCAGCAGGGTGTCCTCCGTGGCACCGCCGGGAAACGCGGTGCCGTAGGTGAGGAACATCCCGGCGAACGGCGACGCCTGGCCGTTAGCCAGCCAGTCCCGGAACGGCGGCGAGGATGACGAGACATGATTGACAACCATGTCGGCCATGACCTGGTACTGCGCGCCCAGCGCCGCGATGTCGTCCCAGGACCCGAGGCGCGGGTCGACCTCGGTGTGGTCCTGCGGGTCGAAGCCAGCGTCAGCCCCGTCGTGCGGGCGGTAGAACGGGAGTACGTGCACCCCGCCGAACAGTCCCCGCAGCGGCCCGTCGAGCAGCGCATGCAGGCCGGCCACGTTCCCGCCGAAACGGTCTGCGTAAGCGATCAGCTCGACCTTGGAAGGCATGGCTCTCCTCACCGCCGTCCTGGCGCGCTTACCGCGCTGACCTCGGCGAGCGTCGGCGGATCGTTTCCTGGCGCTCGCCTGGTGGGCCGTTCGGGCCGATCTTCGGACTAACGATGTCACAGGATCTGCAGCCGATCGTCCCGCACGTCATTTAACGGCCGCATAGTGGCAGTTCGCGCGCAGCTGGTCGCATCCGGGCGGCCGGTGCGCCAGCATGTGCGAGAGGATGAGCAGATGACCTGCACCGTGCACGTCGCCTGGGACGACCGGCTGACCAGTTACAACTTCGGTCCTGGCCATCCGCTCGCGCCGATCAGGGTCGAGCTGACCATCGAGCTCGCCCGCGCTCTCGGCGTGCTCGACGGCGACGGCGTCACCGTCGTCCCGCCGGAACCGGCGACCGATGCTGAACTCGCCTACGTGCACGATCCCGGCTACATCGAGGCGGTCAAGCAGGCGGGCGGCGCCGAGCCGATCCTGATCGCCGACCGGTACGGACTCGGAACCGAGGACGACCCGATCTTTCCCGCCATGCACGAGGCGTCGGCTCTGGTAGCGGGAGCGACGCTCGCCGCCGCGCGGGCGGTCTGGTCCGGCATGGCCGAGCACGGGGTGAGCATCGCCGGCGGCCTGCACCATGCGATGCGGGACCACGCGAGCGGGTTCTGCGTCTACAACGACCCGGCGATCGCGATCGGCTGGCTGCTGTCTCAGGGCGCCGAGCGGGTCGCCTACGTGGACATCGACGTGCACCACGGCGACGGCGTACAGGCCGCCTTCTACAACGACCCCAGGGTGCTGACGATCAGCCAGCACGAGCACCCGCGCACCCTGTTTCCCGGCACCGGGCGGGCATCGGAGACCGGCGGGCCCGACGCCGAGGGGTCGGCGGTCAACGTGGCGCTGCCCGCCGGGACCAGGGACGCGGGATGGCTGCGCGCCTTCCACGCGGTCGTCCCGCCCCTGCTGCGCGCCTTCCAGCCGCAGATACTGGTCAGCCAGCATGGCTGCGACACGCACTGGATGGACCCGCTGGCCAACCTCGAGCTGACCATCGACGCGCAGCGGGCGGCCCACGCGGCGATCCATCAGCTCGCGCACGAGACGGCGGGCGGCCGCTGGCTGCTCACGGGCGGCGGCGGTTACGAGGTCGTCCAGGTGGTGCCGCGAACCTGGACGCACCTGCTGGCCGAGGCCACCGGCCGGCCGCTCAACCCGGCCATCCCGACCCCGCCCGACTGGCGGGACTACGTCGCGCGGCGCACCAGGGCCGCCGCACCGGAATTCATGACCGAGCAGGCGCCGGCCCGATACCCCAGCTTCGACAACGGCTACGACCCCGACGAGCCGATCGACCAGGCCATCCTGGCGACCCGCCAGGCGGTGTTCCCGCTGCACGGCATGATGCCCTAGCGGTCAGGCACGCCCGGCTCAGGCCGTAACAAGGCGCGCCACCAGCGGCGCGCCGAGGCTGGCCGCGGCGGCCGACCCGAGGCCGATCCCCCAGCCCACCGGGCCCAGCGGCGTGCAGCCGAAGAACTGGCTCACGACCGGCGTCTGGATCACCCCGGCGAGCCCGGCGGCCGAGCCGACGCTGGCCGCCACCACCAGCGGGCTGCGCCACCCGGTGACCAGCGTCTGGCCAAGCTGCGCGCCGACGACGCCGACCAGGGCCGTGGTGCCTGCCCGGCCCGGCGTGACGCCGGTCATCCGGCCGCCAACGTAGGCGGCCAGGCCGGCCCCGGCGGTCAGCCCGCCCCTGATCAGGATGTCCCGGTTGAGCGCGGATCCGAGCGAGGCTTCCGGCCCTTCGCGGAGCAGCATCTCCGGCGTCGCGCCCTCCGGCTGCCGCACCGCCAGCGCCAGTGACGGCACCATGTCGGTGAACAAGTTCACGAGCAGCAGCTGGCGGGCGTTGAGCGGGGATCCGCCGGGCAGCAGCAGTCCGGTGCCCAGGGTGAACACGATCTCGCCGAGATTACCGCCGAGCAGCATGGCAATCGCGTCTCGGACCGATGACCACATCGCCCGGCCCTCGACGATAGCGTCGATAATCGTCTCGATCCGGTCGTCGGTCACGACGACGTCGGCGGCCTCCTTCGCCGCGTTGGTGCCCCGCTGCCCGAGCGCGACCCCGACGTCGGCGAGCCTGATCGCCGGCGCGTCGTTGGCGCCGTCACCGGTCACGGCGACGACCCGGCCGATCCGGCGCAGCGAGGCCACGATCCTGACCTTGTGGTCGGGGCTGACCCTGGCGAAGACCGCGGCCCGCGTGACGAGCTTGTCGAGCTCGGGGTCGGTGAGCGCGTCAAGCTCTGGGCCGGTAACCACGCGGCCGCCGTCGAGCAGGTCGAGCTCGGCGGCGATCGCCTCGGCGGTGCTCGGATGGTCCCCGGTCAGCATCATCACGCCGACCTGAGCCGCGCGCAGCCCGCGGATCGCCTGCGCGGCGGTGTCCCTGACCGGGTCGGTGAGCGCGAGCAGCCCGGTGAAGCGCAGCCGCTCGATCCGGTCCTCGCGCAGGTCACGCCTGCTCGACGCATCCCGCTCCGCGACAGCGAGCACCCGGTAGCCGTCCCTGGCCAGCAGGTCGACCTCGCGCTCGATGGCGCGCCTGGCCCGCTGGTCGAGCTCGGTCGTGCGGCTGCCGCGCCGCTGCTGCGTGCACAGCGGCAGCACGATCTCCGGTGCGCCCTTGACGCACAGCACCTGGCCGGCCGGCGTCCGGCCGAGAACGGCGTGGTAACCACGGGACGGCTCGAACGGCAGCTCGCCGACCTGATGCCAGCGCCCGGCGCCCAGGTCCACGCCGACCCCGGCCTCGCGGGCCCCGGTCACGACGGCGCGGTCGGTGGCATGGGCGAGCGCCTCGCCGTTGCGGTGCTCGGGGGTCGCCCGCAGCCCGGCGGCGAGCACGAGCCTGCCGCTCGACCGCAGGTCCGACAACGGCTGCGCGGTACTTGCCGCGGCGTTGCGTGGGCTCGCCGCGGCTTTGCCTGGGCTGGCGGCGGCTCCGCCGGGCCGCGCCGCGCGTCCGCTACCCGCCGAGTCCGGCGTCCAGACCCGGTGCAGCCTGATCCGCCCCTGGGTCAGCGTGCCGGTCTTGTCGAAGCACAGCACGTCGACCCGGCCAAGCGCCTCGATGGTGCCTGGATTGCGGACCAGCGCGTTGCGCTGCGACAGTCGCCGGGCGGCGGCGTACTGGGCAGCCGTGGCCACGATCGGCAGTCCCTCGGGGACCGCGGCGACGGCCAGGCTGACGCCGGTGCCGAGCGTGTCGCGGAGCGGTCTGCCGCGCAGCAGGCCGCCGCCGATCAGCGCCGCGCCCGCGCCGAGGGTGACGGGCACGGTGATCTTCGTCAGCTCGCGCAGCCGCGCCTGCACGCCGCCAGGCCGGCGCTCGCCCTCGACCGCCTGCGCGCTCCGGCCGAGCTCGGTGGCCTGGCCGGTGGCCACGACGACCGCTGTGGCCTCCCCCGCCGCCACCGAGCTTCCGGCGTAGAGCATGCTCCGCCGCTCGGCGAGGTTCGCGGCGCCGGTCGGGCTCGGGCTCTTGGGCACGAGCTGCGACTCCCCGGTCAGGCTGGCCTCGTCGACCTCCAGCCCGCGTGCCTGAAGGATCCGGCAGTCCGCGGGGACCGCGTCCCCGGCCTGAACGACGATCACGTCCCCGGCGACTAGCTGGTCGGCGGTGCTGAGTTCCTCGCCGTGCCCGCGGCGCAGCCTGACCCGTACGGCGGACTCGTCGATCAGCCGGCGCAGCGCATGCCCGACGCTGACCCGCTGAGCGCCGCTGACGAGCGCGTTGGCCGCCATGAAGCTGCCGATCAGGACCGCGTCGGTGATCGATCCGGCGACGGCGGCGAGTCCCGCGCCGCTGGCCAGCGCGGGAGTCAGCGGATTCGCGAGTTCCTCGAGCGAGGCGCGGACCAGGCCGGGCTCCGCCTCGACGCCGTCGGGCGGCGCGGCGGCGCGGCGGCGGCCGGCCTCGCCGGCGTCCAGTCCCTCGCTGCTGCTGGCGAGCCTGGCGAGCACGGCGCCGGTGTCCAGCGCGTGCCAGTCGGTCGTCTCCGCCGGCAGCGGCGGCGGTCTCCTGGCCAGCGTCATCGCCGACCAGACGCCGCTGGACAGGGAGGCGAGCGCGGCCCCGTTGACGGCGAGCAGTGAGCGCGTCGCCGCACCCGATCGGGGGCCCGCCAGTGCGAGCACGCCCCCGGCGCCCGAGCCGTAGGCGGCGAAGGTGGCAGCCCGCCGGCTGGCCGCCCTGGCGGGCGGTACAGCCTGCAGGACGCGGCAGGCCTCCGCCAGGTCAGCGCCGGTGATCAGGTCGGCTCCCCACGGCGGCCGGGAACCGCTCGCCACCCCGATGCCGACGTCGGCCGCGGCCAGAGCCTCGTGCTGACGGGCCGTGATCAGCGCCACGACCCGGCCCTCCGCCTGGAGCGCGCGCACCGAGGCGGCCATAGCAGTGCCGCCGGCGACCACGCGGTCGACCGGCACCCGCCTGCCCAGGCCGGCCCGGCCAGCGGCCACGACCAGCCCGGTCGCCCGTGCCGTCGCGATCAGCGGGCCCGCCAGCGGGTCAAGCTCGGGCTCGATCGCGACCAGGCCGAACAGGTCCCCGGCCAGGAAGAGGCCGAGCAGCGGACTGCCGCGGCCGCGCAGCTCACGTGCCGCGTCCCGGAACTCGCCGCCGAGGCGGCGGGGCACCGGCCCGGTCGCCCACTCGCCGCGCTCGGCGAACACGGCCGGACCTTCCGCGCGCAGCTGCGGCGCACCCGGCACTGCCTGCGGCGCCGCTGGCCCCGCTCCCAGCACGGCTCGCGCTGCCGGCGGCGCGCCAGGAACCGCCCGCGGCGCGGCTGACACAGTCCCCGCCCTGGCCGGCACCGGCCCCGACCCATCCGGCACCGGCCCCGGCCCAGCCGGCACTGGCCGCCGCCCCGCGGGATGAGCGGCCCGCGGCCCAGCCTCCACGGCGGACCTGGCTGGCGTCGCGGGCGCCGCGCGACCAATCGCGGCAGTCCGTGCGCGCGGAATGACCGGCGGGGCGCCGCCCGCCGGGGCTGGCGGACCGGCCGGGACAGGCGGACCGGCCGGGGCGGGCGGACCGGCCGGGGCGGGCGGACCGGCCGGGGCGGGCGGACCGGCCGGGGCGGGAGGGTCAGCCAGACCGGGCGGGTCGGCGGCCTGGCTCAGCAGCGCATGGGCAGCGAGCACGGCGGCCTCGGCTTCGGCCTGGTGCTCCGGCGGGACCCAGACCGAGCCGACGACCATCCGGCCGCTCGTCAGCACCCGCGTGTCGAGGACCACGGTGTCGATCCGGTCGAGCCTGCGCAGCGCCTCGGTGTCCATGGCGAGCACCCCGGACCGGGCTAGATCGCGGTCCACCCGGGCGGCGAAGCCTTCCCTGCCGAGCTTGGCGGGCTTGGGGTTCGCCGTCGCGGTGGCCGCCACCATCAGGTGCGGATCGCGGGTCACGGCCAGCGTCGCCGCCGCACCGACCAGCGCGCCGGCGGCGGCCTTGTTGCTGTACGTCTCGACCGGCCCGGCCGGCAGCGGCACCGGCCGCTCCGTGCCGACGCTGGCGGCCGGCTGCGGCTGGGCGGCTGGCTCCCCGGCCAGCATCGGCTCCCGCTGCTGCCACAGATCGCGGCGCGCTCTCAGCTCGTCGAGCAGGAGCCCGCGCTGGGCGATGTCCACGACGAGCCCGAGCGGGCCCTGCGCCAGGCCCTGTGCGACCGCGTTGCCGACGGCCAGGCTCAGATCCGTCGCGGCCCGGCCGAGCCTGCCCTCGATCGGGCGGCGCAGCAGCGGCGTCGACTCGATCAGCGAGAAGAGCGACGCCGCCTCGCCGATCAGCGGGTTGCTCCGCGCTAGCCGGCCGAACTGGCCGAAGACGAGCTGGCCGGCCAGCCCGAGGCCCAGGCCGCCGATGTCGGCGCCGATCGCGTACAGCTGCCGCTGGATCGGCTCGGAGTCGGCCGGGTGATCGGGCCGGTCATGCGGGAAGCGCTCGTCAGCCAGGTCGTGGGCGTCCTCGACTCCTTCGATCAGGTCGCAGATCTCGTCCGCGTCTACCCGGTCTCCGTCGAACGCGACGACGACCCGTCCGGCGACGGCGTTGACCTGCGCCCACTGCACCCCCTCAAGCTCAGCGAGCGCTGCTTCCAGGCCCCGTGCGGCAGGGTGATTCTCCGGCCGGTGTATCCCCTTGACCTCGATATGCGCGCGCCCGTTGCCCACCCAGCGGCGTCGCTGGCGGCGGCCGGGCGAGATCGGAAGCCGGTCAGCGATGGCAGCCAGCACCGTACCTGCCTGCGCGATCATCGCAATCCCTCGGTAAAGGCCAGGCAGGCGCGTGCCCTAGCGGGCGGCGTGCGCGTGATCGGACTGCTTGGCGTGGCGCTCGGCTACCCAGGTCCCGGCCGCGACCAGCGCGGCCACCGGCCAGTCCACCACCCCGAGCGCCGCTACCGCCGCCAGCCCGCCCCACCAGATCACGTTGCCGGGAACGCGGATGCGGGGCATGGACATCGACGGCATCGAGATCCCGCCGCGTTGTGCTGGCTGACGCGACTCCGCGTCGTGCTGTGCTGGCTGACGCGACTTCGCCTCGCGCTGTGCTGGCTGACGCGGCTCCCCGCCGCGCTGTGCTGGCCGGCGCGAGTCCGGGCGGCGTGCGGCTGGCTTCCGCGCGGCCTGGCCGCGCTGGCCGGGAATCTGGCTCTTCTCCGCTGCGGCACCCCGGCGAGCTGCTGGACTCGACGCCATCGGTTCCCCCCAGACTGATGTGCGGACCGCTGACCGTGCACTGCTGACCCGACTTGCCCGGCCCCATCGACGCGGGACCCGGGTCGCGGATCCACCTGGTCGTATCAACTGCTGTACCCAGACACGCAGGCATTACCCAGCCGGACCTGCCGCTGGCCCTGCCCACCCGGCACCGCTCGCCCGGCCAGCCCACCCGGCACCGCTGGCCCGGCCAGCTCGCCCGGCCAGCTCGCCCGGCCAGCCCACCCGGCCAGCTCACCTGGCCTGGTCGCCCGGCCAGCCCACCCGGCCCTGCGCACCCCGCGCCGGGATGCTCCTGGCGGCCGGCAGCCCGCCCGATGGGTTCGTTATGCAAGTTCGTGATCAGCTGGGTATGCCTGAGGCCGATGCGGGCCAGGACGCGGGCCGCGGGCGCACCTGGGCGGCCAGGTTCGGGGGGACGAAGTGACGCTCATGGATGCCCAGGGTCCCGGCTGACATGGCCGGATCCGGCACGGCCAGTGCGGCGGCCGCATCTGACCGGCTGACCGCAGACGCCCCCAGCAGACCCGCGGCGACGCTGCTTGCCCTGATCCTGGTCGCGGCCGTCGCCAACCTGAACCTGTCCGTGGCTAACGTCGCCCTGCCGGCCATCAGCGCCGCGTTCGACTCGGCGCAGACGACTCTCGACCTGATCGCGGTAGGGTACTCGCTGGGGCTTGCCTGCTCGGTGCTGTGGCTCGGCGCGATCGGCGACCGCTACGGGCGCAAGCTGATGCTGGCACTCGGCACCGCGCTCGCGATGCCGGCGAGCCTGCTCGCCGCGTACGCGCCTAGCGACATGGTCCTCGGGCTGGCCAGGATCTTCGGCGGCGTGGCCGCCGGCATGGCCTACCCGACCACCCTTGCCCTGATCACCGCCCTGTGGTCGGGCCCGGCGCGGACCACGGCGATCGCGCTGTGGTCCGGTATCGGGGGCGCCCTGTCGGCACTGGGACCGCTGGTAGCCGGCTTCCTGCTCGATCATTTCTGGTGGGGCTCGGTCTTCATCGCCTCGCTGCCGCTGGCCGTCGTCGCGCTGCTGCTCGCGCTGCGGTACGTGCCAGCGCACGTCAACGAGACGACCAGCCCGGTCGACCACCTCGGCGGCGTGCTGTCCGTCGTGCTGGTCGGCGCGACCATCCTGGCCATCAACTTCGCTCCGGTTCCGGACAAGGGCATGCTGATTCTCGGCCTGGCGCTGGTCGCCATCGCGGCCGTCACGACGTTCTTCCTCCGGGAGCGCCGGGCGCCCAGCCCGCTCTACGACCTGCGGATCGCCAGGCGGCGGATCTTCTGGGTGGCGGCGTCGGGCGGCGTCGTCGTCTTCGGGGCGCTGATGGGCGCCGTGTTCATCGGCCAGCAGTTCATGCAGAACGTGCTCGGCTACTCCCCGCTCATGTCGGGATCGGCGATCCTGCCGGCCGCGGCGGCGATGGTGCTGGTCGCACCACGCTCGGCGGCGCTGGTGGTATCGCACGGGGCCAGGTTCACGCTGCTCGTCGGCTACTTCTTCTGCCTGCTTGGCTTCCTCACGATGCTGCTGCTGTGGACCAGCGCCAGCCCCCGCCCCGGCAGGCCGAGCAGCAGCTGATCGGGCGGTACCACGCGGAGGACGCGGCAGACGGCAGCCAGGTCAGCCCGGGAGGCTCTCCAGGCTGACCCGGCTGTCAGATCCGGACGAGAGGGACCTTCGCGTTTCTCGCGAGTCAGAGATTGCGTGGTGTCCGGACTGGCTACCGCCCGTACCCCGCGTCCTGCTGGTCCCTCTCGTCACCTTCATCACACCGCCTGCGGCGGCGGCCTGCCAGGGCCGAACGTCAGGGACCGGGCGGGACCTTCGGGCCATCCGGAAGCGCGACCTCGCTGCGCACGCCGGCGAGCATCTCGCGGGCCTGGTGCACCGCCTGCTCGGCGGCGGTCAGGCGGCTCGAGGTTGTCACGCCTCAGCCTAAGACTCACTCTCATCCGCGGCTGCCCGGCGAACCGTGCTGGCTGGCCGCCGAGCCATCCTCGCCGTGCAGTGACGAAGGGCTGCCCACCCGATGACCTCCTCAGTCCCGCTGGACACTCTTCTCACTTCTCTGCCTTACTCGCGCGATAGCAAAGTGGATCTACGCTAATGCGAAGGAGCTACCAGCCGGGATGTCCCGGTACGGCAGACTGTTCACATGCCGGACTCCACTGCAACCTCCGACCGACCCGAACCACGAGCAGCCCGTGAGATCGCCGACGGCTACGTCGCCGCGCTCGCGGAGCTGGATCCGATCCTGTCCACCGCGCTCGGTCTGCGTCCCGGCGAGGACCGGCTGCCCGACTGCTCGCCGGCCGGGCAGGACGCGCTTGACGACCTCGCCCATGCCACGCTGGCCGACCTGACCGCGGTCGAATCCGCGGCCGACCTCGCCGGCGACGAGCGGCGCTGCGCGCGATTGCTGCGGGAGCGTCTCGAGGCGGGCCTGGCGATGAGCGCGCAGGGCGAGCACCTGCGTGCGGTCTCGAACATCTTCGGGCCGCCGCACCGGGTCCGTAGCACGTTTCTCGACATGCCGACGGCAAGCGAGGAGGACTGGGCGGCGATCGCACGCCGGATGGCCAGGGTCGGACAGGCACTGGCCGGGTATCAGACCTCGCTGACGGCGGGTGCCGGCCGCGGGCTGTTCGCCGGGCCGCGGGTGGTGCGGACCGCCGCCGAGCAGCTGACGGAGTGGGCCGCCGTGGCGAACGGCCAGGGCTGGTTCGCCGACTTCGCGTCGGCCGCCGATGTGCCGGCCGCGCTGCGGGCCGAGCTTGACCGGGCCGCGGCCGCGGCGAACGAGTCCGTTGCCACGCTCGCAGGGTGGCTTGGCACCGACTACCTGTCGCAGGCCGGCGGCTCGCAGGACGGCGTCGGCGCCGACCGGTACCGGGTCTGCGCCAGGCGCTGGACCGGCGCGAACCTGGACGCCGAAGAGGCGTACGCCTGGGGCTGGTCGCAGTTCAACGACCTCCAGGCGCAGCTGAGCGCCGAGGCGCGGCAGGTGCTGCCCGGAGCATCGGCCCAGGACGCCATGCACCACCTCGACATCAGCGGCGAGGCCATCGACGGCGTCGAGGAGATCCGGGCCTGGCTCCAGCGGATGATGGACGAGGCAATCGCCGATCTCGACGGGGCCCACTTCGACCTGGCCGACCCTCTGAAAACGGTGGAGGCGAGGATCGCACCGCCGGGGAGCGCCGCCGCCCCGTACTACACCGCACCGTCGCAGGACTTCTCCCGCCCCGGCCGGACCTGGCTGCCGACGCTTGGCCGGACCAGGTTCCCGGTGTGGAACCTGATCAGCACCTGGTACCACGAGGGCGTGCCCGGCCACCACCTCCAGCTCGCCCAGTGGCGCTACCTGTCCAGCGACCTGTCGGTGTACCAGACGGCGGTCGGCGGGGTGAGCGCCTGCAGCGAGGGCTGGGCGCTGTATGCCGAGCGGCTGATGGACGAGCTCGGTTACCTGTCCACGCCAGGCGCGCGGCTCGGCTATCTCGATGCCCAGAACATGCGGGCGATCAGGGTCGTCATCGACATCGGCATGCACCTCGGGCTGCGGGTTCCCGCTGACTCCCCGCTCGGCGCCGGCCAGCCCTGGACGCCCGACCTGGCGCTCGAGTTCTTTACCGCGCACAGCGGCCGCGACAAGGAGTTCCTGGCCAGCGAGGTCATCAGGTACCTCAGCGGCCCGGGCCAGGCGATCAGTTACAAGCTCGGCGAGCGCGCCTGGCTGGAGGGCCGGTCCGCCGCCCAGGCCGCGCACGCCGCCCGTGGCGGCGAGTTCGACCTCAAGTCCTGGCACATGGCCGCGCTGTCGCTCGGCTCCCTCGGCCTCGACGACCTGGCCGACGAACTCGCCGCCTTGTAGTCACGCCGCGGCTTACCCCGGAGCCGCTGCTCGCTTCCCTGGCCCGGCCGCCGCGGGCCCTCCGCTGTCGCCCGTCTCGTCACCGCCGATCGTCTCCCTGGACGGTGACCCGCAGCCCGGGTAGCGCCGGGTCGGCTAGCGCGGGCTCAGCCGCTGGAAGCGGCGGCCTCCCGGGCGGACATCAGGTCGGCGATGGCGCGGGCGCCGTCATCGGGCTCGGATCGCAGCGCGGTGATCACGCCGGCCCGGTCCTGCGGCGACCGGTTCTGGGACAGCTTGTCCTTGGCCTCGATCCGTTCCACCAGCAGCTCCACGCCGACGATCGCCCGCAGCTGGCCATCGATGAACCTCTCCGGGGCGTCATCAACCCACCAGCGTCCCTCCCGGCCCGCCTCATAACGCTCGGTGAGCCGCGTCACCATGTCGCGGAGCCAGCCGGCATCGCGGTGGAACGCGACGGGCCCGGTGAAGTGGACGGTCGTGTAATTCCAGGTCGGCACCGTCTTGCCGTGCTCTCTGGTGCTCTGGTACCAGGACGGCGAGATGTAGGCCTGGGGTCCGTGCACGATCGCCAGCGCGGGAACGCCGGCCGCGGCGGTGCTCCACTGCGGGTTGTTCAGCGCGACATGGCCGAGCAGCCGGCCGTGCTCCCCCTCCGACCGGTCCCAGATCACCGGCAGCAAGGTCGAGACCGGCTGAGTCCCGTCGAAGGTCACCAGGTCAGCGGCGCCGGCCCGGTCGACGAAAGTGGCGATCTTGTCCAGGTCATCAGCGGCGAAGTGCGCAGGCATGTACATATTGTCCAGCGTAGCCTTTCGCTCAGATTAGCCGTTCGCTCAGCGTCGCCGTCCGGCCAGGGCACTGGACAAGCGCCGAACGCAAACTGGACAAGCGCCGAACGCAAAAAGGCCCGGGGTCCTCGCGCGAGTCCCCCCGAACCTCGGCGCGAGATCCCCGGGCGTCCAGCCAGAGTCCCCGAACTCTCAGCTTCGGGTCAGCCGTGTCCGGCCGACCCGAAGATCGCGGCGAGAGGGGCTCCTCGCGTTTCCCGCGAATGCGGCTTGCGTGGTGTACGGGCTCCTGGCCCGCATCCCTCGCATCCTTTCCTGAGTCCCTCTCGTCACTTAGATAACACCACACCCAGAGGTTGCCCGACTAGGGTCTAAGGTCCCGACCACCGGCGCCGCGACCACCCGACGTCCTGGCTGCCCGTCGCAGGCGCGCGCCGTCGGCCCGTTCCAGCTCGTCGATCGCCAGCGCGACCTCCGCGCGCGCCTGCTCCAGCCTCGGGATCAGCCGGTCCCTGATCGTACGGAGCCGGTACCTGGTCGCCGTGGTCTCCGCCTCGATGACCCGGACCGCCTCCGCGGCTACCGCGTACCTGACCGCGGCGGCGAGCGCCTCGCGATGCGCGAGCCGTGCCTGCTCCATCGGCTGCCCGGCCCACGGATCAGGCCCGGCAGGCGGTGCGCAGCTGCCGCGCGCCGGGTGCCGCACGCCGATCGTGACCGCATAGCCGATCCGCACGTCGGCATAACCGGACCCGGTGGCCAGCCGCGCGGCCCGCTGCCCGCCGAGCAGCGCCGCGATCAGCAGTGCCCGCTCGGCCGCCGCGCTGCGCTCGCGCCACTCTCGCTCGGTCCGCGCCGCGTCCTCGCGCAGGCCGCCTAGCTCGGCCTGCAGGATCCGCAGCTTGCGGTCGAGCAGGTCAGCGCCCCGGCGGGCCGCCCCGAGCCGCCGGTCAAGCCACAGCCGGCCGGCCCGGCCCGGCGGCACGGCGAACCGCAGCCCGGTCATCCTGTGTTCCCCGCTCGATTCCGGGGCCCCGCCCGCTTCCCCATTCCCCCGTCACGGCGCCGCCCTCCATCCTCGCTCGTCCCTCGCTCGTCAGTCCAGGCGGCACCGGGCCCCTTTGTCTCGCTCATGCCGGCTCCGGGTAGTACTCGTCGAGCGCCCGGGCGGGCAGCATGGTCAGGTCGCGGCGCGGCAGCACGCCGAGCACCTGCCAGGCCAGCCCGAGCGTCTCGTCCAGGGTGCGGGTCTGCGTGCTCCCCTGGCTCATCAGCCGGGTCTCGAACGCCCGCTCGAGCTCCTGATAGCGCCGGTCGGACTCGCTCAGCGCGGCGGTCCCGATCAGCTCGGCTAGGTCGCGCGCCCGCCGGGCGGCGGCCAGCGCGGCCAGCGTCTGCGCCGCGACGTCCAGGTGGTCGTCCCTGGTCCGGCCGGGACCGGCGCCGTGCCGCATCAGCCTGGACAGCGAGGACAGCGCGTCGACCGGCGGGTAGATCCCGCGGGCATGCAGGTCGGCCGAGAGCACGATCTGCCCTTCGGTGATATATCCCGTCAGGTCGGGCACCGGATGGGTGATGTCCCCGGCGGGCATCGTCAGCACCGGCACGACCGTGAGCGATCCTGGCAGCCCGGTGATCCGGCCGCACCTCTCGTACAGCGATGCCAGGTCGCTGTAGAGGTAGCCCGGGTAGGCCCGGCGGGCGGGCAGCTCGCCCCTGGCCGCCGATACCTCGCGGAGCGCTTCGCAGTAGCTCGTCATGTCGGCCATCACGACCAGGACATGCCGTCCTATTTCGAACGCAAGATGCTCGGCGACTGTGAGCGCCAGCCGCGGCGTGAGCACCCGCTCGATCACGGGTTCGTCGGCCAGGTTGAGCAGCAGCACAAGCTCGCCGGCCGCCGAGCGCTCCTCCAGCGTCGCCCTGATCGCGGCGGCATCCTCGTGGGTCAGCCCCATCGCGGCGAACACCACGCTGAACGGCTCGCCGCCCGCCGAGGCCTGCGCCGCAAGCTGGCCGGCCAGCTCCAGGTGCGGCAGCCCGGCGACCGAGAAGATCGGCAGCTTCTGGCCCCGGACCAGCGTCATCAGCTCGTCGATCACCGAGATCCCGGTCAGCACGGGCTCGGCCGGAGGCTGCCTGGCCGCCGGGTTGATCGGGAACCCGGTCACCGGCACCGTCACCTCGCCGGTGATCGCGGGCCCGCCGTCTCTCGGCTCGCCGCGGCCGTTGCAGACCCGGCCGAGCCACTGCGTCCCCACCGCGATCCGCAGCGGGCTGCCGGAGAACTCCACTGCCGTGGCCGACGGGTCGATCCCAGCGGTGCCCTCGAGCACCTGCACCACGGCCAGGTCGCCGTCGGCCTCCAGCACCAGGCCGTGCCGGACGTGCTGGCCGGTGTCCCCGGACCCGCCCGCCGCGCCGTTGAGCCTGATCGTGGCGAACTCATCCCAGCCGACCCCGCTCACGCCGTGCACGATCAGCAGCGGCCCGCGCAGCTCGTCGACGGAGGTGAACTCCAGCCTGGCCCACTCATTCATCGGGGTCCATCCCCGGCGGGTCCGCCGCGTCGAGCGCGTCGAGCCGCGCCAGCATCTCGGCGGCCAGCGCCTGCACCTGCTCCGGTATGCTCGCATCCTCCTTGGCCCGCAGCACGGGCGAGAAGTCCTGCTCCTCGATCAGCCCCGCGGAGACGCCCCGCTGGGCCAGCTCCTGGCACCGGTCGCCGACCGCGAGCACGAGGTCGACCAGCGCGCCAGCCCGTGCCGCGTCGCAGTAGGCGTCCGTCGCGCTCACCGCGCTCTGCTGCAGGACGCCTTCCCTGGCCAGCCGCCCGGCCAGGATCGCCATCCGCTGCCGCGGCGGCAGCGCGGTGACGCCCATCAGCTCGGCCAGCTCGCCGACCCGGTCAGCCTCGGCGAGCAGCCCGCTCAGCCTGGCCCGCCGGTCGGTCCAGCCAGGATCGCCGTTCCTGGCCTGCCAGTTGCCGACCACGGCGGCGTCGCGGCAGAACGAGCCTGCCCACGAGATCGCCGGATAGTGCCTGGCGTAGGCCAGGTCACGGTCGAGCGTCCACAGGCAGCGGACGAACCGCTGCGTGTAGGCGGTCACCGGCTCGGTCATGTCGCCGCCGGCCGGCGAGACCGCGCCGATGATCGTGATCGAGCCCTCCCAGCCACCGGCGGTGATCACCCGGCCGGCCCGCTCGTAGAACGCGGCCAGCGCTGAGGCGAGCCCGGCCGGATAGCCCTCCTCGGCGGGCATCTCGCCGTTCCGCGAGGAGAACTCGCGCAGCGCCTCGGCCCACCGCGAGGTCGAGTCGGCGACCACGACCACATGCAGGCCCATGTCCCTGAAGAACTCGGCGACCGCGGCTCCGCTGTAGATGCTCGCCTCGCGCGCCATCATCGGCATGTTGGACGTGTTCGCGATGACGACGGTGCGATGCGCCAGTCTCCCGCCAGTGCGCGGGTCACTTAGGTCCGCGAGCTCAGTCAGCATGTCCGCGAGCTCGTTGCCGCGCTCGCCGCAGCCGACATAGACGATGACGTCGGCGTCGGACCATTTGGTGATCTGCTGGAGCAGAACGGTCTTGCCGGTGCCGAACCCGCCGGGAACGGCGCCCGTGCCGCCCCGGGTGACCGGAAAGAGCACGTCGACGACCCGCTGGCCGGTCTGCAGCGGCGCGCCGCCGTCCAGCCGGTCGGCGTAGGGTCGCGGCAGCCGGACCGGCCAGGAGCCGGTCAGCCGCACGGGCTGGCCGCCCACCGTCGCGATGACCTCGTCGGCCGCGACCTGGCCGGCCGGCCGGAGCCCGCCGACCGCGCCGCTGATGCCGGGCGGCACCAGAACGCGGTAGCCGATCCCGCCTGCGTTCGCGACCGTGCCGAGGCTCGCGCCAGCCGACACGACGTCGCCGTCGCTGGCCTGCGGCGTGAAACCGAATCGCGGCCCGGGGCTGGCGGAGCCAGCTGCTGCCGCAGCGCCACCGCCCAGGCCGCCGGCCGCGGCGGCCGACCGAGCCGGGTCGAGCCACGGGCCGGCTCCTTCCAGCGGCCTGAGCAGCCCGTCGAATACGCCGCCGAGCAGGTGCGGGCCGAGCCTGGCCGACAGCGGCTCGCCGCGCCCGGCCGCCGCATCCCCGGGCGCGAGGCCGCCGGTGTACTCGTATGCCTGCACGGTGGCGCGGTCGCCGATGATCGCCACGACCTCGCCGGGCAGCCGGTACGCCCCGACCTCCACGATGTCGGACATCGCCAGGCCGGTCAGGCCGCGCACCTCGACGAGCGGGCCGCTGACCCTGGTGACCTGGCCGCCGCCGGAAGGACCCGCGGCGTTCATGACCCGCACAGCCCGGCGATCCTCGGGCCGAGCGCGGCAACCGCCCGGTCCGCCAGCCTGGGCAGCGAGCAGTCGACGACCACCCCGCCAGCCCGGGCGACCACGCCGCCTGCCGGGTGCTCGCTGACCTCGGCCTGCGGGCCGGCCGCCCGCCGGGCCGCTCTGGCCAGCCGGTCCCGCAGCTCTGGATAGCCTTGCTCGTCTCGCAGCCCGACGACTGCCGCCCTGATCCGCCCGGCAATCTCGTCGTTGGCGGCGAGGTTCGCCCCGAGCGCGACGGACCTGGCTGCTCTCCTGCTCCGGTTGAGCTCGGCCGCAGCGACGGGCCGCGCCTGCGCGGCTCCGTCGGATCTGGCCTGCGCCACGGCGGCGTCGGCATGGCTGCGTGCCTCGGCGGCCAGCGCCTGCACGGCGTCGCGCGCCTGCCCGACGATCCGGTCCGCCCGCTCGGTGGCGCGCCGCAGCATCGCCGCCCTGACCGGATCGAGCGCCGCGTCCTGGGTCGCGAGCGGGCTCATCCGGGCACCGCCGGCCCGGCCGTGGCCGGCTCGCCCGCCTCGGGCAGCAGCACCGGCAGCACGCCGGGCCGCCTGGCGATCTCGCTGGCCAGCCAGCGGGCGGCGCTCGGAGTCAGCACGGCAACGGCGACGTCCTCGGGCAGGTCCCGCCAGGCCAGCGCCGCCTGCACCTGGTCGCTGACCGCGCAGAGCACGGCTCCGGCCAGCCCGTACCCGTAGATCTGCAGCGGCTCCCCGATCACGGCGACGCGGGCCATCGGATCATGCCTTTCCGATCAGGATGATCCCGACGATCAGGCCGTAGATCGCGATCCCCTCGGCCAGGCCCACGATCACCATGGCCCGGCCGAACAGCTCGGGCCGCTCGCTCATCGCCGCGAGCGCCGCGGCACCGACGTAGGCGATCGCGATCCCGGCCCCGATGGTCGATCCGGCCACCGCGATGGCCGCTCCGATCAGCGCGGCCGAGCTGGCCGCATGAGCCGTCCCTGCGGCCGCGGCGGGCAAGGCCTTCGCGGTCCCCACCCCGACCGCCGCTCCGGCCGGCCCCGCCGCCACCGCGAGCAGGACGACGGCGCCGACCAGCACCACCACGCTCACCGCGGCGAGCACGTAGCCCGCCCGGCGACCATGGCGCGCCGCCACCCGCGCGAGCAGGACGGCCACCACGATCACCGGCAGCCCGAGCAGCCAGACGGCCATTACGCCTCCCCGGATCCAAGGGCCGCAGCCCCGGTCAGCCCTGCACCAGCCAGCCCCGGACCAGCCAGCCCCGGACCAGCCCGACGTTCGTCATTGCCAGCCAGGCCTTCGTTGCCCGTCTCGACCCGCAGCCGCCAGGGCCGGAACGGGCGCCCCTGGCCCACGAAGACCCGGGAGAACAGTTCGTAATACTCCAGCCGCAGCGCCTGAACGGCGGCGACCAGCGCCTCGAGTCCGAAAGCCAGCGCACTTCCGGCGGCGAAGAGCACGACGGCGGCCGCGATCCCCAGTCCGCCATGATGGGCGAGCGATTTCGTGCCCTGCCAGACGAGCAGCCCGATGGCGGCATGGGCGAGGCCGAACGCAGCGAGCCTAGCGAAGGACACGACGTTGGAGCCTAGCCTGACGATCAGGTCGAACACCTCTATCGATGCCTGCGTCACGCCGATGCCACCGCCGCCTGCCTCAGACGCGAACCCGGCGAAGGCGAGGACGAGCGCGGCGACGGCGAGCACGCCGCCGGCGATGAGCAGCGCTCCGACGTGGTAGTACCAGCCGGCGGCCAGCACGCCGATGCCGCCGAAGAGGGCGGCGCCAGCGATCCCGGACGGCGCGTACAGGGCCAGCGGCCAGCCGCCTTCCCGCCACCGGTTGATCGTCCCGAGCGCGTACGCGCCGGCGAGCAGGACCGCGCCGATGCCGATCCCGGCGAGCAGCAGAGGGATCGGTCTGGCGAGCGGATCGAGCCACAGCGTCGGCACGACGCCGGTCGGGCCGAAGAACTCGCCGTATCCGAAGCCGAACGCCGTGGCGGCCACGCCGGCGCCGGCGACGAACGGCCACGCGGCCCGGTATCGGCGCGCCCACCTGGGCCAGCCCCAGCGCAGCGCCGCGGCCGCCAAGATCAGCAGCAGGCCGTCGCCGGCGTCGCCGAACATCATCCCGAACATCAGCACGTAACTGCCCCACGCCAGCCAGGCGGGGTTGATGTCGGCGTACGGGACCGTGCCGTAGGTCGAGACGAGCGGGCTGAGCGCGCGCTGCCCAGCCGACCCGGCCACCAGGGTCGGCGCGTCGGCGCCCCTGGGCCGCGGCAACGGAACGGCGGCGCAGCCGATGCCGGCCAGCCGGCCCGCGAGGTCGGCGACCTGGTCGGCCGCCACCCAGCCGGCCAGCGCCGCGGCCGAGTGCCCGCGAACCGCCGCCGTCGCGAACTGGCGCAGCTGAGCCTCGCCCGCGATCAGGTCGTGCCGCCCGGCCCGCGCCAGCGCGTCGAGATCGGGCGCCTCGGCGGCCAGCGCGGGCTCGGGCG
>Ga0307373_10001436_pt1 | contig 44756 bp, 36 predicted proteins | sample OX2MG_FD_202534 | JGI IMG/M metagenome (GOLD analysis project Ga0307373, IMG submission 202534) | Soil microbial communities from Risofladan, Vaasa, Finland - OX-2 | ecosystem: Environmental > Terrestrial > Soil > Coastal area > Acid sulfate soil | place: Finland: Risofladan, Vaasa | collected...
CTCGACGTCCGGCCCGAGGACTGGGATCAGGAGTTGGACGGCATCGAGGGGTTCTTCCGCCGCTTCGACGAGCGCATGCCCCAAGAGATGTGGAGCCAGTTCCAGAACTTGAAGAGCCGCCTAAAGCCCCCGGTCCACGCCTAAGCGCCTGATCTACTCTGTCTCGGTGTAACAGCTCGGCTCCTCGTCCCCTGGCGCGAGGAGGATATTCCTGCTACCCTCCCAACATGCCGAGAGTTTCTCTTAAAGCCGCCGTATTCGCCGCGGCGGCGGGCTTCGCGGCGATGGGCTCCGGAATCCGCCAAGGCCGGGCCGCAGAAATCCCGACGAACGTCTCCACCGAAGCGGCCGCAGGAAATCTCCATCGGATTCCTCACCTCGCGGCCTACAGCCGGGCCAAAATCCTTGGCGCCGGACGCGCCCTGGCCCGCGCCGTCGGGAAGGACTTGCTGCAATCTCCGTCCTTGTTCAATCCGGATGGAAGCGCGGCCAGGCCCAATCTCCTGGCCAATGCACCAAAGGCCGGGGCCCTGAATGTTCCGCCCGGCTCAAGCCCAAGCCTCGCCCCTCCTGGGCTCTCCAAGCCGGCGGCAGCCGGAGAGGCCGTTTCGCCGCCCCCATCGGCGGCCGCTTCCGCGCCGCCGCCCAAGCCTCACAAGATGTTCGAGGATCGCGCCTACCTCATCTCATCCATAGCCTTCCACGCCGCAGGCGCCTTCGATTTAGCCAGCACGATTTACGGCATAGCGCACATTCCCTGGGAGTCCGAAGGGAACCCTGTATTCTTGAAGCTCTTCGGCAAAAAAAGCGCCCGCAACATACCGCTCATTACCGGCGGCTGGATCGCGACGCACCTGAGCGTTCAATTCGTCGCCCGCTTCCTATTCCGCCGCGCCAAGAAAGCGGCCAAGAAGCATCACAAGTACAAGCGCTTCTTATTTGACGCGGCCGCCCTGGGCCTGCTGGCCTTCGGCGTGATTTGGCACATCGATGCGGCCAGCACTTGGTACGGCCCCGGCCGACTTTAGACCGCTAGGCCGCGGCTTCCGGAGCCGCCGGGAATTGAGGCGCCACGCCCTCTTCGCGCTCGCTCAAACAAGATCTAAGCCACGCGAAGACCGCGGTCGCGGCCACGGCGCAGGCCCCGACCATCAGCCAGTAAGGGCAGGGAAACGCGCCGCCCCAGCGCGCCAAACCCAAGCCCCCCAGCCACGGACCCAGCGCCCAGCCGATTTGCCGGAAAAAGCGCAGGGCGCCCAGATAAGTGCCGCGGGTCTCCTCCGCGGCAAGATTCGCCGCCACGGCGTTCAAGGCGGGGCTCACCGAAATCTCGCCGAAAGTGACGACGGCGACGGCCAGAGCGATTAAATCCGGCCGAGCCATCACGGACAACGAGGCGTAGCCCAGAGCATAGAGCAGACAGCCGCCGCAGAGAAAAACGCTCAACTTGACGCCGCGGCCCAGGCGCGAGAGCGGAATCTGGAACAAGACCACGATGGCGCCGTTTAAGGAAAAGAGCAGGCCCAACTGCAGGGCGCTTAGGCGCAGAAAATCCACGGCGTAGAGCGAGAGCGGCGTGATGAGCTGGGACATCACCACGCCGATGAGCACCGTGCCGGCGCCCAATATCCAAAGCTTGGAGTCCCTGAAAGCCTCGGCGGCTTCCGGGCGAGAGCGGACCGCGACCGCGCTTTGGCCCGCGTGCGATTCCCGCAGCATGGCCCAGAGAAGGAGAAAGCAGACGGCGTAAACGGCCGCGGTCCAGAAAAAAAGCGCGGCGTAGCCCGCGCCGTTCATCAACAATCCTCCCAGCACCGGCCCCAGGGCCCAGCCCAGATTGCCGCCCGTGCGCAGCCAGCTAAAAGCCTGCAGGCGCTCGCTCTCGGAAAACCAGTCGGAGACCCAGGCGTCCGAGGACGAGTCGAAAAACCCCGCCGCGAAGCTGCCGGCGAAATGAAGCGCCATTAAAAGGACGAAGCCTGAGCCCGCGCGCACGGCGAAAGCCAGCGCCAAAATAAAAGCGGCCCGCGCCAGGACGCCGCCCAGCATCACGGGCCGGCGGCCCAGCTTGTCCGCGGCGCGTCCGCCCAGAATCTGGGCCAGCGCCGAGACCAGCAGGCTTGCCGCCATCGCGGCGCCGATAATCTCCAGCGCGAATCCGCGCTCGCGGCTCAGGTAAACGGCGAAATAGGGAAAGGCCAGCGAGTAGCCCGCGGACATGAGCACGCGGCAGGCCAGAATGAGCCAGACCCGGCTTAGGATGGAGCGCATAGGACAGCGGGTGGTCCCTCAGACGGACTGCAGCAGGGAGTCCAGCCGCGCGTCCAAGGCGCGGGCTTTCTCGCGGTCCTTCAAGCCGGACGTGTTGATGCGCACGTTTTCGGCGGCGCACAGGGCCGCGGCCTTCAAGAGGTGCAGCGCGCAATTTAAGTCCGAGGCCACGGCCGGAGATACCACGGCGGCAAGCGCCTTGGCCGCCGCGTGGGCTTCTTGCGCGGCGGCGGCGGTGCGCAAGGGAACCTCGGCCGCGGCGGCCAAGGCCTCCTGCATTTTGCCCGCGCGCGCCGGGTCGTCCTTGGGCAGAGCCTGGGCTTTCTTGAAGCCCTCGAAGGACTGCGCGTCCTCGGCCGCGAGCTTTTGAAAATCTTCCCGTCCGCGCTCCATGGCTTGCAGAGCCTGCTCCAAGGCCGGGCGCTTGGCCGCGTCCAACTTCTTCGACTTCAAGCTGATGCCCAGCGCCATCGCGCCCAGAGCGCAGCCCATGGCGCCGGCCGCGGCCGCGGCCGAGCCGCCGCCCGGCGTGGGTTCGGTGTTGGCCAGAGCCTTCGACAAAATGTCCGAAGCCTCGAGCCAGCCAATCTGGGCCGCAGCGCCGCCGTCCGAGGCAGCCGCGCCCAGCCCCAGCGCCTCAAGGCGGTTTTCCAGAATCTGCACCTCGGGATTGAAATTTTCCAGCGTCAAGGTCTCAATCGCGAAATCAAGCAGCGCCTCGCGCGGCAAGAGGCCGACCAACTCCGTCGAGACGACTTTGGCGCCGTGCTCCCGGGCCAGCGCCATGGCCTCGGCCAGGACGCGGCGCATGGAGGTGGTCTTGTAGTCGGTCAGCACCGTGGAGATTTGGACTTGCCCGCGCTTTTCGAGGTATATCTCCTTGCCGCGCACGCAGGGCAGCCCGCCGCCCGAGGCGCGCAGGCGCTTGGCGATGTCCTTTCCCGCGGCCATGTCGCGCGTGTCCAAATTCAAGTTAAAGTTGACGATTTGGCGCCGGGCGCCCACGGCCACGGCTCCGGCCGTGGGGTGGATGCGGTTGGGCCCGAAGTCCGGCGCGCGCGCCGGGTCCTTGCCGATCAAATCCCGCAGGCCCTCGAACTGGCCCTTTCTCACGCTGGCCAAGTCTTTTCTCTCCGGCACGCGCGCGGCCAAATCGTAAAGGTAGGCCGGAATCTGCAGCTCCTCGCCGATGCGCCGCGCCAGCGCCTGCGCGAGCTTGACGCAGTCCTCGACCGAGGCGCCGCGCACCGGAATGAAGGGGATGACGTCGACCGCGCCCATGCGCGGATGCTCGCCCTTATGAGCGTTCAAGTCGATGAGATCCCGGGATTTCTGGGCCACCGCGAAGCACGCCGCCACCGCGGCCTGGGGCGGCGCCACGAAGGAGAGCACGCAGCGGTTGTGATCCGCGTCGGTCTCCACGTCCAGGATGGTCACGCCCGAGACGGCCTTGGCCGCGGCGACGACGGCCTCCACCTTGGCCTTGTCCCGGCCCTCGGAAAAATTCGGCACGCACTCGACTAAAGCGGTCATCGCGGTCTCCTTTTCAGATTCTACCAATTCGGCAAGGCCTTATAAGGCCTTACTAGGCCCCCCTAGCCACCCCCTGTATAGCCAAACGCCAGCTATCTGCCAGCCTTTTATTCGTCCAAAACTTCCAGAGTCCGTAGGTTTTGGACGTCCCGAACCTACGCATTTCGGATGTTCGGGACGTTTTTCCCGGCAGACCCCGTCTACCGGGGGTCTGGATAGGGTCTACCAGGGTCTGGCAGGGGTCTACCTAGACGTCTGGCAGACGTCTAGGGGGTCTAGACGGGTCTAACTTCCAGCTATTTCCAGCCTTTTTGCGGGGTCTGCCAGCTAAACGCCAGCCTTTCCGAGTGGGCTTCCAGCTAATCGCCAGCCTTTTATTCGTTTTTCCAGCTAGCCTGTAAGGGAGTTGCCACCGGGGTTGCAAGCCCCTGCCGCCCTACGGCTTGAGCACCAAGGTCTTTAGGTCCGTCATTTCCTCCATGGCGTAGCGCACGCCCTCGCGGCCGGTGCCCGAGTCGCGCACGCCGCCGTAGGGCATGGCGTCCGAGCGGAAGGCGGGAATGTCGTTGACGATGAGGCCGCCGACCGGAAGCCGGGTCCAGGCCTCGAAGGCCAAGGACAAGTCGTTGGTGAAAATACCGGCCTGCAGGCCGTAGCGGCCCGCCGCCATCTTGTCGAGCGCGTGGACCTTGGACAAGACTTTTTCCAGCACCGCCACCGGGCCGAAGGCCTCCTCGCACGAAAGCCGGCAGGACGCGGGCGCGTTCTCCACAATCGTGGGCTCGACGACGGCGCCGCGGCGCTTGCCGCCGCAAAGAATCTTGCCGCCGCCCGAAGCCGCTTCCTTAATCCAGCTCTCCACGCGCGCGGCGGCGTCCTCCGAGATGAGCGGGCCGATGTCGGTCTTCTCGTCCGCCGGGTCGCCGATTTTAAATTCCGCCGTGTTCTTGAGCAGCAGATCCTTGAATTGGTCGTAGACCGGCTCCTCGGCGTAAATTCTCTGCACCGAGATGCACACCTGCCCGGAGTAATAAAACGATCCCCAGGCGCAGCGCGCCGCGGCCCAAGGCACGTCCGCGCCCGCGTCCACGTAAACCGCGGCGTTCCCTCCCAGCTCCAGGAGCACGCGCTTCTTGCCCGCGATGGATTTCAAATGCCAGCCCACCCCGGCGCTGCCGGTAAACGAAAGCGCCGCGAAGCGCTCGTCCCGGACCAAAGCCTCGGCGGCTTGGTTGTCGACAATGGCCAGGCCCGCGGCGTCCTTGGGCCAGCCGGCGCCCGTGATCGCCTCGATGAGCTTGGCCGCGGTCTTGGGCGCGTGCGGCGCGGGCTTCAAGACAAAGGGCGCGCCTACGGCGATGGCCGGAGCCACTTTATGCGCGACCAAGTTGAGCGGAAAATTAAAGGGCGTGATGAAAAGCGCCGGGCCCGAGGGCGCGCGGCGGGTCAGCGCCTGGCGGCCGCGGCTGGCCTCGTCCAAGTCCAGGGGCAGGAGCTCGCCGCCAAAGCGCCTGGCTTCCTCGCCGGCCCACTTGAAGGTGAAAATCGCGCGCGCCACCTCGCGGCGCGACTCCTTTATGGGCTTCTTGACCTCCTCGGTGATGAGCCGCGCGAAAGCCTCGGCCTCCGCCTCGATAGCGGCCGCGATCTTGGCCAAAATCTGGGCCCGCGCGTAGGACGGCATGGCCGAGGTCTGCGAAAACGCGTCCGCCGCGGCCTGGGCCAGGGCCTCGGCGCCGCCGGTTTTGGTCTGCGTCACTGAATCTTGAGCCATTTGAGCCATCGTGTCGTCCTCCTAAAATCCCGGGCCAGAAAATCCGGCTTGGCCCGGACCAAATCCGGCCACTGGGCGAATCCCGTCCCCACCGCCGCGGTCTTAAAGCCCGCTTTTTTACCGGCGGCGACGTCCAAGGGCGTGTCGCCGATGACGTAGACCTCGTCGTGCCGCGCTTTTTTCCCGGCGGCTTTCTCGGCCCGGGCCACGGCTTTCTTCAAGATGGCGGGACGGTGGTACGCGTCCGAGCCGTAGCCGCCGAAAAGAAAATAACGCCCGAGCCCGGAGGGCGCCAGCTTGATGCGCGCGCCTTTTTCCATGTTCCCGGTGCCCAGGCCCAGCATGACGTCTTTCTCGCGGGCAAGGCGCTTGAGCAGGCCCTTAACGCCGGGCGCCAAAAGATAGGTTCCCCGGGCCACGGCGCGGCGCACGTAATAAGGAAGCACCCGCAAATATTCCCGGTGCAGGCGCTCAAGCTCGGCCCGCGTGGGCTTGCGGCCCGAAGCCAAGCGGCAGGCCTCGGAAAAATTATGCAAATCCGTGCGCCCGGTCAAGCTGAGATCGTCGCAGACCTTCTTCTTCCCGTAAATCAAATGCACGGCGCGGTTCAAGGCCACGCGGCCGGCGCCGCCCGCGCGCACCAAGGTGCCGTCAAGATCGAAGAGCAGGATTTTCATGCGCGAGCTCGGCCTTGGCCGCGGCGCGGCCGGCCACAATGGCGCCGGACTTCATCGTCCACGAAACGCCGGTCCCGCCGAAGTAATAGGGAATTTCGCGGTAATCCTCGGCGTCCCAGCACGCCGCGTCGGCCTTTTTGCCGGGCTCCAAGGAGCCGTGGGTCCGGGACAGGCCCAGGGCGCAGGCGCCGTTGACGGTGGCCGCGACCCAGGCCTCGGCCGGGGTCATCTTCATCTGCGTGCAGGCGATGGACAAAATTTGGCGCATGTCCCAGCACGGGCAGGTGCCGGGGTTGAAGTCCGTGGCCAAGGCGACCGCCGCGCCGCGGTCGATGAGCTTGCGCGCGGGCGGATAGGCCGTTCCCATAAAATAGTTCGACCCGGGGACCAAGGCCGCGACCGTCGGGCCGGACAAGAGCGCCGCAATGTCCGCGTCCGAAGCGTGATCCAAATGATCAACGGAAACGGCGTTAAGGCGCGCGGCCAGGGCGGCCGCCCCCGTGCGCGAGAGCTGCTCCGCGTGAATCTTCAAGCCCAGCCCCGCCTTGGCCGCGGCTTCCAGAATTCGGCTCGACTCCTCGGCGCTGAAGTAGCCCTCGTCGCAGAAAACATCGGCGAAGCGCGCCAGTTTCTCGCGCGCCACGGCCTCAAGCATCTCGCCCGTCACCCGGCGGACGTAATCGTCCCGGCGGCCGGCCATCTCGGGAGGCAACGCGTGCGCGCCCAAAAATGTAGAAACGATTTCCAAGGGCGTTTGTGTCGCCGCCTTCTTGATGGCGCGCAGCATTTTGAGCTCGGAGGAAAGTTCCAGCCCGTAGCCGGATTTTACCTCGAGAGTGGTCGTTCCGCAGGCCAGGAATTTTTCGGCGCGCTCCCGCAAAAGGCGCGCGAGCTCTTCCTCGGCGCAGCCCCGCACGCCGTTGACCGAAGAGAGGATTCCCCCGCCCGCCGCGGCGATCTGCTCGTAGCTCTTGCCCGAAGCCCGCGCCTCGAAATCTGAAAGCCTCGGAGCCGCGAAAAGCGCATGCGAGTGGCTGTCCACGAAGCCTGGAGAGACGACCCGGCCGCCGGCGTCAACAACCTCCGCCTGGGCCGCGCCCTCGGCGCGCGAAACCGCCTCCTCGCGGCCCGCGGCGAGAATCGCCCCGTCCTCGACCAGCAGCGCCGCCCCTCGGATGAGTCCCAAGGAACCCGCCAACTTACCGCGCCGGGGCTCGTCCGGCCCCGCCAGGGTCAGGAGCTGACCGATATTGCGGACCAAAGCTTTCACGCTGGTATTCTACAAAACGCGGAGTGCCGCGGAATCTGGGCCCAATGCCCGGGCTTTTCTGGGACTTTTAGCCCACGCGAGAGACGCGGTCATTAAGTAATGTCTAGCCATGAACCGACGATATTATTGCCTCGCCGCAGCCGCCGTTTTATTCCTGCAGGGCCCCGCCGCCTGGGCGGGCTTTGAAGAGGCTCCCGACGCTTCCATCCAAACGCCTGCCTCCGTCGCCGCCGTTCCCGATTTTTCCGCGATGAACCTGCAGTTGGGCGGGGAAGCCATCAGCCCGGCCGACATCGCCGTCGGCACCCTTCCGGAAAGCGCCTTGATCGAATCGAACTCGGACGCGCCCTGGCATTCCATCCACAAGCTCACGAAAGTCGGCTTCGCCCATGCCTTGACCGCGACCGCGCCGACATATAAAAGGAAGTGGAAGCCTGCCGCCAAAGCCTCGTTTGCCGCGCCGAATTCCGCCGCCCCCAAAACCAAGGGCCCGGAAGGCGCTTGGTCAAATCCACTCCAGGAGCTTGCCCAAGACGCGCGGCAGGATGTCAAAGCCGTCGCGGGCGGGCAGACCGGCTCCGAGAGCGCCGCCGCGCAGGCCGGAACCGCCTTCGACGGCATTCCCAGCGGCACTTTTGATCCGCGCGTCAAATGGTCCCTCTTGACCACGTGGTCCAAGGACGCCATCGGCCCCAGCCTGTTCAAGGACATCGAGCACCCCGATACCCGGCAGGTGGACGCGGCGGTCTTCGATTTCACCAATTTCCGGGTCGGCGAGAAGCGGATTTTCGACGTCCTGCAGCAGCTAAAAGCCCGGCCCGGCTCGCGGCTGCGCGTGGTCGCGGGCTACGATCAGGCGATGCACAACGAAAATTCCCTCTGGCCGCAGATCAAAGGACTGGCCGACGACGCGCACCTTTTGAGCGGCCTGCGCTCGGACCCGGACTCGGGAGTCCGCACCCCCGACCGGCAGGGGCTCATGCACGTCAAGCTTTGGATTATCCGCCGCGCGGACGGCGCCCGCGTCGTCTACGCCGGCTCGGCCAACGCGTCCAACGCGGCCTTGGGCGGCATGCCCCGCAACCACGAGATCATGCTCCGGCTGGAAATTCCCGCGGCCGTGGCCCAGTCCTCCATGGCCGATTCCTTCACCGCGGCCTTCGAGCAGCTCCTGGCGCGCGCCAAGCAGTTCGAGGCCTCGCTGGGCGGCGGCCATTAAGCGCGCGGTCAAAAATCCTATAATGGCTTCATCTTCAAAGAGAGGTGAGCCATGCCCAAAATTCCGGAAATTACCGTTGAAGAACTGAAGACGAAAATCGAGAAGAAGGACGCTTTCATCCTTCTCGACGTGCGCGAAGTGGAAGAACACCAGGAAGCGCGCATTCCCGGCTCCGTGCTTATCCCCCTGGGCGAGCTGCCCCAGAGGGTCGCCGAGCTTGACCCCTCCGTCGAGGTGGTGGTCCACTGCCGGAGCGGCGGACGCTCCGCGCACGCGGTTGAGTTCCTCTGCAGCCGGAACTTCCGGGCGGTCAACGTCGCGGGCGGCATCCTGGCCTGGGCCCAGCGAGTCGATCCGACTCTGACTTTGGGGCCGAACAACTCCCACCGGCGCCCCTAGCCAGCCTTGCCGGAACTGCCCGAAGTCGAGACCGTGCGCCGCGCGCTCGAGCCGCGCCTGCGGGGCTTGACCATCTCCGCCTGCGAAATCCGCAAGCCGGGCTTTAATCACAAGGCCCTGCCCGGAGCCCTGCGCGCGGCCCAAGGCGAAACAATCGCGGCGGTGCGCCGTCGCGGGAAATACCTCATTCTCGATCTGTCGAACGGGAAAAATCTCGTCCTGCATCTGGGCATGTCCGGCCGGCTGAGCTTCGGGCAGAACGGGCCGCACACCCGCTTCGTGCTCCGCGCCGGGAGCGTGAGCGTCGCCTTCCACGATCCGCGGCGCTTTGGCCGCGTGGGCTGCGCCCTGCCGCTCCTGGGCCCGGAACCTCTAAGCCCCGAATTCACACCGGAGCATCTCTTCCGCGCGCTCAAAAAAAGCCGCGCCGGCGTCAAGACCCTGCTCATGGACCAGCGCGTGGTCGCGGGCCTGGGCAACATCTACGCCACGGAAGCGCTTTATCTCGCCAAGATCCGGCCCGGCAGGCCGGGCCGCCGGGTTTCCCGGGCCGAGTGCGCCGCGCTTCATGACGCGATTGTCCGCGTGCTGTCCCTCGCCGTCGAGTCCGGGGGCAGCACCCTGGAGGACGAGAGCTTCCTCGATCCGGCTGGAAATCCCGGCGGCTTCCAGAAGTTCGTCAACGTCTACGGCCGCAAGGCCGGACGCGCCTGCGGCCACGCCTTGAAAGCGACGCCCAAGCCCCTGGCCGGACGCACCAGCCTGTACTGCCCCCAGTGTCAAAAATAAAAAACCTCTGCCTGGGCGCCGTGGTTTTCGCCGCGGCGTTTTTCGCCTACTCCAATTCCCTCAAAAACGGCTTCTGCTGGGACGACCACATCCTCATCGAGAACAACGCCTTCCTCGCCGACCCTTCCGCATTGAAGATATTGGCGGAACAGATGATGCTCAAACCCGTCATTCCTCTCATCAGCGCGGCCCGCCCCGTCTTTGTCGCCACGCTCGTCCTTGATCACCGTCTCTGGGCAAACAATCCCTTCGGCTATCACGCCACCAACATCGCGCTTCACGGGCTCAACGCGGTCTTGGTCTGGCGGGCGGGCCTTATTTTCCTTCAGCCCGACGCGGCCCTGCTCGCGGGGCTTGTTTTCGCGGTTCACCCCGTCAATACCGAGGCCGTGAACCTCGCCAGTTTCCGCCCCGATCTCCTGGCATCCTTCTTCATGCTCTTGGCGCTTTTGGCCTATCGGGAGATGGAGGAAAGTTCAAAACCCGCCCGCGCCGGCATAGCTCTGGCGGCATCGGCGCTGGCTTATGCATTAGGCTCATTCTCCAAGGAAACCGCCCTGGTTTTTCCCGCCGCGGCGCTCTGGTTCGATTTTTGCTTCCTCAAAAAACCCTGGCGGGAGAAATTCTGGCGGCGCGCGGCGGCGATGGCCGTTTTTTGCGGCCTCGCCCTTTACTATTGGCATTTCAGGTCACACCGCTCGGGCTACAACAGCATCGCGCCGCAGGCCGCCGCGAGCGCCCCTTCGACGCCCTCAAAAACGCCGCCCGCGCAAACATCCACCGCGATCCATGAGGAGGTGTTCAATCCCTCCGCGCCCCAATGGGACGCGATTTATCATTCCTCCGCGCTTAATTTCAGGAGCATGTGCGCGGTTTTCGCCGACTACTTCAGGCTGATGGCGTTTCCCTATCCGCTGCATGTAGATCGGGTGCCGCCGCTGATTTTTTCGTGGTCCAGCCGGCGGTTATGGGCGGCCCTGGCGCTCTTTGCGCTCCTGTTCGCGGCCGGCCTCTGGGCCTATCTCTCGGACGCGCGGCCCTTTTGCTGGGGTCTGGGCTGGTGCGTCATCGCTCTCATGCCGGCTTCGGACATCGTCCATCTTTACAATCCCATGGCGGAGCGCTATCTTTATCCGGCCGCCATCGGCATCTGCTGGGTTTTTGGCTGGGCCGCCTCGCTCGGGCTTTCCCGGATTTCCCGCCAAGGACGGCCGCTGCGCCGGTTCGCCGCGGTCTTTGGCGCCGGCGCCGCACTCCTTTTGCTCTCCACGCTGACGCGGGCCCGCAACCGCGACTGGAAAAGCGACGCCGTTTTATTCGGCCGCGAAGCCGCGCTCGGAACAAAGAACGCCCGCGTCTATTACAACCTGGGTTTTATGAAGCAGATTCAGGGAGACTTGAGACAGGCAGAACAAGACTACAAAACCGCCCTCGCCCTTAATCCTCATTACATAGAGGCCTTAAACAACCTGGCCAGCTTCCAGGAGATGCAGGGACACCCCCAGAAAGCCTTGCGCCTTTATTCCAAAGCGATCAGCTTTAAACCCGGCAATTCCATTCCCTACGACGGCTTGGGCGAGGCCTTGGAGCGCCAGAACGACATCGTCGGCGCCATAGCCGCTTACCGCAAAGCTCTGCAAGAAACGCCGAATGACGTGCCGGCCCGGATTAACCTCGCGGCACTCTTTGAAAAAACCGGGCGCTCAGACCTGGCGGAGAACGAATTACGGGACGCCGTGCGCAGAAGCCCGCAAAATTTCCATGCGCGGTTCGATCTGGCGTCCCTGTTGGACAAGATCGGCCGGCACCACGAAGCCGCCCGGGTTTGGTTGTCTTTTTTGGCCGTTGTTCCTCGAGACGCGCGGGCCATGATGAACCTGGGGGTCGAGTACGATCACGCCGCGCAATGCCCCCAGGCGCTCGCGTGGCTCAGGCGCTCCATTGCCGCCAATCCCAACGACGCCGCGGCTAGCTACAACCTGGGCATGGCGCAAGAGCATTGCGGCCTGTCCGCCGATGCCGCGCAATCCCTGAGAAAAGCCTTGGCTCTCGACAGCGGCTATTCAGACGCGGCCTACAACCTAGCCGTCATCGAGCAGCAGGCGGGCCACATCGACAAGGCCATCGCGTTGTATAAAAAAACCTTGGCCCTCGATCCCGGTAAAATCGAGGCGCTCAATAATCTGGGCGGCATATATCAAATGCGCGGCGATCTTAAGCAAGCCGAGAAGTACCTGGCGCTGGCGCTGAGTCTTTTTCCGCGCCACCCCAGCCTCTTGAACAATATGGGCAATGTTTACCTCCAAGAAGGCAATCTGCCGGAAGCCATCGCGAGCTACCGCGCGGCCATAGGCAGCTCCTCGAGCCTAGACAAGAACTTGGCGCCCACTTGGACGAATCTAGGCATATGCTACTACCGCCAAGGACGCCTTTCCGAAGCTGAAAAAACCTGGGAGCGGGCTATCGCCGATTTTCCGGACTATCGCTCCGCCTACCAATGGCTTGCCCAGGCCTATCATGAATCGGGCCGGGACGCGGACGCCGCCGCCCTGATGCGGCAGATGAACGCATTGTCCAACGCCGCGCCGGCCGCGCCATGACGCCTGCCCCGGCGCACGCGCCGAGCCGCGAGCCTGTCTTCTCCGTCTTGATCCTCACCCACCGGCGTCCTGATCTTCTGCGCTCCTGCCTCAGAAGCCTCGCGGCGGCGGATCTGCGCCTGGTCCGCGAGGTCGTCGTCGCGGTCAATGGAGAGGACCCGGAAGACGTTGATGTAGCGCGCTCGTTCTCGGCTCTTATCCCTAACCTGGAGATCGTTCCGATGGAGCGGCAGTCGCGCGGAACCGCGCGGAACTCCGCCCTGTCAAAAACGCGGGGAGAATGGATTTACTTCCTCGATGACGACGTCGAAGCGCCGCCGGGGCTCTTCGCGCGGGCGGCCGGCCTTATCGCGGAGCATGGCGGCGCATGGGTTTTAGGCGGACCCAACCTGACGCCGCCCGGCAGCGGCCTCTTCGAGCGCGCCTCGGGCCTCGTGCTGGAATCATGGATCGGAGCGGGTCCCATGCGGCGCCGCTACGCTCCGGGGCCGCGGCCGCGCTGGGCCGATGAAAAATCGTTCGCCCTGTGCAATCTCTGCGTGCGTGCGGCCGCTTTCCGGGAAATCGGCCTGCGCTTCGATCCGGATTTGGCTTCCGCGGAGGAGAATCTCTTCGTTTCCGAACTCAGCGCCTTGGAGCGCCGCGCGCTTTATGCCCCTGATCTGGCCGTTTATCACCGCCGACGCGCCTGTCTGGGAAAATTTCTGGCCCAGGTCTATGAATCTGGCGTCGGCCGGCGGCAGCTCCTGGGAAAATTCCCCAAAGCCCTCAAAGCCGTGTTTTTCTTTCCCGCGGCCCTCATCCTTTACGCCGTTTTTCTGGCCGTCGCTCGGCCCGTTTGGCCTTTTTGGATAGCGCCCGCGCTCTATGCCCTGGCCGCCAGCGGAGCGGCCATTTGCGGCGCCTGGAAGAATAAAAGCCCCGCCGCCGGACTCCTATTTTTAGCGCTCGTGCCGCTCTGCCATCTCGCCTACGGTGCCGGATTTCTTACCGCAAGGCCTTTGCCGAAATCTTTTATAAAATAGCCTGATTCATCATGACCGCGCGCAAACCGAAAATTCTATTGCTGACTCCTTGGGCTCCGATTCCCACCGACGCCGGCTCGCGGCGCGTTTGGACCGCCTGCCGGCTGCTCAAGAATTCCTACGACTTCCATCTGCTGACATTCATGCGCCCGGAAGGAGCCGACCCCAAGCTAAACGCCGCGGCGGCGCTTGGTCAAGAAAAGCTGTATTTCCCGGGTTTGTTTCAAAGCGTCCGCTACGCGGCGCCGCCCGCGGATTATCATCCGCGAACGGAGGACGGCCTGGAACTGCCCCAGGAAATCGCGGGATTTCACTCGCCGGACATGAAGGAAGCCGTTCGGAAAGCCATCCGCGAAATAAAGCCCGATCTGCTCCACGCGGAGTTCGACCTCATGGCGCCCTACGTCGGCGCGGCGAAATTAGAGAATCCAAGGCTCCCCTGCGTCCTGACGCACCATGATCTTTCCGCGCTGTCCTTCTTCTCATCCTATTTCCGGGAAATGTCCGGCTGGAGCAAATGGCGCAGGCTCGGAGACTGGCGCAGGCGCGTCACCGCGACAAAAGAATTATGCCGCCGATTCGACGCCGTCATCACCGTAAGCGATGCCGACCGGCGCCGGATGGGCCGCTGGGTTCCTCTCGAACGCGTCTCCAGCGTTCCGACCGGCGTGGACTTGGAGCATTTTTCGGGAGGACCGCCGCGGCAGGAGCGCGAACCCGACAGCCTCGCCTATGTGGGCCACTACCCGCATTACCCGAACGAGGAGGCGGTGCTGAGATTCGCCGCGGAAATCTGGCCGCGGATTAAAGCGGCGCGCCCTCAAGCCAAGTTTTACGTCGTCGGCTCCTATCCCACGAAAAAAATCATGGCCTTGGCGGAGAGGGATGCCGGCATTATCGTCACCGGCACCGTGCCGGACGTCAAGCCCTACGAGGCCCGCGCGATGGTCCTGGTCGCGCCGCTCAAGCTCGGCTACGGCATCAAGGGGAAAATCCTGGAGGCCATGGCCATGGGCGCGCCGGTGGTCTCCACGACCTGCGCCAACGAGGCCGTGCGCGCCGAGGCCGGCCGCCACCTGCTCATCGCCGATTCGCCGCGGAAATTCGCCCGGGAAACCCTGCGGCTGCTGGAAGACGAGGAACTCTGGCGGCGGATCTCCGCGGCGGGACGGGAGTTCGTCGAGCAAAACCACGATTGGTCGTCCCGCGCCAAGGGGATCGGCGAAGTTTATCGGGCGCTTTTAGCGTAAGAGCCGGCGGCCTTCCGGCTCAAATGAAGTTCGGATGAGCGCGCGGCTGCGGGTCCTGTTCCGCCGGCGCGCCCTCTTCCTTGATTTTCCAAAGAATCGTATTGAAGGAATCGCAGCGGCACAGCGGCGGGCAGTCCTTGAAGTCGACGCTTTCGGCCACTTTTTGACGGCGCTCGGAGGACCAAATCTCTGGCAGGCTTTGCTTGGACAAGTCGCCCAGGCAATATTTCTCCACGCCGCGCATATGGCAGCAGACGTACATTTTCTTGTCCGCGGAGACGACCGCCGCGAAATGCTGGCCGTAGCATTTCTTGTAGTCCCGCTCGAGCTCGCCTTTGGCGATGAGCTCGTATTTGTGCTCGGAGGAGACCACCCGGTACGCCGGGGTCGACAAGGCCGCGGCGCGGCGCATCTCGGAGAGAATTTCCGGATCGGAATAATCGACGTCCGCCGCGCCGTGGCGGCGCAGAAGAGGACGGTACTGCGCGTAGTCCACGCCTAAATTGAGGCCCAGCTCCGCGAAAGCGTAGACGTCCTTCTTGGTCTCGGGACTGGTCAAAAATCCGACGCCCAAGGTGCAGGCTGAGCCCGTTTCGCGCTTGATGCGCGCGAGGAGCCGCACGTTGTCCAGCACCTTGCGGAACATTTTCTCGTCCATCCCGTGCGTCTTCATGAACACTTCCGGAGTGGCCGCGTCGATGCTCACGCGCAGCCACTGGCAGCTGGCCATGAGCGTCCGCGCGTGCGCCTCGGTCAGGGCCTGCGCGTTGGTGATGAAGCCCACGTCCAAGCCCAGGGAGCGGGCGTGCTCGACGCAGGGCAGGCAAATGGGGCTCACCAGCGGATCGCCGCCGCCCGTGAACGTCAAGCCGCGCGCGCCGACCTCCTTGATCTGGGAGATGATGCGCTTGGCTTCCTCCAGGTGCATGCGCGCGGCGTCCCGCTCGGGCGCGTAGCCGAAGCAGTGCGGGCATTTCTGGTTGCACAGATTGGTGAGATCCATCTCGATGGTGACGGGGCGGGAAAGGCCGGTACGGACCCACTCGCGGACCCGGTCCATGTGGCCGTAAATCTTGTCCTTGGCGAAAACGGTCGCCGGAGAGCTCCCGACATCCGGACGCGTGGAGGACATATCCGGCGCTTACGCTCCGGCCGGAACGCCGGCGGCTTCGCGCGTCAGAGACATGCGCACGCTGTCCATGTCGTCAAGAACGTAGAAGGCGTGGCGCGACCATTTCCGAGCCAAAAGCTCGCGGTTGACGCGCCGGTGATGATCATAGTCCATGTTCGAATAGCCTTTGCCGCCGTAGTGGTGAACGAACACGTCCTGGGCCACGACCGTTTTGTAGCCCGCCTGCTGGACCCGCAGGCAGTAGTCGTAGTCCTCGTAGCCGCCCGGTCCGAAGCGCTCGTCCAGGAGGCCCACCGTCTCGACGACTTCCCGCTTGATGAGCAGGCAAAACGCGATGAGGCGGTGGGCCGCGAAACTCTTGCCCCGGTGGCGACGGGCCCACTGCCGGGCGAAAGCGGGAAATTTCGCGATGGACTCGTAGCCGGGCTTCTCGACCAATTGAACGCTGGTCGCGCCGTTGGTGCGCGGAGCGACCAAACCTATTTTCTTGTCGCGCTCGGCGCAGCGGATCATGAGCTCAAGCCAGCCCGGGCCGACCACGGCGTCGGCGTTGAGAAGCACGACGTACTTGCCCCGCGCCGCCTCGATGCCTTGGTTGTTGCCGCCGGCGAAGTAGAGATTTTCCTTATTGCGGATGACCGTAAATCCGGCGCGTCGGGCGAGGTTTTTCACGTACTTGGCGGAGGCGCCGCCGCTGGCGTTGTCCACGATGATGATCTCGTGGGGAATTCTGGTGTGCCGCGAGACGCTTTGCAGACACTCCTTCAAATAGTCCCCGTCGTTATGGCACAGGATGACCAAACTGGCGATGGGAGCGGTTTTCATTTTCAGTTTTCGGTTTCCGCTTTATCTTTGGAAGAGATAAGTATACTATTTTATGTCATCTTCAAATGCCTGAAAATTTTAGAAGCCGCCTCATCGTGGCCGTCCGAGCCGCGGCCATCCGGACCCGAAACCGGCCGGCTTTTCTCGCCCTATACCGGGCCGTTTACCGCGGCGCGCTCGCGCTGTTTTCAGCGGCTTTCCGCCTGTCCTTCCAAAAACACGGCGCGCTTTATCTCCGCCGCGGCATGGCCGGCCGGGATTGGCTTCCCGGAATCAGCGACATTGATCTTCTTGCCGTGCTTGACGGCGGCGCGCAAGCCGAAAGCGGAGCCGCGCTGAAGCTCTGGAGGCTCCATCAAGGCTTTAAGCGCGTTTTCCCCTTTTTCGGCGAGATTCAGATCGCGAATCCGCTCGAAATCGGCGGTTATGTTCGCGAGGGCGGCTGGCGGGCGCGGGAAATGCCGCGCTGGAAAACGCTGCGCGGAAAAGCTCTGGAAATTGCTCTGCCGGCCGCGCGCAACTCCGAACTAGGCCTCTTCCATCTTCAAGAAGCCCTCGGGGCCTATCTATCCTTGGCTCAGACCTATTTTGGCTCCGCGGGAGAAAAGGAGCCGCCCGAGTTCGGGTTCAAGGTGTCCAAATTCTTCACCGACGTCTTCCGGCACGGCCAAGCCGCGGCGGAAGGCTCCGGGGAAATCCCGACCAGGCGCGAGTACCTGGCTCTTGCCGGATCGCGAATCGCGGCGGAATGGATTAAAATCCTGCGAAGGCCGGAGGCCATCGGCAGGAACGAGGCGCTCCAACTCCTGCTCGCGGCCATGGCCTTCGCGGACGAGGCCTGCCTCAATCATTTTTCCCCTCTGAAAAGCCGGCGGCGCCCGCTTGAATCGCCCAACAAAAGCGAGTGGTACGATGTGGCCGGATCCCCCGACCCCAACTTCGCGCTTTGGAGCCGCCGGATGCGGACCCTGGCCGCCCTCCATCTCCCCGGAGGCTGCGGGTTCTTCATGGACAACCTTTTCCGCTGGTTCGTGGTCTTGGATCGGCCGCCGGCTTTGGAGCAGTTCAAAATACTGTCCCACCGTCTCGACCGCTGGCATTTGCGCGAAAACGCTTTCTCCGCGCCGGGCTGGATATTCACCTACAACATCCTGCAGGGCCTTATCTACAGCCCTTTCCTGGACTCGCCGTTTTTGGCCTTCGGCCTCGGGCCGACAGGAAGCCCGGAACGGATGTGGCTGCTCAAACATAGCAGGAAGCGCCAGATATGGAGCCAGTATTATCGCCTGCAGTGGAATATAGACACAAGCAGGCTCTTTTCTCCCGACCAGGCAGAGATGGAGACGCTCGCTCGCCAAACGGCCGCCGCGCTCAATCTTTCCTTCAGGGCTCTAGCGCTGGACCCGGCCGCGGGACACAACGCCTATAGAATTTTCTTCCTGCTCAGCCGCGTCTTAAGCCTGCGCTTATACCTGGATGAGGGCTCTCCTATAGACGCCCAGGACGCGGATTCGGTCCTGGATTGCTACCGAATTCGCTTTCCCGCCTCGGAGCCCTGGATGACGCGCCTGGAATCGCAATGGCTTGGCCGCGACGAGTCTGAAATCAACGCCGGGCCGCCGGAGGCCTTTTTTCGCGCGCACTGGCGCTTGTTCCAAGATGCCGGCATGGCGTTTTTGGATAAAATGAGCCGGTGAGAAAATTACGTGGCTCCAGACAAGCCGAAATACCGCTCCTCTGGGAAGCGGTCAGCGCAGCCCTCCTGGTCGCAGGATACTGCTGGCTTCAATTGCGGAGCCTCCTAGTTCCGGGCGTATGCGGCGATGAGGCTTATGATGGCGCGCAAGCACAACAAATCATCCGCGCGGGATTGCGCCATATTGGGGCATGGCCTTTATTCACAGCCGGCTATCACGGCGCGTTGCAGGCCTATCTGCTCATACCCTTTTTCCTCCTTATAAAAGAACCGTTTGTAGCGATTCGAACCAGTGAAGTCGTCTTCAGTCTAATCGTAATTGCGGCGGCCTATTTGTGCGCACGCAGATTTTTTAATCCCATCGCCGCCCTTTTCATGCTGGTCCTGCTCCTTGCCAACCCCACCTTTATCTACAGATCCCGTCTCAGCATTTCCGAGGCCGGGATCATGGCCGCCTTCTACCTGGGCGCCCTCATCTTTCTGCAGGCATGGGGCCGTTCCGGGAAAAACAGGCATCTTTATGTCGCAGCGTTCCTTGCTGGAGCGGGATTCTGCCTAAGGCTGTGGTTCTACTGGTTCTATGCAGGACTGCTCTTGGCCGCTTTTATCTTTCGAGCCGAAGTCATGCGGACGCTTCGGCGCCGTCCCATAGCGCCGCAGCTCGGCGGCGCCGCCGCATTTTTCATCCTGGGATTGACGCTTTATATCCTCAAAGAAGCGGCCGGACGCGGGACGGAGCTCTTTAGCTACGGCCTCGCCCATCTCCACTACGGCGTCCGCGGGGCCGACAACTTCATGATTCTGCGAAACCTGGGAACACGCTTTCACCAGTTCATGGCGGAACTCTATGGACACATTCTAGGCGGATTCCCTTCATACCCCCCGGGAGAAGCAGCGTTGCTAAATCAGGGCGCGTCAATATTCTATGGAACGCTGCTGGCATTGAGCATTTTTTTCCTCGTCGCTCTGGGGCGCGGCGCTTACCGCCGTAAAGCCATATTTTTTATTGCGCTGCTGTTAGGCATGTTCCTGCCCTCCATCTTCACCTTAAGCAATTTCGTGCAGGATCACCTGTTCATCCTTTTCCCAATTCCTCAAATTATCATGGGCGCAGCGGCCTATTTATTGTTCGAGCGCGTCATGCAAAGGGAGCGCCTTTGGAAAGCGGCCTGCCTGGGCCTGGCGTTTTACGCCGCGGCGCCCGCATTTCATTTGTGGGAATTCTCCCGGATAGAACGATTTATGCGGCGGACAGGAGGCACCTGGTATTATTCCGATGCTAATGTTGACATGGTCCATTGGCTCGAAAAAGATGGATATTTCGCGCCGAAGAATTGCGACATACGGCTTGATGCCGCGATGCATCTCCTATCAAACGAAAAAATAAATGCGATTTCCTGCTGGCAGCCCTCCTACGGAGCGCCCAATAGGCAGGATGCCGCGGCGTTTTTCAAACGATGCACCGGCGGCGAGAATATCTATCTCTTTTTGTCGCCCAATCCAAAGCATCCCAATTACTCGACATTCCCTTACTTTTCATCGCTCCTGAACAGGACCGGCGAAAAATTCGTAGTCCGGAAGGTTTTTGACGCAAAAAACGGCGAACCGGCATACACGATTTATTCCCTATCCAAGCCGGACTCGATTGAAAAGCCCTTATGAATATGGGAAAATTGTCGTCGATGAAACGGTTTCGGCGTCCGGCGCTTTTCCTGCTTGGCGCCGTCCTCATTCTCTTGATTTTTTCCGGCGGCTTCTTCCTCTATAGGTCTTTGAAAATTCACGAGAATAATCCCCTGGCGCACCAGCGCGCGGGAGACGCGGCCATGAGTTCCGGAAACATCGCGGAGGCTCGGCAGGAGTATGAAGAAACTTTAAGCCTGTACCGCGAAGAAGGCCAATCCGGCCAGCCCTACGCCGACGCTTTGCAGAGGCTAGCCCAGATCGATACGGCTTCCGGCAAGCAGCAAAAGGCGGCGGACTTACTGGCGCAGGCGGCCGGCGACTGCGGCTCCTTTTCTCCAATGTGGGCCTGGATCATCGTCCACAGAGCCGAACTCCTGGATTCCCTGGGGCAAAAGCCGGCGGCGTCCCGCGCGCTCGACGACGCCCGCAGGCGCTGCCTATTTTTTCCGGGCTGCGACGATTTAGACAAGATGATCCTGGGCCTCGGCTCGGCGGAGCACCTCATCGCCGAGGGCCGCCCGAAACAAGCCCGCGCCCAGCTTAAAACAGAGCTGGCCTCCTTAAAAAACAATCACGGCGAATTCTCCCGGCCGGCGCAATGCGCGGATGCCGTTTCGGCCGCGTCCGTGGCCGCGGACCTTTGGGAGCGGATGGGCGACTGGTCCATGGCCCGGCAAGCCGGCCGGGAAGGAATCTCGGCCAGCGCCTGCGCCCCCCAGTCCGCCCATGCGCTTAAACTTTTAGTTCAAACGGGCAAGGCGGAAGCCGCCTGCGGCCGTTCGGATGAGGCGAAAGCCCTGTGGCAGAAAGCTCTTTCGTCCTATCAAGAAACGGGAGACTCCTCCGGAGTTCAAATCGTCGAGTATTTACTCAATCGCCGAACCGCCCCCGCTCCCCACATTTCCTGCTCCCCGGATTAAAATGAGCGGATCCCTGCAGGACGTCGAAGGGATCAAGCGGGCCGCGCAAAACAACGACCCAAGCGCCTGCGCGACTCTGGGCCGGCTTTATCTGGAAGGGATTGAAATCCCCGGAGACGTGAAGCTGGCCGTCGAGTGGTACACGAAAGCGGCGCAATCCGGTTGGGCCGAAGCACAGCACACCCTGGGAGACTTGAGCCGCGACGGCCGCGGCGTTCCCCAAAATTTCTCGGCGGCCCTCAACTGGTACCGCCTTTGCGCTCCCGAAGATCGCCGGGAACGCCGCTCCTATTACGCCGAGATATTCCGCAGCTTCGGCGACCATTGCCGGGAAGGACGCATCGTTCCCGCGGACGACGCCCAGGCCGCCCGATGGTACGGCCGCGCCGCACGCCTGGGCCACGCCGCGGCCCAAGGCATGTTGGGCGACTTCTACCTCAAAGGACGCGGCGTCCCGCAGAACCGCGAAACCGCGCGCTTCTGGTATCTTAAAGCGGCTAAGAAAGGAGACGGGCAAGCCCTCGATCGCCTCTTCTCCACGGACGGAAATTTCTTCAAACGGGAGAATGCCGCCTCAACGGACGGCACCCAGGAAGCGCGGCTTTGGTACCAATACTCCACCATCAGGACGTCCGCGCGATTCTCCCCCCGCCTGGAAGAGCTCGACAAGCAAGCGCCCGGCTGGCCGCTGCGCGCCGTCAAGCGCTTGAGGGACTCAAAGGTCTTCTGCATCCTGCCCTGGATTCACTTGAGCGCCTGGCCCAACGGAGACGTCTACCCCTGCTGCGCCACTTGGAAGGCTCCGCCTCTAGGCAACCTCAAGAAGGATGTTCTGCCGGAACTCTGGAACTCGGCGGACGAAAAGCGGCTGCGGCTCAACATGCTCAGCGACGAAAAAAGCGCCGCGTGCTCGCGGTGCTACGAGGCGGAAGCGCACGGCTCGCCCAGCCAGAGACAGCGCATGAACCAGAATTTTCCCCACCACTACGGCATCGTCGAGCGCACCAAACCCGACGGCTCGCTGGAAGAGTTCAAGCTTCTCTACCTTGACTTCCGGTTCTCCAACGCCTGCAACTTCCGCTGCCGCACCTGCGGCCCGACGTTCAGCAGCTCCTGGCACGGCGACTACGCGGCGCTCACGGGCAAGAAAGGCGAGGAGATGGCGCTTCTAAGGCCCGGCGAATCGGACTCGCTTTGGGGGCAAATCGAGATGCTGCTGCCCAATCTCGAGGAAATCTACTTCGCCGGCGGCGAGCCTCTCTTGATGGAGGAGCATTACCGCATCCTGGATTTTCTCGTCCAGCGCAAGCTTTTTCACGTCCGCCTTCTCTACAGCACGAACTTCTCCCTGACCCACTTCCAGGAGCACGACATTTACGCGCTTTGGGATAAGTTCGAGACCGTCCATGTCGGCGCTTCCATCGACGCCATGGGCCGGCGGGGAGAATACATAAGAAAAGGGCAGAAATGGGACGACATTTTGGCCAACCGCGCGCGCATGGCCAGCGTCTGCCCGCGCGCCCAGTTCAACCTGATTTCGACCCTAAGCGCGCTCAACTCCCTTTGCCTGCCGGATCTTCAAAAAGAGTGGCTGGAGAAGGGGTGGGTGCTCGCCAAAAATATCGTCGTCAACCTGGTCATGACTCCGGAGCATTACCAGCTGCAGATACTTCCCCCGAGCATAAAAGAGCGGGTCCGGGAAAAATACGCGCGCCACATCAAGACCGTTCTTGAGCCGCTGGGACCGGAGGGGCGCGCGGCCATCGACTACATGAGCGGCGCCGTCGAATTCATGCTGGCGCGGGACCTTCCCGAGGAACGCCTCCGCTTCAAGGAAATCACGGCCAAGCTCGACGCTCTTCGGGGAGAGAGCTTTGCCGATGTCTTTCCCGAGCTTCGCGAGTTGACGGCTTAAGCGCCATGCTTCAAATCCTTCGCCGCTACAAAGCTCAGATCGCTCTTTCATTGTCCACGCTCGTCGTTCTATTTTGTTTTTTGGGAACGGCCGAGTGGCTCGCGCGGCGCTACGGCCCCCGTTTCCATCGCCATCCTCTCTCGGCCGACTACATCCGCTTCCTTAAGGAAAACGCTTTGCCCTTGTTCCGGATTAAAGCCATCGGCGGCAAGCCGTATCTCGTTCAAAACGACATCATCTGGAAATGGGAGAAGCATCAAGTTTTGCCGCTCGACAAGCCCGCGGACGTGCGGCGCATCCTCATCGCGGGAGAATCGAGCGCCGACGGCCTGGGCGTCGCGCTCGCGCAGGAGATAGAAAGCGGGCCTTCCCCCAAGCGCTACGAGGTCATCAACTGCGCCGTCGGCGGCGCCGATCTGGAAATCATCGCGCGGCGGTTCCAGGAATGCATGAACTACTCCCCCGACGCCGTGATTTTCCTATTCGGCCACAATCTCTACTATTGCCACCCCATCGTGCCTCCCTTCCTTCTCCGCGTGGTCCTATGGACGCGCAAGAGCGCGCTCCTGTCCGATTTGGGCTTCTTCGAAAAGCCGCGCTCGGCTTATGAAGACGCCGAGCGCTGGCGCGTCCTGGAGACGTTCATCGACACGATGGCGAAAGAAACCCGCGCCCGGGGCATTCCCCTGATGCTGGTGACGGTTCCCTCGAACCTATGGGCGCAGCCCAGGCAGAGCAGCAACAGACACGGCGACGATCCGGCCTATCTGGAGACGCTCTATGACTATCAAACGGGGAATCGGCGACAGGCCATCTCTTTGTTGACCCAGGCCTCAAACGATCACGCCTCGGCGCTCTGGCACTTCACGCTCGGCACCTGGCTCTATCGCGAAGGCGCCTGGCGAAAGGCCTACGCCCAATTGATTTTAGCCCGCGACCTGGATCCGGCGCGCATGCGCGCCTCCAGCGCCGTCAACACCGTGATCCGCGCCTCGGCCGCCCGCGACGGCGCCCTGCTGCTCGACGCCGAGCAAATCATCGAGGAGCAGTCGCCCCACGGCATTCCCGACTGGCGCGACTTCACCGATTGCCAGCACGTCACGCGGCGGAATTTCTTTGAATTGGCCCACTTATGCGCCCTGCAACTGGAGGTTAAAGGATGGACCGGGTTAGCCGGCCCTTACCGCCGACAACCCTATTCCCCCGCGCCGCTGCAGTACCAAGAAATCGCGGATTCGTTTTATGTCATTCCGCGTTCGGACCCCTCCGGCTGGCGCACGTTTTCGTACTTTGCCCAGCAGCATCTTGCCCAATTGGCCCCGCAAGCCGACTCCTTGTTTTCCCGCGCTTTTCCGGACGCCAAGAAACGAGCCGCCGCGTTCCTAGGCCTGGCTCAAGCGCTCTGGCGCGCGGGGAACCGGGGCGAAGCCCGCGTTGAAAATGAAAAGGCCCGGCGCTTGGCGGACGGCTGGGACGCGCCCGACATGCAATCCGGCTTTTTCGATCTTCAAGAGCATCGCCGCCAAAAAGCCCTGGAAGACTTCCGCCGCGCTTTAAAAACCGAACCCAATGACGTTCGCGCCCTGTTCTTTATTTATAAGCTTGAACATAAATATTCGTCATGACCATCCATGGAAGCGGAGACTCACCACAGCAAAGGAGAATGGCCTATGCGCGTCCTGATCATCACGGCGCCGGTGCTCAACCGGGGATTCCATTGGATAGGCCCGGCCTATCTTAAAGCCTTCCTTCAGAACAAGCGGGACGTCGCCGTCAGCACCTGGAATCTCAATTACGACATCGAGATACCGAATTCGGACGTGTCGGCCTATTGGCAGCACCACGCGCGCCCGGAGGATTTCTACAATCAATATCGCACGCACGTGGACGCGTGGGTCGAGAGGATACTGGCTCACGATCCGGACATCCTGGGGTTTTCAGTTTGGGGAACGACTAAGATGGCCAGCCTCCTCCTGGCGGAAAAGGTCAAAAAACGGGATCCGCGAAAAATTGTCGTCTTCGGGGGCTTTGACTGCAGCCTGGTCGGAGAAGAATACATCAAAAGCCCCCACGTCGACGCCGTGGTCCGCGGGGAAGGCGAGTTAACGCTTCTGGACCTGGCGGACGCCGTTCGCGAGACTGGGTCCTTGCGGCCCGCGGCCGGCGCGCTGGTCAAGGCCGGCGGAAGCGCCGTCGACGGCGGCTGGCGGCCCGAAATCGAAGACATCAACGAGCTTCCCTTTCCGGATTACTCCGACTATCCGGGCGTCGAGGAGGAACTCCCGCTGGCCACCAGCCGCGGCTGCATGTGGCGCTGCCGCTACTGCAACGTCTTCGAGCACATGAAGAAAGCCCGCGTCAGGTCCGCCGAAAATCTCTATGCGGAAATGCGCCACCACCTGGAGCGCCTGCCGCAAGTCCGGCGCTTCGGCATCGGCGACGCCAACGGCATCATGGACGTGGACATGTGGGATCGGCTGAGCGACATCATCATGGCCGGCGGCAAGCCTGTTTCCTTTTCCCTATGGGCCAGCCTGCGCCCGAGGCCCGGCGCCGAGCTTCTCAAGAAAATGCGCCGGGCCGGATGCACGGCTATCGGCTACGGAATCGAAACCGGTTCTCCCCGGATGAAAAAAGCCTTCGGAAAGTCCTATTTTTCGATGGAGGAAGCCTCGGAGGCTCTCCGCGACACCCATAACGCGGGCATCGGCACCTCCATCAACGTGATCGTGGGCTTCCCCGGCGAAACCGAAGAGGATTTCAACGACACGATGCGTTGGATCGAGCAGAACGCGAAACATATCGGAGAAATACCTTATATCCACATATTCCGAATCATTCCAAAATCGCCCGTTCACAAGCACCCTTTCCGCCACAACCTCGATACGGACGACCCGAACGAAATGGCCTGCTACGAGCATCCGGAGGGCAAAGCTCGCGCGTCCAAGGCGCACGAACTCATTAAAAGTTATGGAATCAAGGTCGGCACAAAGGTTGAATGATCCGCGGCCAATGATGAAATGAGCGGCATTGCCTCAATATTGCTAGGAATGCTCCTGGCCGCCGCTCCGTGCCGAAGCGCGGCGGCGCGCGAATCGCTTGAAGCCGCCGGCCCTACCGTCGCCTTAAACAGCCTCGTCAGCATCGCGTCGGCCACGGCATCGCTCCCGAATGATATACCGATTTTGTCCCTAACGGAGACCGGCTCTTCCGGAATTCCCCTAGTCATCAACGGAAGCAGCTCCTCCCAATCAGCGTCGGCCATGATTCTCTATTCAGTGCCGGGGTACTCGAATTGGCAGTTGGGAACCGAGCAAGGAAGAATGGAGGCCACTCTGTTCAACGGCTACGACGCCCTATTGATGGATCAAGACAACGACATCTATTTCGATTATAAGACCCCCGTCGGATCCACCCCGTTCTCAGTCAGGATATCCACCGGAGAGAGGATGTTCGAAGTCGGGAATGGAACCATGACCGTGACTTCATCGGGCGACGTAGGCATCGGCACGTCAACCCCTGGATTCACTTTGGACGTCCTCGGTTCGGCGAACTCCAGCACGGATACCGTGGCCGGACTAATCAATTATGGGCTGAAAAGCGCGGCTCAATTGCAGTCTTTGGCCTGCTCTTCCTACCCGGAACGACGTTGCATGGCTTACGATACGGACGCCGATGACATCGTCGCGTCGACCGGGCCGTCCATCGGCCAATGGAAAAACGAAAGAACGGGAGCAGGCCCCTAGTGCCGTCCTTCAAGAATCGCTAATCGGCCGCTAGACCGGCCAGTTCCGGGAAGGTGTCGCGGAAGCTCTCGCCGCGCAGTTCGTCCAAGCGGCGCGTCTGTTCGCGGAACCGCGGCAGAAGCGCCGACAAGTCTTCCGCGGCCATAAAGTTGAGGGCGTCGTTGAACGTCCGGACAGGCCACTCGGCCCTGGCGCCCCATCGGCGGCTTAGGCGCGCCGTGTGCTCCCGGTATTTCCGCTCCACGGCCGCTTTAAAATCTCCGGGGAGAACCTGAATCCGGTATTCGTCGGGATGAAGAAGCATGTTCATGTGCCAGCCTTCGGGCTCGACGAGTCCTTGTTCCAGCAAGTCCCACTGCAAGTCAGGCAGGTGCAGGGCGTTGAACAAGCAGAGGGTGGGCGAGAGCATAAAGCGCGCGTTCGGACAGGTCCGCATCATGCGCCGACGGTTTTCCAGAGTCTGCTCCCAATTTTGCCCCTTCCGCAGGTATTCCCCCCTAGGGCCGGAACCGTCCAGGCTGGCCGCGACCAGGACGTCCTTGAACTTCGCCCACAAGGGCAGGACGTCCTTGCCTCCGAGGCTCGTGACGGAAAAATTCGTGCTGTAGCGAAGACGCACGTGGAAAAGGCCTCTTTCCGCCAGCGCCTCCACCACGCGATAGTGCTCCTTCATGATGAGGGGTTCGCCGCCCGCGAAATACACCTCGTCGAGGCCGTCCAAATGCGGTTCGATCTGCCGCCACAGGCTCTCCGCATCCCCGCTGGGCCGCAATACCTCCCGAAAAGGCTTCTGGCGCGTGCGCTCATCCCATTCGGCGGTCTTGCGGCTCTCCGCGTACCACGAGGTGCTAAACCACGGCCCGCAGATTCGGCAGCGGAAATTGCACTCGTTGGAAAAACGGATGTCCAAATACGCCAGGCGGAAGGAATCAAGGCTCCCGTCGGGATTGGTTTGATCCGCGCGCATGCGGTGCGCTCCGTAATCCTTGTTGGCGGATTGGCGCGGACTGAAAAGCCCCGAGCGTTCCCTTTCATAGCAGTCACGGCAGGATGGGCTGGGTTTGCCTGCTAGCATATTGAGCCGCAGTTGACGCATGCCGGGAGAATTCCAAATCTCCTTGAGCTCCTGCCGGCGCAAATCGCCCACGGGCCCGGTGGTTCCGAAAGAAGCGCAGCAGGGAAACACCTGGCCGTCGGGTTGAACGGCCATGTGCGTCCAAGGCAGCACGCAGAAAACTCCGGCGTCCTTCTTTATCTCACCCGGCATGGGAAGCGCCCTCTAAAATTCTTTTCAGAAAATAGGCGGCGTCGACGCTGTATTTCCGCCGTTTGCCCTGCATCTTTTTGCTCCCCATTTTAGGCCAACTTTAGCGCCTACGTATACTTGGTCCAAATTTTATAATATCTCTCATTAAGCGAGCTCAAAATCCATGAAAGGATATTCTTTAAGCTATGAAAAGGTTTCTGTTGGTGATTGGTATTCTAGGCATTGGAATCACCGGTTATGCTGATTCTTATGGGCTGACTGTCTCTACTACCGCCTATTTTGGTGATACAGTTACTGCCGCAAGTGCTGTTTATTTAGGGACTGCCACCGCCACGTCATATTTGTTTAATCAAATAGATTTAACACCTTATCTTGGCACAGGGGCTTATCCTCTTACCCTTGGGACTCGGACTGATGCCGCTGCTACCGGAAACGACGGTTTATTCCTATACACTATTGGTAGCTCTAGCGTAAGCCTCAGTGCAGATACGAATCCTCAAATTGATTTTTTGGGTTGTGATCCGATACTAGATCCTACAGATTGTGCAGTAACTGGTAATGGTGGACTAGTCTCCATCTCTCTTAACCCCAATAGCAACGCCGGAACTGAATCAATTCAGGAATTTCTGATGTTTAATCGTCCTGGGCATCTTGGAGAATTCAGCTTTGACGACTATGATTCCACTTCACAAAACTTCCAAAATATTTTACTTATTTCAACGCAAACATTTAATATAGAAGAACCTACAATCATTGCTTTTAGCACAACAGCCTATGCTGGTGGGGTCGCTGGCAATGCATACCTCGCAGGACTCAGCGAAGATGCTGGCAGCTATGCTTGGGCTATAGATAGCGATGGCTCGGCAGTATTTAACACGCTCGGTCTAGGCCCTCTTAATTACGCCGAATGGAAACTTATTGTTAATTCCAGCAATACTCTATTTTTGACTGGGCCAAGCAATAATTCCCCCTTACAATTGGAACCCAATGCGCCCCAAGATGAGATGGATCTGACTCAAAACAGCGTCTATGTTGGCACGAGCATTACTGACAATGGCTCACTCCAGGTCAATGGCTCGGTTAACATCAGCGGCACAGGCGCGCCGACGCAGGGCCATGCTCTTTGCATAAATAGCAGTGGCACTCTTTCCACCTGTAGCAGCGCCGTTGCTTCAGATGGTTCTTGTACTTGTAATTGATAATTTAATTGAAAGGAGAATTTTAAATGAGATTAAGCGCTTTAATCTGCCTATTGCTGGCAGCCACGGCATCCGCCGCTTTGGCTCATACTATTCCTATTTCAATTGGTAATAACGACCGAATCGAGGTCATCGTTAATCCCGGGAAGATTATTAGCGGCACTGTTCTGCTTGACGAGACAATCAAGCAGACGAGATTGTGTAATTTTGAAATATTTGGGAAGGTCTTCGCCGGGCGCACCTTGCCCGTTAAAAAACTGGTTAAACATAAACTTCTGCGTGGCGAGCGCGTTATGGTAGTACGCAATCCCCAATTTAAGAGGGGTGCTGTTATTCTCTATTACTCAACCAGTATGTATTTTAAAGGAACTCTTAAGATAGCAGGATTCTAATTCGTACTAATATTAGTTGGATACCAAACCTCTCGCGTTTTATTTGTTATTCCTTCGTCTTTAACTTCAAATGAATTTCAGCAGATTGGGCGGAATGTTCGAGCGCCTGCGTCGCTACCGTTCCCGCATTACGCTTTCCCTGAGCGCTCTGCTCGTTGTCCTCAGCTTCCTAGGCATAGCTGAGTGGCTCGCGCGGTGTTACGCGCCAAGCGCCCACCCGCTCACATTGGGCCCCGATTACATTCTCTTTCTTAGGGAGAACATGCAGCCGCTGTTTCATGTCCGAAGCATCCATGGGCAAACGTATTTAGTTAGAAACGATGTCGTTTGGGAGCCGCCTGCCAACGAACGATTCCCATTTGACAAGCCGTCCGGTGTGCGAAGAATCATCATCGTAGGCGAATCAAGCGCCGATGACCTTGGCAACGCGCTCGAAACTCAGGTGGCCGATGGCGCTGGTGCCAAACGGTATGAAGTTCTTAACTGCGCCATATCGGGAGCCGACTTGAACATCGTTGAACGCCGCGCCAAGGAATGCCTCCGCTATTCTCCCGATGCCGTTATTTTCCTTTTCGGCCACAACCTTTACTATTTCCATCCAATTATGTCTCCCTTCTTATTAAAACTGGCCTTATGGATGCGCAGCAGCGCGTTGTTCTACGATTTAGACGCCCTTGAAAAACCCCGCCGATACGAATATGCCGAGCGGCTCCGCGCCCTAGAAACGTTCATCGACAAGCTGGCGCGAGAAACGAAAAGTCGCAATATTCCATTAATCCTGGCAACCGTTCCGTCCAACCTTTGGGTGGAACCCCAAACCAGCACTTTGGATGAATCGGATCCCACTTATTTAAATACCCTCTACAATTATGCAATTGGCCGCCGGCAGCAGGCCATTTCCCTTCTAACCCAAGCCCTAAACACGCACGCCTGCGCCCTCTGGCATTTCACGCTGGGGACTTGGCTCTACCGTAAAGGAGCCTGGCAAAAGGCCTATGCCCAATTAATCCTGGCCCGCGACCTGGATCCCGCGCGCATGCGCGCGTCCACCGCCGTCAACGACACCATCCGCAGGGCGGCCATCCGAGACGGCGTTTCGCTGATCGATGCGGAACGAATTATTTCAGAGCAATCTCCACATGGCATTCCAGGATGGGCTCAGTTCATGGATGCGCAACATGCGACAGAAAATAATTTTTCACGCCTTGCGAGCCTTTGCGCCGCGCAATTAATGAAGAACGGCTGGGGAAGCCCAATCTCGGAGGGACGTATCACAAAAAGCCGTTCGTCACATCCCATCAAATACGAATATGTCGCAAGCGCCTTTTATGGGCTTCCTCGGCCAGCTCCGGATGGCTGGAGGACCTTCTCCTATTTTGCACAGAGCCATCTTTCCCAAATGACGACAAATGTCGGCCCGCTTTTTATCCGCGCATTTCCGAATCCAAGGGAGCGGGCCAGCGCGTTCCTAGGCCTGGCGCAGGCGCTCTGGCGCGCGGGACGACGCGCCGAGGCCCGCGCGGATAACGCCAAGGCCAAGCGTTTGGCGGACGATTGGGACGCGCCCAACATGCAATCCGGTTTTTTCGATCTTCAAGAGCATCGCCGTCAAGAAGCCCTGGGAGACTTCCGCCGCGCCTTAAAAAAGAGACCGAAGGACGCGCGCGCGCTATTTTTTATCTATAAGCTTGAAACCCATAGAAATGGCTAGGCCGACACATTAGGAATCCGTTCCAAAAGTCTTTTTCGCAAGTTTTCTCATGACCAAAGAGTCATATCCCTTCAAGACCGTCAGGCACCAATCTTTAAAACGATTCGTTGAATCCAACTCATTAAATACTTGATAGGCAATTCCCTTGTGCGTGTCCCGAACCAAAACAGCGCCATGAGAATAGTCTCGATAGGCCCTCCTTAATTCTCCCATGGCAGTTACCCACTTCCCTTCTCTCGCGAGCGCGTCAGCACGCATGACATATAGGGCTGGGCTGAAATTAGGGTCGGTGATTGGTGTTAAATAAAAAAGAGCGCTCGGCTCGCCAGAGACGGCCCTGGTCCAGGCAGCGTAAAGGCGATACTTTGGGCAGGTTCCGTCGAGCCGCGAAGAAATCTCGAATTGCCTTCGCGCCGCGGGAAGACGCCCCTTTTTTAGTTCAATGCCGCCCAATTCATAATGAAGCCACGCATCATGGGGCGCGGTGCGCAAGGCCCGCGCCAACTGCGATTCAATGGAAGCCTGGGGAGCAATATCACCATCAGCCCAAACGGCTCTCTCGCAGTAGGCAGCCAAGCACAGGGCCGCAGCTAAAATGGCCAAGCAAAACGATTGGGCTCCCTTCCGAAAAAGACGATCCATTTCAGGGTTCGAGGTATCTATAAATACCCTTGCGAGCCCCGTGCATCCAAGACCGGCCAGCACGCACAACAGCGGCCAGAGAGGAATGAAGTAGGCGTATTGGACCGCCATAAAACAATGGATGAAGACAAAATAAGCCGCCAGCAATGCCAGCTCCACGATTCCTTTCCGGCGGCGATAGAAGGCAATAACAGTCAAAGCGGCCAGAAAAAGCCAGGGATGCACGCCAACCGTAAAAGTCAGTCTTCGGGCATAACCCTGGACATATCGGAACGGATGGTGGAAAATTTCTCCGGCGGCCCATCGATAAATCCAGCCCGTATGCTCCTCATTGATATTTCCATTAATAAGAAGGCTCCAGTCCCCCTCGACACATTGAGTCAGACCCAGAGTTCCCGCGATAATGTTTGATTCGACTTGATTATATTCGAAAAGCGAGAAATCCTTATGTGCTTTTAGCCCAAAGCGGACCCACGGGATAAGAAAAAGAAAAGGTACCGCAACTAAAACCGCCGATTGCGCAATCCAAGTTTTTTTTTCATCTCGCTTCAGAAAAAATTCGAGCACAACCAAAGTTGCTGGAAGGAGAAAAAGGACTGAGCGGTAAAGCAAAACAGTTCCCAGCCCCATGGCAAGGGCCCATGTCTTTTTCATCGTCGGATTCTGTGCCCGATATACCAACAAAGTCGCAATCAGAAGAATACAGAAAGCATAGCCGGACTGAGAATACAAGGACACCAAATCGATATTCGAGAAACAAAGAAAAAATATGGACGCGCCCGCCGCTATCGCGCCAAACGCGCCCTCGGTCAGAAAGCATAGCGTGGCAGCCATAATGCAGACGGCCAGCGAAATGGTCACGACCCAACGCGTGGGAGGGAGTTTCCAATGATCAAATAAAATTGCGGCGGGAATGCTGTCCAGAGGCATGTCGTCCTGGTCACCTCCCGCGGGAACGGCATGAATTAGAGCTTCCCCTAAAGGCGGATCGTATAGCACTAAAGACTGAGGTCTTAGGCTTTCCTCGAAGTTGGACAAGCACACGCGCCATGCGCAACCAACGCATAAAAGCAGGCCCGCCGCCGTCAGAAAATAAAAGCCCGCTAGGCGGGCGCGGGACATACCTCTCATCTTCGCCAAGGCGCTCATCTCGAACTGCTCGGAGGAATAGGGGGCGGCCGCCGATCCCTAGAAAACGACGGAAGATTCACCCATATTTTGCGATAACCAAGGAGCGGATAGTTGGCCTTCTTCTTACCGTCCTCAAGCGTCAGGGAAACGGTTCCCGATTGAGCCAGGAAATCCGGATCCACGAAATCATCGTTGTGCGAACGGATGAAGAACAACCCGCCGGCTTCCGGAGCCAGCGCGAATCCGCCGTCATCCTCAATGATGCGAGCCAGCCTGCGGCCATCCGCTTCCAGCCACAGTGCCGATGGTTCGCCGCCGCAGGACAGCCTAAGACCGGCAATCCAGTCCGGCCCGCTCGTGCCAATCGAGCAGGCGGGACCCGGTGGCAGGCTCCGCCACGAGTCTGCATTCGGTTCTATCCAGCCCGTGCGGGGGCTCAAGACCATTAGGCGGCCTATGGGAATTTTTTGCTCTCGTCCATCCGATTGCAGGCAGAGAAAAACAGGTGCCGGCCGCTTGAGACTCTCCGCCTGCGGAATCAATGTCAAATGGGCCGCATCCAGCGCGATGAAACTTCGGGTTCCGGTGGGAATCACCTTCACCTCCCCATATATGTGATAAGGCGGGAGATGGTAGAGTTGGACGAGGCTGGCTAGGCGCCGGCCGCCGACGCTGAGATAGGCCGTCTTAATGCGCGACAATCCATGTCCTGACTGAAAAGACCGCGAAACTCGGTCCGGCGGAGTCAATTCCGGAAGGTCCAGACGCGCAAGCCGATGTCCGGTTAAAAACGCGAAAAGCCTTTGTGCATGGACCCATTGATCCAGGGGACTGGGATGATCCGCAGGGGCGCGGTAAAGCTCCCAATACCCGGTCAAATTGCCCAACTCATCTTGCCGCGCCCAATAGAGATTTTTGGGCGCTGATGCGGCAGGCCAAAGCCTCCCCCCCGCGTCGGAGGATAGGACAATGACTTGTGAGATTTTTGAAGCTATTTTGAAAAACAATCCCGCGTAAATATCCCTCATTTCCACGCCGTGCCGGAGCTTGTAATAAAAAGGATTTAGCCCGTGGATAAACGATCCCATCGGCAGCAGGACCCGCAATGCCATTGGAGGCCTGTTGTCATAGCGCCAATAGCGCCAGGGAGGGAAAATCCTGTTGTAAAGACGCGCCGCTTCGCAGCGGTCGGAGCCTCGGACGGGCATGAGGACCGGAATGCCATTCTTCAAGACATAGCGCGCATGGACGGGGCCGTAATTTTTATCGAAGACGAAAGTGTCGTCGCGATGAAATTCCTGCCTATAGGCCATGAAGACCGCGTAGTTCAGCCCGTAGCGCCGGCCCAGCATGGAGCAGAGCAGGCAGGCCTGGTGCAGGCCGTAGGCGTTGACGCCGAAATTGATGACCGAGACGGACTTATATCCCGCCTTGTTGAAGTCGCGCTGCAGAAACGAAGCGACATCGTAGCCGCGCCCGTCCTCGTCGCCGGCCACGAAAGAATCGCCGAAAAGGCCCACTCGAATTGAGCGTTTGCTTTTTCTTTCAGGGAAATAGACGTAGGAACTCGGCGGAGCGATGAGCGCGCCGGGCTGAGCTTTGGGCGGCGGCAAGCGGTACGCCCACCCCAAATTCAACATCTGCGCGCGAGTAAGATGCGGCCACTGCCACGGCCCGCAGGAAGCCCGTTCAAAATCGCCCACTTCGACCAAATGGCGGAAATAATGCCTGCTGCGGACATAAAAGGCCGCGATGAGGCCGATAGCCGCGAGGACCGGGATTGTTTTTTTGAACATCAGGCGGCGCCGACGGCCGCCACCGCGCTTTCGAGCCTGAGCACCTTCTCCCGCACGAAGGCATTGGCGGGGTCTTCCTTCAAATATTCCCGATAATGGTTCAGGGCCTCGCGGGGGTTGCCCAGGTTCTCATAGTAGCCGCCGAAATTAAAGTGAGTGTAGGCCTCCAGCGACAGCACCAGCCCGTCGCCCATGGGAAGCTTGCCTAAGGAAACGGCTAATTCGCGAAACGTTTTGTAGCGCTCCAGGCGCTTGGGGAAAGTGCTGCTGCCGTCGTCCGATTCCCAGTACAGATAATGCTGGTTCTTGCCGACGCCCCATTTCTCGGGATCCTGCGCCAAGCGGCCTTCCAAGTGAGTGAACGTATAGCTGGGATAGGCTTGATAAATATAAGGATGCATCTCCCTTAGGAAATCCATCGTGCGGCAAAAATCCTCGTCGGTCTCGCCGGGATGCCCGAACATGAAATTGGCTCGAATTTTGAGGCCGGCCCGGTGGGCGTTTTTGAGCATCTCCTTCATCTGCCCCACGGTCTGCCCTTTGTCCATGGAATCCAGGACTTTTTGCGATCCGGACTCCATGCCAACGATGAGTATACGGCACCCGGCTTGGTAAAGCCCGCGGCAGACTTCGAAGGTCATCTCGGGGCGCACGACCGCATTGGCGTCCTTCCAGGTCAGCGGCGCAACCGGATCCGCCGCCAAAAGCTCGGCCATGCGGCCCATCTTTTTCATGTCTCCGTTGATGAGAAGATCATAGAACTTGATTTGGCTCTCGGGATGAGCGAGGCTCGGCATGGCCCGCCGTTGATGCGCAATTTCAGCGTAAACCCTTTCGCCGCTCATCTGCCTAAAGCCCTTCCAAGCCGTGCGGTTGCCGCAAAAAGAGCAGCGCCGCACGCAGCCGCGGCTCGCCATCAAGACCAAGTCGCGCCCGCTCACGTGATTGCTGCCGTAAAGGCTCATGTCGAACGGGGAATAATCGGCGAAGGGAAGGCTGTCCAGATCCAAAAGCGGCCGCGGGCCCGTAAAGCGATAATCGCCCTTTGGATCGCGGATATGGAGGCCTCGGCAGCCGCTCCAGCCGCGGCCGTCCCCATGCAGGGCGGCCAGTTCGGCCAGCGTCTCCTCCCCGTCGCCCACGATGACGGCGTCGACGCTGGCGTCCGCCAGGGCCTGCCGGTGAAAAAACGGCTCCACGGTGAAGACCTGGCCGCCGAAGACGACGACCGCGTCTGGACGAGCGTCCTTAATCCATCGCGCCATGGCCAAGCTCGCGCGCAGAGAAGGGCCGCTGACCGAAAAACCGACAAGAGGCTTTCCCGCCGCAAGGATGTCGCCGAGATAATGAGACTCCAGCCAGTCTCGGTCGCCGGCCAGAAGGCCTGAGACAAAGGCCTCGTCCATCCAAATAGACCAGGTTTCATCCGCCCATAAATTCGCCGAGGCCGCTTTATGACGGTGATAAAGGGCGATGCTCACGTCCATGATCCGCGTCTTGAAGCCCTCCCTCCTCATATAGGCATAGAGCTGCGCCAAGGCCATGTTCGGCTCGGGACAGGCCTGCGGCATTTGGAGGAGGAAGACGTCGGTTTTATGGCTCATGATTGATTACAGGCGCCGGCCTTAGGACCAATACCACTCCATGTGGTGCTTCCACGTTTCCATCAAAGCGCCGGAAAGGCAAAAATTGCGGCAAACTCCGCCGAAGCGCCGTTCGATGATTGCCCGGCGCACACTCTGCATCGGCTCGCCGTTCCAAATCTCCAGCAGCGAGCTCTCATGGATGCTGCCGATGTAGCGCTCGCCGCAGTGCCAGTTGGGCAGAACGCCGCCACCGTTCCTAAGAATCATGTTCTTCCAAGGAGACAGGCAAAAGTAAGAGTACTCCTTGGAGACGTAGCGCGCGCCGTCCTCGAAAGGCATGGGGTAAAGCGAGAACCTCTTCTCGTTTTCTTCCTCGCTCATGGCGTGCGGCTTATCATCCGGCGAGGGCGGAGGCGGCATGTTGTCCTCCAGGTAAATCCCGTAGTCGAGGCACATCTGCCGGGCCCGCGCGCGCTGATCCTCGATGGAACGCCAGATTTCCGGATCGCCGTAGTTGAAGACGTCAATCTTGCGGTAGAGGTCCCCCTCCATTGGGCTCAAGGCCACTCCGTCAAAGCCGTGCCGGTGGGCGAACTCAATCATGTCCGTAATTTGATGATAGTTGAGGCGCTGAACCACCATGTGGATCCAAAAGCCGATGCGCCGGTTTTGACGCGCCATCTCGTTATTGAGATTTCTGATGGAGGCCAGGATTTTCTCGAAGCTGGACTTGACCCGGATTTTCTCGTAGACTTCCGCGGTCGTGCCGTCGATGGAAATCTTCATATGGACGTTCATGCTCACCAATATCTCGGCCCATCGCTCGTCGATATGCTGGCCGTTGGTGATGAAGTTCTGAAGCATGCGCGGGTAATCCCGCCCGCGCAGGAGGATGCGCTCGAGGACCTCGCGGTTCATTTCGAATGGCTCGCCGCCCTGCCAGAGAATGTCCTCCAGGTAGGGATAAAGATCGGCCACTTCATCCAGGGTCTTTTGCGGCATGTCCCACGGCGTTTCCTTCCAGAAGGTGCACATGATGCAGTGCACCGAGCACCGGCTTGTCGGGCGCACCGTCAGGCGCGTGGGAAACGACTCTATTTTGACGCGGCCTTCCTGTATCTCCTTTTCATTGAGCAGAAGGTTCTGGATGTATTTTTCGCCGCTTTTCCCGTAACGGCTCTCCAGTTCACGCAGCGCCGTCCACGCCTCGTCCTGCTTCCCGAAGCGCCGCAGGCTCTGCAGGATGAGAAGCCGCATGCGCAAGTCCTTATGTTCCGGCACGGTGCCGGTCTCGAGGCAACGGCTCAACTCCTCGACCGTCGCGGGGTAATCTCCCCGCAGATAGTGCCCCCGCGCGCGTTTTTCATGTTGAATCGCGCGTTCCAAAGGCGTTCGTCCGGCTTCCTCGGCCGCGGCAAGCGGTCCCTCGCGGAATCTCGTCATCGCTTCTCCTGGGAAAGCAACGCGGCGGCCGCCTGACGCATCTTTCCATCACGCCGCTGGAGCTCGGTCGGCGGCGGAGATTTCACGGCGTAACGCATGAGCATCATCCCGGTCAAGCTTAGAAGAAATCCCTTGATCGCGGCGCTCTCAAGCGGGCGCTCCTGATACTCATGATGAAGAAAGTCCCAAATCTGGCCCACGGTAATTCTCGCGTCGTCCGAATTGAATCGAACAAAAGGCCGGTATTGCAGGCATCCGGATGGCGCCACGTTTTCCGGAGCGAAGATTAGAAACGGCACGCGCCGAGATGAGTTCCGAATATAGCCCGCCTCCAGATTAACGCACTGCAAATCGGGACCGGACGCGGTCAGCCAAAACAAGGCGAATTCGCATGAATCAACCGCTTCGGCCACTTCCGGCGGAATGGCGGTCTCGCTGAGCCAAGGTCTGCGCCCCACAATGACGGTCAGCCCGAAATCGCCGGCAACCCGGACGACGGCATCCAGCAACGGCCTATCCGAATCGGCGATGCTGTGGCTTACGTAGATTTTCATGCGGCATTTTTGGCCACGCCGACCCAATGGCGCAGCCAGCGGCCCTCCTCCCCGACAATCATGCTTTTCCAGCAGCTGCAGGCCGGATATTCGCAGAGTTCCGGCTCATCGTAGAGCTTGAATGTGCCATCGATTAGATTGCCCATCGAGCCCCGCTCATCAATGAAGCAGCACCGCAACGCGTTGCCGTCAGGATGGATTTTGGCGTACATCTGGCCGGCCCGACAATTAACGGCCGTGCGGCCGTGGCTGGCGCAACCTTCCCCTCGCGTCTTTTGCGCCTCGTGAGCGCGAATTTCCTCGAGCGCCCTGGCCGCCGTCTCCGAGGCGACCTCGGAAGGCTCCGGCGTGGGGCCCGCCGCAATTTGCGGAGGTGCCGCCGCCGGCTGGGCCGGCGTAATCGGCGCGACGGTCGCGGAAGACGGCAGCGGCTCAGGTTCTTGCTGCGGAACTTTTTCCACCATCAGATTCTCGTGTTTTTTGGATCCCTGGCCGGCGCCGTTGTACCAGTTGCCGTAGTCCTCCGAAAGCACCGGATTGCCGCTGTTCTGATTGATCCAGCGCCTTTCCTCGGGCGTATAGGCGTCGGGATAATCCTTGCCCGCGAAGCTTCCGCGGAAGGGAATGAGCGTCAGGACCACGCCTATTTTATTGAACGCTTCCTTGAACTCGGGTATTTTCTTCAAGTGCGGCGGCCAACAAATATAATTGACTCCCTCCAGATCATAGCCCGCCTTCCTCAGGCGGACGCATTTCTCGATATAGGGGCCGATTTCGGCGAACTCGGGGTGGAACGATGGCGCGAAGCGGAAGCGCCCGCGCTCGACTTTGTCGATGAATTGGTCGACCGGGAAGGACAAGTTGGTGTCGCACTCCATTGTGTGCTTTTTGGTGATATGGGCCAGGATGTCGATGAAGCGCGGGTAATAGAACGGCTCGCCGCCCGAGCAATGGATGTGCGCGCTGCCGTACTTGTCGTAAATGTCGTCCCAGATTTCCATCCAGCGTTCGGCCGGGATGGGCGGCCGATCCTTCTTGGACAGGAAGGAATCCCACTGGGGGCTCTTGAAGATGATGCAGTAGCTGCAGCGGTAGTTGCAGGCATACTGAATGTCCCAGGTGAAGAAAACCCTAAATGGCGGCAGGTAGCGCCGGAAGCCGGGCGTCTGGCCGCCGCTGGGTTTTTCCAGAACAGTCGTCGGCGCCGGAGCGGCATGCGGCGTCAAAGACAGCTTCACCGGGGCGAAGCCGTTCATTTTGGGCTCGGGTTCCGATCCGCAGCCGCCCCCACATCCTCCGCACTTATCGCCGCATCCGCTCATATTCCTCTCCTATGACTCCGGCTGCCCTTAAGCCTGCGCCGCGAAAGTCGGCTCCGGCAGCCACGCCGCGATGCTTTGTCTTTCGATTAAATCGAGAAAATCTTTTTCCAGCGCGGAGCCGCCCTCGGCGTGCGTGGACGCCGCCGCCCGCAGCCCCATATCCCGCGCCAGCGCCGCCGCCGCTCGGGCGGACATCAAATTCTCCGCCAGCGGAAGAAAACCCGCTTCCGCCTTGAGGCCGCGCAACTCAGGCACCGCGGCAGTATCTCCGGCATAAAAGATGCGGGCGCCGTCAATTTCAATAAGATAACCCAGTCCGCCGGCTTCTTTCGAGTGTCGCGGGTCGTCCGGACAATACGCGGGCGTCGCCATGACGGAAACTCCCAAAATCGTCTTCGACTCTCCCGCTTCGAACGGCAGCTGATTGAGCCGGAAGAGCCCCACGCAGGCCGCGGGCCCGGCCACCACGGTCTGGGGGCTGGCCACTTTCGTCACGTCGTCCGGAGAAAAATGATCCGCGTGGCCGTGGGTGAGAAGCACGATGTCGGCTTTGGGCGCGCCGGGATCGACGGAGATCGGATCAATGTAGAGGATTTTTCCGGCATCCAAGCGGACGCCGGCCTTTCCGAGACGCCGCCAGCGGCAAAACGGCGCGCGCGCGTTCTCAGGCATTGGGCGCCTTCACCGGATAAACGGGATGGTCCGCGGACTGCCACAGCATATGCACCTTCTCCTCGTATTTTCCGGCCACCATGGGCTTCCAACAGCTGCAGCTCATCACCGTGCAGGGCTCCGCCTTCTCGAAGAGGCGAAGGTTTTCGTCGGTGATGTGGCCCAGGACGTCGACGCCCGTGTGGCAGCAGCGGCGCACCGTCCCGTCGGAATAGATCTTGGCGTACATCTCTCCCATGTGGCAGGGCATGCCCATGAAGTTCTTATCGTTGGGCTTGGCGTTGGCGTAGTCCTGCCACTGCTTGTTGAGCGTCTTGCCCAATTCATCTTGCGACCGCTGCACCTGCATCCCCAGCATAACCCGCTCCATGTCGGTGTAGGCGCCGGGATAGCGCTTGCCCTCGTAGACGCCGTTGAACGGAATAATCTTGAAGAGAACGTTCTCTTTTTCGAACATGGCCCGAATCCCGTCGATTTTATCCACATAGGTCGGATAAGCGACGAGGGAGGCGGAGATGAGTTGATTGCCTTTGTGGCGCAGGACCAGGAGTTTTTTCAAGAAATCCTCGGGTTTCTGGTGCTCCAGGTGCAGGCTCCCGGAAATCGCGATGCCCTGGCTGGGGACTTTCTTGATCCACTCCTCGATGTCGAAGCTCAGGTTCGTGGTGATGTCCACGGTGTGCATCTCTAGGATCATGCCGACCAAATCGATGAAGTTCGGGTAAATCGTCGGCTCGCCGCCCGCGAAACGCACCTGGCAACAGCCGTAAAGCTTGAACATCCGCTCCCAAATCTTGCGCCATTCCGGAACGCCCAGAACCAGGTACTGCGCCGCCTCGTTGTGGACCACGCAGTAGCTGCAACGATAGTTGCAGGGCAACATGATCTCCCAGTTCCAATGAACCTTATACGGCGGCGCGTGCCGGGGCAACAGGGGGCGATACTCCTGCTCTTTATGCGGAATGGCCGCGTCCAATTCGCCATGCGCGGCCATGTCTCCTTCGGGAGCCTGCGGTCCCTCGTGCTTCGTGCCGCAGCCGCTGCAACCGCCCGTTCCGCATGAACCCATAGTCCTCCTCCTTTCCTAGCGCGCCGCCAACGCTGGAGGCTTGGCGCTGCGGCTTGCGCCGCGCAATCCCGCCGTTCCCTGGCTGAAAAACGGAGCCCACGCCATTCCTATGCCCTGGCGCAACGCATCCAATTGCTCCATACGCGTCGCGGCCCCCGGCTCGGCGCCTTGGTGTCGGGCAGGCGCGTCCAAAATGGTTCTGTCAACCACCACGCCGTCAAGCCAGGGCCGCAGCCTATCGACCGCGCTTAAAATCAGCGAGAAATTGGATTTTGGCGCTTGCGCACCGCCGGCAGACAAAGAAACGGCGCAACCGATGCCGGCCTCATGGGTGTCGCGAAGAATCCGCTCGGCCGACTTCATCGCGGAGAGCGGCGCATCGGCGTCCAGGGTGTAAACGATTTCCCGGCAGCCCGCCCGGGCGAAAAGGCCGAGCCTTTGCGCGTCCGGCTCCGAATCGAGCGAGACGTTGACGCTCCAGGTCAAGCCGGCCTCGGAGAAGCGGTGCTCAAGAATCATTTCGCTAAAGCGCTTAAGGCTGTCCGGCTTGCCATTCGCGTCGAGATCGTAAAATTCAAGATGCCGCCAAAATTTCTGGTCATGCATGTGTTTGGCCGCCTCGCCGAATATCCTGTCCCCGCTCTTGAAGGAGTATTTGCCCCAATAGTCCCGCGCGCAGGAAGGATGGGACCAGCGGCAGCCGCGGCTCGACGCGAGCGGCATTTGAAGCGGCTTGCGGTAGAGCTCCGTCGCGAAGCCGGAGAAATCGCACAAGGGCGCCAAGTCCCAGTCGAAGGTAAAGGGCACCGGACGGCCCCCGCTGGAGACGGCTCCCTTCTCCTTGACAGTCATCCCCGGCAGAGGCATCCAGCGGCCGCAGGCTTGATAGAGTCCTAGCAGCTTCGCCAGCAGGTCGTCGCCCGCCCCGGCAATGACGCCATCGATGCAGGGTTCCGCGATGAAGGCGTCGACGCGGGCGGAAGCGTTAAAATAGGGCCCGCCGATGAAAACCGTCGCGGCCCCGTTGCGCGCCTTGACGCGCTTAGCCATCTCAAGGCTGAACCACTGGGAACCCTCCGCCGCCCAAAAAAGCACGGCGCGCGGATCATCGGCTAACATCTCCTCCACATAGCGCGAAAGCTTTTCTTCCCAGGCTTCTGCCCTCGCCGCGACCCAAGCGCGATTATTCCACAACGGCAGAGCTTCTTGGCTCCAAAAGCGCCGCTCTTCGGGCGCGCATTCCTTCCAAAGGCGGATATTGACGTCGAAGGGGCGGCCCGGATGATTGCAATGCGCGACGCAGCCAAGCAACTGGGCCAATCCCAGCGGCGGCTCGTCGACGCCCCACGCGGGACATTGAACCAGCGTTAATCGAATCACGGCAGCCACGCCCCCGCCTTCTCCGGCGGCTTTTCGTCCGGGATGACCTTCCACTCGTCGCAGGGGCAAAACTGCTCGTCGCAGGGCATGGGTTCCTTCATCAGCGAGAATCCATTCTGGAAGAAATCCCCGATGAGATAGCGATCGCCGATTTGTCCACAGCGGGCCACCTTGCCGGTCGGCAAAAGAAGCGCCGACTGATGCCCCGCGCGGCAGAGCATGCCTTTATGGCGCTTGCTCTCCAGCCAATTGTCGGTGAGTCCCAGGATTTTTTTCTGCTCCTCGCTGTAGTTGTCCGGATAATTCACGCCCTCGTGAGCGCCGATGAAGGGAATGACCTTGAGGCTTTCCCCTTCCGCCTGGAACCGGCGGATATATTCGGCCAAATCCTTCAAAAAAGGCGGCCAAGCCACGAAATTGATGCACCCGATGTTGGCTCTGTTGTCCCGAAGGAAACGCACGGTCTTGAGAAACTCATCAATCGTGTGGTACTGCGGATGAAAGCTGATGGAGATGGAGACCTTGGCCGGATCGACGCGGGCGACGAAATCTTTCAGGTGCAGGGACGTGTTCGTGGTGACGTTGATGGGCCAGTGCAGCGCGGAGACCTGGACCATGAGTTCCACGAAGTTAGGGTACGCGAAGGGTTCGCCGCCGTTGATGGTCAGGTAGCAGCGCCCGTATTTTTCGTAAATCCTCCGCCAATGCCCCATCCACTGCTCCACGCTCTGATAGACGTTGCGGCGCCCATATTCCGCCCAGTGCCCGTCGAAAAAACAATAGGAGCAGCGATAGTTGCAGCTCCAGTGGATGTTCCAAGTAAAGCGAACTTGCGAGCTAGCCATGCCGGAGCTCTCCCGCCTGCGTCTCTTGTCTCCGCAGAGAATTGGCCACGGCAAATTCCAGCCGGCCTTTTTTCCGGGTCCAATCCTCCCACAAAAAAGCGAACTCCCCGCAGCTGCAGTGCTTGTACGGACAAGGCGCCGGCGACGCGTGCAGGCCGAAATCCGCGTCGAAAATATTTCCCAGGGGCTTGGCTCCGCCGAGACAATCCTGGCCGCAGCGATAGACGTCTCCGTTTCCCTTAATGTTCGCGTAGACGTGCCCGGCGCCGCAGAGTTTGCCCTGCGTGCTATCCCGTTCCAAACGGTAGCGCTGCTCTTCCACGATGGGAATGTTCAAGCCCAGCAAAGCCTTTTCTTCAGCCGTATAGGAGTCAGGGTACTCGCGCCCCTCATGCTTGCCTTGAAAAACGCTTGTGGTAAACGGGATGTCCATTTTTTTAAAAAAATCGCTCCAGCGCGCAAGATCCTTGAGCAGCGGCGGCCAGGCCACGACCAGGACGTGCGGGAAGTACCCCCGCTTCTTTAGAAATCCGATCTTATCGATGAAATCCTCCCATTTAGCGAACTGTGGGTGGTAGCTGGCCGCGAAATGAATGCGTTCGGGGGAAACCCGGTCCGTCATTTCCCGTAAATCTTCCATGGAAACGGAAAGATTGGTCGTAATGGAGACCCGATGCCGCCGCGAAAGCCCCTCGAAAAGCTGTTTCCATGAAGGATAGCGCAGAGGTTCCCCGCCAAGCACGTCCACGCGCGTTGTTCCGTAAAGATCGTAAATCCGGTCCCAGCAGGCGATCCACTGCTCCGGCGGCAGGATGCGGTGCTTTTTCGCGAGTTCCGCCCAGAGGTTGTCCATTTCCCACCAGCAGTAGGAACAGCGGTAGTTGCAGCCGTACCATAAATCCCAAGTAAAAGACACGCGGTCCCAGACCTCGTTGCTCCACCAGGGCCACGCCGTCTTATCGGACGGCTCCAGGGCGGTTCCGGCGCGCTCGGAGGTCATGCGCGCTGCGGCGCCGCCGC
>Ga0307373_10001438_pt1 | contig 44732 bp, 37 predicted proteins | sample OX2MG_FD_202534 | JGI IMG/M metagenome (GOLD analysis project Ga0307373, IMG submission 202534) | Soil microbial communities from Risofladan, Vaasa, Finland - OX-2 | ecosystem: Environmental > Terrestrial > Soil > Coastal area > Acid sulfate soil | place: Finland: Risofladan, Vaasa | collected...
ACCTTCCTGCGCAACGCAACGGCCTACGGGGTCTCGTCGCGGCTTCGTTTCGACCTGGTGCTCAACAACCTGGTCGCCTGGGCGTACACGACGGGCCGGGTATATCTGAAGAGCGCCGGAACTTCGTGGCGGCCGATCGTTCATATCGAAGATATATCACGCGCCTTTCTCGCGGTGCTGCACGCGCCCCGCGAGACAGTGCATAACCGGGCCTTCAATGTCGGCGTTCCAGGGGAAAACTTCAGGATTCGAGAGCTGGCCGAGATTGTCCGGGAAGTCGTACCCGGCTCTCATATTGAATTCGCCGAAGGAGCATCGCCCGACATGCGCAACTATCGCGTGGACTGCGGTTTGCTGCCGGAGATCGCTACTGAATACCAGCCGCGTTGGAACGCGCGAGCGGGCGCCGAGGAACTCTATCAGGCCTATCGCGGGGCGAAATTGACCCTAGAGGATTTTGAGGGAAGCCGCTACAACCGAATCGCTCACGTTCAGCAGCTTATCCAGGACGGACTCCTGGACCGCACGCTCAGGAGCGCGCCATGAATGCGCAGCGAAAGCTGCGCCCAGGCAGCACTACCATAGTGGGATGCCGGTCATGCGGCGAGCGGGCTATAATCCCTATCTTAGACCTCGGCGAGACTCCTCTCGCAGACCGCCTGTTGTCTGCCGATCAACTCGACCAGCCGGAATACTTTGCTCCGCTTAAGGTGCTGTTCTGTCCACATTGTACTCTTGTACAGATCAGCGAAACCGTGAATCCGGAAATCCTGTTTGACGATGACTACCCCTATTTCTCATCGGTGTCGCCCGCTCTTCAGGAGCACTTTAAGCGAAGCGCTCAGCACATTATGGAAACACGCGGGCTCGGATCCGACAGCTTGGTTATCGAAGCCGCTTCCAACGATGGCTATCTGCTGAAACATTTTGTAACCAGGAACATTCCGGTTCTGGGCGTTGACCCAGCGAAGGGACCGGCCTCCGCCGCGCTCGAGCGGGGCGTTGATACCCTACATACCTTCTTCACCCTGGAGCTGGCGCAGCAACTAGCTGAACAGCGGAAGCAAGCGGACGTGTTTATCGCCAACAACGTCCTTGCCCATGTCGCAGACCTTCCTGGCTTCGTTGATGGCGTTGCACTGCTTCTCAAGCAGGGCGGCGTTTTCGTGGTCGAGGTTCCCTACCTGCTCGATCTTGTTGCGCACTGTGAATTCGATACGATCTATCATCAGCACCTTTGCTACTTTTCCGTCACCGCCCTGGATTACCTTTTCCGCGAACACGGCCTGTTTTTGAATGATTTGGAGCACACAACGATTCATGGCGGATCGCTGCGGCTCTTCATAGAGAAACATCACCACCCGAGCGATGCGGTGCGCATGTTCTTGGCGCGCGAGAAACAGTTGGGGGCCGATCACAGCAGCTATTACCTGGACTTTGGTTCGCGTGTTTACGCGACTATAGCGAATCTCACTCGGACGCTCAGTAAGATAAGGCAGTCGGACAAGCGAATTGTCGGGTACGGCGCGGCGGCCAAGGCTTGCACGCTGATGAACGTGGCTGGAATCGATTTCCAGCATCTCGACTATCTTGTCGATCTGAATCCCGTGAAGCAGGGACGCTATATGAGCGGCAACCACCTTCCGATCTATCACCCGCGCGCACTCATCGAAGATCAACCAGACTACCTGCTTGTTCTTGCTTGGAATTTTGCCGAGGAAATCGTTAAGCAGCAGAGTTCCTACCGCGAACGTGGCGGGCAATTCATTATACCGATACCCGATTTGCGTATTACATGAGCTGTTCAACGCCGATGCGATTTGTGTGTCCGTCTTGCGGCTGCGATCGAGTGCAGGTTGTCTACGAGACGCTTTCGGCTCCGGTCAACAGTGTGTTACTCTTATCGAGCCGAGAACAGGCGTTAACTTTCCCGACCGGCGACATCCGACTCGGATTCTGTGACGTCTGCGGTTTCATCTACAATACCTGCTTCGACCGGCAGCTTGTCGAGTATTCCTCCCGCTGCGAGGAAAGCCAAGGCTTTTCGCCCTTCTTCAGAGCATGGCACCAGGGACTGGCGCGAAGATTGATCGAGCGCTACTCTCTGCGCGCAAAGACTATAGTCGAGATCGGCTGCGGAAAGGGAGACTTCCTAGCGTTGCTGTGCGATTTGGGCGATAACAGCGGCATAGGATTCGATCCCGCCTACATACCTGAGCGTACCGCACCGGAGTCCGCCAGCCGGATCCATTTTATTTCCGACTTTTATAAAGACAACGACAGCGCGCTTCACGCAGACTTTTTGTGCTGCAAAATGACGCTCGAGCACATCGCCGACACCGCCAACTTCATAAGGATGGTGCGCCGTTCGCTGCGGGACTCACATGATACCTGCGTGTTCTTTCAGGTGCCGGACGTTTCGCGCGTTCTTCAAGAACAGGCATTTTGGGATATCTACTATGAGCACTGCTCTTATTTTAGTATTGGTTCGCTAACGCGGCTCTTCCATGCAAGCGGCTTTGATGTCTTGGACGTTCGGCGCGAGTATGGCGATCAGTACCTGACAATCGAGGCACGAGCCGGTGACGGGACGGCTTCTCTGTTTACGCCCGAGGGCGACCTCGATAAGTTGCGGACGTTGGTACAAAGGTTCGCGAGTCGAGTGCCACGCCGAATCGCCGAGTGGAGAAGACGACTCGAGAGTTATCGTGAAAGGAGCCTTAAAACAGTAGTATGGGGGGCGGGATCAAAAGGAGTCACCTTTCTTTCTACTCTGAATGTTCCAGGTGCGGTCCGGTATGTCGTTGACGTCAACCCACACATGTGGGCTCACTACATGGCGAAGACCGGCATTGAAATTGTCGAGCCTTTCAAGCTTCGCGATTACCGTCCCGATGTTGTTGTCGTGATGAATCCGCTATATCGAGAAGAGATTAGCGCTGAGCTTGCGACTCTTGGCGTCGCTGCCGAACTGATTTCCACGTGATGGATCGCGCCCAGTGCCCGGTTTGTGAGGGAGCTAGAACGACTCCGTTTTTTCGGATCGAACGCTTGCCCGTCTCGTGTAACCATCTCTGTTCCAGTCGCGGTGCGGCGCTGAGTGAGCCTACGGCGGCGATTACCCTTGGCTTTTGCCCTGATTGCGGACATGTGTTTAATATCGAGTACGATTCAACGCAGTTAACCTACGGGCCAGGATACGAAAACTCACTGCGCGGATCTGACAAATTCAGGAAATACGACGATGCGCTCGTGGATTCACTGGTTCAGCGCTACCATCTGTACGGGCGCGTAATTGTGGAGATCGGCTGCGGGCGCGGCCAGTTTTTGCGGGCCTTGTGTGAGCGCGGTGCAAATTCCGGGATCGGTTTCGACCCGAGTTATTGCAGCCAAGGCGAAGGAGCTAACGGGACAAGTGTAGTTATTCGTCCGGAAGTATACGGGTCGCTGCACAAGGATTTGAGGGCTGAGTTCATTTGCAGTCGCCACACGTTGGAGCACGTTGGCGATCCGCGCGCGTTTCTGTCGAACATCCGGCAGGAGACAACAGCCGTCGGAATTCCGGTGTTTTTCGAAGTTCCCAACGGTCTCTACACACTGCGCGACGGCGGCATCTGGGACATCATTTACGAACATTGTTCTTACTTCACGTCCAGTTCACTCGCCCGAGTCTTCCGCGAAGCTGGATATGAACCAGTTGAAGTGGCGGATGCGTTTGCGGGACAGTTCTTGGCGATGCACGCCAGGACCCAGGCCTGCCGGCAGGAGGGAGGTCCCACCGCTACACCCGGCCTTGATACTTTAATTGGCTCCTTCGCGCAGCGATATCACAGCATATTGAGCCATTGGGCCCGTAAGCTTTTGAAGCTGGAAAGCGAGGGCCGAAGGGTTGTTGTCTGGGGGGCCGGGGCCAAAACCACGACTTTTCTCAACCTGCTAAGGCCTGGCGCGATCGATTACGTCGTTGACGTGAACCCGCGCAAGCACGGGAAATACGTTATAGGAACCGGGCAGCGAATTGTGCCGCCCGAATTCCTGCGCGAATATCCGGCCGACGACATAATTTGTATGAACCCCAACTACCTAGATGAAATTGCTTCTCAGGCCCGGGCCGTAGGCTCGTGTGCGAATTTTATCTCCGCATAGACAGGACAAGCTACATGGATAAGATATGTGTGTCAGCACAATAGCTTTTCTCTGACGCGACTCGGGGTGAGATCGACTTTTACCGCTCGGGGCGCAAAGCGCTTTCGGGAGGTCAGTCCTTTTCAGCCGTCCTCGCAGGATGCTCCTTCGGCGCTTCTCTCCCGGCTGGAGGACCTCAGCTTCGTCTGCTGCCGACGCTATTCACTTCACGTTCGCCGTTTCCTCCACCAGTCAGCTTGCCGACCAAGACGAGTAATTACACGATGACATTCAGACGTCTAGCAACAGCCCGCTAAGGAACAGACAGGAGACGTTGTGTTAGATACGATATTCTTCGATTCCCGACTGAGCGACTCACTTAGGCGCGAGCAACTTTATAACGGTCGGCTTTTCGTCTTTTCGCCGTGTCCGAGTACCCTCGCACTTTGCGAATTTGCGCGCAAAATGATCGAAGACGCTTTTGGCCGCGCGGACCCGAGAACTGCGCAGTACTCGATGTCGCTAGAGGAGTTCGTTTCGATTTGTGCGCCGCTTAAACCCGCGTTCATCCATCATCCAACAACGCTGACACTCATCAGAGACGTCGTGGACGAGTTAGGGTGTGGACTCGATGACACCTTCATCGATGTGCCACGCTTAAGAATCGTCACGCATGGAGGATATTTAACTTCCGGTGTCGGCTACGCACACCATCCCCATCGCGACACTTGGTACTCGGCGCCAATGTGCCAGCTCAACTGGTGGCTTCCGGTCTACCCTTTCGAGGCTGAGAGTTCCATGGCTTTTCATCCTCGCTACTGGGACCAACCAATCAAAAATGGATCCGGTGCCTTCAACTATTATCACTGGAATGCCGACGGACGTAAGAACGCTGCGAAACACATAACCAGCGACACTCGCGCGCAACCACGTGCCGAGGAACCCCTGCAACTCGAGCCCGAGGTTCGTCTCGTCTGCCCTCCCGGAGGGATCGTGCTGTTTTCTGCGGCGCAAGTTCATTCTACCGTTCCCAATACCTCCGGGCTGACACGATATAGTATCGATTTCCGAACCGTCAATATCGATGACGTAGTCGCTATGAGAGGTGCGCCAAACGTCGATTCCGCGCCCACCGGTACCTCCTTGCGGGACTTCCGACGTGCCGCCGACCTGGCTCGTATCCCGGATAGCGTTGTAAGAGCCTACGATAAACAGCTGCCGCAGGATGCTGCGTTAGTGTTTCAACCGCCGTCTTAGAGAATGTATTCATAGATGCATACTTTTACTGGTCAGCCGAACTCGATCCGTCTCAGGCAAATATGAAGGCGCTGGTACCTCGAGCCGCGACTAGGTTACACGCCAACTATATGTGGGATGACTGCGGGCGCTCCTGCTGGTGAGCTATGCGATCTAGATCTTCACGGACGCAGGTGCGAATTGGAATAGATGGGCGCAGGCTAGGCGAGCGCCCCAAAGGAATCGGACGTTACATTTGGGAGCTCTGCAACGGTCTCGATGAAGTTTTACCAAACGCTCAATTTTTTCTTTATACACCACGGCCGCTGAAGCTTCTGCCAATTTCGAATCGCTGGTCTTTTAGGGTGGACAAGTCGGTACTCGCACGGTTGCCGAGTAACCTTTGGTTGGTGGCTGCAGCAGGCCGCCTGGCGCAACAAGACGAAGTTGATTGCTTTTGGTCCGGCTCCGGTCTGTTGCCCCTGGTTGGGCCGCAAGCACGGAGAGTTTTGACGATTCACGATGTGGTGCACAAAGTGGCGCCGGAAACTATGGATGCGCGCGCTTTCTGGGCGACGCGTTTGTTTCTTCGAAGGAGCATGGCGAAGGCCGATGCGGTGGTTAGTAACTCCGAGGGTACCGCAAGACGACTGGAAGAGCAGTTTGGATACAAAGTGGCGGCCGTGGTGCGGCCGGGTCTGTCGAAGCTCTTTAAACCAATGGCCGAATGCGGGGTTGAACATATCCTGGCTCACTACGGGGTGACTAGGCCTTATTTGCTCACCGTCGCCACGTGGGAACCTCGCAAGGGCCTGGACCTGCTGGTCCGGAGCTTTCTCAACATGAAGGAAGGAGGTTTAGTTCCCTACCACAGATTGGTCCTAGTTGGAGAACGCGGATGGAAAGACGCCGCCATCGCCGACCTTGTTCGGCGTAATTCCGAGTCGGTCCTGAGTTTGGGCTTTGTAGACGATGTGGCGCTTGCTGGGCTGTACAGGGGAGCGGAAGCTTTTGTGTTTCCTTCCAAATATGAGGGCTTTGGCATGCCGGTGCTCGAAGCGCGAGCGTGCGGCGCTGCGGTGATTGCCAGCGACCTTCCGGAGCTTAGAGAAGCGGGTGGAGAAGGAGGGATCTATATTGAGCCCACTGAGGATGGCATTCGCGACGGAATATTGATGGCTCTGAAACAAAAACCCCCGCAGGAACTCGATTGGAGAGATTGGAGCTGGAGTAAGAGCGCTGCGATCCTAGCGCAAGTTCTTCTTGGCTCGTCGAGTGTCGACGGCCCTGTCGCTCGGCATCATGACGCCCCCAGGCAGGTTCGCTGAGACTACCTACTGGTCCGTAGCAACTGCGGCGCATGATTCGCTCCACACAAAGCACGAGATCGACGGCGCAGGTCCAGCGACCGTGGTTAACAGCGAGCTGTGAGCGATTGTTGCTTCGGATGGTACCATCGGCGAGGGAAACGATAACCGGCCCGCTGCCCGCGATCCCGCGCCGGTTATTGATCGTGAAAGTCTTCGGCATGGGCGACAGCATTTTGATTCGTTCGATCATAGAACGTCTGCGTGAACGTCACCCCGATATGCAAATTGGGGTTCTGGTTGGCCCGACAACTCGCGAAATAATGACTGCGAACGCGTCATTTCGCATCCATCAATACATCCCCCGGACACTGAGCATATGGTCAGCCATGCGGATGCTGAAGGACATTCGCAAATGTAATTACGACGCGATACTGAATTGCGAGCAGCGTTCGTTAGCGGGCTCTGCGTTTCTGGCCCTGACCGGCGTTCCCTACCACATCGGGTTCGTTCCTATTGCGGATACACCAAAAGCTCGGTTTTTGACTCATGCGATGCGCTTCCGTGATGACGAGTCGGTATGGGAGTCGTTTGTCCGTCTGGCTCGCCTTGTCGATGGGGATCTCCCACAGAAATTTCTGCCCACACCACCTCAATTGATGACTCAGGCGGAGGAGTGGGCCCATCTTTGGTGGAAGCAAAACCTTGGATCCGCGCCTGCTACGACTGTAGCACTTCATGTAGGCAGCCAAGACCGAGAGTTCAGTCGATGGCCGGTGCAGCGCTTTGTTGAGTTTGCAGAACGAGCGCGCGTTCGCAACGGGCGCTTATCGGTGATTCTGACCGGAACAGCGCCGGAACGAGAATTGATCCATGCTTTTATCGGAATGTTTTCGGGACACGCCATCGACGCTTCCGAAACGGGTTCACTCATGCGAACGGCAGCGCTGCTAAAGCGCTGCAGCTTACTCGTGAGTAATGACACTGGCATCATGCACCTCGGCGCCGCACTGGGCATTCCGACTGTTGGATTGTTTGGTCCTAATTCTCCTCGATACTGGGCGCCGCTTGGTCCGCGCGCCACCTACGTCTACGACACTAAAGTAGCATGCAGCCCATGTTTGAATCTCTACGCAGACCGCTGGCCGTTGCGGTGCTCTCATTCCGAAGAAGGACGCTGCATGCGCGACATCACCGTGGACTCGGTGCTGACGGCTGCCAAGCGGGTTATCGTGGGCGACTGGCTCAACTGACGGTGAACGCTCCAGCAAATACGAACTTGCCAATCTTCGTCAACACGCGGTCCCAGACCTCGGGCCTGAGCGGCGTACAGCGATATACGCTCGAGCTGCTGCGAAGGATAGGCAGCCGTCTTACCCCGGTTGCACCATCCCGGGCGACGCAAGGTGCGAAGGGTCACTTATGGGAGCAAACGGTTTTGCCGATTCTAGTGCGCAACGGTTTACTCTGGAGTCCGGCAAATTCCGGTCCCCTTGCGATTAGACGACAGTTGCTTACCGTGCATGACGTCGCTTCCCTGGACCACCCAGAGTGGTATAGCCCGACCTTTGCAGCGTGGTACCGGTGGATGACACCCAGACTAGTTCGCCGAGTACAACACGTCATCACATTGTCGGAATTTTCTAAGAAAAGACTGCTGGCGCTAACTTCGACAAATGAAGCGAATGTCGTTGTTATACCTGGAGCTGCAGATGTGCGTTTTTGTCCTCAGTCTCCCCAGGAAGTGGAACGAGTGAGACAGAGCGTGAAGATTCCATCTCCCAATTACATTCTCAGCCTGGGCACTCTTGAACCAAGAAAGAATCTACGTCGCCTGCTAGCCGCATGGGCGTCTTCCGTTGCGAATCTCCCTGATGACATATGGCTGGTAATCGCAGGGCGCCGTGGCTCAAGCCGGGTCTTCAACTCCTACGACTTCGAGTCCGTTCCGCCCCGAGTTCACTTCACCGGCTTCGTTGCGGATTCCGATTTACCTGCATTGTACAGCGGAGCTCTGGCACTAGTATACGTTTCAGTCTACGAAGGCTTCGGACTTCCTGCTTTGGAAGCGATGGCATGTGGGACGGGACCTGTCGTTGCAAATAATACCGCTCTGCCAGAGGTGGTAGGCGAAGCAGGTCTTCTGGTTAATCCTTTCGACATTCAGGCAATCGCAGCTGGAATCACACGCATAGTCCATGAGCCAGGACTCCGCCAACAGCTCAAGATGCGAGCGATTAAGCGTAGTAAAGAATTCAGTTGGGAGCGCGCCGCCGACCTGACCTGGAATGTTATCAGTGGAAAGGCTCCAGCGTCAGGATATGGAACCTATGCTAAAGCCCGTGATGCAAGCCCGTGCAACGCGGGGTCCGTCACCGCTGTTCCGGTCCGGAGTGTCAACCGACACACGCCATGAGGTCATTCGTCTAATCTTTTCCTATCCTCGAACCGTGGGTAAGGCCGCGGACGATGGTGCTCCTTAGCGCGTTTGGTTTTCGCGGAGCCAACTCCAGGGACTGCGCGGCTGCTAAGTAATCGCAGTTGATTCACTAGCTAAGACAACTCTAAGAGCATTCGACACTCTCGTATGGAAATGTGGCCGCGCGATATCCGCGCTTTAAAACGCGGCAGGTCAGTAGTGGAGAGGCTACCGGGGCGTGGCAACTACTATGCCCGCTTGCTCGACCGCTACCTGGGTATTGCACTGGTCTTCGGCTTGGGAACGCTTCGGCGGAGACGAAAGCTTCCGGTTGAGCCCAAGCGTATTGGTTTACTCAACAGTGCGGCCGTTGGCGATACGATACTTATGAGTGGGCCGGTCGCGGATCTGCGTGCTCAACACACTCATGCGCGGATCACGCTTCTGTCAGGACCCAGCAACTACGACATTGCGCGCATGGTGAATCATGTCGACGACGTAATCAGGCTTCCCGTCTTCAATCCGCTCGCTTCTCTTCGATTGCTTCGCGCTCAGGGGTTTGATGTTTTGCTTGATTTCGGTCCGTGGTGCCGGCTCAATGCCGTGCTTGCAACACTTTCCGGCGCTCGCTTTGTGGTGGGCTTCCGTACTCCTGGCGAGGCCCGACATTTCGGCTATGATCTGGCGGTCGAGCATTCCGACAACGTCCATGAGTTGGAGAATCATCGCCGAATCGTGCGCGCTCTCGGCATTCACGCTTATCATCCGCCCTGCCTGCGCCACGTTAGAGTAAGCGACGGCGACCGTGAACGTATTCAAGACCCATACGTGGTGTGCCATTTGTGGCCCGGAGGTAGCGCCGCACGGCAGAAGGAATGGCCGACCCCACGCTGGGTCGCACTCTCGGAATACCTTGCTCGGAAAGGGTATGGAGTCGTCTTCACAGGGTCGCGCAACCAGCATTCTCTGAACGAAGCTGTCATCGCAGGGATACGGCCCCAACTTCGGCGTCTCGCACGTAATATCGCGGGTGCGCCCTTGATCGACACATTGCGCGCCGTGGCGGGAGCACAACTTACTGTATCCGTAGATACCGGCGTCGTTCATATGGCGGCCGCACTAGATGTCCCGCTCGTGGCCCTATATGGGCCAAGCAAAGCAGAGCGCTGGGGCCCCGTAGGCGAACGACCGATCGTGGTCGAATCGCCACTGGCTTCCGCGGGTTACTTGAACCTCGGGTTCGAAACGCTTCGTCGTCCGCCGCCATGCATGGAGGCCATCTGCTACGAAAGCGTACAGAACGCGTGCACCCTTGCGCTACAACGTGCCCGGTCCGACGCTTCCGGCTCGGCAAGAGCTTTTCTGGCCTAAACGAGATCGTCGCCACGGCCGCGCCGTGGCAAGACCAGTCTCCATCGAGACACCCCCCCTGTTCCCCTATTGCGCCGGCAGTTTCTCTCTTTGCAAGCTCTAGCAAGATCTATCGCTTGATCAAGTGCGAATTGGAACTCTCACAGCCGACACCAGACGACACGCCCTAGGACGCGGCCTAGATCTCGCTTGCCTCTTAGCCGCGTACTACATTACAACAGTGATCGCTTCTGGCCTCGCCCGTGTAGCTATGTTTGTCTGGCCAGGGGCAACTTCCTCAGACATCCTCGGCTGGCCCGCGCAATACATAGTACTATTCCTTATAGCCGTCACGGCTTGGAACACTGTCGGCGCCTACCTCGGTATTTATCAATACGGGGATAGTTACGGTCCAAGGACCCTCAGTCGGCTCGTTCGTGCTGCCCTCTTATGGGCGGTGGCAATCGGGGTAGCCATTTTTCTTTTCAAATTGCCAAACGTTAGTCGTTTTTTCGTATTATCCTTTGTCTCGCTCGGCTTTGCCCTGATGGCATCGCGTGACTACTTCGAGCGTCTGCTTGGTCGTCGTAATCAGCCAACGCAGCACCGGGTAGCGATCGTCATCGGACACGGAGCTCAGGCAGACTGGCTCCTAGAGTACCTGCGGAAGCATTTCTCTCCAAAGCCATATGCCACGGTGAGGCGTCCAGATGCTCATGACGGAATCGAGCCTCACGCTAATGGTACCCCCTACGTCAACAACCCAACCTGCACGCAAGAACTCGGAAGACTCGTGGAAATATTTGTTGCCACGGGAGATATGTCGGGAGATGCGTGCGACGCGGTTCCGCAGCTTCTCAAGCGTGGCTTCACAACCCACATCATGCCCACGGTCTTCGACGCTTCGATCTTCAGGCTGACGCTCAGCGACCTTGGCGGCGTTCCTCTCATCACGCTTCGTGGCGGCGAAATAGATGCTCTCGAAGCCGCGGTCAAACGTGTTATCGACTTTATGGGCGCGTCGCTTCTTCTTACGCTCGCAGCGCCGTTAATGCTAGTTCTTTCGCTGTTAGTTAAGATCTCGTCACCCGGGGCTGTGATATTTCGCCAAGAAAGGCTTGGCAAGAATGGCCGTCGCATTTACATATACAAATTCCGCACCATGCGGCGCGATGCCGAAAGCATACTGAAAGCTAACGAACAGCTTTACAAAGAGTATGTCGCTAACAATTATAAACTACCGAAAGGTCGTGATCCGCGCATAACCCCGGTCGGTCGGGTGCTGCGACAGACGAGCCTTGACGAGCTGCCTCAATTGATTAACGTGTTGAAGGGCGAAATGAGTCTTGTTGGACCACGCCCCGTTGTGCCTGATGAAATCGAACAATACGGCGATTGCGCCTCGCTGCTGCTGTCTGTGCCACCTGGACTGACCGGCCAATGGCAGGTTAGCGGAAGGAGCGACATCGCCGATTACGCACAGCGAGTACGACTGGACATGGAGTATTTGCGCGATCAGTCAGTTGCTACGGACCTGCGCATTTTGTTGCAGACGGTTCCAGCGGTGCTGCTAAGGCAAGGTGCTCATTAGATCCAGATGCAGGAAGCCGCAGTGTTCCAACACTGCGACTCGTTTACCTATGGGTGTGAAGACGATTCGTGTCGCTTAGCTGGCGGAGATTAGCGCCGGGCGCGTTAGTGGCCGCTCAGGGGCGGTCGCAGGCTCTTCAGGTTTTGCGCGAGACGCGCGCGATTTCCCGCACAACAGTTGGCTGGTGGGGCAAATGAACCCGCGTGTGCATCCAAGTGTCGGGCAGAGAAAGCGCCTGATGGCTTCAGCGTTGCCAGCGAATTTAGGTGGTTCAGCAACTGCGCCTATCAGCAAAATGTTGACGGCGCCTGAAGTGTGCGAGTACCTCCGAGTGAGTCGCAGCACCCTTTATCGCTTGTTCAGAAACCGCAATATCCCTGCGTTTCGTTTTTCCAAGAGAGATTGGCGCGTCGCGGTAGACGACCTCGCACAATGGGTCGAAAAGCAATCTGAGCCCTGTAGATTCACGAGGAAGGGGTGAGGATGAACGTTCCGATCAGTGGTCTGATTTTGCTTCCCGTTACCTTGGGGATATTTTGCTTTTCATCGTACTTGGGAGAGTGGGCGATCTTTACCGCAATGCTTCAGGGTGCCGCTCTTGTGAACCTCCACGGCGGTTTCGCGGTCGGATTGTCCCCGTATTTTCTTGTCACTGCCTTAATCGGACTGCGGGTGGTGCCGCAATGGCTCACCGGTAGAATTCGCTTCTTTATGAATGAACCCGTGCGAAGTCACGTGCATGTGTTGGTTATGTTTATCCTATGGTGCGCGGTTTCGGCGTTCGTTTTGCCGATGCTGTTCCAGGGATTACCGGTGGACTCGCCGAGGAGCGGCGTGGACAGCAGCTACTACATGCAGCTGCCATTGCGTTGGAGTTTCAGCAATGCCGGACAGGCGGGATACATGATTTTGAACTTCGTGTTCGTGCTTAGGATTCTTCAACTAAGCATAAACCAAAAGCGATTAGAGCGATTAATTAACGCGTTTTCATGGTCTGGGATGTTCGCAGCCGCAGTGGGCCTTTATCAGATCTGTTGCCATCGCTTTGGATTGACGTTCCCCTCCTGGTTGTTTAACAGCAATCAAGCGTGGGCAGAACTGCCGAATCAGCTGATTAGCGGCGGGTTCTCTCGCATAAGCGCAACCTTCGTCGAACCCTCCGACGCTGCGGTCTTTCTGGCAGCTTGGTCTGTATTTGAGCTGAGCTTGGCCATGGGGCGCGCTTCTCACAGTGGGCGACATTGGCTCAGCGCGGCCGCTGGTATTGTCGTATTGATCGCAACAGCATCCACGACTGGGTACGTTACCGCGGCAGTCATGTCTGTGGTGATGGCATGGGACTGTATCGGCACTCTGTTTCGGTACGGCGTCATTAAGACCCGGGTTACGCTCACAACCCTGGGACTGGGTTTTGCCGGCCTTGCGGCGTTGGCTTTTTCGCCGAGCGCTGGGCAGTTGCTGGACGCCGTGGTTTTCAACAAAGGAGCGTCGGCATCCGCGATCCATCGGACAGCGACCTTTGGCCGTGCCGTCGAGGTCTTCCTCAACAGTTGGGGTTTGGGAGTGGGACTAGGGTCGAATCGAGCGATGAGCGCGTTCTTCTATGTGCTAAGCAATGTGGGATTGCCAGGTCTCATTCTTGCCGGATGGTTGCTGTCTCAACTGTATTCTCAGGTTCGCACACAGCTAAGTACTGCATATCACGATTCTCCAGCCAGGACCGTTCTTTACGCACTCAGCGCCGCATTTGCGGCCAACATTCTCGCCCTGCTTTTATCAGGGGCAGAGATCAGCCAGCCGCATTTGTGGATTTTGTGGGGACTACTGCTGGGTACTGTCAGACATGAGTGGTTGCGCGAGAGACAACTAGCCGAAGACGCTCCCGCAATATCTATACCGCTGGCGAGCGCCGACCTGCGTGCGTAGCCATGCGGAATGTCGGCACCGATGAATTATTATATTTTTAGGACGCCCTCGATACTCTGAGGTCCACGACGACTGAGATAGGCGGCACGCTCTGCTCACAGAGAGACACGTTAATGAAGGCGAACGCACAGGACACACACATCAAGGTATTCGTCCACCTCGGACATGGCTTCGGCGGCCAGAGTTGGACTCAACGGCAGGCGATTGGCGCGATCCCGGGCCTGAACGACCATCTCGCCTATGGGTATTATCGCGCCAGCGGCAATGGCTGGTCGGTTGAATATTCCGAGGATGAGCGTGAGAACGCCTTGACCACATTCTGTCGGCTTGCACTCCGAAGAATCATAGGTTTTGATCTGATCCATGCTTGGCGCAATCGCAAGGAACTGTTCGCTGCCGATATAGTCTGGACCCATACTGAAATAGAGAATTTAGCTGTTTTGTTCCTTTTCCGGTTCTGCCGAAGGAGTCGCCAACCCAAAGTCATCGCGAACTGTGTGTGGCTGTTCGATCGCTGGCCGCACTTGCCGTGGCCAAAGCGATTCATGTATCGCGAATTGCTGAAACGTGCGGACGCGGTTACCACGTTTTCGCCTGCCAACATACAGATCGCCAAAAAACTGCTGCCGAGCGTCAGGTGCGAATACATCAGATGGGGGGCGACAATCGACGACTTGAGGACACCATCAAGAAAGTCTGTCCATCATCCACTACGTATAGCTGCGCTTGGCAACGACATCCACCGAGACTGGAAGACCGTTATCAGTGCGTTTGGCAATCGAGAACGCTATAAAGTGGCGATTGCTTCGCGCCGGCTCGACTCAAGACTGCTTGCGGGCATAGATAACGTAACAGTCCTTTCGGTCGCTACTGCAGATGACGTTAAGGCGCTATATGAATGGGCCGATATTGTGCTCGTGAGTTTGAAACCCAATCTTCATGCGTCAGGCATAACTGTGGTCTTAGAAGCGGTTATCTTGGGTGTTCCGGTGGTGTGCACAGATAGTGGCGGCTTGCGCGCGTATTTTTCTTCCAGCGAGATCTACTATGTGCCGATATATGCTCCAATCGCGATGCGCGCTGCGGTTGAAGAATTGGCCAGAGACGACGAACGACGCTGGGATATGGTGATCAGAGCGCAGCGGCAACTGTTGAACGCGAAGCTGACCACCAAGGGTTTCGCGGAACGACATCGGCGATTAAGCGAGGAGTTATTGGCGCAGGATCCAAGAGTCGCGCTGACCGGGAATGCCGCACGCGGGGTTGCTTGAACGGCCGTACATTTGGCTTCCCCGCGCTGAATGTGACCGCATCGCAAAAGCGAAGTGACTGAACCAAAGACGCCTCGAGGCGCCCCTCCCTTTTTTGCGGCGTCGGCGGCGCACGACTCTAGCGTGCGCGTTTACCCCCGCGAGCACGCGTTCACGCCGGCCCGCCCTGCGTTCCACCTGCTGGGCGGGCCGGTCGAGCGCGTTGCTCCCGCGCCTTAGCGACGATATAAATTGACGCCCGGCATTGATGTGTCACTTCTTTTGATCATGCTTTGGCGCAAACATTGAGACCAAGCCATGCGGATTCTGCTGTTCGATACCAGCATTAACGGCTCGCCTTGGCCATTGTTTGTGCCGGAATTCGAGGCTCTGACGAGGAGCAACCCCGGCCAATACCTTTATCGCTTCGTTGACGAAGCGGCGTTCCTCGAACCGCCCTCCATCGCCAACCGAGCTCTCACTCGCAGCCTGAACTGGCTCACGATCAACGTCGCGCAACGGCGCACCCGTATGCTCGCCTACGAAGCGGCGGCCCGCTTTCTGCGATATCGGCGTCATCCGGTACGTTACAGTGATCTCAACCGACATTTATTACAAGAAGCGAGGACGTTCGCGCCGCAAGCCGTGTTGATCGTGATGGGCTTTCACATTTCGCCAGAAACACTTTACGCGATCAAACGAGAGACTGGTGCAGTGCTAATCAATTACGCAACTGACGACCCATTCAACGCACGAACCAGCTCCCGCAACGTACGCGAAGCCATTCCTTTGTACGACGTCTATGCGTGCACCAAAAGAGCGGCGATGGATGACGTTGCCAAAGCGGGTTGTGCGAACGTTCAATACGTCAAATTCGGTTACCATCCTTCGGTTCACTTTGTTGACACTCAAGCCACTGCTGAAGAACGAAATCGCTTTGCCGCCGACGTTGCTTTCGTTGGCGAGGGCGACGGTGATCGGTTGCCCTTTTTCAAAACTTTGATCAAAGCCATTCCTGACCTGAAGCTGGCGCTGTACGGAGGTTTGTGGGACCTAAATCCGACGCTCCGCCGTTTCCATCGTGGGACGGTACGCGGGCGTGACTTTCGTCTGGCTCTTGGCAACGCACAAATCGCTGTCAACCTGGTGCGTGTACAGAACCGCGACGACCACGTGATGCGTTCGTTCGAGGGGCCTGCATGCGGGGCCTTTATGCTCAATGAGCGGACGGAAGAACACCTTAGGCTGTTCGCGGAAGGCCGCGAAGCAGCCTACTTCGAATCGCCGGAAGAGCTCGCCGAAAAGGCGAATTATTACCTCAGTCATGATCGAGAGAGAGAAGAGCTTCGAAAGGCCGGTTGGAAAAAGACCACCACTGGAGGTAACACGTACCGCGACCGTCTGATGCAGATTTTGCTTACGGTGCAACCCGCGGTTTCAAGAACGGATATTGGCCGCGTGGGGCCGGATCGTTATGCGGGACGGACAGATTCAGTTGGACCACACGGCGCCGACAGCTCTGGCGAGAAATAACGGCAGACCGGGACTCTGCGGCGGCGGCAGTTGGCATGAACATCGCGCAGCCCGGTTCTGCTAACAACACTCGCGCGCGCCTTCACGTTCCAACAGCCAAGGCAGATCAATCGGCCTTCTCCTGCGCCCACAAACCTACGACACTGAGTAATTGAGCCTCGTTCGTCAACATCCTGCCGGATTCCCGCCTGCATTTTGCACTCGCCACTCCAGTCATTCCACAACTTTTTTCGCTAGCTCAACGGTAAGTGAGACGTCGATTTCGATTGCCAACCCTCTCCGGATCCTCTGATCGATTACCGCCTCCCCGCGAATGCCTTTCCCGTCCAGCACCCGTCGTCTAACGGAAGTCGAGTGCCCAAGCCTGATTCGCGGCCACTGGTACTTGCTGTATCACCCGCGAATGGCTCGGGCGCTTGCGTTGTAGACGCTGCCGCAGCCGCAGACCTTGTACTCGATACCGCCCTCGACCCGCCAGTCGTTAACCTGCCAGCCTTCACCCCGGAACACTCGATAGGGCATCGCACACTTCCAGTGTCGGCGCTCTTCGCCCAGCCCTCCCAGCCGATGGTGTAGTTCTTAATCGCCGTCCGGCCTGGACGCGTGCCAGAACTCGCCCTACGTGACCTGGATCAGTCCGCAAATGCGACGCCCCGACAAACCGTATGTGACGATTATTTGCGTCACTATCTCAGCTTCACCGCAAGCCGTATCAGCTTTTTGTAAGCACGTCCTTCAGCCTCGGATGTCGACCCCTGCGCGACTCATAGGAGGTTAATGGATGGACTTCTTTGTACGCATTCTTAATGCCCTATGGGCTATGCACCCTCACAGATTTTGGCTGATCTGGTTCACCGTAACCTCTACATCGCTGATCTACGTAATGTCGATGGTCGGGCGGGTAACGACCTCAAGGTGTCACAAGACCACAAGACTTTCGACTAACGTCATTTGGCCACGGCCACAACTTTGGAACCCTAGAGTTGTCGTGGCGTTGACGTTGCTGGCCATATTCCTGGCGTTCTACATAGCGATCATGCTCGTTTGGGAACATTTCGCCTACGACGACGCTGATCTGTTCATACTTTATGCACTTAAGGGTCACAACTTCCCACTACCAATCTGGCGAGACAATGGGCGTTTCTTTCCGTTTGGCATGCAGGACTTCAACCTGATACGCCACTTTACAAATACTCCGATCGGTTATCACTTGCTGCCGATTGTCCAGCTTTTGATCCTCTGCTGCGTTCTCCTCATTCTCGACGGCGAGCTTAGCATCACGGCTCGCGTGGGACTTGTAATCCTCGCTTTGCTAACTCCGAGCGTCCTCCTTAGTTTCGGTGGACTTATTTACGAGGAGCGTAACGTTTATATTTTTCTTCGTCTGTCTCGTCCTGTCCGTCCAGCAGTTCGAAAGGACCAACGCCGTCGCCTGGGCGCTCGCTGCCGTAGTGTGTGCTCAAATTATGCTCTATGAGAAGGAGACCGCTTTTCTGTTGCTTCTCGGCTTTGGCTGCAGGAAGGGTAATATTGCGCTGCAGAAACAAACAGCAGATGGAATTATAAACGACTTTGGGATCAAGACAGTCGTCTAGACCTGTGCCTCGCCTCCTTAGCGGTGTTGTTTTTGTTCTCTTATTTCGCAGTGATGGGTATCCATGGAAACACTGATTATGCTACCAACGCCCGCCACCCAATGGCGGAAATCCTACTCGACTATCTAGGGCTGGATTTGCTGGTCTGGTTTTTCTTAACCGTCGTGCTGACCAGACTTTACCTGATTCTGGGGCACCGGACGGCGCCCTGGCTGTTGTGGGATGGGCTGGCTTTTGGTGGCGTTGCATGGTTGTTTGCCTACCTTTATCTGGGTATGTTGACTGCGTACTACCTAGCACCGGTGGACCTCATCGCAGTGCTCTATGTTGGCCGGTTTGTGCTCCTGTCATGGACACACGCGCAGTCATGGAGCAAGGTAGCGGCATTGATTCTGGCATTTGCTGTCGCATTCCAGGATGTGTCGCTTTCAGCTTTTGCTGTGTTCGAGCGAAAGAACGTCATTCACGCAAGGGTTGAGATAGCGGAGGTGGTGGAAGCAAGATACCGGGATGGTAGAGGACACCTTCCTACCCTTTTCTTTCCGTTTGCGACACCCTATGCGATCATGGAGTTCGTTGTTTACCTTAATTATCGAGGTGTGCCAATAACTAGTGTCGGGCTAGCCAAGAAAGCTATTGTTAAAGATGGGCGCTGTATCGAATACAGGAGCATTAGATGCCATCCGGCTGGTGGGCCCGCTCAAGGCGATCTCGTGGTTGTGCTTTCGGATGACCAGGGGTCGCTATTAGACGCCTTGTTGTATCGAGGGCGTGGACAACTGCTGTTTTCTTATGAGCCTCGTCCGCCCATTTCGCATTGGTTGTATCGGTTTGTCGGCAGTTTGCCTCTCGCCGCGGGTCATTCCGACGAAGCGCGCCCTGATCGCTAGATGGATGCTTCCGTGACTGTCTGGAAGTAAGTTGCAACTGAGACGTCTGTAAGAACCGGAACGCAATCTGAAGTGTGCACTTGCTGTCACACAAACTGAGGTTGTTCTTTGGTGAACGCGGAGCCTCTAGACGTGCCCGGTTTTCGAGCGCCAGGAGGAAACGATGAAGCCAACCATGGCGATCGCCGCGCTGTTTATCTTGTGCGCGGTTGGCGGCGTCGCCTTTAGTGCTGTCGAGTGGACCGGTGGCGAGGTCAGGCCGATACCGGCGGCGGCGCCTGCGGTAACACCGTCGCCTCTGCAACCCGTGGGGGTCGCGGCGCCATCGGGGATGGTGTGGGTGACGACACTGGATGACGAATTCACCGAGAGCGCGGTCAATAGCGCTCTGTGGAACTACGGCTTTTCAAATGACGCGCTTTGCCGAAATGCGGGCTGTACTGAAGGAGTAGAGTGTTCATCGGCCCGCTGTAACGACGACTTCAATTTTGAAAACGACAGCATAAGTGGCGGATTGCTGAATCAAATACCGATTAAACACATCGGCACCGGCGAGACCAATTATGGCGGCATGGCCGGGATCAACACTTCGACTAAGTTCGTTCAGCGCTACGGATATTTCGAGTGGCGCGGCGAACTACCATCCAGCAACACGAGCTCGAGCGGCAACTGGCCAGCCTACTGGATGCTGCCAGAGGTGCATAGCGATTCACCAGGAACACCGACAAAGAGGACGACTAATTGCGGGCAAGTCGGCAATGCGGCCGGAACCCCGGACGGTCACAACGAAGAGGTTGACCTGATGGAAGACGGCATGGGCGGTAAAGGGCTGATCGGAACGGGAAGTGCCTATTCGGTCCAAGCCACCATCAGTGATTACTGTTCATTAGAATGGCAGGTCGATATGTACAACGGTCAAGATCTGACCGCAACAATGCACACATACGGACTGTCATGGGTAAGGGATGGAACGCCTGAGGGCACGATGTGCGTATATCTGGACGGCCGGAGCTTCGGCTGCCATCCCTTGGATAGCAGCTCGCTCGAATGGCGATCTGGTATTTACCTGCTAACCCAGATGGTTTATTGCGCACCAAACGGCATACTCGGTGCGGGACCATGCACGGCCAAGAGTACCGAAGCGCTCAAGACCGACTACGTTCGTGTCTGGCAGGCGGTGCCGATTTCAGACACGACGCCCACAGCGAGTGCGACCCCGACGCCGCATTGACTCACGATCGTTGTTGCCCGAGAAAGAAGCCGCTACCAACCGATCAAGCGGCTCAACACGAAAGCGGCCACCAGTGCGAGGCCGAATTCGAATTGCAATTGCCCGGAGCGCGCCATCGCACGATTATGGGCCTCGGCGCCGGCCTCGCCGCGAACCAGTCTCACCTGATCGATCGCCCGCGGCAGGGTCGCCAGGACCAGGATCGAAGGCCATGGGATTAGCCTGAAGAACACGCTCGCCAGCACGATTACGTAAGCCAGCGTGTCGCAGGTGACGAGTTCGATCAGCGCAGCCTTGCGGCCGATTATCGCGGCCATCGTCCACTTGCCGTGCTTGCGGTCGTTTTCGATGTCGCGCAGGTTGTTGACCTGCAACAGGCTCGAGCAGAGCAGCCCCATCGAAATTCCGACCAGTCCCGCCGCCCACGAAAAGCTGAGCGCCTGCACGTAATACGCGCCCAGCACGTAACCGGGCCCCATCAAGGCGAAAACGATGAAGTCGCCGAGCCCGTGGTAGGCGAGGCTGAGCGGCTCGGCGGTGTAGAAATACGACCCGAACGCGCCGATCAGTCCGAGCACGAGCACCGGCCATCCGCAGGCGTAAACCAGCGTCAGGCCGAGCGCCGATCCCGCAGCGAAGGCCGCAAGGCCGGCAACATGGATCTGCCCGGTCGTGAGCAGGCCTTGCTGAATCGCCAGGCCGGGCCCGAAGGCGTCGGGCGCTTGCCAGTTGTCGAGGTCGGTGCCCTTGACGAAGTCGTAGTAGTCGTTGATGAGGTTGGCGGAGGCCTGCAAAAGCATCGCGGCCGCGACGGCCGCCAGGTACCTCGGCAGTGCGAGGCTCGCGCCGGCATAAAACGCCAGAAACGAGCCCACGGTCACGCTCATGAAGGGCATCGCGAGCGTGAACGCGCGGCTCGCCTGTAGCCAAATCCGAATCCGTCCCGGGCCTACCCGACCCTGAGGCGACATCACTCCCGCCTGGTCCATTCTCCGCTTGCCTTCGCGACAGGATTGTCCCGAACCGATTCGCCGGGCACCGTCCGCGATTGTAATGCGCGCGAGTTCGCAAGGCTACAGCCATAGCGCATTGCACGCCGGCGCCGCGGGAGTGCTCTTTCCCGCTCCAGTTATCGGCGCCCGCGGAGCGGCCGCTCGATGCGATGAATGAAGCGGTGGCGACGCGATCGCCGCCCGCCGTTCAACGTGACGCAACCGCCGGCCTTTGCCGGTGCAAAACTCCGTTGCCTGCGACCAACCCCGGGCGCATCGTCATCGCCATGCGGCTCGTGATGCGCTCGCTGGCGGCGCTATGCCTGATGACAGCGATCATGCCGTCGTCCGCACGGCCGGCGCCGCCGGTCTATGAACTGGAACATCCGGGCGTCAGAGGCGCCGCCACCGGCTACTTTCATCTCGAGCGGCTCGGCAAACGCTGGTGGTTTATCGCTCCGGACGGGAACGGTTTTTTCCCGCGCGCGGTCGCACTTTTGGATTTCAGTTCGTCGGGCGCGGCAGGCACCGGCTTTCGCGCCTACGACGCGGTCGCGCTGACGTCCAAAGGGTCACCCGCATACCGGACAGTCACCGCCGAGGCCGAGGACACCAACCCTGCCGACGTTCTGATGGCCGGGCGGCCGTATACGGTGCGCAATGCCGGCGACGCGATTGTGATTGGATCGTCGCGCTTCCAGCCCGAGTTCACGAAGTTCCAGATGAGCGTGGTGGGAAGCGGCGGCGCGATCGACTGGTACTATCGCTCGAACTCGCGCTCGCGATGCGCACCGCCGCCGTGCTGGCTGCCGGTCAACCGCGACGGCAGACCATATTCGGCCGCAGCTCGCGACGCCTCCCGCTCGTTCGCTCTCGACACAGTCGCGGACGACTACCAGTCGCGAGCGGTCGATGCCGCCGGCTTCATCACCGCAATTTCGCGGCCGGCGCCAGTGGCTATTGAGCACGGAGTATCGGCCGCGCCCCACTCGGTGGCCGCAGGCGCGAATCGGGTTCAGTGGTGGAACTGGAGCGTCGATTGTCCGCGAAACGGCAGCTGTACCTGGCCGCCCGACTTCGCGAGGCTAATCATTCGCGGCATCGACTCGACTCCACGCTACTACCTCGAAGGAGTGGTCGGCAAAGCCTTCACCGTCGCTCCAGTCCTAAGCCAGATAGCCGAGGAGGCGAGCCAGGATGAATTGCTGAAGGCTCGCTACGGCGGCAGCACCGTCAACACCGCGCGCATCAAGTGGCTCAACAACGATTTGCCCAAACTCGAAGCGGCCGGGATCAACGCCGCCGGACAATACTCATATGCCGCCTACCTGCTGGAGCTGGGGCTCCACAATGGCGGCAAGCCATATACGGGCGACGGCGGTATAGGCGTCGGCAAGCCTATACCGCTCGAATACATCATGACGCCAGACGACTGGGCGATGCGCAACGCGGAGACCTTCAAGCCGGCGCTGGCCGCTTCGCCGATCAAGAACATTTACGCCAACGTCAAATCCACTTTCTGCGGCGGCTACGAAGGCAGAACTCCCGACGTTTTCGACCCGCACTATTACCGAACGATAGCCAACGCGCTCGAGTTCGGCGCCGGAGGCGGCGCCTGGTCCGGCAACGGCAACCGGGTGCCGGACGCCTCGCGGATCTACGCCGTCGTAAGCGAAGAGGCCGACGACCTGTTCGGAGTCGACGCGCGCCGCCATGAGCATCTCGGGGCCGCGGTCCTGATGGCCAATCCATACATGGCGGCCGACCCGCGTTACTCAGTCGTCTATCGCGATCCGATACTCTATTCGAAGCTCGCACTGCGCGATATGCTCAAGGACGAATACAAAACGATAACCGCGCTCAACGCCGCGTGGGGCACCGCCTATACCTCCTGGGACACCTCGGCGGGCGCAATCGCGATCGGCACCAACTCCTACGGCGCGGGCAGTGGATTTCTCGACGAAGACGGGCGGCACGTTATCGCCGACTGCCGGCACGACGACTACAGGCATCCGTTCGCGAGCCGGCCCGCCATTTTGTCGGACCTCGATCGTTTCGTTTTCGGCTGGTCGGAGCGTTATGCGCAGGTCCTTCGGAAAGCCTGGAATACTCTGTCCGACGCCGGGCCGCTGCCGCCGCTCTTTGTTCCTCTCTACTCCGGCGTGGACGAGGCCTACCGCGCGATGTCGCCCTATGTCGATGGCTTCTGGATCAATCCTGGCGAGGCGGCGGCGGAAGACGGTTCTTCATTCGCGTCCGGCGGCACGCAAACGGACTTGCGACGAATCGTGCGCGACACCGACAAACCGCTTATCGTCGCCGACTATCTCTCCGACTATGGCGGGGACCTGAAATTCGACGGGCTTGCCAGCGCCGCGGTTTTTAATCCGGCAAGCCACAGCACCACCATCACGGTGAATGATGCTCCATATTGGTTCGGCGCGCCGATCGATCTCCAGTTTTCCGGCGGCCGATGCGCGAACGCGACGCTCAAACCCGTCGCGGTGGACTGGAACCAGGCCAGCAAACGAACGCAACTGGTGGTCGCGGGAAATTTCGCTTCCTGTCTGACGCCCGATTCTCGCGTGCGTATTCGGCGAAGCCGGGGCGGGGGCGTATTCGACGACGCGGCGGCGCGCGCCAACGCCTCGGTCGCGCGCTTCGATTGCGTGGTCAATTTCGCCGGCCGGAAAGACGGCGTTAGGCAGGTGGTGGGCCTCGAGCTATGGGACCTCTATCCTGAAGCACTCGTCTCGCGTGGAGCGCCTCAAGGCTTCGGCCTTATGACCGATGCCGACAACCCCCGCGACGGCATCGCGGACACGACGACCGCCGGGGTGGATCGCGAGGGCTATCCGGCCGGCGGCGAGCAACGGAGATGGGGCAACCTGCTGCGCGGCCCGGCAAGCCTGGGTGGCTACCTGGCGGGTATCGACGCCCAACTCAGGTGAGCTGGATTTTTATCGCGCCGGGCCGCGCGCCGGAATCATACAAAGGCCGGCGTCCGTGTACGGAGGAGGCGGCCGGGCGCGACCGCGGCGCGATCAGGCGGGAAAGGCGCCGCCGGTGGCCCCACCCGCCCCGCAGCGCATCGCCTCGCGCAGCAAACGATGGCCGACCAGCTTGACGTTGGCGCTCGAGAGCAGGGTTCGCGCCGCGGGCGAGCCGAAGAAGCGGAAGTCGGCGGCGCGCTCCGCCGCGTCATCGACGTAACTCAGGAGGTCCGCGGTAGGCAGAGCCGGGTGACAAAAGATCTCGGTCAAGCCGGGCGGCAGATGCTCGATTACCGCGCTCCAGTAAGCGTCGGTCTCGCCGTGCCTGGCAAGACCCATCACCGCCACGTAGTCCGGCAGCATCACTCCCAGCGGCCCGGTGTCGCGCACGATCGAGCTGAAGCCCGAGCGCAGCAGTAGTGCTCGACGGATCGCGCGCATCCGCTTCGAATAGCTACCCAGGATCGAGCTCCACATCAGCGGCACAAGCAGCGCGTGACCCGCCGCACGCATCGGCAGCCTGAAATCACTTGCTATTCGAACATACATATCTCGATACGCCGTATGCCAGCCGTGCAGGACGAACATATGACTATCGACGTGGCTCACGTCGACTCCGGCCGCGAGCGCCTTCGTCACCTGCGCCCGAAGCTCGGCTTCCGCTTCCTCGGGGCGTACGCGGGCGAACAGCCGGCCGGGATGGGCCCACAAATGCCCCTCGTCGTCCATCAGCGACGGCACGGCGTCGCGGCCCAGCACCGGACCCCACTTGTTGCGGCGATTCCATTCGCTGGTGAGTACAAGATGCACTCCGACGTCGATTTCCGGATGTGTGCGGGCAAACTCCGCGGCTTCGGCAAACCGCGGCGCCGGAACCATCAGCGAGGCCGAACTTACCGCACCGTGCTTGAGTGTCTCGATGACTGCGCGGTTCACTTCGTCACAAAGGCCGAAGTCGTCGGCGTTGATGATCACCAGGCGCGCGTCGCAGTCGTAGCCGAGGCGCTGCGCGGTCGTGCAGGCCCGGCCGCCCGCTCGCGAGGCCGCCGCGATCGGCACCCGCAGCATCGACACGCGCCCGGCCTTGCCTGTACCCGGTTCAGGCATAGCGGATGGCTCGCGGCCGGGCGGCGTCCTCGTGCGGCGCGGCCGCGGCCGGAAGTTCGCGAGGGTCCAGGCTCCGTCCAAGGGCGGCGCCTTCGCAGAGATTGCGGGAAAGAAAAATCAGCAGCCAGTACCAGACCACGAACTCGGCCGTAAGGAAGAGTCCGGCGATCGCATAGGCCAGCAGCGCAAGGCGCAACGCGGCCGCGAAGCCGGCCAGTGCGGGATCGTTTGCATCGCGCTCGGCCGTTCGGCAGTTCCCGAAGCCGGCGGCCATCAGCGCGAGAAAAAGAATCAGCCCCGGCAAGCCGGTCTCCGCGGCGACCTGCAGATAGGTGTTGTGCGCGATGTATTGCGTACCCAGGTCGCGCAATCGTGGATCATACCGGGGCGCGATCGCCTTGAAGCGGTCGAGTCCGACGCCGAACAGCGGATGGCTCTCGACCATGGCGAGGCCGGCGGCGATCAGTTCGAGCCGCGCCCGTGCCGCCGTTTCGTCGCCATTGGCCGCAGGACCCGAGAACCGGATGTTCTCGAAGCGCCGCCAGAGCCCTGACGGCGCCACCCCGATAAACACTCCGAACGTCAGTAGCAGCGCCACGCGTGCCGCCGGTTTGCCTTTCATCCGCGACCCTGCCGCAACGACTACGACCGCAAGCGCCACCAGCCCTCCACGCGATTGCGTCAGGAACGCGGCGCCGACCAGGCTCACGGCCGCCACCGCGCCCACCATCCGCCAAAACCGCCCGCTGTCCGCACGCGCCATCCACACCGCGAGCGGAATCATCATCACCATCGAGAGCGCTTCATAGTTGGGGTCCAGTCCGACCCCCCAGGCACGGGCCGCCCCTTCGACGAAGTGCTGCTTGTAGCACCACGCCGTCGCCAGGCCCGCCGCCAGCACGCTCACTCTGATCACGTTTCTTGCACGATCGGGCGTGCACACCAGTCTTCGCGTCGCCACCATCAGCAACGCCAGCGAGCTGAGGTAGGACAAAGAGACCGCCGGCAGCGGCGCGCCGAACGCGAGCGTGCCAAGCAGCGACCACAACCCGAAGGCGACGAACAATAGCGCTATCGGACGGCGCTCCGCGCCGATCGCCGCCGGTCGCGGAACCATCATCGCCGTCACCACGGCAACCACTCCCACGATCTTGGTAATAGTCACGGGGACGAAGACGGCGCTGAACAGTTGGCTATTCAAGTGCGGATAGTCATGAAACCGTTCGCACATCAGCAGTAGGTAATAAATAAGCACTGAAGCTCCGGCGCTAGACTTCTTATATATGAGGCACGGCGCGCGCGATCCGCGATCGCCTCAATTCTTCATAGGCGCGGACGCACATCCGGGCGAGCCGGCCGGCCCCGGCGAACGTATAGCAATAGCCGTCGACGATCGGCCCCCCGAACGAAAGCTTGAACTGGTTGAACCGCGAGGTTTGCGGGCTCTCGTGCGCAAGCCCGCCAAGGTCGAAGGACACCCTCCCTTGGGCCCGGTAGGCCTGCATCTCGTGCCAATACAGGTAGCGGTTGAGATCCGCGCACATCACCGGATGCTCTCCGGCTTCCAGCCGGCGGTTCGCGGCAAACAGTCCGCCGGCCCGCCCGCCGTGCGGATCACCGACGTTGACGTGTCCGCAGAGCGCGCGGCCGTCGAGATAAATCACGCGCACGTCGGCGGCGGCCAGATAACGGCGCAGGGCGCGCCCGGACATGCGCGTGAGGCCGTTTTTCGCGCGTGCAAGTCCGTTATAGAGCTTGAGGAAGTCGACCGCCGCGGCGTCGGTGCGCTCGACGATCCGGACCCGCTCGAGAATCTTTTCGACCCTGCGCAACGACTGGCGGCAACTGGTCCTTCGCATGCCGGTCCAAATCCGATCGAGGCTTTGGCGGAGGTCGATGATAATGGTCGAGACGGGGAACGAATCGATCAAATTTCTGCTCGGCGGCAGACACCCATCGTAGTTGAAGCGCACGATGTCATTCGGCGCCATCCGGGCCAGGAGATGGGAAACCCCGTCGAGCGTGGGGAACACCACCTTGCGGTAACGGAAGAAACTGAACACCTTGCGCTCGAATACGATCATGACCGCGTTTCGCGCCGCGCTTTATCCTTTGCGACCTTCATTCGCCCGGACGTAGAGCTTCAGCATCCATGGCATCGGCGCCACGGCCGAAATCACGATAGCCAGCGCGGCGCCGGAAGCGCCGGCCGCGGCGGTGAGCGGATATACGAGGACCGCGAGCGTCGCCGCGCTGATGAGCGTGAGCCGCAATGAGAAGGCGGGCACGCCGAGGCCGTCGAGAAAGCTGGTGCCGATGCCGGCGAAGCCGGCGAACATTCCGTAGATGCACAGCAGGCGCAGCGGCGCGAGCGCGCCGATCCATTGCGCCCCGACCGTGGCGGCGATCAGCGCCGGGCCGTAGCGGAAAATCGACGTGGCATACGCGATACCGAACAGCGCGACGACTCCGCTCATCAGCCCGAACAGACGGTCGCGCGTGCGCGGTTTTGTCCGCAGACGGGCGACCACCGGGAAGGACACCATACCGAGTCCGTTGGCCAACTCGGCGGGCGGGAACTCACCGATCCGGAAGGCCATCTGGTATTCGCCCAGCGCGCGCGGTCCCAGCAGATGGCCGACCGCGAGGTTGTCGAGGTTGCGCGCGACGAACTCGGTAATCGAACGGACGGTTACCCAGCGGCCGTACGCGAACATGCGTCGGGCCCTGGCCGGGTCGAAGCGCAACCGGGGCCGATAAGGATAGAAGCCGTAGCTGAGTCCGGTCCGCGCGAGATGGCCGCAGTACATCGCGATTACCAGGCCACGCCAATCGCGCCACACCAGGATGCCGGCCACGCCGCCCGCCAGGCTGGCCAGCACCTCCGCCAAGTTGAGGACCGCGGAAATCCGGAAATCCAGTCCCCTATAGATGCGCCCGGTTGAGGCGGGGCTCTTGAGCGCGATCAGCAGCGCGATCGGTGCGACCAGCACAAACACGCGGTGCGAACCCTCGATTCGAAACACCGCCGCCAGCGGCCGCGCCAGCACCGCCAGAGCCAGCGCCACGATCGCGCCCTGCGCCAGCATCGTGACCCATACCGTGTCCAGGTAGGGCTCTATCGCGTCGGTCTCGGCCACCAGTGCGCGCTCGAAGTTGGGATTCGCCACGGTCTGGAAGAGCACTTCGAAGAACGAAGCCGCGCCGACTACGCCAAAGTCAAACGGCGTGAGCAGACGCGCAAAAACCACGTAGCGCACGATGGCGCCCAGGCCGCTGATGGCTCGCGCCACGCTCACCCAGCTCAGGCTGCGCACCAACGCGTGGCGCAGCGCCGACGCACCGGCGTCCACGCCCTCGCCCGCGGCGACTCGATACGGCGGCGCGGTTTCGCGCCGGCGCTGGGCCTGGCCGGCGGCGCTCATCCGGCGTCTCCCGCGGCGTCTCCCGCCGGGCGCCCGGCGCCGCCCGCGCGAGCGAGCACGCCGATGATGGCCTTGCAGCCAAATCCTTCGAGGCCACCCCGGACCATCACGCGTGTCGCGACCAGTTCGAGCGCTGCGAGCGGCACCGCAAAGTAGAAAAGCGGCCGGCCGCGCACCAGACTGAGCCTCTCGACCGCCATCCCGGCTTCGGCGGCGAGCCGCACGAGCGCCGCGCGGGTGTTGGCGCGGTAGTAAGTGGGAAACACGTCGTCGTCGCCGCGGCCTTCCATGTAGCTAATCAGGCCGAGCACCAGGCGGCGCGGAAGAACGCGCCTGGCGAGGCGGGCGACCCGAACGAAGTAGCCGGCCGCGTTAGGGGTGTGAATCGCGAGGCGGCCATCCAGGTCGAGAACGCGGGCGATCTCGCGAAAGATCGGCGCGGGATCGGCAAAATGTTCGGCGACGTTGTTGAGGCTCACCAGTTGAAAGCTGCGATCGCGAAACGGCAGCGCCGCCAGGTCGCAGCAAATCCGGTTGGACAGCGTGCGATGTCTTCGCAAAGCGGACAGCTCCAGGTCGCAGCCCACGGCGAAGCGCGCGCCGGTCAGCGCCTCGCGCTCCCGCGCGCTGGAACTCAACTCCAGTATCCGACGCCCGCAGCCCGCGTCGAGCCAGCTCGTGCGGCCATCGGCCAGCTCTCCCAGGAGCCGTCCGTAGATGAGCTGCGTATACTCGCGCGTCGGGTCGAGCCAGTCCCTCAGGACACGGTAAGAGCCGCGGCCGAAGCGGTCGTCGAGCCACTTCCACGCGCGTCCCGGCAGGGCTGCGGCCTCTCGCATGATCAACAAAGCTCCACCAGCGCTCCGCACAACGCGTGACGCAGGGCGGGCAGGCTGTATTGTTCCGTCACGCGGCGGCGCGCGGCGCGGCCCATCGCGCGGCGGCGGCCCGGGTCCGAAAGCAAATCGGCCACAGCGCGGGCGAAGCGGCGCGGCTCATCCGCCAGCAGGATTTCCTTGCCGTTGGACAACTCGAGACCCTCGGCGCCGAGCGTGGTCGAGACGATCGGCTTGGCCATCGCGGCCGCTTCGAGAATTTTGATCCGGGTGCCGCTGCCAATCCGCAGCGGAGCGACGAAGGCGGCCGCGCGCGCGAGCAGCGGACGCGTGTCCTCGACCGCGCCGACGAAGCGCAGGCCGGGGATCGCGGCGAGCCTGCGCCCGAGGCGGCTGGAGGGATTTCTGCCCGCCACAATCAACGTCGCGCCGGGCGCGAACGCGCGCAACGGCGGCAAAATCCTCGCGCACAGGAAATCGATCGCGTCGCGGTTGGGCAGCCAGTCCATCGCGCCGACGAACAGGACCGTGGCGCCGTCGTCATCCTCGACCGGCAGGTAGCTTTCGGTATCGACGCAATTGGGAACCACGGCGACCCGCGCATCGGGACACATTTCGCCGAGCAGGTGGCGCTCGCGGCTCGAGCAGGCGATTACGCCGGATACGCCAGCGCAGGCGCGCAATTCCCAACGCCGTGTCTTGCGATACTCGATCCACCCATAGGCCAGCTTGAGCGGGTTCGATTCGTATCTGAGGTAGCGCGCGAGCGCTTCGTGACTAATCGCCTGTTCGCTGAGGATGATCGGCACGCGGGCCGGGCGCGGAAGATTTCGCACCAGGTAGATGCCGTCGCAGATGACGACGTCGACGCCGCCGCGTGCCAGCCGGGCGCTCACGACCCCCGCCAGCGCGCGCGAAGCGAAGCGCCAGACGCCGTAGGGAAACGGCGAACTCAACGCGCACAGCCGCGGCCAGTACTGGCCGCCGCGCCCGTGGCCGGCCGGCTCGGGCGCCACCAGCGTCACGTCGTGGCACAACTCCCCGAGGCGGCGGGTGACGTACTCGGCCCCGTCCGGATCCGCGAACGAGACCAGGGACACCCGATGGCCCTCGGCGGCCAGCGCGCGCAGCAGCACGAGGTTGCGCATTCGATGGCCGTTGGTTGGTGGAACCGGCGGCGTGAGCGATACAAACAGTATGCGCTTGGACGCGGCCGTTGGGGCGAGGCTTTGGCGCCTGGTGTCTGTCCCGATGCTCATAGCGCCGCGTCACGCAGATGGCTTCGCCAGGCGGTAACCGCGCGGGCGACGAGTTGTGGCCGCAACGGCGGTCGGCGGCGGGAGCGAAAGCCAAGCAGCGGCCCCAACAGGCGGACAATCTCCCGCCCGCGGACGCTCTGCGAGCCGATGTCGCTCCAAAAGAAATCGAGCAGACATCCGGCGGCGTAAATCGCGTTGCCGGGCGAGCCCGCGCGCCACGCCCGGCTGACCGCCCGCAGGCTCATCCGGCGCGACACGTCGGGCCGCAAAAACCATCTCAGCCAGTCGCGCGCGCACTGGGAGAGGGTCGCGACGCGGCGCAGGCGTGCCGGGATCGCTCGCCAGTCGCCGGCCCCGGCGGCGCCTTCATCCGCCGCCGCGAGCATCCGGCCGCTCTCCCAGTGCCAGATGCGTTGGGCGAGGCCGGCGGCCCGTGCGAAGCCGGCTTCGCGCGGCCACTGGGTCGCGTCGAATTCGCCCCGCCGCAGCCGCATCGCGGCGTCGAGCGGTTGCAGAAGGTCGCGGGCGATCTCGGCGGCCAGAGGCCCGTGCGGCGAAGCCAGCGTGGCATGCATCGCGCCTTGCCGTTCGCGATAGCTGGGGCGATAGCAATCGAGGAAAACCGATAACGAGGTCGCAAGCTCGGTCCAGAACTTGCTCAGCGCATAGCCGCTCTCGCACGGCGCCGCCCTGCCCTCCTCGCAGCGCGCGCGCGCCGCCACCTGCTCCATGATGCGGTTGTTGAGCAGACGAAAGGCGTCGGCGCGGAGCAGGCGGGCATCCTCGAGTTCCGGCGCCGGCATCGGGATTGCGCCGGGCGCGCCCCACAGCAGCTTGCCATGCTCCGCCAGCTCGCGGGTGAAGATGGCCGGGCGCATCCGCGCCAGGCGCGAGGCCAGCATCGGGACGAGCTGGATGTCGAGTCCGACGGCATGAGCTTTCGCTGCGGCCTCGAGCTTCGCGGCGGTTTTATCCAGCGCCTCGCCGAGCGATCCGCGCCATTGCGCGGCGGCGTCCGCGAAGACCACCAGGCATTCGATGTCGCTGAGCCAGCGCGTGGCGCGGTCGGCCGCGGAGGCCAGGGCGCCCTCGCCGCGGGCCAGGCTCCCGGTCAGAATCACGCCCAGCGGGCGCACCTCGCCGATTTCGAGCGAAACGGCTTCGACCAGCGTGCGGAGTTGGCCTGCCGCGTACGGATCGAAGGACGGATCGGCGCACAGCGGAAACGATCCGGGAGGCCGGCGCTCGAAAATCGCCACCTTCGCCATTTCAATTTTCCCCCAGTGCGCAGCTTCGCATCAGGCCGAATACGGCGGTGATATGCTCGACGCCTGCGCCGCACTCCTCGGAACTGAGCAGCGCCGCCTTCGAATGCGCGGCATCGGGATGGAAGCCGTGCATGCCGTTGGGAGCGGCCAGCCCCATGTGGCTCGGCGCGAATACGCGCCCTTCGGGCAGCAGGTAAATCTCTTCGCCGTAGCGCCGGTCCGGAAACCAGGCACGAAGCGATCGCAGCTCCGCCTCATCGAGCCAGCGACCCGCGCCGCCGTCATCGAGCGCGTTCATGACCAGAGCCCGCGTACCGGCGGCGAAGAACCAGAAGCGCGCCATGGTGGAATCGAGCAGGCAGAGATAGTCGCGCGGCGCGGCGGCCGGCAGCGCGCCGAGGATGGGACGGAGGTCGACGCTGGCGCGGGTCGGCGCCATCCCGTGATCGGAAAATATTCGCAAACGGACGCGCGCATGGCGTCGGCGCGCCACCCGACAGAGGTCCGTCAGACGGGCGTCGTATTCGGCCAGTCGCGCGGCGACCAGCGGCGGGCTGTCGGCGTGAGCATGCAGGAAAGCGTCCACTTGGGAGAGGTAGAGAAAGTAGAAGCCGGCCGCGCCGCAATCCAGATCCTCCCGCGCGCGATCGATGAGCGAGAAATCGGAGCCCTGGTGATACGAGTAAGATCGCCAGGCGCATCCGTTGGCCTGCAGCAGGTCGAAGATCGAGGTCGATCCGGGGATGCCGCCGGGCCGATAGATGTCGCGTTTTTCCGCGACGTCGAGCAGCGGCAGATAGCGCAACGGCACCTTGTATATACTGAAATAGCCGCTGAAGCGGCCCAGGGCGGCGGCGGCCGATTTGATCGCGCGGCGCACGTAGCGGTTCTCCACCAGCGCCGGCGGCATCGAACACACCCACCTCAAGCGCGCGAACGGCGAACAGCCATCGACGGCGCGCTGAAACATCGCCAGCCTGCCGTGCTGCTCCGGATGGCGACCGGTCAGAATCGACGGGATCGCGCCGGCGCTGAAGCCGAACACGGTGCCGAGGCTCCGCCGATAGGGAGCGGCCTGACTGAGAAATGACGTCTGCTTGACCCACTCCCATCCGAGGCCGTCGATCAGAACGCAAATGTTGGCGGTTGTCCGGATCACAAACCCTCGCAGGTTTCGCTCAAAGACCGCTTGGCTCCCACGTAACCGGCACGCGCCCGCGCAGCCAGAGCCACAGTCCAATCGCCGCGGCGAGGTTGAGGCTGAGGAAGCGATAGAAGACCGTCGCGCGCTCGCTCCATCCGAGCCGGCTCGCAATCGGGCCGAGCGCCGCCAATGCGGCGATCAGAATTTCGCCGACCAGGGCAACCCGATAAATGCCGCCGCCCGCCGCCAGTCCGGGCGTGGTCGCGACCAGCAGCGACAGCCACACCGCGGTCAGCCATCGGAACAACTTGTGCGAGGTGAGCACTATCACCGAGCGCCACAGATGGGCGTGCAGCAAATCCGGCAGCACGGTGAAATAGACCAGCGCCGCCAGCGCCACCATCCGCACCTGGCGTTTGAATTGGGTTTTGACCGCGAATTCCTCGAAGCACAACGCGCGCGGCGCCAGCGCGACCGCGGCGCCCTTGAGATTGACGAAGATGGGGTCGAAAAAATCGTTGACCAGGCGCGGATCGCGCGAGCACCACAGTTCCCTGCGCAAAGCGTAAATCGCGCCGTGCGCGGTCGCGATCAGCCCGCCGCGGGCCTCGAGCAGCTTGAGCATCTGCTCGTAGCGATGGTACAGGTTCGCGACCTCCGCCTGGTGATAGCGGATCCGCCCGTTGACCAGTCCGACTCGCGGATCCGCGAAGGGCCGCACCAGCTCGGTCATCGTTTGCGGCGCGAACATCGAGGTCGCGTCGGTGAAGACGAGGATTTCGCCGCGCGCCTGAGGCACGGCGAGGTTCAACGCCGCCCCTTTGCCCTGGCGCGGCTGGGTCAGCAGGCGCACGCGCTCGCTTGCCAGGCCGTCCACTATCGAGGCGGTCGCGTCGGTGCTGCCGTCGGACACGATCAACAGTTCGCTCTCGCCCGGGTAAGTGCTGTCGAAGAAGTTTTGGACCTTGCGCGCGATGGTATTGGCCTCGTCATGCGCGGCGACGATTACCGAGATCCGCGGCCACTGCGGGCCGGCCTCAAGTGGCGGCGGCGAACCGGATCGGTCATCGTGCGCGCGCGGCAGCAGCGCCAGCACCAGCGGGTAAAGCAGGTAGGTATACACCAGAAGCCCGGCCGCCGCGTAGAAAGTCATTTCCGCGAGCATCCTGCCATGCAACAGAGTCACCTCCACGCGCAGCCGATTCACCGGCCCGTCGTATCGCCGACGCGCCGGCGGGGCGAAAGCAGCTCTTGATACAAAGAGATCGTTTCCTCGACCTGGCGGCGCACATCGAAGTGGCGCTCGGCGCGGCGCCGTCCGTTTATCGCGAATTGGCGCGCCGCCATTGGAAACCGCACCAAGCGCTCGACCGCCCGAGCCAGACCGTGAACGTCGCCCGGACGAACCAGGAGGCCGCTTGAGCCGTCGATCACTACCTCGCGGATGCCGTCGATATCGGTCGCCACCACGGGACGGGCCGCCGCCATCGCCTCGATCGCGGCCAGCGGCAGGCCTTCGTAGCGCGAAGGCAACACGACGACGTCGGCGGCCGCGAGCAGAACTTCCGGATCCGGCCGATAACCGAGAAAGTTCACCGTGCCGGTGAGTCCGGCGGCGTCGCTGCGCGCGCGCAATTCGCGCTCCAGGCTGCCGGTTCCGGCGAAGAGAATTCTAACTGTCGGGAGCATGGGCTTCAGGACGACCGCCGCCTCGAGCATCAGCGCATGGCCTTTTTGCGGTTCCAGGCGGCCGATCAGCAGGACGGCGGGTTCGAGGCCAAGGCCAAGCGCGGCACGCGCCTGGCGGCGCTCGGCGGCGGCGGCCGGATGAAAGCGTGACAGGTCGCGGCCGTTGAAAATCGTCCGCACCTTGTGCGCCGGTATGCCCTTGGCGTCGGTCAAATGACGCGCCGCGGCGGCGGAGACCGCCACGTAACGATCGACCCAGCGCGACATCCGCCGGTCAAGCCAGAAACTTCGTTTCAGCCGCTTGCCCATCCGCCAGACTTCCGGCAGATGGAAAGTCTCGACCACCGCGCGGACTCCGGCCAGCCGCGCAAGCGGCGACGCGAACATGCTGCCGACGAAGAGATGCGAATGAACGATAGCGATGCGCTCGCGGCTGAGCGTTGCGGCCAGTACCGCGGCGTCGCGAAAGTCCCAGGGCGACGATCGCCGGACGGCGATGGTACGGGCGCCGATCGCCGTCAGTTCCGGCCCCATCTGGCGCAGCAGGTCCGGCGGTGCCGCCAGGTATGGGCGAAAACCGCGGGCGGGCAGATGTGCAAGGAGCGACAGCACATGCTCTTCAATCCCGCCACGCGCGGTAGTGCATAGATAGTGGAGCACCCGGGCTCTCGCGCCGTCGCCCTGTATCGGGCGGGCAAACCGATCGGCCGGCGCGGGGGTCGGAATGGACAAGCCACTTACCTCAGTGAGATACGCGCGATGTACTATTTCGCTATCCAATTACTATCCGGACAGCGAATAGTACAACGAACGGATGCTACTTTGGCCGCGGCAGCCGCCGGATTCGGCTACGAGTATCCAGTCCTCGCTCGAAACGCGTACGGCGAGGAGCGGAAGGACCCGGCGCGAAGTGCATTTGAGCCCGCGCGGTTTGTGGAAACGCGCATGAATGGAAGCGGGAGTGGCCGCGGCCGTGCGCCATGATGGCGGCCCATCGGAGCCGTCATTCGATGCGCGCGGGCGCCGCGGGCCGATGTTGCGCGGTCAGGAGGAAATGCGAGCGGAACGCGCGAGCGCGCCGTTCTTGCGCGAAGCACCGCCGTTTACCGGCGCCGCTTCGACCCGCGGCATCGGAAGGGCTCGTTTGTCGGAGCTGCCGTCCGCCAGCAGAATGTAGTGTTTGCCCTCGCGTGCGAGGACCCGGTTTTGCACCATCTCCGCGATAAGCCTGCTCACCATCGGACGCGAGCTGCCGATCATCTCGGCCCAATCGTCGTGCCCCAGTTCGAGCGTCAATAGCGTGCCGCGCGCCTCCTTGACGCCGAAGCGCCCCGCTACTTCGGCGAGCATCGCCTCCAGCCGCTCACGATAGGAGAGCGTCATCAGAGAAGCGTAGCGATGCACGACCGAGCCCCAGAAGGTGTTGAGGCGCTCGAACAGGCCGATCAGCGTGGTGTGATCGGAATCGCCGAGGAGCTTGAGAATGCGCTGGCGGCTCACCAGCGCGACCGCGCAGTTGGTCAGGGCCTGCGCTTCAAACGCCTGGCAGTGCCGGCCCTTGAGGTCCATCCGGTCTACATATCCGATTATGTCGCCGGGGCCGGCCAGTTCCACCAGAAATCTCCGGCCATCGGGTTGCGCGCAATGCACCTTGACCACACCGTTGACGATGATCATCAGCACGTCGCCCGGCGCTCCCTGCAGGAACAGGCGGAAACGCCGCGAATAGCGCGCAACGATGTTATCGTTGATAAGCTCGTCTATGATCTCGCTCGGTACGCCAGCCTGGCGCACCCGCCATGCCAATCGGCTGCGATCTTCATTCAACGAATTGATGGTCCCTGCCATAAGACGATCCTCGACAGGCGAAGGCCCACAAGTGCGGCTCTCCGCCGGGCAATGGTCCGCATTCGCCGCGTCGGTTGGCCAGTTGCCCATACCGTACTGCGCCGAGCGCAGCCGGATCCGCGGGTTTCTTGCGCGCGCCCGATTGTGGCAAATACAAGAACATTCATCAGAGCCAACTGTTGCGCCTGGTGGGCTATGACGCAGGGCTGGTCGAGGATCGCCGTAGCTAACTAGGCCGTTTTCGACAATGAACGGACTTTAGCTACATTTACCCAACTATGGTAGAGCTACGCACTTCTCCAACTTCCCGTCCTGACCACCATTCAAATCGGCTAAAATATGCCTATGTTAACGCCTAATTGCTGCTATTTGACAAGTACGGAGCAAACGAATCTGGTCGTCATTTACAATTGTTTTGACCGTGTCGGGGTGGATTTACGTCATTTTTCGCCTTGTTATGGCCTAAAACCAGTTAATTTTGACCTTCAGAGTGAGGAGAGTTTACCAACTACTGTCAAAATAAGAGCGTAAAAACGATGCGGCTGGCTCTTTACAGCGCAAACTTCGGGCTGCTGTGCCTCGTCGCCGCGGCCTTTTCCTGCGCTCCTTCCACGGTGGTGGTAAGGCCGATCGCGGAAGAGGAAGTGGCGACGGCCCAGCCCTACCGTATCGCGCCGGACGACGTCCTCGACGTGATCGTCTGGAAGCAGCCGCAGGTGTCGGGAAAAGTGACCGTGGCCGCCGACGGAACGATCACCATTGCGCTGGCCGACCGGGTTTCAGCCGCCGGGCTCACGACCGCGCAACTGCAGCGGGAACTCACCCGACGGCTCTCCGCGTTTATCGCCGATCCCACCGTAACCGTGCGGGTGGCCGATGCGCGCAGCCAGGTCGTCTACGTGATGGGCGAAGTGCGCCGCCCCGGAGTATTTCGGCTGAGGCCGGGCGAAGTCCTCTCCCAGGCGCTGGCGGAAGCCGGCGGATTCGAAGAGTTTGCGGACACGAGCGCGGTCAGGATAACGCGCCACACGCCCAGCGACCCCGAACGGATCGTGGTGAATTACGACCGCGTGCTCAGCGGCAAGGAGCTCTCGGGCGATGTTGCGCTGGTGGCGGGCGACACCATCGACGTGCCATGAAGGGGCGCGCCACAGAAGCCGCGCGCCGCGCGCGAGGCTGGCTTGCGGCGGCGGCCGCCGGCGCGGGGTGGCTCGCACTGCTTTGCGAAGGCGCGCACGCCAACACCAGCGTCGAGCTATGGCCGCTGCTCGACCTCTCGGGGCAATACACCGACAACCTGCTGCTGGCGCCCGACGCGAAGTCCGACGAGGTGGCGACGCTGGTGGGCGGCGCAAGCCTCGTCCTGGACAACCCACACCGCCGCTTTCAGCTCGACTATCTCACGGATGGCCAGCTTTATGCGGAGCATACGAATTTCGATCGGCTCGCGAAGGACCATTACGTGGGCCTGCACGACGAGGAACGCCTGTCGGAAACTTCGAGGCTTTCGATATCCGACACGTTTCTCGACGGTCAATCGGTGTTCGGACAGACGCTAATCGGATCGTCCGGCCTCAACCTTCAGCTCGGCGAGGCGCTCTTGCAGCGCAACTACCAGACCAACAGCTTCGAGGGGCAGTTGCACCAGGACCTCGGTGCGTCGCTCTTTGCCGATTTCGATCTCCATCAGAATACTTTTGCCACCAGCACCGGCAGCTCGAGTCTTTCGACCAACCAGGGCGCCTACGAGACCGTGTACTATCGGCTAAGTGGGCGGCTATCGGCCGGCGCGGGCGGCGACTTCGAGGACTTCCGCTTCTCCAGCCAGCCGCGATCCGACAGCGGCGAGCCGTACCTGGCCCTGCGCTCGGACCTGACCGCACGAATCCGCCTTTCGGCCGAGGCGGGCCCGCTGATTTCCGACACTCGCTCGGGCGCGAGCATCGACGCCGGCTACGCGATCGCGGCCAGTTACCGCGCCAAGCACTGGAGCTTCGAACTCGCCAGCAGCCGCGCCCCCGGCATGACCGCGGGCTTCGGCGGCGCCGGCATCAACCAGTCGGTTTACACCACCAGCTTCTATCGGCTAACGCGCCGGACCGGGCTGTACGCGTACGGCGGCTATAACGAGGTCACGGGCGATGGCGCACGCACCGAAATACAGGCTCTCGGGGCGGGCGTCGAGCATCGCCTCAACCGCGCCCTCAGCCTCTACGTCCAATACCTGTGGTTTCGCAGCGCGACCCCGGGCAGCTCGACCGCGCTGACCAATTCGATCACGGTCGGAGCACGGCTGGACGCGCGTCCGTGGCATTGGAGCTGGCGATGAACGAGCCGCAAATCATCACTCTCGCGCCGCTGTTCGATATCATTTACCGCCATCGTATCGCCTTCCTGTGCGTGCTGGCGGCCGGGCTCGGACTGACCGCGGCCGCGCTGCTGATGCTGCCGAACCTCTACCGCTCCTCGGCGCTGGTGCGAATCGCACAGCCGCAACTGGCGACCGCCGGGACCGCGGCGCCACCCTCTCCAACCGAGAGGCGTGCCCGCCTTCAGGCGCTCGGCGAAAAGGCGCTCGGGCGCGCCAGCCTGGACCGCATCATCGCCGAGTTGAAGCTCTATCCGCGAAAGCGCGCGGCGGGAACGCCGATCGACGAGCTGGCGGATTACATGCGCCAACGGATCGTGCTGGCGCCGCTTGACCCGGAGCAGCGCGCTGACGAGCAACCGGTCGGCTTCCGGATATCCTTCGAATATCCCGCAGCGGCCCTCGCGCAACGGGTGACCGCGCGCCTGGCCGCCATCTACGTGGAAGAGGACTTCCGCGAACGCGTCGCCGCAGCCGCCGCGGCCGGCGAATTTTTGCGCCAGCAAACGGCCGCGGCGCGCGCGCGGCTCGATGCGCAGAGCGACCAGATCAGGATCTACAAGGCGCGCCACGCCGGCGCGCTACCCGAGGAGCTGGCGAGCAACCTGCAACAGCTCGACCTCCTGCGCGAAGAACTCGACCGTACGGCCGAGGCTCTGGCCGCGGCGCGGATGGCGTCGCCGGAGATCCGGCTCAAACAGATGCAGGACGCGCTAATCACGTTGCGCGCCCGCTACAGCGACGCCTATCCCGACGTCGTGGCTTTGCGCGCGGAGATCGACGCGCTGAAAAAGTCGCGCCGCCGGGCCGCGCCCCGCATCGGTGGAGATACGGAGGGCGCCGCCGCGACACCCGGGGTCGACGCGCTCGAGGCGCGGCGCACGGCGCTCAGCCGCGAAATCGCGTCGGTCCGCGAACGCATCGCCGACACACCGGCGCATGAACAGACGCTGGCCATGCTCGAGCGCGACTATGCCGTGATGAGCGAAAATTACGCCCGATCGATGAATCGGCAGCTTGAAGCGCAGGCCGCGGCCGCGCTCGCACGCCGGCACGCAGGCGAGCATCTCGAGCTTGCCCGCCCGGCCAGTCTTCCGCTGCGGCCGGCACGCCCCGATCGTCTCGCAATCCTGCTGCTGGGCGCTCTGCTGAGCGTCGCCGGCGCGATCGCATTGCCGTTTGCGCTCTTTCACACCGACTCGTCCTTCAAGGATCCGCAGGAGCTGTCGCACGCGTATGCCAGCCCCATACTGATCGCGATTCCGCGCGTCGACGAAGCCGCCGGCCGCTGGGAAAGGCAACAAAGCGCGCTCAACGCGGCGGCGCTCGCCTGCGTGGTGATGTCGGTCGGAGTGGCGGCGCTGTGGATGTATACGACGCGGCTCTTCTGAGCCGCGCGACAGCCGGGTATCGAGAGCCAGCGCGCGCGCGGTCGCGCGGGGGAGGGCCGCGGAAATGAACAGGGTTTACGAAGCCTTGAAGCAAACGGGGCGGGTGCGCACGGACGGGCTGCGGAGCCAGCCGCCGGCGGCCGCGGACGGCCGGGCCTGGGATGAAGGCGCGGCCAATGACACATGGCCGCTGCCAAGGTATGGCGCCGGGCCGGCTCTGATCGCGGGCAACAATCTCTACCGCTGCGCCAACGACCGGTTCCAGTTGCTCTCCGCGCGACTCCAGGCGCTGGCGGCGGAGCGCAACCGCCGCCTTTTTGCGGTCACCAGCGCGCTTGCGGGCGAGGGCAAAAGCTTCGTCGCGCTGAACCTGGCCGCGAGCCTCGCGCAAAGCGGCGCGCGCGTGCTTCTGATCGACGCGGACCTGAGAACCCCGTCGCTGCACTGGGCGCTCAAGCTGAGCCCTGTACAGGGTCTTTTGAGCTACCTCATGCAGCGGACCGATTTCGAATCGAGCATGCAGGGCACGCGGCTCGCCGGGTTGACACTGATTCCCGCCGGCGCCGCCGCGCCCTCGGCGCCCGAGCTTTTCGCCTGCCCGCGGATGCGCGAGCTAATCGCGGCGGCCCGGGCGGAATACGCCCGCGACTATATTGTGATCGATTGTCCCGCGGCGCTGGCCGCCGCGGAAGCGCAGATCGTGGCGCGTATGGCCGACGCGCTGGTGATGGTTATCGGCGCGAATCGCACGCCGCGCCACGCGGTCGCCCGGGCGCTCGATCAGCTCTCCGGATGCGAGATCGCCGGCCTGGTGCTGAACCGCTTCGAGCCGTCATATTCGTGCAAAGCCGAGTACGCGTAGGCGGCGGGCGGCGCGCCATCGGGGCCGCGCGAATCAGGCGTTGGCGAGGCGGCGGGCGATGCTCAGCAACAAATCCCAGGTCTCGCGCACGTCGGCGGGCGTGGTGCGCGCGTTGCCGATCGCGAAGCGAATCGCGACTCGCCCGTTGAGGCGCGTGGTCGAGAGAAAAGCGAAGCCGCCGCGATTGATCTCGTCGACCACGCGCTGGTTGTGCTGGTCCAGCGCGCCGGCGCTGTGTGCGAGCCGCGCGGGCAGATGACGGAAGCACACCACCGAGAGCGGATGCGGCGCCAGGATCTCGAAGTCGCCGGCCTCGCCGATCCAGCGCGCCAGTTCCTGCGCCCAGGCGACGTGATTGCGGATTATCTCGATTATCCCGCGCCGCCCATACGCGCGCAGCACGAACCACAGCTTCAGGCCGCGAAAGCGCCGCCCGAGCTGCACGCCGTAGTCCATGTAATTGCGCACTTCGCTCTCGGGCGTTTCGAGGTAGGCCGGAATCAGGCTGAACGCGCGGCGCAGCAGCGGCTCATGCGGAGTGTAGAGCACCGAAAGATCGACCGGCACGAACATCCACTTGTGCGGATTGACCACCAGCGAGTCGGCCGCCTCGGCGCCGTCGAGCAGCCAGCGCAGCTCCGGTACGATCGCCGCGGGTCCGGCGTAAGCGGCGTCGACGTGCAGCCACACGCGATGCGCGCGGCAGACCCCGGCGATTGCGGGGATCGGATCGACCGAGGTGGTCGAAGTGGTGCCGACGGTTGCCGCCACGGCCATCGGCAGAAAGCCGCGGGCGCGATCCTCGACGATCGCGCGGTCGAGCGCCGCCGGGTCCATCCGGAACGCGCCGTCGGTCGCGACCTTGACCACATTTTCGCGGCCCACTCCGAGCAGGATCGCGTCCTTCTCGATATGCGAGTGGGTCTGATCGGTGCAGTAGACACGCAGCCGCGGGAGATCGCGGCCCGCGGTGCCGAGATTGCGCACGTCAAGGCCGAGCGACTCGCGCGCGGCCGCCAGCGCATGCAATCCCGAAACGCTGGCCGTGTCGTACACCACGCCGAAAAAGCTCGGCGGCAGGCCCAGCGCGTCGCGCAACCACTTGAGCGCCACCTCCTCGACCTCGGTTGCCGCCGGCGACGTCCGCCACAGCATCCCGTTGACGTTGAGCGCCGCGGCGAGCATTTCGGCGAGCACCGCCGGCTCCGAGCCAGTGATCGAGAAGTAGGCGAAGAAGCGCGGATGGTTCCAGTGCGTGATGCCGGGGACGACGATGCGCTCGAAGTCGTCGAGCAGGGCGTCGAAGTCCTCGCCCTCCTCGGGCATCGCGGGCGCGATCGCGGCGGCGACCTCGCCCGGGCGCACCGGCGAAAGCACGGGGAACTCCCGCGTGTGCTCGAAGTAACGCGCGATCCACGCGGATGCGCGCTCCAGCGCCTCGGCGAATTTGCGTTCGTCCATACCGGTTGTGGCGGCGCGCGGCCGGTTCGGCGGCGCGCCCATTCACCGTCTCCTAATGTCGCGCGGGCGGAGTCGCCAGCGCCTGGCCCGCGAGCTGGTCGTCGGGGACGATTATACCTTTGGCTTTCAGCCGCTTGACCAGGGCGTCGCGGGTTTCGGTGATATTAATCAGTTGATGCGGCCGGTCCTTTGCGATCTCGGCCGCGGTGTATGGCTTGAAGTCCGACGGCACCTCGGCCTTGTTGAAAGTGCACAGCAGCCAGTTGAGCACCAGGGCGACTTCGGCATCGCTCAGCGCGGAGGCCGCGACGCCCGGCACCTCGACCAGATATTCGCGGCCGCCGGGCACCAGCAGAAAATCCGCCATCGAGTCGGCCAGGCGCGGGACGGCGCCGGGAATGCCCTCGGCGCGCGGCTTGTGGCAGCCCCAGCAGTTGAGCGTGTACAGTTCGGCCGGCGAGCCACCGGCCAGCGCGGCGCTTGCGATCGAGAGCGCGAAGATCAGCACAACAATGGCGCGCGGTTTCATCGCGGGCGTGCCTTTACTTCGCCGCCTTGCTCCCGAGCTCCTTGATCAGCGACTCGCGCTCGGTGTGGATATCCGCCGCGGTAAGCTGCTTGGCGCGCTCCGCTTTGACTTCGTCCGCGGAGATCGGCTTGAAATCCGCGGGCAGCCGCTTGGAGTTGAGGCCGGTGAGCACGTAGGCCAGCACCTGGGCGACATCCTCGTCGTTCAATTGCGGCCACGGCGGCATGTCGCCCTCGAAGCTGTCGCCGCCGGATTCGATCTTGCCCCCCATCCCGAACGAAACCACGTCGATGAGGTAGGCGCGGCCGTCCTTGAGCGCCACGTAACGGCCCACGGAGTTGGCCAGCGGCGGGTAAACCGAGGGCGCGCCCTTGCCGTCGGGCTGATGGCACACGGCGCAATTCGAGATGAAAATGTCATGGCCGTCCGCCCGCGCCGTGTTCGCGCCAACCGCGAGGGTGACGGCGCACGCGGCCGCAATCAGCCAGGCCCGCGGCCTCAGGTTTTGAGACCGAGGCGGACGGCGGTTGGGCAATTGACTACGTAGGATGAAGGTTTGGTTCCCAAGCACCAGATGACTCCGTTATCCAGTTGAGTCCTGTAGATAGGCATATAGCCCGTGCGGGTAAGCTGTTCCACCAGGGAGGTCCATCGTTCGCCTCCTCGCCTATTGGCGGCCGCGCTTGCCGGATGCGGCGGCAAGCGGTTGGGCCTCGTGGTCATCCGCGTGGGCTTGATCGTGCTCGTGGTCAGGTTCACCGTCATGTGAATGCGCTTGCGCATGCGCGTCGTGGCCGTCGGGCTGTCTGGATTGAAGGAACTGCTGGATCGACGGGACCCCCATCTGCTTGGCCTCGATGAGGCTCTCCAGATGCTCGCGCGTGTTGAGCAGGCCCTTGGCCCGGATCACGCCCGCATCGTCGATCATCACGCCGTAGGGCAGCTTCCCGATCCGGTAAGTCATCCCGACGTCGGCCGAGAGCACGTAGGGAAAGTCCTCGAGATGCTGCACGCGGATGAACCGCTCGTGCTCGACCGGCTCGCCGTCGCTGGCCAGCACCACGTCGAGCCATGAGTTCTCGGCCTGCCGGATCGACCTGACGATTG
>Ga0307373_10001439_pt1 | contig 44709 bp, 49 predicted proteins | sample OX2MG_FD_202534 | JGI IMG/M metagenome (GOLD analysis project Ga0307373, IMG submission 202534) | Soil microbial communities from Risofladan, Vaasa, Finland - OX-2 | ecosystem: Environmental > Terrestrial > Soil > Coastal area > Acid sulfate soil | place: Finland: Risofladan, Vaasa | collected...
TATCATGGTGCCGGCCGGCATCGTCCAATCCACCCTTGACGAGCTCACCCCACTCCTCGATGCCGGCGACATCGTCATCGACGGGGGCAATTCCTACTATCGCGACGACATGGTCCGAGCCAACGCTCTGGCAACCCAGGGCATCCATTACGTCGACTGCGGCACGAGCGGCGGAGTCTGGGGCCTGGAGCGCGGCTACTGCCTCATGATCGGCGGAGAGGAGCAGGCCGTGCGCCACCTCGACCCTCTGTTCAAGACCATCGCCCCCGGTGCCGGCAGTGCCGACCCCACCCCGGGCCGTACCCGCACCGATGGCACCGCCCCCGACGGTTACCTGCACTGCGGACCGAGTGGAGCCGGCCACTTCGTGAAGATGGTCCACAACGGGGTCGAATACGGGATGATGGCGGCCATCGCCGAGGGTCTAAGCATCATCCGGCACGCCAACGCCGGCAAGCAACGGGCCGAGATCGACGCCGAGACGACGCCGCTACGGGATCCGGAGGCCTACCAGTTCGAGATCGACGTGGCCGAGGTGGCCGAGGTCTGGCGCCGGGCATCGGTCGTCGGATCTTGGCTCGTGGATCTCGTCGCTGATGCCCTTGCCCGCTCGCCTGAGCTCGACCACTTCTCCGGGCGGGTATCGGACTCTGGGGAGGGTCGTTGGACGGTGGACGCGGCCATCGACACTGGGGTGCCGGCCGCGGTCATCACCGCCGCCCTCTACGAGCGCTTCGAGTCTCGGGGCAACGGCCAGTTCACCGGCAAGGTCCTTTCGGCGATGCGGTCGGAATTCGGCGGCCACGCCGAAAAGAAGGACTGACCGGACCGGGAAAGCACCGGCTGCGAGCAGCAAAGCCGCGCCACGGCCAACGAAATGCCTGTGGCGAAAGTAACGGTGGCGCACGGGAAGTCGCGCGTCGGATTGAGCCGCGACGCGGTGAGCGACGCTTGGCGAACATGTTCTGGCGTCCCCCTTAGCGCGGCGTGAAGACCAGCGTCTCCACCTCGGTGCCGCGGGCCACCAGGGCCATGGTCACCATCTCGGGAGGAAAGAGGCCGTGCTCGACCACGCCCGGCGTTCGCGCCAACCGCTCCGCCAGGGTCGCCGGATCGTCGACGGCGCCGGTGAAGTCGACGATGATGCCGCCATCGGGACTCTGCGGGACGTCGCGCCGCCGGACCGTGCCCAGGCGACGGAGAGTGGACTGCAGCCCGAATTCGAGCAGCTCGAGCGGGATGGGGCCGTGCAGGCGCGCCACCGGCTTGGCGGAGTCGGCGATCACCACGAAGCGCTCGGCCGACGCCGCCACCAGCTTCTCTCGGGTGTGGGCAGCACCTCCCCCTTTCACCAGCCACCCATCAGGCGCGATCTGGTCGGCACCATCGATGGCCAGGTCGAAGCGGTCGTGGCCGCCGAACGGTTCGACGACAAGGCCCGCCCGTCGGGCCGCCTCTTCGGTGAGAGGCGAGGTGGCCACGCAGCGCAGCGCCCGGGCCCGGCGGGCCAGCGCAGGGAGCAGGTACGCCACCGTCGAGCCGGTACCCAGCCCTATCAGCATCCCGTCTCCGACCAACGCCGCCGCCGCCTCGGCTGCCGCTTTCTTCTCCGTTTCGAGGTCCATTCGTCGTCCCCGGCTCGTGAGCCTGGTCGCCGCGCGCAGGGAGGCAGAGGCAGACCAAGCCCTCGACGCGCGCCACAACGTAACACCTCGCAGGAATGAACCCGGGAGACGCGCACTCGCAATCGCCCGAGTGAGGCCGTACTCGGTTTCGACCACTGCGGCGACGAGCTGGCGGCGCTGCTCGTCTAAGGCCGTTCCGTCAGTTGACCCCTTGTGGCGGGGCCATCCCTCCGACTTGTTGCCGGGAACGGTCCCGTGGCCCGGCTCGTGTGTCTCAGCAGCTCCACCGTCCCGACCCAACGACGATTGCTTGGCCCAATGTCCAAACGGCAACGCCCCACGAACCCCATAGTGCCGTGACATGCCGGTTCACTTGGCAGATCTCTCCGAAACCCGCATACCTGGGTGCTGGGCGCCCCCGTCTGGTTTGGGGGAGCACCATCGAGACCGCTGTTATCGTGCAAGGGGCGTCAAGGTCCCGGCCGACTTGGTGCGGTGGACCAAGGATCCCGAACTGCGAAATGGCGCCGACACGCTCTGGGCCTGAGATCCGGGTGCCGAGTGTGTCGCCATCCGAGGCGCTCGGAGCCAAAGGCCTTGCCCGGACCTCCTCGGCTCCCTCCGAGCAACCTCTCCACTGAATTGTTGGAAGCATTTGGTTGGGACACCGGGTTCCTTTCGTGTGAGTGCAGCAACCGAACCACAGGGCGTGACCGTCTTCTGGCGGCCAGGCTGTCCGTTCTGCATGAGCTTGCGGCGAGGGCTTCGAAGGGCCGGACTCCCGGTCACGGCGGTGAACATCTGGGCAGATCCAGCGGGCGCCGAGCGAGTCCGGTCGATCGCTCAGGGAAATGAGACGGTTCCGACGGTCGTCGTCGGTGATGTTGAACTCGTGAATCCCTCGGTTCGGCGTGTCCTCGAGGTCGTCGGCACGAGGGCTCCGGAGCTCCTGGTCGCAGATCAACCTGTCGACGAGAACATCGGGGCTTCGTGGCCCGCCGTACGGATAGCACAATGGATGCTCATCGCCGCGTTGATCGTCACAAGCGAACTTGTCGCCCATGCCGGGCACTCCGCCGCGAGCTGGGGTATCGACGCTCTTGCGGTTGTCGCATACCTCGGGTCGCGAATCCTGCGGCGACGCTCAGCCGCGGGAGTCAGTTCTCCGAGCACCGCACGGAGTCGGTTGGATGGGTAGCCAGCAAGCCACGACCCCCGGAGAGCCCCTGATTGCCGCCATATCCGGCGGACAGTGGCGATGAGACTCCTGCATCGCTCGCGTCGCATGCTGTCGTGCCGACAGGTTGGAGGCGTCCTTCAGGACTACCTCGATGCCGAGCTCGATGCGGGCCGACAACGTCAAGTGGCAGAGCACTTGAATGCTTGTCTGCGGTGCGGTCTGGAAGCTGATGTCTACATCCGGATCAGATTCGCGCTGGCGTTCGGTCGGATCGCCGAAGAGCTGCGCCGAGGTGACGAGGACGCGGCGATCGAAGGGCTGCGCCGATTCGCCATCGCGTTGACCGGGAGCACAGGGGAGGGGAACGAGAGGCCCGAGGAGCGCAACCCTTGAGCCCGTGCCGGGCCGCTTGTCAGATCTCGAGTAACGCTTGCTCGACAGCCTCGGACAGTGCCGGGTGAATGTAGAGAACACCCGAGGAGACCTCGTCGACGGTATTCCCGAGGCACATCGCCTGGATGAGGGGCTGGATGAGGATCGACGCCTGTGGCCCGATCACGTGTGCACCTAGGAGCTGGCGAGAATCTGGGTCGGCGAGTACCTTCACAAAACTCGTGGTGTCCTCGAGCGCCCAGCCGTAGGCGGTCGAGGAGTAGTCACACCGGCCCGCGGCGTATGGTCGGCCCTCGTGCTCCAGTTCCTGTTCCGTCATTCCCACCGAAGCAACCTGGGGGTCGGCGAACACGGCCGCGGGCACGACGGTGAAGCCAGCGCGGCGAGGGGCATCGGGGTGCAGCAGATTGTGCCGGACGATCCGCGTCTCAGCGTTGGCCATGTGCTTTAACTGAAAGTGGTTGGCGAGATCACCGAACGCAAAGACACTTTGGACGTTGGTGGCATAGGTGTCATCGGTGCGGATGTGGCCATGCTCATCGAGCGCGAGCCCCCCGGTAGCGCTCTGGATCCGGTCGCTGTTGGGGACACGTCCGGTTGCCACCAGCAAGATCTCGGCCTCGATCCGTGACGGCCGACCGGCGCTGATGAGGTTGAGCGCGACGCCAACCGATGTCTGCGACACCTCTTCGACCGTGGTGTCGAGGCGGAGGTCGAAGCGGGCGCCGTAGCACTGCGTGAAGCGTTCCCGGATGTCGCGGTCGTGGCTGGCAAGCAGGTCTGGCCCGCGATGGACAATGGTGACCTCGCTGCCGAGGGCGCCGAAGACGTGGCTCATCTCGGCGGCGATGAACCCGCCACCGATCACGACCATCGACGCCGGGAGTGAGTCAAGGCGCATGATCGTGTCGGATGTGTGGTATTCCACCTTCCCGAGACCGGGAATGTCGGGCACCTTGGGTCGCGAGCCCACGGCGAGCACGATGTGCTCGCCGTGCAGCAACTCTTCACCAACGGCCATGACCTTTCTGTCCACGAACCACGTCTCGCCGAGATAGACGTCCACCCCATTTCGGCGGCGGAATTCGACGGCGCGTGCATGGAGCGGATCGATTCGGGAAAAGATGCGGTCACGGATCGCCGACCAGTCTGCTCCACGCCACTCCGCATGCACCCCGTAACGTTCGGCATGGCGGACGCTTTGCGCGACGTCACCGGCATAGACGAACATCTTGGAGGGGATGCAGCCGCGGTTCAGGCACGTGCCGCCGAAGCGGTCGGATTCGACGATGGCAATGCGCCAGCCGGAGAACGAGTCGTCGAGCAGCATGTTGCCGCTGCCAGCTCCCACGATCACGAGGTCGTATTCGCGCATGATTGAACCACCGTAGAGGTTCTGGCTGTTCGGACCGGGGAACAGGTGGTGGCTCAGAGAAACGCAGGGAGTGGCCGAATCGGCGCGCCAGGTCGTGGGCGTCCAAGTGGCCAAAGGACGAGGACTGGGACCGCTAAACAGCTGAGCCGTAGAGTTGAGCCAGCGTGGAAGGCAAGGACGCGGAGTCCAACGCGCCGAGGTGCGTGGTGAGCAGATGCCCACGCGAGTCATAGAAAGCAGTGAGGGGCATCGACGAGCCCCCGCCCAGTGCATCGTGCAAGCCACTGGACTGTGCTCCGCCGACGTCGGAGGCGACGATGGCGCCCGCGCCCGCCAAGTGGAACTGCTCGGCCATGCCGAGTCCGTTTCCCGTCTCGAGCGAGTTCACCTCGACGAACGCGACCTTTCCCCGAAGCTGGCGGGTCTCATTTGCGAACACCGGAAGCTCGGCCTGGCACTCGGTGCACCACGACGCGAAGAAGTTCACCACCACCGGTTTGCCTCGGAGGCTGGCGAGCGAGACCTTGCCGGGCTGGCCCAGTCGGGGTAGGACCCAGGCGGTCGTGTTTGTGCGCGCACCGGCCGTGTTCGATCCTGCGGTGGCGGCCAGAGCGATCACCGCCGCCAGGGCGGCGACTCCTCCGAACACTACGGACCCGGTGCGGATCTTTCGGCGCCGTGCCGCGGCCGCCTTGGCCAGAAACCTGGCCTGGCGCGCTGAAGGAGGGTTCCCCTGTGCCGCGGCCTCCCGGGTGCGACCAGCCCGGTCCGGAGATGACCCTCCCGGGGTGCCGTTGGTCGGTCGCCGTCTGGGGGTCCTGCGCTTCTTGGCCATCACGTCCTCCTCGTCGACATTCCTACGGCCTTGTTCACAACACTCGCTGGACCTGCGTCGTCACCCACGCCAGCCGATCCAGCACGAGCAGCATGCCGAAGCCACCCATGGCTCCTGCCGAGACGCCAGTAACGCCGACGGCGTGTCGGCGGACCCAGAGAAGCGCCCCACGGACCTGATCGAAGGCCACCCCGGCGATGAGAAACGGCAGGCCCAGACCGGCCGAGTACGCCAAGAGCAGCTCGGCCCCCCGGATTGCCTGTCCTTGGGCGGCGGCGACGGAAAGGACTGAGGCGAGGACGGGCCCGATGCACGGTGTCCACCCGAGTCCGAAAGCTGCACCCGCCACCGGGGCGGCAAAGGGGCCGAAGCGGGCCAGATGGGGATGAAAGCGCCGCTCCCCGTACAGCCACGGAGAGCGCACAAGCACCGTCCCGAGCAGGAAGAGGGCCATTGCGACCATCACCACACCCGAAACCCTGGTGAGGAGGGCCTGGTGGTGGCCGATGGCCCGGCCCGCTTCGGTCGCTGTGAGTCCGAGTAGGACGAACACCGCCGAGAAGCCGGCCACGAAGAGTGCCGTGTCGCGGGCGATGGCACCGACCCGTCGCGGTGGATTGCCAGCTTCATCGGTCAGCCGGGACCGGGTCACGTCCAGACCGGCTACAACCGAGAGGTACGCAGGAACGAGCGGCAGGACACACGGCGAGGCGAACGACGCCACACCGCCGGCGAAGGCGGCGGCCAGTCCGACCTCGCCACCGCTCACCAGCCTGCCCCTGTCTCAGGCGTGCAGACGCCGTCCCTCGTGTACACCGCCCTCGGAACCCGGCGAGCATCTGTTGCATTCCAAGTTATCCGGACATTCTCGAAGAAACTCTCGAAGTGCTTGGTCTCGAATCTGGAATAGGACTCCTGCCGGCGTGGTCTCGGCTGGGTGCTCCGGCTGTGGCGGTGGTTTGAACTCCGATGGCATCGCAACAGCATCGGTCTTCTCAACATGCCGCGTCCGAGGACTCACCGCGTCCTCAGGGTCTTGTCGCCTGTCGACCCCAAGGCGTTTCAGGACGTGAGCCCGCCCAGACCCACAAGGGCACGGGCGTGCTCTATCTCACCGAGATGGCGGATCCCGTGTTGATAGATCCAGCACTCCACGGCATCTGAAAGCTGGACCGTCTCGTCGCGCACGACCCGGTGGATGTAGGCGTTTTGGAGGAACTCGGGATACGAGCCGCGGAAGAGGACGTCAGCTAGACGACCGGGATCGAGCCCGAAGAGCCACGCCTCGGTCCTTGTGTACACGCGGCGGGCATAGTCGCAGAACGCCTCGTAATTGCCGATCCTCTGGCGCTCCATCTCCGACACGGTGGTGTCCCTCCCGAGATCGTCGACCGCGACCTGGGCGCGCTGGTTCCACCCTTCGGTGTTCCACAGCAGTGGCTCGCCGGCGAGAAGGACCAACGAGGCGTCCTCTATACGGACTTGGTGGTTCACACTGAAGGCGATGGGGAGGACCCCAGGTCGCTCTTGGTGGTTCACATGCTCGGGGCCCATCGTGGAGAGTGCTTCGAGCCAGAGCGCGTGCATGCCCCTAATCCTGCGCTCTAGAGAGTCCTTCATTGCTGCGTAAGGCGAATCTGACTCGAAGATAGGCGGGTGTGCCGGTCGCCAGCGCGTGTTGGAGGTGGCCGTATCGACGGAAGTAAGGTGCATACGGCCCCCAGCTCAGGAACTCTCAGGCTACGCCAGCCCTGAGAACTGCACCGATTCATGAGGAGCTAAGTCCACCCAGGGGTTTTGGCGAGAGGCACATTGACCACGAACGTTCTCACGTCGCGGGCGCGACGCCTATCGACTGGCTAGCACCGCTAGTTTCGTAGCCCATGGAGAGCGGCGGTTCGTTCCCCTACGGAGACCTGCCCGAAGATCCTGACGACCTCGACGACGAGGACGATGCTCCTCGCCGCGGCTGGCTCCCGCCCGAAGACCGGCTTTGGCGGCACCCGTCGGAGATCGCCCGCCTCGGCACGCCCCGGGCGCTGCCTCCCTCCGTCTGGGCGCAGGCGCCGCAGCACCGTTGGCGCGAGCGACCGGTGCTCACCGCCGCTGCGGTGGGCGTGGCCGCGATGGCAGCGGCCGCGGTCGCTTTCACGCTGACCGACAGCCTCTGGCTCCGGGGCCCGTCAGGATCGATCGCCGCCACCGAGACCAGTCTCGTCACCGACCACGGTGGTCGTGTCGCAGGCGGCCCGGCGTCCGCGTCGGGCTCCTCGGTCCCCGTGCACACGGGACCCGACGTTGTGCACGTCGTCACCGGCATGCGGTCCTCGTTGGTGGGTCTCGAACCGGTTGGTGGTGCCACGCCGCCGCGCGTGACCGGCGTCGTCCTACCCGGTGGGGATCTCGTGGTGACGGCGGCATCCGCCGTTGCAGGCGCGTCACGTATCGACGTGCTCACGTCGGACGGCAAGCGCCATCACGGCCGACTGATGGGGGCCGACGCGCGTTCGGGTGTGGCGGTCGTGAAGGTGGACGACACGCTCACGCCGGCGGCGTTCGCCGACGAGAACGTGCAAGTGGGCGAGCAGGCGGTCGCCGCATGCCTGTGCGCTGCTCAGCGGACCTGGGGCGCATCCGGCCCAACGGTTTTGCGTTTGGCCATGGGGATCGGCATGGTGCGCCAGGTGGGCGTCACGGTCACCCTCGAAGACGGGTCGGAACTCATCGACGCCATCGTGGCCGGGACCCCCCTCGGGCAAGCCCCATCGAGCGGTGTGCTCCTCGATGGGCGAGGGCAGGTGATAGGCGTCCTCGATGGCCTCCAGAGCGCCGGCGACGACCCTGTCGGGTACTTCGTCCCGGCATCGCTCGTGATGGGGGTGGCACGGCAGCTGGCCTCCGGGCAACGCATGGCGGACGGGTGGCTGGGGGTCGTCGGTGCCGACGAGCCCGGGGAGGGCGGGGTTCTGTTGACCGGTGTCCTAGGGGAGAGCCCGGCCGCATCAGCCGGCCTGCGAGCCGGCGACATCGTGCAAACCATCGATTCGCACCGCGTCGTGTCGCTAGCCGACCTCAAGGCACGCTTGTACCTCAGCTCGCCGGGCACGACGGTCCAGCTGGGGTTGGCTCGCGCAGGTGGGAGGCTCACGGTGACGGTGACCCTGGGGAGTGTTCCGGGCGGCTGACGCTCGAGCTGCCCACCCCGTAAAGTTCCGAAACCTCGATGCGCTGCTGACCTAACAGTGGAACTTCCAGTGCGCGGCAACGGCGGGCTATGGCCTACCACTTGCTCTTACCTGCGGGACCCGAAGGGTCTGTCGTCGGCCGACTCCCCGACACGGGCCGGCGTGCAGCTCCGGGGGGAGGACGTCCGTGAGTCGAGGCCGCGCCGATGGCTCACTACAAGTCCGCTCACGGGGCGTCTCTTCGTCGCGTGGCCACGAGCAATCCGGCGTTGGCAACGCAGAACGGCACGAGGTAGGTGACTCCGGATTTCACCCAAACGATGGTGCTCGCATGACCGCTGACGACGACATCCAGCTGGTTAATGCAGAACAGGACCGTGCCCACGACCAAGGCGATGCCGACAGTCTTTCGCAGATGCGGGCGAAACGCCACGACGCGCAGCGCCTCGGGCCACGAAGCCCAGGTAGGCGTTTCGGACACGGGGCAGCCTACGGCGCGCGATGCTTCGCGGCAACGAGGCGACGGCTCGGAGCGATTTAAGTCGAGACGACAGTCCAGGAGGGGTTCAGGCAATCCTTGGAGAGCTCGGGAGACGGGGGTTCGAGATGGCTGGGTAATCGGCTCCACGCCGTGGGGGGTCAATGAGCCGCCCACGCCCACAGCAAACTCTGACAACTCGAGGTGTGTTGGCCGTCCTGGACGTAAGTTCGGCTGGCGCAGGGCATCTTCTTGGTGGAGGTGCGCTTTTGGCCTCGACGATGCGGGTCCGTCGACTCCTCGGATCACAGAGGTCCGGGGGTAGTTCGTCGGCTCAGGCATCGCTGTAGCCGGCGTCTTCTCCTTGGTCGATGGCGATGATCCTCTTTGCTTCGGCCTCGAGATCACCGCGTGTGCGATTCGACTGTCCGGATGCGTCGGCCACCATCTTGGTGTCGTCGAGAGCCACGACCCCGAGCTTGACGAGTCCGGCGGCCGCGCACAAGGACGGGACTTGGCAGAACGACAAAGAGAAGGCTTCCCTCTGGCCGGCCAGGGGCCCACTTCACGCCCGTAGCCGGCGGGATGACGGCGACGACGGTGGAGACCGTTCGATTCGAGCGTCCGAACGTCATCTCCTTCAACCTCGTGCGAGGTCCCGTCCCTCATGTGCGAGAGACGTTCCAACTCGATTCCGCTGACGGTGGCACGCAGTTCACGTACTCGGGGGAGATAGGTGCGGATCTGTGGGTCCTCGGACAGTGGTGGGCAGGGCTCGTCGCCCGGCCTTGGGAACGTGCGGTTGAGAAATCGATGGGCGGCATCAAAGTGGAGGCGGAGCGGAGAGCTGCGATGAAGGGGTCCGCTCCCCGGAACTGATCCCCCCATTCCCCCTCTGACGACCGACCGGGCTCACCACGTTTCCTCAAGCAGGGCCCAGCGCCGGCCGATATGAAGGGGATGGACGCCGGACACGAGCGAGCGCCCCGACCTGGCCTTTTCCTCTGGTGGGCCGTTCTGATGGGGCTCGGTGGATTCTTGGTTGCGGGCCTACGGGGGCCCTTGGCCAGTGCCCGGCTCGTCTCGCCCGTGGCGCTCTTCTGGCTTGTCGTGATCGCCGCCATGCTCTGCTGGCTGGCGTCGATCCTGTTGATCGTCGTCGGCTGGCGCCGGGGTCTCGCTGAGCTTGCCGTTCTCGGTGCGGCCCTGGGCGTGCAGTCGGGGTTCGGCGTCGTCCACGGCCTCACCGTTCCCGGGGTCGTCTACGGGCCCAACAACGCCGTGCTGAGTTCCGCCTTCCTAGCCCTGCCCGCCGCCCTCGTGGCCGCCTTGCCCGTCCTCATCCGACAAGCCGCGCTCGGACGTCACTGGCGGAGTTGGGCGGTCGGATGGACTGGACTGGGCGTTGTCTGCTGCGCGGTTCTTCTCGTTCGCCCGAACGTCCTGAGCGCTCCGACGATGGGAACGCCGATACCCGTGGCCGTCGGCGGCTGCTCCTTCCTAGTGACCGTGGCACTGTCGATCCGGCATCTTCGCCTCTACTGGGTGGGCAGGATGCGCGCCTCGCTCGTTACCTCTCTGGCGCTTTTGTCGTTGGGGCTCTCGGGCCTGGTGTGGCTGGGACGGGGGCCGTTCTCGCTGGGATTCTGGACCGCCCACCTCTTGGACATCGGGGGCGTGGTCGGTGCTGCGCTGGCGCTCGCCATCGGATACCGATCACGCCGCTCGATCACCGAGCTCATGGCACCGGTCCTCGCCCGGGATCCTCTGGTCGCTCTCGACCTTGGCCTCTCGCCCGCCGCTCATCGCTTCGTCGCGCTGCTGGACCGTAAGGACCCCATCAGCCGGGATCACGTGATCCGGGTGGGAGAGCTGGCCATCCGAACCGCAGAGCGCGCCGGCATGCGGGGAACCAGGCTTCGCAACCTCGGCCTCGCTGCCCTCTTCCACGACATCGGCAAGCTTGAGATACCCGCACACATTCTGACAAAACCTGGCGCACTGACCGATGACGAGGTGGCTGTCATGCGCACCCATCCCGCAATCGGCGAGCGCCTCATGCGGGGCGAGACTGAGCTTGCTCCGGCGGCGTCCTTCGTGCGTTCCCACCACGAACGCCACGACGGCGGGGGCTACCCCGACGGCCTGTCAGGTGCCCAGATCCCCATTGAAGTCGGCATCATCAGCACGTGCGACGCCTTTGACGCCATGTGTCACACCCGTCACTACCGCAAGGGCCTGGGGCCGCAACGAGCCCTTGAAGTGCTATCCGAACACGTTGGTTCGCAGTGGAGTGCCGAGGCGGTGCGGCTCGTCGTGGCCACGATCGCATCGGCCACCGTCACCGGCAGCGCCCTCGACGACGTCGGCCGCGCGATTGCTGTCGGTGAGCTCGCCTGCGGTTGCGTCGACGCCCTTCCCGATCTGGTCCGAGAAATGGTTCTTGTCGGCGGGGAGCCGAGCTGACCGGTCTCCTTCCCGGTTGTCGGCGGCAAATGACATTCTTCGGGGAAGGGCCTCAATGTGAGCGAGCGCCTTGGCCACCCACGACATTCCTTTCTTCGGAGTTGACCTCCATACGGAAGGTAGCGAGAGATAAACGCTCATAGGACGTTCCGCGGGCCCGAACGAGCTAGCATCGGTTCGGGCGCTGAGTCTTCTTTGGTCGGCTCGGGAGCTTCCCCGACATCGGGACCGAAGAGCCCCATGAACATGTTGCCGTTCACAAAGGCGCCGAGACTCCTCCCAAACATCAGTTTGACTTCGACGTCTCGGTCGTCGGGCACCAGTGACCGGAAGTACTCCTCGTCGCTCGGTTTGGGACCTTCATACCTACTCGCCTACTGCCCACCTCCGAAAAAGCCAGCACGCTTGTCGGCGCAGGAGCGCTCGCTGGGACGCCGACGACCGAGCCGAAGGGCTGGGTTTCATGTCTGAGCATGGCATCGGGGATGCTCGCCTGAGCGGCGGCGAGCGGTTGTTCGGCCAACGCCGGATTTCGATTGCGTGGACTGGCCGGTTGCTTTGGCCGGGTCCCACCCGTGGGTGAAGGAGTCCGTGGCGGCGATCCACCGAATATGGAACCGGGGAGTTCTCCGAAGGGAAGCTTTATGAACTTGTCCATGACACCCTCGGCGCTGAGGGCCGTCACGTCACTTTGAGCACCTTGCGTGAACGTGACCATAAAGTCACCCTTGGCGAAGTCCGATCTGTCGCCCCCCCAAGAGGCACAAGGTGTCGGGTCGTCGAGCTGGTTGGCCGTCATGTTGGCCAGCAGACCTTTGGTGGAGGCAAACGCCTGACTGAGATTTCAGCGCTCCAGTCCTTCTTCTTGGAGTCGAATGCAGTACCTACGCTATGCCGCGAGGCGACAGACTATCCGAGGGTCCTGACCGCCATCCTTGGAAACCCAGCGCTGCAGCCCGATCAACAAGGGTGGGAGCATCTGACATGGCTAAACAGCGGGTGAGGCTGGCGGGCCCACCGTACCCGACCACACGGCTAGCGAGTCTCAAACAGCGGTGCCGCGCTTACGCCCGGGATTATTGTCTTTGATCGTGATCTCCGACGGACGTCTCAGAATGGCACCCGATGCGCTTGTCTGGTAGCGACCGTACTGTCCGACCCGCGGGCGACACCGGGCACGGCTCGGCAGACCCCCCCGAAACCCGAAACCGGCGTCGTGACAATCATCCGCCGCGTCACTCGGATGATTCAGGTAGATGCCGCTAGATTGAGGCGCCGATCGGCGGTGCGAGCATAGAGGCGGGCGAAGATTGGGTGATTGACGCGTGTCACCGTCTTGTCCATCACCATATTCTTGTACTGCTCTCGTGGAGGAGGAATCGACATTCTCTGTGCCGAGTGTGGATGCGCTATCGAGTCGGGAGTCCGTGTCGCGGTGTGCGGCACCACTGATTGCTGCTGTCGGCATGTGCCCATGTACGATGAGCAGGAACCTCGTAGGCGTGAGTCAGACCCCGAGCGCTGAGCAGTGGGCGCCGCGTGAAGTTTCTCGGGTAGCACCTCTTCTCCGTCCTCGCGGACCTGTGGTCGGCCTCGACGCAGACCTGGCGCCACAAAATGGTTGCAGAAGAGCGTGTTCACCGCGCGCCCGCCTGGTCGAAAGGTGCCTTCGACGTTCTGGACCCGCCACTGCGTGTCACGCGGCCCGGGTGGGGGACGGACCTACTCGATGGTCACGAGGGTGCCGAGCGGGGTGTAGGGGTACACCGTCTCGGCGTTGGCCGGGGACATCTCGATGCACCCCAGGCTCTGCGGGGTGCCATAGCTCGGTCGGATGAAGCCGTGGAGGGCGTCGCCTCCGTGGAAGTAGCTGACCCAGGCCACGCCGTGGTCGTTGTAATGACTACCGTCGGGGTTGGTGCCCGCCATGGTCGTGGACCTGTAGCGCACGTACACGGGCCAGGTGCCCAGCTCGGTCGGCGCGGAGGCGATGCCGGCGTTGGCCCGCGTGGTGTAGATCGCCTGGCCGTCGCGCCACACCGTGAGGCGCTGAGGGAGCGCGGTCGAGACGTCGACCCAGTCGTAGTGCCCGTAACTATCGGTCTGGCCGGCGGCGGTCGCCTGGAGAAGGGCCTGCCAAACCGTGGGCCCGGCCACGCCGTCGACGTCGAGATGGTGATCGCTCTCAAAGGCCATCACCGCGCCCTTGGTCACCATGTTGAGTTCACCCGGTGCCCACAGCGCCATGAAGTTCCCGGGCAACGTGCCCCACCGCCAAGAGAACGATCCCAGTTGCGCAGTGGCCAGCTCGTTGGGGGCGACGGTGGGGTTCGCCGGTGCGAAGTTCACCGGGAGATACCCGAGGGTCGCCAGGAGCTGCTGGATGCGCAGCGTCGACAACGGAGCCACGGTGAAGTGGGTGGTCACCGGGACGGCCAGGCGCTGCCCTCGGCTGCCTTTCACACCGCTGGCCCCGCCGGGCACCGCAACGGCAATGCTCGACCCGGGCGGCAAGGGAGCGGCTGCCTCGAACGCCAGGACTCCGGGCGCCGTCTGCACCCACGACCCGAGTACAGCGGGCTCGAGTGACGGCACCATGGTGTCGGCCGCCAGTGGCACCGTGAAGCGCACGCTCAGGACCGCATCGGGGGGAACGTCTACCGCAGCCGGCGACGGTGTCGTCGAGACCACCTGGAGAGGAGATGGCGGAGTGGTGGGAGATGCCGCCGCGCTCTGTGGTCGGAGGCGCGTCACAACGAGTGCCGTTGCGGCGGCGGCGAGCATGCAGCTGACGACGACGGTGGCAACCACCCAGTGGTGCCGGGCGTCGCGTCTACGGCGTCGGTGAGCGGGTTCAGGCATTGGCGATCGGCTCCGAGACAATGCTAGCAGTGGCTATCGGCCGACAACCGGCCCTTCGGGGCCTTTGCCGACCGTTTGATCCCAGTGCCTCGCGGCCTGTTCAAACGTGTCTCGCCGCTAGCTACATTGATCTTGGTCATAAGCGGAGAACCGTCATTTCTGTTCAAGAGTGACATCGCCCACGGCGACCTCCATCCGTTCAACCTTCTCGTCGACGGGGAGCTTTGGACGCTGCTCGACTGGACCACCGCCCTCGTCGCCGATCCGGCCTACGACCTGGCGTTTACCACCCTCATGCTCAGGCATCCGCCCCTGGCTGCTCCCGCGCCGTTCCGTCCGGTCATTGCGGCGGCGGGCTTTGGCCTGGCGCGGCGATTCCTCGCTGCGTACCGGCGCGCCGGTGGCACGGTCCCGGACCGACAGACACTCGATTGGCATACGTGCCTGCACGCCTTGCGCATTCTCATCGAGCTCGATGGCTGGCGACATGAACCGGCCGGATCTGACCACTCCTCCCACCCGTGGACGACAGTGGGCCCCGTCGCCGCGCAGATCCTCACTCGAACCACGAAAACAACGGTCTCCCTCGTACCCGCGTGAGTTCCACCGAGGGCCGACCTAACGCCGCCCTGTTGCCCATCGGCCGAGATCCGGGGCCGGCAAGCCCCAAGTCGCGTCCAGCTTGCGAGTGCGGGCTCGGGCCCTTCGCCCCTGGGGCCTTCCCAGGGGCGGGCGGACACTGGGTGTCATGGAACGATGGTGGAGGCTGCGCGGATGATGTACGGCTGGGGCGGCGGTGGATGGGGTCCTGGGTGGTGGATCGTGATGGTCATCGCCATGATGATCGTCTGGGCGATCGTGGTGTTCGGGATCGTCATGCTCATCCGCTACTCGGCACACCGTGATTCGCCGGCGGCCGAAGTACTTCGGAGGTCTCGTCGACCGAGGCCGTGGAGTATCAATCAGCGCCTAATGCCGAGGGTCATCCGCCGGCCGGATCACCCGAAACGTGCACCATCACCGCTAGTACGAAGACGATTCCGCCAGACCGGGGCGACGAGCTTGGCGATTCGTTCACACCATGTAGCCGATGTCCGACGCACTCGTCGGATAGGCGTACACCATGTCTCTTAGGTCACCCGCGCTCAGGCCCTTGCGAACAGCAAGTCCGAAGATATTGACAACCTCTTCGGCATGAAGTCCGAAGATGTGTGCACCTAGGATGCGCTCGGTACCGTCCTCGACGAGCGTCTTGAAGCCTGTGTGCGAAAGTGCCACGCGCCGTGACGAATACCACTGTGACGTATCGTCCTGGTGCGTCGTGAATCGAAGGCCTTGTGCCCGCGCGGTCGCTTCATCCAGACCGACCCGCGCCAAGGGAGGCGTCGTGAACACCACGCTCGGGATGCCCTCGTAGTTCGGCATACGCGTATTCCCCTCCAGCAGATTGGTGGCGACGATCCCGCCTTGCATCCCCGCCACGGGCGTGAGCGGGAGACTGCCGCTCGCGACGGAGTCCCCGGCCGCATAGATCGCAGGGTTCGTCTTGCTCTGGAGGTACTCGTTGACGGCCACACCGCCTTTCTTTGCACGCGCAACGCCCGCTGCTTCTAGGGCCAAATCATCAATCTCAGGTACGCGCCCAGCGGCGTGGACAACAAGGTCGGCGACGGCTTCGCGCTTCTCGTCCCCGGCGCAAGCGTGGACGACGAACTCGTCGCCTCGCTTCTCGATGGCCGTAACGGTCGTGCGCACCTGCACTTCAACTCCGAGATCCCGTGTAGTGGCGAGAAGTTGACCCACAAGATCGGCATCGAATCCCTCCAGGGGTCGATCGCCGCGATGCAGAATTTGCACCTGAGCACCGCCGTGTGCCGCAACATGGGCGAACTCGAAGGCGATGTATCCGCCCCCGACGAAGACAACCCGGCGGGGCAACTCATCCAGCTCCAGGAATCCAGTACTTGTGAGGAGGTACTCCTCGCCGGGGATGCCGAGGGGAACGTGCCGTGCGCCAGTGGCGATGACCACATGGCGACCATCGTGCCTCTCGTCGCCAACCCGAACAGTCGTCGGACCCACGAAGTGGGCACGCCCGTGCACAGTGAGTATCCCGGCGTCCTTGAAGCCCTCTTCGGTTGAGGCGGCCACATCGTCGGTAAAGGTCCGCTTGAAGCGCATCATTTCCTGCCACGCGATCGTTGCAGCGGGGCTGGAGACCCCGTTTCCCTGCATTCGCCGAGTCCAGTCGACGAGTTCGGAGACGCCGACGAGTACCTTCTTGGGGTCGCAGCCGCGCAACGAGCAGGTACCCCCGAAAGGGCTCGAGTCGACGACCGTGACGCTCCAGCCTGCCTCGCGACAGGGATGGGCGACGCTTTGGGCGGCAGAGCCGGTCCCCAAGACAATGAGATCAACGGTCATGGTCTGTGTCCGCCCTTGCAGAGGTGGCCGGTGCGGCAATTCTCCAGAAGTGGCTCCTCGCGAGGTCCTTAGCGTCGCTGAAGCTGATGGTGAAGGTATCCGGGTGCTCCGCCGTCCAGATATGCGCCGATTCCGGACTTGCAAACTGAAGCACGTAATGACAGAAGGTCGCCATCACTTCGTCATCCCACATCCGATCCGGCCGCAGAAATGAAAGTGCCGTGTCGGGGTGCGACAGGTGGGTGACGCTCCCGTCGGCCGCGATTCGATAGGTGATGGTGTCTCCCGACACCGGGTCATCTGTTGCCACGTCCAGGGCGCCGACGATTCGAGCGAGAAACAGCGGATCCCACGCACACCAGGCGTAAAGGTCGACTCCGGCACGGAGCAGACGATGTGGCATCTCGTTCAGCGCCAGTCCCCAGAATCCGGCCACGCGATCCTCTTTGTCGAAGAACACCGCCGGCCACGACTTGAGAATCTCTTGCGCTCTCTCGGATGAGATACCGGCTGCGGTAGCGGCAGCATCGATACCCACGGGCTCTCCTTTCGCAAGGAGCCGGTAGACACTCATTGCCAGATCGGATTCCTCGCGGGTCAGGCGAGGCGTTGCTGCGACGAGCGCCGAATCGATCTCGTCAAGAGACAGCTGGCTCGGAGTCATCGGTTGTTACTCCTTCTTGTTGGGAGTCCGGGACCTCGTTTATCAACCGAGCCAATACCGAGGACCGCCCGAAGCTGTTGGAGTGTCGGCGATCCGGCCGGTCCGTCGGGTGTCTGATAGACGCGACACGCCAGTCCCACCGGTTCGTCTCCCTGAGCGAACGGGTCTCGGCCATCCACGACGATGGTTGGCGAGCCCCGGAACCCTGCAACCTCTGCCTCCCGGGGGGTGGACACCAGCCGGCGTTCGATCTGGAACGAGCGTTCCGCCGATAGCGAGCGGAGCCGCCGCTCGGCTGTCCTCCAGTTGGGACAGTCGGCAAAATACTGCAGTTCGACCTTCATCTGGCCATCCTCCGTGTGGCTGTGAGCACCGTCGCCGCCCACTTCCGTTATGATAAACCTTCCAGTAGACTGGAAGGTCAAGAGGCCTCAACATGAAAATCGGAGAAGTTGCCGAACAGTCGGGAGTGCCACCTAAAACGCTTCGTTTCTGGGAGGGCCAGGGGCTCATTCCTGGCCCGACCCGCACACCTGCGGGCTATCGGGCGTACGGGCCCGAGGTTCTAGAAAGGCTTGCGTTCATTCGACAAGCCCAAGCAGCGGGCTTCAGACTTGAGCAAATCCGCCAGATCCTCGGGATCGGGGAGAGCGGGGCGCGGCCGTGCGGTCACGTCACCGAGCTGATCGCGACACGGCTCGACGAGGTCGAGACGCGCATCGCGGAGTTGAAACGAACTCGCGACCATCTCACGGCCCTTGGTTTGCGGGCAGCCGCTCAGGATCCCTCGGACTGCCGTGGCTACTGCTCGATAATCACCGGCTGAGGAGCCAGTGGACCAGCAGCCGAGTCGATGCCTATCGCACTCGGACCCCGCGACAGGCGACGGGGAAGTGTGGAGCCCACCTGTGGAGCCCACCAGGCATCCCAAAAAAAAATCCCACGGATTGAAGTCGGTTGGGACCACCTAAGGGGAATCGACAACCGCCCGATTTGCGGAGCGATGATCGGGATTCGAGAAGCCGCCCGGAGACCAAATCCGTGGTGCACGTGGTACAAGATCTCGTTGTGCGCGCTGCACAAAAATACCACGCGCCATTGACAATTACGGTGAATCATGGTTCCCTACGGTCGGTCAAAAACTCCGATCATGCTGCATCAATTTGCAAAGGTGCAGGTAGGGGAGTTGGCTCGTTTTTATTTGCCAAGGTGAGGGTCGCGGGTTCGAATCCCGTCGTCCGCTCCAGAGAACTCCCAGGTCAGGGCCTTGCAGGGAACCAAATTCGGGCTTCCGTGGGCCGTAACAAGCTGGTCCGCACCACATTTGCACCACATTTTTCTGAGTTTCTTCGGCCCCGACCCGGTTGACCCTCACATTTTGCGCGTGATGCTCAGTCGTTCGCACTACAGGCAGCCTGTAGGGCACCAAAATGTCGATCGCGTCGCTCGAACTGCGTGCGGTGCGCTGTGTCACGTCGACGTCGCATCTGCAGATGGGGAAACGCGCCGCCGTCGACTTCTCGACAATTGCGAGGGTTCGTGTCGGCGGAGTTGCGTCACGTCGGCGAGGTTCCCGTCCGTTAATAAGCGAAGTGTGCAGGCAGCCGGAAGAGAGCCGCTGCCTCCGTGAACGTTGGGCTACGCGGCCTGCGGGAAGTATTCGTGGATGAGGCCGCCGAGCACATCGGTACGCTGGACATGAAGCGACGGGGGAGTGGCGACGGTGGTCTCGCCGCTCGACACCGGCACGCCAAGGTCGATCCCTCGGTGCGGACGCTGTTGGTTGTAATGCCTGACGTACTGTCGCAGAATCTCGCTCAGGTGACGACGGCCGAGTACGAGCATCCAGTCGAGGCATTCTGTCCGCGCGGTCCTCACCCAGCGTTCCGCGTAGGCATTGGCTCGAGGCGAGCGAACGGGGGTCCTGATGACCCGGATGCCCACGGAGGCGAACACCTCGTCGAAGCTGGCCGTGAACTTTGTATCGCGATCGCGGATCAGGAAGTTGATCGATCGACCCCGATCGACAAGATCGCCGACGAGGTTGCGGGCCAACTGGGTGACGAAGGCAGCAGTCGGATGGTCGGTGACGCCAAGGATGTGCACCTCTCGGGTACCGAGGTTGATCACGAAGAGCACGTAGAGTTGCTTGAAGGAAATCGTGTCCACCGTGAAGAAGTCGGTGGCTAGGACGCTGTTCGCCTGGGCACGTAGGAATTCCGACCAGGTCGGTCCGTTCCGAGGAACGGGTCCGAGACCATGGTGGCGCAGGACCCTTCGGATCGAAGTCGCTGAGACCCGGATCCCCAGCTTGCGCAGCTCTCCCTGGATGCGCACGCATCCCCACCGTCGGTTCTCCTGACCGAGACGAACGATCAGATCGACGAGCTCGTCGCTCATCGACGGCCGGCCAGGTCCCCGCAGTGCTCGCCGCCGCCGCCATTTCCGCCTTGCAAGCTCCCGGTGCCACCGCACGAGGGTGTCCGGAGTGACGAGAAAGCACCGCCACCGCGCTCGAGGGAGCAGACGACTCAACCCTGCGAGGATCGCCCGATCGGCGGGCCGGTACCGGACGCGTCCGTGGAGTTGGCGTTCGAGAACTCGCACCTGATGCCGGAGCACCAGGATCTCGATGTCCTTGTCCGACTCAGACCGACGGCACGAGAAAACGAGGCCGAGGAGTCGGCATATCCCGATATAGAGGAGGGAGAAGACCACGACGGATGATGTCCGACGTCGACGAGAAATGCCAGTTCAGGGCTCCGATCGTAGTTTTGGCGCCCTTCACCCTTCAGGGTCGGAGATCACATCCCTGGTCCGCCATCAACGCCATCCACGCTGATGGCTCCGCGATCGAGCAAACTCTGGATCTCGTCGTCCTCTAAACCCCAGTCTTGTAGGGCACGAACCCCACCCTGGCCCGGGCGGGGAGCTGGTCGCTGGATTGAACTCGGCGTTCGCGAGAAGCGAGGTGTTGGTGCTGGCTGGACCACTCCGTCGACCTCGACAAACGTACCCCGCTGGCGCAGGTGCGGATGCTGCGGCGCCTCGCCCATCGAGAGGACGGGAGCTACGCAGGCATCGGTGCCGGCGAGTAGCCGCTCCCATTCGTCGCGAGTACGGCTACCGAACTGTCGCGCGAGCGATTCGTGTATATCGCTCCACTCGCGACGATCTCCGGGTGCTGGCACCCGGAGATCGGTTAGTCCGATCCGATCCAGAAGCTCGGCGAAAAAACGATCCTCGATTGCCCCAATCGCCAGATACCGTCCGTCGCTCGTCGTATATATTTGATAAAAAGGCGCCCCGCCGTCGAGGATATTCGTCCCTCGCTCGTCGCTCCATAGCCCCAGCGCCCGCAAACCATGAATGTAAGTGGCCAGATAAGCAGCTCCATCCACCATGGCTACATCAACGACTTGTCCCTTTCCGGACCGGCTTACGTCCAGCAGGGCACACGTCATGCCATATGCAAGTAGGAGTCCGCCACCGCCGAAGTCTCCGAGAAGGTTAAGTGGTGGTACGGGCGGTCCGTCAGCCGAGCCGATGGTTCCCAGAGTTCCCGATAGCGCGATGTAGTCGATGTCGTGACCAGCTGCCAACGCGTAAGGTCCTTCCCGACCCCACCCGGTCACGCGCCCGTAGACCAGGCGAGGATTCCGCTCCGCGCACACCTCGGGGCCAATCCCGAGGCGCTCAGTCACACCTGGGCGAAAGCCTTCGATGAACCCGTCAGCGCGTTCCACCAACTTCAGGATGAAGTCCGCCCCATCAGGCCGGCTAAGGTCCGCCGCGACCGATCGCCTCCCCCGATTGAGGATGTTCCGCGCCCTCCCAGCAGTCACCGGATCGTTCAGGGTCGTTTGACCGTCCGTCTCGATCGGGCGGTCGACGCGGATAATGTCGGCACCAGCGTCTGAGAGTGCCATCGCAGCGAAGGGGGCTGGCCCGATACCGGCCAGTTCAACAATTCGCACGCCAGTGAGCGGTCCGCTCATAGCTCGTGCCAGGCAGCCCGCCCCGCTGTGCCTCTTGCGAACTGTTGGACTGCGTTGCCCTGGAGGAAACCTCGATCCTTGAAGGAAGTCCACACGTGCGAGGGTTGCGCTGTCCAGGCGAGGTCGAATACAAGACCTCCTGCTGGTCGGGACGATGCGTCAGCTGGCTCCTCTGGCGAACTCGGGCCGGCCTTGCGTTGCCAAGGTCCAGGTCGACCGCACCGGGGAGATGGGTGCGATACCAGCTGGCAACGGGCTGCCCCGCTTCGACTTTCTTGGCCCACGGCCGGGCCAAGCGCACAAGACTGGCAGAACGGTCCGACATGTCCACCGCCAGAGGCGACGTTTCGTCCCCTACTGGGAGCAATGGCAGTTATTACGACGTCATCGATCGTCAAACGCTGCCCCAACCTTTCGGTGGCGTTGACGGTCCCTGGACTCAGGAATTTCGCTCGGGTCGACGACCTCTCTTCCAAAACTGGTGGTCTGGCGGTGGAGGATGCCGCAGTCTGAGCAGAACACGACACCTCCTGCATCGAAGGTCGCCTCCTTGGAGAAGCAGAAATGTTAGCCGGTCGCAACTCCCAGAACTCCTCGGCGTCCCCTTGACCGGATTGGCTTTGGCCGCCAGTCATCTAGGCTCCGTACCGGCCGATGATGGTCACGCTGGCGACGTTGGCGCGGGGATGGCCGCCGAGGTTGTGGGTCAGTCCCAAGACCGGTTCCCTGCTCAGCTGGCGCTCCCCGGCACGGCTGTTCATCTGCAAGTACAGCTCGTAAAGCATCCGAAGTCCGGAGGCGCCAATCGGATGGCCGAAGCACTTGAGGCCACCGTCAATCTGGCAGGGGATGACGCCGTCAGCGTCGTAGAACCCCTCCAGGACGTCCGTCACAGCACCGCCTTCGGGCGAGATGAACAAGTCCTCCGTGGTGACGAGTTCGGTGATTGAGAAGCAGTCGTGGACCTCAATCAAGCTCAACTGCTGGCGCGGGTTGGTGATGCCCGCCTCGTCGTAAGCGCGTCGGGCAGCGTGCCGGGTGGTAACGAAGTACGTTCCGTCCCAGGACTGATGCTGCGACTCTGTGCCGTTGGAGACCGCAAGCTGGAGTGCCTTTACGGAGACGAGATCCTTCTTCCCAAGGCGGCGGGCAACCTCCGGCGTGGTCACGATCGCCGCCGCGGCGCCGTCGCTGACGCCGCAGCAGTCGTAGAGGCCGAGTGGCTCAGCCACCATGGGTGCGTTGAGGACGGTCTCGATTTCGATACCGTTGCGCAGGTGAGCCTTGGGGTTGAGGCTGGCGTTAGCGTGGCTCTTGACTGAGATGTGGGCCATCGCCCGCTTCAGGTCTTCCGCTTTGATGTCGTGTTTGGCGCGGTAGGCCGCGGCCAGCTGGGCGAACGAACCCGGCGCGGAGAAGTTCGCCCAGAAGAGGTCGTTGACCTTGCCCATCGACCGCTGGGGCAAGCCGCCGTAGCCGGTATCTTTGAGCTTCTCGGCACCGAGGGCCAAGGCGATGTCGCAGGCGCCGGCGGCGACGGCGTAGACGGCAGCACGGAAGGCCTCGGTGCCGGAGGCGCACTGGTTCTCGACCCGGGTGACCGGGATGTAGGGAAGGCGGAGAGCGGTCGCCATGGGCACGGCCGACTTGCCCACGCTCGTCTCCTCCAGGCAGGTGGAGAACCAGGCTGCGCCGATGTCGCGGGTCTCGATTCCGGCATCGCCGAGCGCCTCGTGATAGGCCTCGACCATCAGGTCTTCGGAGTCTGCATCCCAGCGCTCGCCGAACTTCGAGCAGCCCATGCCGATGATCGCCACACGATCACGGATCCCGCTGGCCATTGGCTTTTACGCTTCCTGCGGCTCCAGTGGAGCCGCCTTCCAGAAGTACCGGGTGAAACCACGCTGAGCATCGTGGTCCTTCACTCGGAAGACCATGCGCATCGGCCGCCCAACCTCGATGTCCTGCCCACCGACGTTGGCGAAATCCATCATCAGCCGGCCACCACCGTCGAAGTCGATCATGCCGTAATAGGCGGGAGGATCGGGTGTGTAGGTGAGATTGTCCGCCGTCCAGCTTGCCACCTTCCCGCTGGACTCGGCAAACGAATCGGGGACCTGGCTGTCGATGGCTCGGCACTCAGGGTTGACGCAGATGGAACTCCGAGGTATTTGCCTGGTGTCGCATGCCGTGCAGCGCCCTCCGATGAGGCCAAGCAGGAGGTCGCGATGGCGGAAGGCGGCCGTCTGCGCGGTTGGTTTGTCGGACTCGGCTCGCATGCCCCGGTCGATCTTGAGCAGCCCGTGGAGCGCGAGATACCGAGGATATGGGAGCGGCGTCCGGCGGCCGAGCCACTTGGCAACACCGGTGCCGCGCTCCCGATAGGCAACGATCGCTTCTGTTACCTCAAACACGAGCGCATCGCCGCCCTGGCCGAAACCGACGACGAGGATCTTTTCGCCAGGCGCGGCTGTCTCCAGCGCGTGCACGAGCATCAGCAACGGGTGGGCGGCACCGGTATCGCCACAGCCAGCGAACAGGGTGTCGTGGATGCTCTCCTCCGCCAGGCCGGCGCTCTTCGCTACCTCCTTGTGGACCCGGACCAGAGGCACCGGGAGGCAGAAATGATCGATCGCGCCTGCCTCCACTCGAGCATCGGCGAGGGCCTCGGCGACGAGCTGGGGTACCAGCTTGTGGTAGCCCTCCTCCCGCACCCAGCGCTCCTCCCAGTGGTAGTCGAACTCGCTCCCTACGGCGCGGAAGTGGTCGACGAAGTCGACCGTCAAGGACGCCGAACCGAGCAGGCGTGCCACGCCAGGGCGAGGCCCGACCAACACGGCGGCGGCTCCGTGCCCGGTCATCAGTTCCTGCGCCGTCCCCGCCGGGGTAGCGCGGCGGTCGGCAGCGATGCAGAGAGCGGTCGCTCGGCGCCCCCCGGCAGCATCGAAGGCAGCCAGCAGTGCGCTTGTGCCGGCGCGAAGCGAGCCGGTCGTGTCCTGGGCCCGGATCGTCTCGGAAAGGTGGAGGGCGCCAGCAATGATGCCCGCGTTGAGGCGGTCGGCGAACGGCGCCGTCGTCGAGCCGAAATAGAGGGCACCGATCGCCGAGGGGTCGGCCCCGTGGAAGCAGTCGCGCGCCGCTTCGACGGCCATCGTGACAGCGTCCTCGTCGTAACCGCAGACGGAGCGTTCCGACCGTGCCAGCGACGCGAGACTCGGGTTCGACCAGGCGTGGAAGGCAGAAATCTCTTCCCGGTTTACTCGTAGCTGGGGGATGTAAGCACCGAAGGTGGTGATACCGAGTTCAGTGCTCAACAACCGGCTGACTCCTCGTACTCACTGCAGCCGCTGTCGACGATGACTACCACGCCGCACTCGACAGTCTAACCCGACCCACACCAAGCGGCAGAACATCCTCCAAACGATCTCACCGGGCCTAAACGATGTCAAGGGGTCGGCTTCACGAGGGGCGTGGGCGCGCGTCGCTGCCGCGCGTGAGGGGTCAAGGGGGGATCAGCGTGGTCAGGATGTCGGTGGCAGCTGCTTGGTCGATGGTGTCGTCGTCGAAGTCCCGCAGCTCGTACCGCGAGCTACTTTTGATCACCGCCCAGATTCGGCAGGCGCGCTTCTGGCAACGCGGTGGTGGCCGAGATGTGGTTGTGGGTTTGCGCTCCACCATCAGCCGCGGCACAGCTCGGCGAGCTGCGGGTCGTGGCGGCGGGTGACGTTGACCGCGTGGTAGTAACCGCGTGGTAATAGACGAGGTGGAGCTCGCCTGGGGCCTGTTTATCTGTGGACCTGGTGGTGTCAACCAGCTCGTCCGGTCCTGTCGATCCCTGATCATCGCGTTGCGGTTCTCAGGCGTAACCGAGGGAGTTGTGGAGAACGCGTTGATCAGAGGCCAGCGCTGCTGACAGGCGGTCAAAGTCGGGCCGGAAGCCTGCCCATCCGGGGCCTTGACGGCCCGGTCAGTTGCCGCGAGCACAGTGAGCGAGGAAGGCCGCCAGGGCTTCCTGCGTGCAGCTGCTCCTCTGGCGAGTTCTCTCCACTTCGTTCCGGCGGACGCAGTCGTCCCTGCTTATCTCGGCGCCCGGCGTCCAAGCGGCGCTGGCGGCAAGATGGCGTTCGGGGTGTTCCGACGAACATAGTTGCGGCCGCGCGTTCAGGTCGGCTGTCCAGCAGAGCTGGCTGCAACAGGGTTGCGGCGAGCTGGTCGCAGATCATCGATTGGTGGACGCCGGCTCGGCCCGCCGAGGTTCAGGCGGTGTCCTCGAAGGCGTTGTCGCCAGCGTTTTCGAAACGTTGTGGTAGCAGCAGATGTGATTGACATGACGCGTTAGCCACATATACCCTTTTGTCGAAATACCGCCCGAATGTACGCAATGCGAACAAATGGGGAGGTGAGCTGACGATGCCGAGTCGATCCGAGGAGCTGTACAAGCGAGCGCGAGTGGTAATGCCCGGCGGTAACACGCGTCAGACCGTCTTCCGGCACCCGTTCCCGATCTACGCGGCCTCCGGCTCCGGTTGCCACCTCGTCGACGTTGATGGCATCCGTTACTTGGATGCCATCAACAACTACACCGCCCTGATCCACGGCCACGCCCACCCGGTTGTGGTGGACGCGGTTCGAGAGCAATTGGGGCGGGGCAGTTCCTTTGCCTTGCCTACTGAGGCTGAGGTTGAGCTCGCAGAGCTTCTGGCCACCCGCATCGGATCGGTCGAGAAGATCCGCTTTACGAACTCAGGGACCGAAGCGGTGATGATGGCGTTGAAGGCCGCGCGTGCTTATACAAACCGGCCGGTGGTCGCCAAGTGCGAAGGTGCCTACCACGGCTCCTACGACTATGCAGAGATCAGTACGGAACCGGACGCAGTTGCGTGGGGCCGAGCCGGTACGCCACTGCCGGTTCCAATGTCTTTCGGCACGCCGGAGGGGGTGCTACAGGACGTGGCAGTGCTGCCGTTCAACGACGCCGAGCGGTCGGTGCAGATCCTCGAGGAGGTGGGCGACCGGTTGGCTGGCGTCATCGTGGACGTGCTACCCAACCGGGCGGGGTTGATTCCTGCGGAACGGGCGTACCTCGTTGCCATTCGGGAGGCCACAAGGCGCATAGGCGCTGTACTGATTCTCGACGAGGTGATCTCCGCCCGTTTGGCCGACGGCGCCGCCCAGGCTGTCTTCGAGGTCGAACCGGATCTTACCACCCTCGGTAAGATGATCGGCGGGGGCTTCCCCGTCGGGGCCGTCGGTGGTCGTGAGGACGTGATGCGCGTCTTCGACCCCAGTCGTGGCCGACCGCTCGTCGCCCATGGCGGAACATTCAACGCTAATCCGGTCACTATGGTTGCCGGGTTAGCAGCGATGGAGCTCATGAGCCCGGCTGAGTTCGACCGGCTCAACGCGCTCGGAGAACGGGCGCGAGAAGGCTTGCGCCGGGCGATGACCGGAGCGGGTGTTGCTGGGCAGGTAACCGGAGCGGGATCGCTGTTACGGGTGCATTTCCACGACCGTGAGATGGTCGACTTCCGCTCGGCGCTGCCGTCGTCCTCCGAGCGGGATCTCTCACGCCGCTTCTACGAAGCGTTGTTGGCGCGAGGGGTCCTTGTCGCTCCGTATGGGACGGCCGCATTGTCGACACCCATGGGGACCGAAGAGATCGATCTTTTCATCGACATCGCCGGTGATGCGTTCAGGGAGCTGTCCTGTGACGCCCGAGTACTTCCAACGGCAGCTCAGCCGGGGAGAAGGAGTCCACTTGTCGCGAAAGCTGAAAGCGAGGTCTAGTCAATGGAGATCACCGTTGCATTGGTTCAGTTTGAGAGTGCTGCTGACCCTGAAGGAAACAGAGCGAAGCTGATTCACGCCATCGACCGGGCGAAGCAGGCAGGTGCGGATCTGGTGACGTTCCACGAGATCGCGTCGACGCCTTACTTTTGCTACGAGCACCGCAACGAGGACCGCTTTAGCCTAGCGGAGCCTGTGCCTGGCCCGACCACGGATGCCGTTGCGGAAGCGGCCAGGGCCAGCGGAATCCACGTGGTCCTGCCGATGTACGAGGCCGAGGGAGGGCGTCGCTTCAACACTGCCGTGTTTATCGATCCTGACAGTGGCGTGCAGGGCAAGTACCAGAAGACCCACGTACCGATCTCAGGCGACCATGACGGCGAGCCGGGAGCCGAAGAGAGCTTCTACTTCTCGCCGGGCGAGACCGGGTTCCAAGTGTGGGAGTCAAGCTTGGGCCTCCGCATCGGGGTGCTAATCTGTTTCGACCGACACTTTCCGGAAGGGGCTAGGGCGTACGCCCTGCAGGACGTCGACCTGATCGTGGTCCCTACCGCGTCCTATCGCCAGTTCATCCTCGACAACATCTGGGAGGCCGAGCTGGTGACGATGGCGTTCCAAAATAACTGCCATGTCGCGGGCATCAATAAGATCGGCGAGGTGATCGGGGTTCCCCAGGAACGTCGCTACCCCGGCCGATCCGTAGTGGTGAGCCCCGAGGGAAGGGTGCTGGCCAGGGCTGGCGACCAGGAAGAGATCCTACTGGCCCCCGTCGTGCCGAATGGCCCGTCGCCCGCCAACGACGCTCTCAAGTTCATGAGCTACCGCAGGCCCTCCTTCTACCACGCGTTGACGCTGGATGCGGATGCGGATGCACCAGGTTGGCTGGTCGGTGGCTAAGGGCTCGACCATTCGGAGCAGCAGGGCTTGATACGACGTCGGTGGTGCCCTCGACCGAGAGCGGGCGAGGGACATTAGGGAGGAGAGTCGAGACATGCGGCAGATTGGGAGACGGATCACCGGGACCTCGGAGGGCACTGGAGCAGTCCTGCGAGTCGGAATGGTGGTGGCAGCAGCGGCGTTTCTTCTCGCCGCTTGCTCTAGCGGCCCCTCAGCGAAGAGCAGCTCTACCAGCGCGGCCGGCGGCCAAACGGCCGACGTCGCGGCTGCCCAAGCGCTGCTCGCTCGCTACAGCGGTGTGCCCAAGTTCGTGCCGCCAGGCCCATCGTTCAACGCGGCTGGAGCAAGGGGCAAGTCGGTGCTCATGATCTCCCTTTCTGACACGGACCCCTTTAACGTCCTTATCGAGAACGCGCTGAAGCAGGCGCTGGCGGTCGACGGGGTGTCCGCGTCTGACTACGCCGACCAAGGTCAGCTGAGCCAGTGGGTCCAGGGCATGAATACCGCGATCTCGCAAAAGGTCAACCTGGTCGTACTCATAGGCATTGATCCGGGACAAATCGCCCCCCAGATCCAGGCAGCACAGGCCGCTCACATTGCGGTGATCGACGGGCAGTTCGTGGACACCAACCACCCTTATTCCGCGCCATTTGGTTCCATGCCCAGAGTGCCATCTCCCTACACGCTTTCTGGACGGCTCGACGCCGCACAAGCCATCGCTGCCACCAAGGGAAAGGCGAACGCGTTGATCGTGGAATCCGACGACATCCTCAGCTCGGGAGATGTGGTCAAGGGCATACGCAGCGAGTTTGCCAAGGACTGCCCGGCGTGTTCGGTTTCGTCGGTGAACGTCCCGTTCAATGACTGGTCCACCACGGGACAGACCGCCGTCGCGTCTGCCCTGGGGAGCCACCCCGGCGTGAACTACATCCTGCCCATCTTCGACAGCATGGTCTCGATCTTCGTTGCCCCGGCAGTGACTGCGTCGGGAGCGGGTTCTACGGTGCACGTAGCTACCTACAACGCCAGCCCGGCGGAGCTCAAGATGCTCGAGAATGGTCAATTGATCACTATGGACTCAGGATCGGGTTATGGCTGGATCGGGTGGAATTTCGCCGACCAGGCTCTTCGGGCGCTGACTGGCAATCCGCCCGCCTCGGCGGTCACCGAGACCCCACCATTGCGGGTGTTCAACTCCCAGAATGTCAGCGAGACTGGGACTCCCCCGGTCGTCGGCCAAGGCTATGGCAGTGCCTACCAAGCAGCGTTCAAGGCTCTCTGGGGTCTCGGCTAGCGACTAGGGATCCCTGGTTGATCCGAAAAGGTAAGGCATCGCGTGATCGAGCCACTTCTCGAGTTACGGAAGATCTCCAAGCGCTTCAGCGGCGTTGAGGCGCTGAAGGACGTCTCGTTAATAGTCGCCAGGAGCGAAGTGCACGGCCTTTTGGGCGAGAACGGCTCCGGAAAGTCGACCCTGATCAAGATTCTCGCCGGCTACCACGCGCCAGAACCTGGTGGAGAATTCCGGCTCCGAGGCGAACTGGTGCCGCTCCCGCTGCGGCCCGGTGACTTTCGGCGGCTGGGGATGGCGTTCGTGCACCAAGACCTAGGCCTGGCACCAGACCTCACCGTCCTCGAGAACCTGTTGATGGTTCGGCTGTCCACAAGCACCGAGTTGCGGATCGACTGGAGGGCCGAGCACCAAAGCGCCCGCCAGTTGTTCGATCGGTTCGGGCTTCGCCTCGACCCAATGGCGCTCGTGCGAGAGGTGTCGGACTCAGACCGCGCCCTCCTTGCGATCGTCCGGGCAGCCACGGAGATGGACGGTGCTAGCAATGTGCTTGGGCACGCGAACAACCGAGAGGAAAGCAGCGGGGCGGGCCTGCTCGTCTTGGACGAGCCCACCGTATACCTGTCCGGGCGCGATGTAGAGCGCCTGGTCGTAATCATGCACGCCGTCACCGACGGAGGCGGCAGTGTGCTGTTCGTCTCCCACGACCTCGACGAGGTGCTCCAGTACACAGACCGCTCCACCGTCCTGCGCGATGGCGTCGCGGTACAGACGGTCGCGAGCAAGGTGACCACAAAAGCTGATCTTGTGCGCCTCATCATAGGCCACGAATTGGCGATTCACCGGGGGCTGGAGCGCTCCTCTTCTGCATCGCCGGGGAACCACGCGAGCATCGAGTTGAGTCGGCCCACGGTGGTGGGGCTTACTGGCGGGCGTAGTGGCATGAAGAACGTGAGCTTCTCCGTGGGAGTCGGGGAGATCGTTGGGATAACTGGGCTCATCGGCTCGGGCTTTGAAGAGGTGCCCTACCTCCTTTTCGGCGCTACCCGGGCCGAGGCCGGTTCACTTTCCCTCGACCACAGCACGGTCGAGCTCGTCGGAATCACGCCGCGACGGGCGATCAACGCGGGCTTGGCGCTTATCCCCGCCGACCGCCAGCGCGACGGTGCCGTGCTCAGCCTGTCGGTGTCGGACAACGTGATGCTGCAGGTGCTCGGAAGCTACCGGCATCGGTGGTGGCTTGAGCGCCGACGCATGCGCGCTGACGCTGACCGCGTCCTCTCAGACTATGGCGTCCGGTGCGGGAGCTCCCGAGCGCTTTACCAGACGCTGAGCGGCGGAAACCAGCAGAAAGCCCTGTTGGCGCGGTGGCTGCAGACAAGGCCGCGCCTTTTGCTGCTGCACGAGCCGACCCAGGGCGTGGACGTCGGTTCACGCGAAGAGATCTTCGAGCGCCTCCTGGGACTGGCTGCCACCGGCATACGCATCTTGTGCGCAAGTTCTGACCACGAGCAGCTCGAAGCCATCTGCAGCCGAGTGCTGGTCATGAGCGGCGGACAGATCGTGGCCGAACTTGAAGGGGAAGATGTGAGAAAAGTGACGATCACCGCGCAGTGTCTTTCGGCATAGCCGCAAAGGAGAGTCCCATGACTGTGTGGATGAGAGCCAGAAGCGACGGCGCCGCCTCTAGCCCTCGGCAAAAGGCGGTGCTGGCCGAATCAGGCGCCGAGGGCGGGCGGGACCGTCGGCTGACCGGGTTCGTCGAGAAGTACGCTTTGATCGCGGCGTGGGTCGCCGTCATCGCCGTGTTCGGTGCACTTGAGCCGAGCAAGTTCCTGACTCTTGCCAACCTCCGCAACATTCTGGGGTCCCAAGCAGTGTTGGTTGTGCTGACCCTCGGGCTAGCAATCCCCCTGACGTCGGGCGACTATGACCTCTCGATCGCCTCGGTGCTCACCTTGTCGTCGATGACGGTCGCCGTCTTGAACGTGAACGACCACGTGGCTATTGGGTTCGCCTTGGTGGTCGCCCTGACGATCGGGGCAGTAGCCGGTGCGGTGAATGGCCTTTTAGTGGTGTTCCTCAAGATCGACTCCCTGATCGTTACGCTGGGCACGGGAACCATCATGACCGGCATCGTGCTATGGATGAGCGACTCTCTGACGATCAGCGGGATCTCCCCCGCGCTCGTCCGTGCGGTCATCGGGGACAAAGTGGCTGGCGTCCCCGTCGAGTTCTTTTACGGACTCGGGGTGTGCATCGCCCTGTGGTACTTCCTTGAGTTGACTGCAACGGGTCGACGATTACTCTTCGTGGGCCGCGGTCGCAACGTTGCCCGTTTAAACGGGGTCAACGTCCGTCGTATGCGCGTGGCCGCTATGATGGCCGCGAGCATCCTCGGGGCTGCCGCCGGAGTCCTGTACGCGGGCACCGCGGGTGCAGCCGACCCGTCCTCCGGCACCAGCTTGCTCCTGCCCGCGTTTGCTGCTGTCTTTCTGGGCTCGACGGCCATCGTTCCTGGCCGCTTCAACGCGTGGGGATCGTTTGCCGCTGTGTACTTTTTGGTGACGGGCATCACGGGGTTGCAGCTCGCCGGAGTGCCTGCCTTCGTCCAGCAGCTGTTTTATGGATCAGGTCTGATCGGCGGCGTGGCCCTTCGCCAGCTACTGCGGCGAAGCGAGCTCAAAGATGCGGAAGGGTGAAGCAATGTTAATCCGAAATGGAATGACGGCGACGGGTGGATCAGTCGCGCAGGCTGATGTTCGTATCGAAGGGGGAGCGATCATCGCCATTGGTGAGCGGCTTGAGAGGGCCGCGGGCGAGGAGGTACTTGACGCCGGGGGGTGCTACGTGATTCCTGGCGGCATCGACCCCCACGTGCATGTGACAATCGGGGGGCGCTCCCTCAACGAGGAGATGCTCGACGACCTTGAGGAGGCGTCGCGCTGCGCCCTCTTCGGTGGGGTGACGACCCTCGGTGTCTACGTGCAGGGGGCGCCCGGGATGCGCCTGCTGGATGCCGTTCGGGAGGAGATCGACTACGGAGAGAAGGCCAGCTATACGGATTTCTTTGTCAACGCTCTGTGCCTCCCCGGCGACGACGTCGAGGAGGCGGTGGAGGACGGCTCGGCACTCGGGATCGCCTCTTACAAGGCATTCCTCGGCTACTTTGGCCGCGGTCGAATGCTTGAAGATGACGCGCTTATGGCCCTGATGCGGGCCGCCGCCCGACACAATTGCACGGTGCTTGTCCACGCCGAGAGCGGTCGGGTCATGGATTACCTCGAGGCGGTGGAGCGCGAGTCGGGCGATCTCCGCGACGCCGAGCGCTTGCTGCGTACGGCCCCGGCAGAGGTAGAGGCTGAGGGCATTACCCGGGCGGGGCTGTTCGCCCGGCTGGCGGGCTGCCGACTGCTATTTGTGCATATGACGTCGGCTCTGGGCCTGGCGGCTTTCGAATGGGTGCGCGAGGTTGTGGGAGCGGACCGCGTCTTGGTCGAGACCCAGCCGCATTACGCGCTGCTGAGCAACGACGCCGTCGTCTCTCGCGGTGCGCTGGCGAAGATCGGTCCGCCGCTGAAGGGTTCCGCCGACGCCGACGCGGTGCGGGGTGCTCTGGTCTCGGGAATGATCAACCACCTGAGCAGTGACCACTCGCCGCGCATGTCGGCTGTAAAGCTCGCCAAGCCAGACATCCTCGACGCCCCCTACGGCGGGATCTCCGGTACGGAGCTGCTCCTCCCGCTCGCCGTCGAACTCGCCGGGGGACTCGATGACGGAGCGGTCAGCCGGGCTGTGAGGCTTTGTAGCGCCGGGGCGGCTCAGGCCTTTGGCCTTTATCCCCGCAAGGGGGTGATCGCCGTCGGGGCGGATGGTGATGTCGTGGTGATCCCGAAGGACGCGTCGGCTCGTAAGATCGGCCCAGAGTGGCTGCACGGACGCTCGGACTACTCGCTGTACTCCGACCTTTCCATCTCCGCGGTGCCGCGCTTTGTTGTGAAGGGCGGCATCACTGTGATCGCCGATGGTGAGCTCATCGAGCGTCCGACTGGCCGATTCCTGGTCCCCAGTTTCGTGGCACCGACCAGCCCCGCCGACGTTGAAGGAGTGCGGCATGGCTCCCTATGAGGGTCCTATCGGCCTTGCGTTCTTGGACCGACCCGGCGTGGCCGAGCAACTCGAGTTGGTCAAGCTGGTGGACAAGCTCGGCTACGAGTCGGCGTGGGTCACCGAGACGCGCCTGGCTCGCGATGCCATTTCGATTCTTGGCGCTTTTGCTACGGCCACCACTCGCATCACGCTCGGCCCGGCAGTGGTGAATACGTGGACTCGGGGGCCCGCCCTAATGGCAGTGACAGCGGCGACCTTGCACGAGATGGCACCGGCACGGTTCGTGCTCGGTCTAGGCGCCTACTGGGACCCGTTGGCCTGGAAGCAGGGCATCGAGCGATCTCGACCGCTCGAGCAGATGCGCGAGTACGTGGGGGTGGTGCGCCGACTGCTGCGCCTTGAGGAGGGCGTGACCTTCGAGGGCGTACATGTCAAGGTCCGGGACCTGACCCTGGACCTGGGCCACGGCGTCGAGCGCAAACCGGTGGAGGTGCCGATCTATATCGGGGCGACCGGGCTCAAGATGATGGAACTGGCGGGAGAGATTGCAGACGGTGTGCTGCTAAACGGCAACCTCTCGCAGGACTACACGCGAACCGCCGTTTCGGTCGCACAGGCGTCAGCCGCCAAGGTAGGACGAGCTTCGTTCGAGGGGCGGATGCCGCAGCTGGTCAACGTGGCGATGGACGCCGACCGGGACGTCGCCCGGCGCGCGGCGCGGCGCTTCCTGGCGATGTACCTAGGCCAGCAGCCCCACATGGGCAAAGCCAGTGGTCTCGACGAGGAGTTCCTCCAGCGACTCAAGGAGACGGTGGGCGGCTGGCCGCCGCGTCCCGGTGGGATCGAAGAGGCCGTCGACCTGATCAACCCCGAGTTGGTGAATCGGTTTACCGTAGCCGGCACTGCGGATGACTGCCGCGACGCGATCGGGGGATGGGTGGAGGCCGGCGCCAGTTACCCGGTGATCGTGCCGTTGACCGACAACTACGCGGAGATCTGCACTGCGTTGGCCCCTCGGGGGACCTGACGGAGGTGGTAGAGGCTCACGCTGAGGTGACGATGACACAGCCGCTGCAGGGCAGTGAGGCGGAGCTGGCCGATGGGCGCTGGGCCCACTTGAATGTGCCCAGCTTTTTCTATCGAGCGGCACGGCGGCACCAAGAGCGCCCGTTTCTCATCTGGCCCGGTGGACAGTGTTCCTACGGGCAGATGCTCGCTGCTGTCGAGCGCGCTGCGCAGGGATGGCGGGGCCTCGGCGTCGACAGGGGAGACCGGGTGGCATTCCTAGTCGCAGACAAGCCCAGCTTCATCTGGGCCTGGTTCGGGCTGGCAGCGGTGGGTGGGGTCATCGTTGCGTTGAACCCTTCGCTCAGTGGCGCTGAGCTCACTGCCATCCTCGAACACGTCGAGCCGACCGCAATCCTCACCGACGCGGCCGATGGTGCCGAAATTACCCGCGTCGCCCGGAGCACCGGGTCCTTCCCTGTCGTCGGCGTCGGCGCGCCCGACGGGGTCCTGCCGCCCTTGGTGGAGGGTGGCCTGCCCCATTGCCTAGGAGTTGCCGCGCCAGCCACTGGTTTCGTCGATGCCGGGATCTCCGGCGACGAGTTGGTGAGTATCATCTACACGTCGGGGAGCACAGGCCAGCCCAAAGGGGTGATGCAGACCCACCAGAACTACGTTCTCACGGGCGAAGCGTTCGCCAACTGGCTCGGTCTTGGCGCCGACGACCGGCTCTTTCTGTGCCTGCCCCTTTTTCACATCAACGCGCAGGCCTATACGATCATGGGCGCCATCGCTGCTGGCGCGTCGATCGTCGCCGTTCCGACCTTCAGCGTGACCCAGTTCTGGTCTGACGTACGACGTTACAGGGTCACGGCCTTCAACTTCATTGGCGCGATGTTCGCCTATATCACCCGCCGTGAGCCCGAACCCGAGGAGCGCGACCACTTCATCCGGGTCGCCTACGGGGTGCCGGCCCTCGCAGATCGCCAGCAGTTGGAGGCGCGCTTCGGTTTCCACATCATCTGCGGATATGGCATGAGTGAGGCGACATTCGGGCTTATCGAGGCGATCGAAGGCGAGCGGCGGGATGGCTCGATGGGAAAGCCCAGGTGCCATCCAGATTCTGGCTTCTATTGCGAGGCCCGGGTTGTCGACGAGCGGGGCAGGGAAGTCCCCGATGGCGAGGTGGGCGAGTTGCTGCTGCGCAACCCGGCGCTCATGGCCGGCTACTTCCAGGACCCCGAGGCGACCGCCGCGCGCATCCGAGGCGGATGGCTGCACACCGGCGACATGGTCTGGCGCGACGAAGACGGATTTTACTACTTCGTCGATCGCCGCGCCGGGATCATTCGAAGGCGCGGCGAGAATGTTTCCTCCCACGAGGTGGAGGAGGCATTGAAGCGTTGCACCGAGGTTGCCGCGGCGACGGTTGTGGGGGTCCCGTCCGAGTTCTACGACGAGGAGATTCTCGCCGTGGTGGTGCCGGAACCGGGAGTCGCCCTCGAGCCTGCGGTCGTGCTCGAGCGCTGCCGGTCGATTCTGGCCTCCTTCAAGCTGCCCCGCTACCTGCAAATAGTGGAGCAGCTGCCCCAGACCGAGACGCACAAAGTCGATGTCCCGGCGGTACGGCGCCAAGTGGCGAGCGCCGGTTCGTGGTTCGATCGCGACCAGGGTGGCGTGGTCGCGATTCCGGAATGGATCCGGGTCAAGCTGGGCACTGCAACCATGCGGGCTGCGCCTCAGCGGTGACGGGTCAGCGGGGATGCGCTGCTGCCGGCGGTGAGCCGTCCACGATCTCCCCGGGCCCCAGGGAACTCGGTTTCAGCCTGTCGGCGCGCGACCGCCGGGTTCTCGATGTCGCGCAGCGCGCCGAGCAGGCGGGCTGGGACGCCGTGTGGTCCACCGAGTCCCAGGACCGCTCGGCGTTTGTCACGCTGGCTGCCGTCGCAGCGGTTACCACGCGAGTCCGGCTGGGCACGGCCGTGGCCTATGGCTTCGCGCGCCAGCCCTTGCTGTTGGCAGCGGAGGCAGCGCACGTCGATGACCTGTCGGGAGGGCGCATGCGGGTCGGGCTAGGCAGCGGGGACCCCGACCGGATGCGCGATTGGTTCGCGACCAGTCCTGTTCGCCCGGCTGCCCGGATGGCAGAGCTCATAGAACTGCTGCGCGTGCTGTGGACCGCCAACGACTCTGGGGTGGACTATGCAGGCAATTTCTACAGGCTGAGGGTCCCCGTCGGGTCCCGGCCCGTCGGGGCTAGCCGCGCGGTTCCTCTCTATGTCGGTGCATTCGGACCGCGCATGGCCTTCACGGCCGGTCTGGCGGCCGATGGGGTCATCTGCCATCCCCTGACCACCCGGCGCTACCTGGACGAGGTGCTGCTGCCTTCGGTTGAGCGTGGGGCGCACGTGGAGGGCCGCACGCGTAAACCCGCGGTCATCGGCATGTTGATCACCAGTATCGACGACGACCGCACGGCCGCCAGGGCGCGCGCCGCCCTGCAGATCGCTGTCTACTCCCTGCCGATAAGGTTCACCGCTGTGTTCGCTCTGCACGGGTGGGCCGATGAGGTGGCTCGCATCCGGCAGTGCGGCCGGATGGGTGACTGGCGCGCGGCGGTCGACGTGGTCACCGACGACATGCTCTCGGAGCTGGCGCTGGCCGGGACGGCGAGCGAGGTGGCCGATGCTTGGCGATCTGTAGGGCGGAGGTGGGACAGTATGATCTTTCACGCACCCTCCTCGGTGCTGCAGTTCGGCTCCAACGTCAGCCAGAGCCCGGAGTGCTACTGGGACGACGTCGCGGCGATCTTGGAGACGTTGACACCGGCTTCCACCGCGAGGCGCACGGGGCGTGCTGGCAGCCGTAGCTGAGACGACTGCGCATCCGCGGCCCGTGATCGTCGACGCGCTGCGTGCCCTGGTCGGTCGGGCCCATAAGGGCAGCCCTCGAGATCGGGTAGAAGCCAAATGCGTAGGAGGCGGTCAAAGTCAGGCTCTGGTGATCGAGCGTCTCCGATGAGCTGTCTGGTTAATTAGTATTCCGAGCTGAACGGGCGTCCCATGCTGTCGACGCCTGGTTCGAGGGGATGCGCTGATGACTGAACCAGGACGCGATCGACACCTGCTGCCGCGGGCAGAGTTCGTCCAATCCCTCGAGCGGGGCTTGGCCGTGATCCGGGCCTTCTCGGCCGAGCGCTCCGCTCTGACGCTGAACGAAGTGGCCGAGGTGACCGGTCTGTCACGGGCGACAGTCAGACGGTTTCTTCTCACTCTTGAGTCGCTCGGTTATGTGGCTCGGGAGCAGCGGCAGTTCTCGTTGCGTCCCCGCGTTCTTGAGCTTGGCTACGCCTATCTCTCCTCGATCTCTGTAGCCGAGATCGCGCAGGATCGGCTAGAAGGGCTAGCGACGGAGCTGCACGAGTCCTGCTCGGCCAGCGTACTCGACGCCCCCGACATCGTGTACATCGCCAGGGCGGCCACCAGCAGGATCATGTCCATCACTCTTGCTGTCGGTAGCCGGTTGCCGGCGTATGCCACGTCGATGGGCCGGAATCTCCTGGCACACCAAGAACCTTCTGTGATCGATGAATACTTCCGAACGGCCGAGCTTAAGCAGCTCACCTCGCGCACCGAGGTGGGCGAGGTGACGCTGCGGCGAATCCTCGACACGGTGCGAGAGCAGGGATGGGCGGTGATTGACCAGGAGTTGGAGGACGGCGTGCGTTCGGTGGCGGTACCCATCCACGGCAAGGGTGACCGGGTCATTGCGGCCATCAACGCCAGCGCCCATGCCGGTCGCGTTTCGCTAAAGACGCTCACAACGCGATTCCTCTCCCTGCTGCAAGAAGCTGCTCGCGACATCGACACCGAGTTGGGTGCGAGGGTGGTGGATTGGCGCGCTCAGTAGGTGTCAGTCCGAAGGGCCAGGCATAACCGCCCCGGTGCTGGCGGTCGGGGACGGTGCCCTGAGGTTCTGAGGAGCATTGGGTGAGGTCTTCCCCGAGACCGCCCACCAGCGGTGCTGGGTGTATTATGTGAGCGCCGGATTATGTGGAATCCCGGTGAAAGTCCCTGGCAGCGGCGGCGCGCGGCGTGAGCTTGGGAACTTGATAACCCGGCCTTCGTCCTCAATCCTTGCTGCGAGGTTCCGGGCCTGCTGGGTGACCCAGATCCCGATCGGATGTGCCGTGACGCCCGCCAAGAAGACCTCGCGACGTTCGAGGTCGATGAAGAACAGCACGTAGAGCCGGCGCAGTGTGACGGTATCCACGGAGAAGAAGTCACACGCCAGCGTCCTGGACGCCTGAGCTCGGAGGAACTCCGTCCACGTAGGGCCGGATCGGCGCGGTGGTGGACGAAGACGGTGACGACGCAAGACGTTCCGCACGCTTGTGGCCGAGACGGTGACGCCGAGCTTGGCGCACTCTCCGACGATGCGGAGATAGCCCCAGCGAGGCTTCTCCCGCCCGAGGCGCAGGATGAGAGCGACCTGAAGGGTCCAAATAGTCGGACGCGTCCCATCGTCGCACGCGGATCGTCAGGAGTCACAAACATTAATCGCCGTTCGAGGATGGGGACGCGTCACCGGTCAGCACCGGACCGAGACACCGGATCGAGGAGTCACGCGGTAGCGGTGGTGGTTGTCGGCGGTACGGCCGAAGGGGGTTGTCTCAGCTCAGGCAGCACGCTCGTACTCGTGGACGATGCCGCCGAGGACATCGCGACGAATGACCTTGCCTGTCGGGTGCATTTATTCGACTGAACGCACTCCCTCTGCCAAGCCCCTCGATCTACTGGTCTTTGGAACGCGCGATCGTGAGGTCAATCGGGCGCTCGTAATTACGGGCACTATTGATGTTGCGGCGAAGAGATCGGTTGAGCGCCACGAGGTCGGTGTGCCGTAGGGAACCGGAGTCGGCGATAGCGACCCCACACATATATGCCATGTCATTCATGCATCCGAGGACGCTCCGGTCGGCGGTCCTGGCATAGACAAGTTCCTCCAAGCCGGAACCAAACGCATCGGGTGGCAGGACCTCACTGAGGAGCTCTCGCCTGACAAGAGCCGAGATGAAGGGGCCGGTAGAACGTAGGTCCGAGGCGCTGACGTCAGCCTCGAAGATCGTGAAAAGTGTTCCCACGTGGGTCAGCAGTAGGCACTTGCGCCGCTCAAACCACAAGAGATTCGCGTACCAATCCTCGGCGTCAGGTGCCGGTTCGAAGATGGGGACCGGACCAATGATCGAGAATAGCTTCTTCGTGCACCGCAGGACCACTCTCCGATCGTAGGCGTGAAGTGCACGAAGCGCTGGTGAGTGGCGAGGTCATGCGGCCCGGCGGTACTCGTGAATGAGGCCGCCGAGGATGTCGTGGCGCTCAATGCGCCCAATCGGGGGAGAGGTGGCGAACGGCACGGGAACCTTCAGTTGGAGGCCCCGATGTGGGCGCGCCGTGTTGTAGTGGTCGACGTAGATGTGCAGGACCCGTTCCAGCTGGCGGTGCGTGATAACGAGCAAGTGGTCCACGCACTCGGCTCGCAGGCTTTCGATCCAGCGCTCGGCGTAGGCGTTTGCTCGAGGGGCTCGGACCGGGGTGCGGATCGTGGAGATGCCTTCACTACGCAACACGTCGTCGAAGGCGGCTGTGAACTTGGCATCACGGTCACGGACCAAGAAGCGGACCCTCCGGCCGTTGTCGTGGAGGTTGAAGGTCAGGTTGCGTGCCATCTGGGCCATCCACAGGCCGTTGGGGTGTGTTGTGATCCCAAGGAGGCGCACTACCCGCGTGTCGATTTCGATCACGAAGAGTCCGTAGAAGCGCTGACCGAGCACGGTGTCGACGTGGAAGAAGTCCGTGGCCAGGATGCTCTTGGCCTGGGCCCGGAGGAACACGGACCAGCTGGGTCCCGATCGCCGAGGTGTGGGTCCGAGTCCGTGGCGGCGAAGCACTCCGCGTACGGCGGTGGCTGAGACGATGACACCGAGCTTTCTCATCTCACCCACAATGCGTAGGTAACCCCAGCGTGGGTTCTCCTGAGCCAGCCGGCAGATGAGCTCGACTGTCTCTTCACCGAGGGGTGGGCGCCCAGGTCGATTTGAGTAGGTCCAGCGCCGGCGAACGATCCGGCGCTGCCATTCGAGGATCGTGGCCGGCGTCACCAGGAGCGAGGACCAGCGCTGCCGGGGGAGGAGTCGCGCCGTGAGGGACAAGAAGGCCCGGTCGGCCCACGAGAAGCGGGGCCGGGGTGTTTTGCGACGCAGGACCTCGAGCTGGTGACGGAGGACCAGGATTTCGACATCCTTGTCGAAGGTGCTCTTGCCCCGGATACAGAACATCTCAAGAGCCCGGCGCGCGAGTAGGAAGAGAAAGGAGAGTGCCACGGCACCCTTGCGGAAGCGTTGGTGCTGGTCAAGTTTGCAATTGAGCAATCTCTTACCGCGCTGCAACATCTCAGTCGAGTTCAAACGTCCTTCGGATATCTCGCAGTCTGGCGCCCAGGCGGAGGGGGCGATCGGGAAACGGCACGAAGCCATAGCGTCCGTAAAAGCCAGCCGCCGTTTCATCGAGAGCGTCAACGACGAGCAGTGGCGTAGCGACATGCACGTCACCCGCTATGACCGTTCTGACCACATCCGCCAGGAGCATTTCTCCGAGGCGGCGCCCAGAGGTGTGCTGGTAGGGCCCATCAATCGCTAAACGAGCTAGCAGAACCGCACCAACGGGTTGTCGCGATGGAAGTCCTTTCCTCAATGCTTCAGGCAGCTCCTCGAATACCACGGCGTGTCCTGCCAGGGCGTAATACCCAAGTGGCCGACACCCGTCTTCGATGCCGTCATCAACTAGAACGAAAACACGTGCTGAACCTTGACGTCGATCTGCCTGCTTGGCCTGGTAGCGGAACCAATCGTCCAGTGACGTGCGTCCGCAGTGGAAGCGAGTTCGGTCATGCGCGTCACCAAGACGGGTGACGTACAAACTCACCTGTGTGGCAATACGGGCGCGTCAACCAAGGGCTTCATGTTGGGCAGAACTTCGGCGGGACGATCCAGCCAAGCCATAAATGCGTCTCCGTGAGCTGCTGCGATCAGGGTGAGCCGCTCGTCGCGTAGAAGACGATGAGCGGCCTCCATCGCTGCCTGGACGACAAACGCAGTTCGCGTCAGCCCCTGGGCAGACGCCGCAGCCGTGATCGTCTCAATCTCTTCGGGTGACAAGCGTGCCTCTAGGCGCGCATCCTTTGTGCGAGGCATTTCGATCTCCGGTTCCTTGTACGGCCATTGTACGGCCACATTGTTCAATGGGCAAGGCCCCTGACCTGGGATTTTGGGCCCTAGACTTTGCGGGCGCCGGCCATGGGCCAGAAAGGCTCATCGCGGCATCCTGCCTGGTCAAAGCGGCGTTCCTAGTTTGCGCACCCCACAGGCATTACAGCGGGTGGTTGCGATGGGGTGGGGCCAAATCAAGCCGTCGCGGTGGGGCCAAATCGGGTTGACATTCCCAGGGGAATCGTTGCGTTGCGCTCTTTAGGGCTGGCTGGCCGAAGGGATCGTGATCACGACCATCATCGCGCCAGGCTCGTACGAAGTAGCTCCGCCTCTTATACGAACCGCTGGACGAAAGCCAAGGCGAGGTCCGCCACTTCGCGCCAACCGCTGTCGATCGTGAGGGCGTGGCCCCGCCCTGGTACTTCGACGAACTCGGTGATGCCGGGGTTCTTCAGCTGCTTCTTGTAGGCCGCCTGGGAGATGGCCCGGGGGGCAATGTTGTCCTTCTCGCCCGAGACCATCAGCATCGGGCCGCGATCAGGATTTTGCGTGTCAACCTTGGCTTCCGACCACGGGTTGAGATTCGCCGCGGCGGCCTGGAACAGGGGCACACCCGAAGCCGGCACAACGAAGGTGTCGTACAGCTCGCGGGCCTCTTCCTCGCTGACGGCGTTGGCAAACGCGAAGCGAAACTGGTCGTAGGTGAGCGGGACGGCGCGATGCCGGTTGGCCGGGTTGCCCAACACCGGCTTGGCCGACCGCAACGAAGAGATGGGCAGAGGGAGCACTCCGCGGAAGGGGGCAGCGTCGATGGCCACCGAGGCCGCCGACAGCCCCCGACCGGCCACGATCTCGGTCAGCAGCCCGCCGAAGGAGTGGCCGATTACTGCCGGCTTCTTCTCTAGCCCGCCGATGACCTCGGCGTAGTGGTCGTCCACCTGGCCGACGGTCTTGCCGGCGAACACCTCGGGTTGATCGTTGCCCTCCTCGACCGTCTCGGGGTCATCGGGCCAGCCAGCCAGCACCGGGGCGTAGCCGGCCTCGTCGAAGACCACCCCCCACCGGTCCCAGCTGCTGGCCAGCAGCCAGAGGCCGTGGATGAAGACCACCGGCGTTCGCCCCGAGGCGTTGGCCTGCGCGATCTGCCCGCTCGTGTGCTCGTCAATCGTGGACATGATCGGCTCCCCTTTTCGCTTTCTTGTTGGTTGGAGTCTGGCGAACGACACGGCTGATGTCACTGTGCAGCGAAGGCCGGTTTCGGGCTCACTCTTGTGCACGCGCACAACGACTGGCGGATGAACTTGGCTAGGTTGGGGTCATGACTCGATCGGATCGTGACAAAGCACAATTATCCGAACAGGTGGCGGCGATCGTCCGGCGGCTGCTGGAACGCTCTGACGAGCTCGCCGACCAGATGACCGCCGCCATCAAGGCTGCCGTTCCGCTCTACCGAGACGGTGCCGTCGACCACGACACCCTGAGGACCACCAGCTTGGTCCACCTCCACGCCATCCTGGGCAGCCTCGGCCGAAACCCGGCCACGATGTCCCCCGAATCACGAGAGAACGGACGGCGCCGAGCAGCGGCGGGTGTCCCCCTAGCCTCCATCTTGGAGGCCTACCGGGTCGCCGCCCGGTTCATCTGGGAACAAGTGGCCGACGCCGCCCGGAGTGTGGGCGCCGATAGCGAGGTCGTGCTGCAAGCCGGTTCTGAGATGTGGCAGGTCCTCGACACTTACAGCCAAGAATTGGCCGACGGCTACCGCGAAGAAGCGACTGCTCAAGCCCTCTCCGCCGAGCAACAACGCTCCGCGCTGTTCCAGGCCCTCTTCGAAGGCCATCTCGCGGCGACCAACCCATGGGAAGCCGCCGAGCTCCTCCGGCTGCCGACCAACGGACCGCTCGTCGTCGTCGCCGCCGAGGTTCCCGAGATCGGCCGCCATGCCCTCTCACGAGGCGAGCAAGCCCTGCGCGATGTCGGACTGACGTCTGCCTGGCGGCTGCTGCCCGACATCGAGATCGGCGTTATCTCCCTCCCCGGACCGGCCGCCCAACTCGACCGGCTCGCCGACGTCCTCTCGGCCTGTGCCACCGGACGCGTGGGCGTAAGCCCTCCCTACAGCGACCTGCGCGCCACTCCCCAAGCCCTCACCTTGGCCCGGATCGCTCTCACCAGCACGCTGTCCCACTGCGGGGTCACGGTCTTCGACCGGAATCTGCTCGCTGCCGCCGCAGTCGGCGCCCCCGAGGTGATGAACCACCTCGCCCAGACCGCCCTGGCCGGGCTCGCCGGCCTCCCCGACAAAGAGCGAGCCATCCTTCTCGAAACCTTCGAGTCCTGGCTCGACAACAATGGCTCCGCCCAAGCAGCCGCCGACCAGCTCTATGTCCACCGCAACACCATCCACCACCGCCTTCGCAAACTCGAGCAGCACACCGGTCAAGACCTCGCTAACCCCCGGTCAGCTGCCCTGCTCACGCTCGCATTCGAGATTGAACGACGCCAACGACACGATTCAACAGATGACGATGTTGACCGTCCGAGCTCCGAATCCTCACCGGCTGAGGCTTGATTCCTCTCCCGCTGGCTCAGCGTTGCCATAGTCGCAGGTACTTTGAAGGCTCGACCTTGTGGTGCACGTGGTACAAGAATCCGTGTTTCGCGGTGCACAAAAAACGCATGCACCATTGACAACTACGGTCGATAGCGGTCTGTTGCGGTCAACCGAAAACGCCGATCATGCTGCCGAAATTGGCAAAAGTCCAGGTAGGAGGATCGGGGGCAATCACCTTTTTTTTTTGCCAAGGTGAGGGTCGCGGGTTCGAATCCCGTCGTCCGCTCCAAAACTCCTGGTCAGAGCGTTGGAG
>Ga0307373_10001442_pt1 | contig 44675 bp, 35 predicted proteins | sample OX2MG_FD_202534 | JGI IMG/M metagenome (GOLD analysis project Ga0307373, IMG submission 202534) | Soil microbial communities from Risofladan, Vaasa, Finland - OX-2 | ecosystem: Environmental > Terrestrial > Soil > Coastal area > Acid sulfate soil | place: Finland: Risofladan, Vaasa | collected...
GTCAGAGCGCGCAGCGCCAGCCCGTGGCTGGCCCCTATCGAGCGGACGATCGCACAACTGACCAAGGCGGCCGCGCCGACGGCCGCTTCCGACGTGGCGGCGCGGGTGGCCGAGCTGCGACAACGATTGGCCGGCGAGGGTGACGCATGACGGCCAAGCCGACAGCGGCCGGGGCAGCCGACGGCGCCCTCACCGCGCATGAGGGGGGGGAGGGAGACGGACCTGTGGGTGACGTTCTCGCATCACTCCGCGCCGCGGTCGGCGACGCGCACGTGCTGTCAGGTGCGAGGGTGCACGACGACTATACCCACGACGAGGCGATGACCGTGCAGCCTGTGACGCCGCTGGCGGTCGTGCTCCCGGCTTCGACGAAGGAGGTCAGCGACGTCCTGCGCCACGCCGCCCGGGTACGTCTCCCGGTCGTCGCCCGCGGCAGTGGGACCGGGCTCTCAGGTGGGTGCCAACCGGTGGCCGACGGGATCCTGATCGCCTTCGACCGGATGAGGGCGATAAAGGAGATCGACACCGAGAACCAGGTTGCCGTGGTCGAGCCCGGCGTCACGCTGGAGCAGCTCGATCGCGCCCTGGCGCCGCTCGGCCTTATCTACCCGGTCTCCCCCGGCGAGCCGGCGGCCTCGCTCGGTGGCAACGTCGCCACGAACGCCGGCGGCATGCGGGCCGTGCGCTACGGCGTCACGCGGCACCACGTCCTGGGTCTCGAAGTGGTGCTGGCCGACGGCACCGTCATGCGGACCGGTGGGAAGTTCGTGAAGTGCTCGTCGGGGTACGACCTCACGCAATTGCTCATCGGCTCGGAAGGAACGCTGGCCGTGACCACTGAGATCACCCTCAAGGTCGAGCCGCGCCTGGCCGAGGCGGCAACGGTACTGGCCCCGTTCGCCACCCTGGCCGAAGTGGCCAAGGCGGTGCCTCAGATCGTGAGCAGCGGGGTCGATCCGAGCATTCTCGAGTACATCGATGTCGTCGCGATGGCCGGCATCACCGGAAGCGCCGGGCTCGAACTGGGCGTCCCCGAAGAGATAAAGGCCGCGACGATGGCCTACCTGGTCGTCGTGCTGGAAGGAATGCAGGCGGACCGGGTGGAAGCGGATGTCGAGCAACTGGCCACACTCCTCTCGACGCTCGGCGCCCTGGACGTCTTCGTCCTTCCCACCACCGCCGGGGCCCAGCTCATCTCCGCCCGGGAAAAGGCCTTCTTCGTGGCCAAGGCAGCGGGCGCCGACGACATCGTCGACGCCGTCATTCCCCGGGCGGGCATCCCCGAGTATCTCGCCCGCGTGGCCGAGTTGGCCCTCCGGCACGGCGCCCTCATCACCGGGTGCGGTCACGTCGGTGACGGAAATGTCCACCTGTCGATCTTCCAGCCCGACGACGAGCACCGCCATGCCCTGCTGCACGATATTTTCACGACCGCCATCGCGGCGGGCGGTGCCATCGCCGGGGAGCACGGCATCGGCACGGCGAAGCTCGAGTACTTCCTCGAAACGCAGGACCCGGTGACCCTGGACATCATGCGCGCCATCAAGCGCGTCTTCGACCCCCTCGGGCTCCTCGGACCTGATCGGTTGCTCGGTGTGACCGGAGATCCGGGGTGAACGGAGCCCGGGCCCTGTTGACCACCTTGGTCGATGCCGGGGTCGACATCTGCTTCAGCAATCCCGGGACCTCGGAGATGCACTTCGTCGCCGCGTTGGACGACGTGCCCGAGATGCGCGGGATCCTGACACTCTTCGAAGGCGTGGCCACCGGGGCAGCCGACGGCTACGCCCGCATGGCGGGGCGGCCGGCAGCGACGCTCCTGCACCTGGGACCAGGGCTGGCAAACGGTCTGGCCAACTTGCACAACGCCCGGCGAGCCCGGACACCCCTCGTCAACATCGTGGGCGACCACGCCACCTACCATGCGCGCTTCGACGCCCCGCTCCAATCCGATATCGCTTCCCTCGCCCGCCCGGTCTCGGGGTGGTACCGGGTGACGGCGCGGGCCGACGACGTCGGAGCGGATGCCGCGGCCGCCGTTGACGCGGCGTTCGGCCCCCCGGGTCGTGTGGCCACGCTGGTCCTCCCGGCCGACTCGTCGTGGGCGGAGTCGGCCGGCGGGCCCGGCCAACCACTGCCACGCCCCGGGCCGCCGTGCGTGCCGGCCGAAACCATCGACGGCGTGGCCCGGGCGCTCCGCTCCGGCCGGCCGGCGGCGCTGCTCCTCGGGGGAACGGCGCTGCGCACCCGGGCCTTGCGCGCCGCAAGCCGCGTCAGCGGGGCCGCCGGTGCGCCGCTTCTCTGCGAGACCTTTCCGGCCAGGCTGGAACGCGGCGCCGGCATTCCCGGCGTCGACAGACTCGGGTACTTGGCCGAATTCGCGCAAGCCCAGCTGGCCGGCCTCGAGCACCTGATTCTGGTCGATGCCAAGTCCCCGGTCTCGTTCTTCGCCTATCCGGGAAAGCCGAGCGATCTGGTGCCCCCGGGCTGCACGGTGCACACCCTGGTGCGTCCCGGGGAAGACGCGCCAGCCGCGCTCGAAGCCCTGGCCGAGGCACTCGGCGCGGCACACCAGGGCGCCGTCTCAGCCGCGGCGTGGCGGCCCGACCGACCGACCGGCACCCTGACAGCGGAGACGTTGGCGGCAGCCATCGGTGCCGTGCTCCCCGACAATGCCGTCGTGGTGGACGAGGGGAACACGTCGGGTCTGTTCGTCGCCGGGGCCACCGCGGGGGCGCCGCCGCACGACTGGCTCACGCTCACCGGCGGCGCTATCGGCCTCGGTCTCCCGGTCGCCACCGGCGCCGCCGTGGCCGCTCCGGACCGGCCGGTCGTGTGCCTTCAGGCGGATGGGAGTGCCATGTACACCCTGCAGGCCCTGTGGACGCAGGCCCGGGAGGGACTCGGCGTCACGACCGTGGTGTTGGCCAACCAGTCCTACGCCATATTGAACATGGAACTCCAGCGGGTAGGCGCCGATGCCGGCGGACCGCTCGCCCGGCGGCTCTTGGACCTCACGGACCCCGAGCTCGACTTCGTGGCGCTCGCCCACGGTATGGGCGTGCCGGGCCGCCGGGTGGAGACCGCCGAAGAGCTGACTGCCGCGCTCGAGGCGAGCCTGACCGAGCCCGGCCCTGCGCTCATTGAGGTCCCGCTGCGCGCCGGCCGGCGCTGAACGCTCAGGCGTCGGCGAAGTCAACGACGACAGGGGCATGGTCCGAAGGCTTTTGCCCCTTGCGGGCGTCTCGGTCCATGAACGCGGCCGAAGCCCGATCGGCCAGGTCATCGCTGACCAGAACGAGGTCTATGCGCATGCCGCGGCCCTGATGGAAATCGCCGGCACGGTAGTCCCACCACGTGAAGACGCCGGGAGGGTTGAACCGTCGGAAGACGTCGTTGAGCCCCCACGCCTCGATCTGGCGCAAGGCGGCCCGCTCGGGCCCGCTGACGTGGGTCATGCCGACGAAATGGGCGGGATCCCATACGTCCCCGTCATCGGGCGCCACGTTGAAGTCGCCGCATATCGCCACCGAATCACCAGGCTGGCACGTCTGGTCGAGCATGGTGCGGAGGCGCCCGAGCCACTCCAGTTTGAAGCCGTAGAACTCGTTGTCGAGGCTCCGGCCGTTCGGTACGTACACCGAATGCACCCGCACCCCCCCGCAGGTGGCGGCGATGATGCGGCATCCGTGATCGTCTTCTGCGCTGCCGAACCCGCGCACCGGGTCATCGACGCCCAGTCGACTGACGATCGCCACCCCGTTCCATCGACCATCGCCGTGGTGCACCGTCTCGTAGCCCAACTCGGAGAAGGCCGCCGTGGGAAATTTGTCGTCTGCCAGCTTCGTCTCCTGGATACACAGCACATCGGGTCGGTGGTCGGTGATCCAGGCGGTCACCCGGGGCAGACGGGCCCCCAGGGAGTTGACGTTCCACGTGGCCACGCGCACTAGTTCGCCTCACTTTCGACGATGACGAAGAGCAGATCGGTCTCACACGCCTTCTGCCCCTCGACCAGGGCGGTCCCGTGGCCCTTGCCCGCCCGCGCCGACATTCGGTCGAGCGTGACCAAGAGCTCGAGGGTGTCACCGGGGACGACCTGGCGCCGGAAGCGCGCCCGCTCGATCCCCCCGAAGAGCGGCAGTTTGCCGGTGTAACGGGGATCAAGCAGTACTGCGAGAGCACCGAGCTGGGCCAGGGCCTCGATCATGAGCACGCCGGGCAGGGTCGGTCGTCCGGGAAAGTGTCCGGCGAAGAAGGGCTCGCTGCCGGTGAGCTGCCACGTCCCGGCCGCCGACACGCCGGGCTCCACCGCCGTCACGGCCGTCACGAAGAGGAACGGCGATCGGTGCGGCAGGACGTCGGTCGGTTCGGGCATCTCCATCTCGCCGAGGTTATCGACGCTCGCCCTCAAGACCGTGCCTTGGCCGCCTTTTTCGTCGGGCTGCGCCGCTTCTTGGCCGGAGGGGCCGGCAACGACAATTCCGCCACGCGCCGAGGTGGGTCCAGACTCGAAAGTACGAACAGCCGCACCTCGCCCTTTGTCAACACCTGGCGAGCCTTCGTCGGCGGGGGGTCGCCCATGGCGGAGAGTGGGATGTAGCAGTGCAGGTTTCCGCCGTCAGGCAGGGCCACGTCGACCATCGCCCCGTGGGAGGTGAAGGAGACAACCTCTCCTTCGAGGGCGGTCCCCACGGGATAGGTGGCGACGAATGTGATGAAGGCCAGCGGTTCATTCACCGCCGGCGGAGGCGTGCTCGACCGCCTCTTGGGCGGATCCTGACTCGACGGAGCCGAGGACTTCTTGCCCGTTGACTTCTTCACCGGCTCGGCCTTCATCTCGGGCGGGCGCTTCTTGGCGGGGGCGGCCTTCTTGGCCGCCGCCGCCTTCTTCGTCACTGCGGCCTTCTTGGCTGTCGGAGTCTTGGACGCCGCCGCCTTCTTGGCGACGCCGTCCTTCTTGGCCGCCGCCGCCTTCTTCTTCTTGACCGGGGCCTTGGCCGCCTTGGCCGCCTTGGTCACTTTGACCACCTTGACCGGTTTGGGTGGGTGCAGCGCCTCCGCGACCGCTTCGTTGATCGCACTCGACAAGTCGGGGTCGACCGGGGTGGGCCGCCGGCCGCCACGGGGGGCCGGCGGAGGCTCGCTCGGGATGAGAGGCCAGGTCGTCGAAACGACCGGCGCCGCCTTCTTGGTCGTGCGCTTGGCCGCCTTCTTGGCGGCCCGGGCCAACTCCGCCGCCTTGGCCGGAGCCGACTCGGGGTCGCTCTTGGCCCGCTTCTCGGCCGTGGCCGCCCGGCTCTTGGGGCCGCGGATGGGCAAGCGGGGGGTGAAGATCCACCCGACTCCGGGCACCGGCTTACCGCCGATCAGCCGGCCCTCGGCGAACAACCACGCGTGCTGGCCGTGGAACTCCTGGAATGAGTCGTTGGAGAGGACGATCGCCCCGGTCCGCTCGGCGATACGCAGCACAAAGGCATCCCCGCGCCCGATGGCGCCGGCCGGTGGGGAGACCACCTCGCCGTTGAGCATGGCCTCCCGCAGCGTTTCGCGCTCGGACTCATCGATGCGGTGCTCGAACGACGCATCGACGACGACGGTGATGCGACTGTTCGGATCTTCTTCGGCGTACGCGGTCACCGCTTCGTCGAGTTGCCGCAAGCTCGGAAGCGTTCGTCCTTCGGTGGCCAGGTTGGACCCGTCCACCACGACGTGATGGGGTTCAGCCAATGGCGCGCTGCAGCAAATCGGCCTGCTCCAACTGGTGCAGCGCGGCACTTCCGATGGCCGGACTGGCCGATTCGCTCCGGCTGACATGACGCAGCCGGAGACGTGCGGGCAGCACCGCGTGGAGGCGGGCGTGCACGAATGACCAGGCACCCATGTTCGCGGGCTCTTCTTGTAGCCACACCACTTCTTCGGCCTTTCCGTACCGCTCGAGCAATGGCGTCAGCTGCCCGATGGGCCAGGGATAGAGCTGCTCGACCCGGACAATGGCTACCTCGGATGCCGCCGTAGGATCGTCGGCCGCAATCTCGTGGCGACGCCGGACGGCTTCATGCGCGATCTTCCCACTGCACAAGACGATACGGCGCACCGCGAGAGGGTCGGCGACTTCGGCGTCGTCCAGCACGTGTGCGAACGAACCCGTCTCGAGGTCCTCGATCGGTGACCGGGAGGCCTGCGCGCGCAGCATCGATTTGGGCGTGACGACGATCAAGGGCCGCTTCGGGGAGAGCAAGGCCTGCGAGCGCAGCAAGTGGAAGTACTGGGCCGAGGTCGACGGCACGGCCACGCGCATGTTCCCGCGCGCGCAGAGGGAGAGGAACCGTTCGAAGCGGGAAGACGAGTGCTCGGGCCCTTGCCCTTCGTAGCCGTGGGGAAGCAACATGACGAGGCCGGCGTATTGACCCCATTTGATTTCGGCCGCGGCCAGGAAGTTGTCGATGATGATTTGCGCCCCGTTGGCGAAATCACCGAACTGCGCCTCCCACGCCACCAGGGCCTCTGGCGCCTCGACGGAATAGCCGTATTCGAACCCGACGGCGGCGTACTCGGAGAGGAGTGAGTCGCGCACGGTGAAGATGCCCAACCGTCCCTCGCTCGGCGCCAGCACTGCGCCATCGATCTGGCCCACGCGGTCAGCCAGGTGGGCCAACGGGATGTACTCGTCGGCGTTGTTGTAGTCGACCAGTACAGCGTGACGGTGGCTGAAGGTCCCGCGCCGGGTGTCCTGGCCCGTCAGCCGCACGTCCACACCCTGGTGCACCAGTGACCCGATGGCCAATGCCTCGGCCAGGGCCCAGTCCACGTGACCCTTGGCCACCATGTCGTCACGCTGGGCGAACTGCCGTTCGAGCTTGGGATGGATGGTGAACCCTTCGGGCACCGTGCGCACCACGGTGGCCAGTGCCCGCAGCACGTCGCCGGGCACCCCCGTCTCGTCGGAGGGAACATCAGCATCCCCGCGGTCGTGCACCGGGAGATGGGTCGGGGCCAATGACGGCTCGCCCCTGACCTCGTCAAGGACCGCCTGCAGCCTGCTGTTGAAGTCGTCAAGCGCCGCTTCTGCATCCTCGAGCGTGATGTCGCCCCGGCGAACCAGCGTCTCGGTGTAGAGCTTGCGCACCGATCGCTTGGCATCGATGCGCTGGTACATGAGGGGCTGGGTGTAACTGGGATCGTCCCCTTCGTTGTGCCCGTACTTGCGGTAGCACACGATGTCGATGACGACGTCCTTGTGGAACGTCTGCCGGAAAGAAAAGGCCAGGCGGGCCGCCCGCACGCACGCCTCGGGATCGTCGCCGTTGACGTGGAAGATCGGCGCTTGCACCATTTTGGCCACGTCGGTCGGGTACACCGAGGTGCGCGCCGATGCCGGTGCGGTCGTGAACCCCAACTGGTTGTTGATGACGACGTGCACCGCGCCACCGGTGCGATAGCCCGAGAGCCCGGACAGGTTCAAAGTCTCAGCCACCACTCCCTGGCCGGCGAACGCCGCGTCACCGTGCACCAGCACGGACATACAGGGAAAGCTGAACGTCCCCTCGGCCAGCGCCTTGGGCGTGCCGTCCGTGGGGGGTGAGAGCCGATCCTGCTTGGCCCGTGTCATGCCCTCGACGACGGGGTCCACCGCTTCGAGATGGGATGGATTGGACGCCAGGGTCACGGGGAGCTCCTCGCCCGCACTGCCCATGTAGATGCCGCTGGCACCCTTGTGGTACTTCACATCGCCGGAGCCCTGGACGGATTCGGGATCGAGGTTGCCCTCGAACTCCTCGAAGATCTCCTTGTAGGACTTCCCGACGATGTTGGCCAACACGTTGAGTCGCCCCCGGTGCGACATGCCCATCACGACCTCGGCCACGCCTGCGCCGGCGGCGGCGTCGAGCAGCGTGTCGAGCAGCACGATGGTCGACTCTGCGCCCTCGAGCCCAAAGCGCTTCTGGCCGACATAGCGGGTATGGAGAAAGCGCTCGAACACCTCGGCCGCGTTCAGCCGGTCGAGGATGTGGCGCTGCTCACTCTCGTTCAGCGTGCTGGGCTGTCCTTCGACGTGCTGTTGGATCCACCGCTTTTGCTCGGGGTCCTGAATGTGCATGTACTCGATGGCCAGGGTGCGGCAATACGCGTCGCGCAGCACGTGGAGAATCTCGTCGAGAGTGGCCACGTCGCGGCCCGCCAGGCCGTCGGTCACAAATGTGCGGGGCAAGTCCCAGATGGTGAGCCCGTAGGTCAGTGGGTCGAGCTCGGGGTGGATGTGCGGCGGTTCCGCGTCGAGGGGATCGAGGTGGGCGATGAGATGCCCCCGCACCCGGTACATGTTGATCAGGGTCTGTACATGGACCTGTTTGATCAGTCGCTGGTGCTCGCCCTCGTCGGTGCCCTGACCGGCGTTGTTGTCCACGTGCCAACGGACCGGTTCATACGGCACGCCCATCGCCTCGAAGAGTGCGTCGTAGAAGCCGTCCTCTCCGGTGAGAAGTGCCGCCACCCGCCCCAAGAAGATGCCCGACTCCGCCCCTTGGATGATGCGGTGGTCGTAGGTCGAGGTGAGCGTGACCACCTTGCCCAGACCGAGTTGGGCCAGGACCCGCGGGTCCGCCGCTTCATATCCCGCGGGATACCCGAGGGCTCCGACACCGATGATTGCCCCCTGCCCGGGCATGAGGCGCGGCACCGACTGCGCCGTGCCCAGTGTCCCCGGGTTGGTGAGCGAGACCGTCGTCCCGCTGAAGTCATCCGGGGAGATCTTGCCGGTGTGGATCTTCCGAATCAGATCCTCGTAGGCCACGACGAAGGCGCGGAAGTCGAGGGTGTCGGCATCGCGAATACACGGCACGAGCAGGGTCCGGGAACCGTCTCTCTTCTGCTGGTCGACGGCGAGTCCCAGACCGACATGCTTGTGGTGGATGACGCCCGGCTTGCCACTGCCACCGGCGTCGTCGACGAAGGCGGCGTTCAGCGCCGGCACGTCGCACAGGGCTCGGACGATGGCGAAACCAATCAGATGGGTGAAGCTGACTTTCGCCCCGGTGGTGCGGGCCAGCTGATTGTTGAGAATCTGGCGATTCACTTCGAGCAGCCGCGCCGGAACGGTGCGCACACTGGTCGCCGTCGGCACCCCGAGGCTGGCTTCCATGTTGGCCACAATGCGGGAGGCCGCTCCCTTGAGGATCACAGGCTCTTCTGAGCCTTCGGCAGGTTCGGCGCGTGACGCGGGGGTGGCCGGCGGCGCTGTCACAACCGGAGTTGCAGAGGCGACGACCTGAGGAGCAGGGACGGGGGCGGCCCGGTAGTCGGCAAAGAACTCGCGCCAGCTCTCGCTGACCGATGAGGGGTCGACCAGAAATCGGTCGTACATGTCGTCCACCAGCCATGCATTCGGGCCGAAAGAACCCGTTGCGACCTCTGACTGTGCCATCTACCCACCCTACCGGGGGCGCTGGACGTCTTGGCGATACTGTCCGGTACTCATGGGCTACCCGGCCGGACTCCTTATCCTCGAGCGAGCGGGACCCGAACCGACTGCGGCGGCGGTCGTCTTCGTGCACGGCTCCTTAGACCGCGGCGAGAGCTTCCGGCGGGCGATGCGGCGGCTCCCCGATCTCACGGTGGTGGCGTACGACCGGCGTGGCTACCAGGGTTCACGGGACGCCGGGGTGGTGGGGCTGGGCGGCCACATCGCCGACCTGGTGGAAATCCTGGCTGAGGTGCGTTCTCGTGGCGCATCCTCCGTGGTCGCCATCGGGCACAGCGTGGGCGGCGACGTCGTGCTCGGGGCCGCCCTGGCCTCACCCGGGGCCACTGACTCGGTCGGGGCCTTCGAGCCGCCCATGCCGTGGCTGGGTTTCCGGCGTCGACAGCCTGACCGGAACGCCGCACCTGGCGCGGCCCCCCTCGCCGAAGACCCTGGTGACGAGGTCGAACGGTTCTTCTGCCGCATGGTGAGCCCCTCGGCGTGGGAACGACTCTCAGATGCCGGCAAGGCAGCCAGGCGGGCCGACGGGCCGGCGCTGGTGGCGGATCTGCTGAGCGTCCGTGGAAACCCTCCCTTCAACGTCATGGACCTCACCGTTCCCGCGCTCTTCGGCGGAGGTGGCACCGCCAGTGCAGCGCATCACCGTGACACGGTCGCCTGGCTGGGGTCCCATGTGCCAGGTGCCGCGATCTACGAGATCCCGGCTGCGCAACATGGTGCCCACCTCTCCCACCCGGACGGCTTTGTCGGGTTTACGCGCCGAGTGGTCGAACGGGCGACGGGCTGAGACCCGCCCTCTCGGTGCCGCTACGTCGGTGAGAACGGCAGCCCACCGTCGGGCACCGTGGCGTGGGATGCACGCGGGCCGAAGTGCCGGGCGCGCCGGGACAGGAGCTCTTCGTACTCGGCGCCCTTTCCTTCGCTCTTGAGACCGGTGACCAGGGGGGAATGGGAAAGGAAGACAGCGCCTACGAACATCACCAGGAGAGAGATCGCCTCCAGCGGCCCCCACGGGCCCGAAGTCCGCAAGGTGTCGCCGTATAGGACGATCCCTATCAGGATGCTGAACAACGGATCCACCAGTACGAGGGTGGACTGCGAGGCGGCCAGCGGCCCGGCATGAAAGGCGTTCTGCGTCAGGAACACCCCCATCAGACCGAAGACGATCAGGCCGTAGGTCTGCCAGTGCGCAAACATGGTGACCCAATCCCGGGCGGCATAGTCGCTGACCACCTTTATGAGCGCCGCGGTGAAGGCGTACGCCATGGCGGCGGCGGTCCCGAACATGGCCGCTTTCCACCAGCGTGGTCCCCACCGGGTAGCCACCACACCGGCCACGATCACCGCAATGGCGATGCCCCCCACGACGACCCACCCCAGTGTGCCCGGCACGCGCTCTCCACCGCCCGGCACGGCGAAGGCCAGGAACCCCGCCAGCCCCAGAACGATCGCACCGACCCCGACCCATTCGCGCGCCGTGACCTTGTAGCCGAAGTACGTGCCGAGGATGAACACCAGGAAGAGCAACTCCAAGGTGAGGATCGGCTGCGCCACCGACAGACGTCCGACGTGGAGCGCGAAGGCCTGGAAGAGGAACCCGCACACCATGAAGAAGAACCCGAGCAGCCAGATGCCACGGCGTAGGGCATGCGTCAAGAGACTCAGCTTCATGGTCGATTCTTCTGGCGCGTCCTGTACCCCCATGCGCTGAAACACGCTGGTCAGCGCATTGGAGAGTGCGGCCGCGAGTGCGAGGACGTACACCATTCGATCGCTCCCGATGCTATCGGCTTCTTCCGGCGCCCTTACGATTCGTGCAGTTGCGGCACAGCCTGTACTCAGGTTCTTTCTCGGCCTGCCGGGGTGCGTGTTCGGACGTGAGGAGGCGAACGCGCGCAGAAATCATGTGTTTTCAGGCCTGAAGTGACATTCCCGTACAATAAACCGACCGTAACGGTCGAAAAATATCGGTTGCAGGACTATGAACAATGTGGCAATTGCGTTACGTTTACGGAATCTCGAGCCGCGCGGGGTGGCGAGAGACTCAGCCCGGCCGTCAGCCGACGGCCGCGTAGCAAGGGAGTGCTATGGCCATAAAGGGACATCTGAAGCGAATCGTGACTTTGGCGATGGCGGCCGGCGCACTGTTGGCGGGACTCGCCGTCGTTGCGCCAGGGACGAGCGGGGCGGCATCGAAACCCACCACCGCCACCTGGGCCGAGTTGCCACAGTCGACCCCGAACTTCATCCTTCCCTACTACCCGGCCCAGCTCTGCTCGGTCAACAACATCGAGCAGTTCCAGTTCCTGATGTACCGCCCGTTGTACTGGTTCGGCGTGGGCACGTCACCAAATATCAATACCTCGCTCTCCATCGGCGAGACGCCTACGTTCTCCAACGGCGGGACCACGGTGACCCTCAACCTGAAGAACTACAAATGGGCGAACGGTGAGTCCGTCACCGGACAAGATGTCCTGTTCTTCATGAACATCTACCACGCCGAACCGGCGAACTTCTGCGGCTACGTAAAGGGCTTGTTCCCCGACGATGTGACCAACGTCACGGCCACGACCAACTCGGTCACGTTCACGTTCAACAAGGCCTACAACAAGCACTGGATCCTCTACAACGAGCTGTCCCAGATCACGCCGATGCCGCTGGCGTGGGACGTCGCCTCAGCGGGCGCCGCCCCGGGTACAGGTGGCTGCTCCAGTGCTGCCTACGGCACAGCTGATGCCGCCTGCGCCAAGGTGTACACGTTCCTGGCCAACGCGGCCGGGTTCAATCCCAACAATCCCAGCGCGGCCAACAACTCATTGTCCACCTACGCCAGCAACCCGTTATGGCAGATCGTTGACGGACCCTGGAAGCTGAGTGCGTTCAACCCGGACGGCGAGGCCACCTTCGTGCCGAACCCGACCTACTCGGGGCCCATCAAGCCCACGTTGAAGTCGTTCACCGAGTTGCCGTACACGTCCACCTCGGCCGAGTTCAATGCGCTGGTAGGGGGCAATCTCAGCGTGGGGTACGTCGACGAAAGCGATCTGTCTTCGGGAACGAGCAATCCGTACAAGTCCGGCGCGAACAACCCGCGGCTGGCCGCGACGTACAACCTGGACCCGCTCTACACCTTCTCCATCAACTACTTCCCGGAGAATTTCAGTTCCAACGCCAATGGCGGGGTCACCGGGAAGCTGTTCAGCCAGCTGTATATCCGCCAGGCCATCCAGGACCTGGTGAATCAGCCGCTCTACATCAAGAAGATCTGGAAGGGTTACGCGTTGCCGACCTACGGGCCGGTCCCCGTCGTGCCGCCAAACTCGTATGCCTCCGCCCTGGAGAAGTCCAATCCCTTCCCGTACAGTCCGGCCAAGGCCAAGTCTCTGCTCGTGGCCAACGGGTGGAAAGTGGTGCCCAACGGGACCGATACCTGCATCAAGGCAGGCACGGGCAAGGGTGACTGTGGCGCCGGGATCCCGGCCGGCACACCTCTGAAATTCCAGGAGCAGTACTCGTCGGGCATCTCGACCCAAACCGAGGAGTTCACCGCCATGAAGGCCTCCTGGGCCACCGAGGGCATCAATGTCCAGCTCAGCGGAGCCTCGTTCAACACGGTCATCGGCAACGCCATCGCCTGCCCGAATGGGTGTTCGTGGCAGATCCAGGAGTGGGGAGGCGGATGGACGTTCGCCCCCGACTACTACCCGACCGGTGAGGAGCTCTTCCAACTGGGTTCGGAGGCCAACTACGGCGACTACAACGATCCCAAGAACAACTCGCTGATCACACAGACCATCGACACCAACCAGTCGTTGACGAAGTGGGAGAACTACCTGGCCACGCAGCTGCCCGTCATCTTCCAACCGGATCAGGCCTACGCACTGACCGAGTACAACAAGAACCTGAGCGGCGTCACACCGCAGAACGCGTTCACGGGCATTGAGCCCGAAGACTGGCGGTGGAAGTAGACCGAAGCACGCAGACAGTGGACGCGGTACGGATTGCCTGTTAGGTAATTGACCGATGAATCCCCCCGGTTGGAAGGCTGATGCTCCCGGCCGGGGGGATTCCCGTTCCCTGCAACGGCGCCGCGCATGACGGGCTTCTTGATCCGGCGCATCCTCCAGGCGATCGTGGTGATCCTGGGTGTCGTCTTTATCGTCTTTCTGCTCGGCAAGCTGATACCGGGCGGGGAGGCGGCGGCGGCACTCGGGCCTCGACGCTCGCCGGCGCAGGTGGCCCACTTCAACCTCGTCAACGGACTGGACCTTCCCATTTACGACCAGTTGTGGCGCTACTTCTGGGGACTCCTCCATCTCAATCTCGGCTACTCCTTCAAGAACAACGAGGGAGTGAAGGAGCTGATCTCACAGAGGCTGCCGAAAACCCTGACCCTGGTCGGAGTGTCGACCCTCGTGGCACTCATCATCGCCGTCCCGCTCGGCATCCTGCAGGTCGTCAAGCGCTACTCCCCCATCGACTACCTGCTGACGTCGGGCTCATTCCTTTTCTATGCCATGCCCCCCTTCTTTCTGGGCTTCCTCCTCATCCTCTATTTCAGTTTCGACCTCCACCTCTTCCCGGTGTCGCCGCCGATCGACAGCGGTCCGCTCACGATCTTCACGGACCCCCGGGCCTTCGTCCTGCCGGTGATCACCCTCTCGGCGATCACGATCGCGTCGTTCAGCCGCTACATGCGCTCTTCCATGATGGACGCGCTGACGCAGGACTACGTCCGCACGGCCCGGGCCAAGGGAGCAAGCCCAAATCGTGTCCTGTACGGCCATGCCTTGCGCAACGCCCTCATCCCGATTCTGACGCTCATCGGATTGTCGCTCCCTGCCATCGCCAGTGGCGCGCTGATCACCGAGACGGTGTTCAACTACCCGGGCATGGGACTGTTGACGGTGACCGCGGCCACCAACAACGACATTCCGACAGTTCTCGGCACCACGCTGGTCATCACAATTTTCACGGTGGCCGGCTCACTCCTCGCCGATGTGCTCTACGCCATCGCCGATCCCCGGATCCGGTTCGGGAGCACCGCATGACCCTGCCCGACGAGGCCACTCCTCCGCTCGGGCCCGAGGACCTCCTCGGGCCGGTCGCTCCGGCCCCGGCGGGCGACATCGTTGCCCCCGCCGACGTGCACGCCATGCCCGAGGGGGGGGAGGTCTCGTCGGTCGGGGGCATGGGCCGTCAGATACTGAGGGTCTTCATTGAGAACAAACTGGCCGTCGTCGGCCTCTTCGTCATTGTCTTCTTCATCCTCTTCTGCTTCGTCGGCCCGCTGCTCTACCACACCAATCAGAACAACGCCGAGCTCGCCCTCAACGCCAATCAGAATGCCTCGCCGGGAAGCGGCGATCCTCTCGGAACGGACGCCACCGGCTTCGACATGCTCGGCCGCCTGATGTTCGGCGGCCAGGCCTCGTTGATCGTGGGCTTTGCGTCGGCTTTCGTGGCCACGGTCATCGGTGTCGTCTACGGCGCCGTCGCCGGCTTCGTCGGGGGATGGATCGACGCCATCATGATGCGATTCGTCGACATGCTGCTCTCCGTCCCCGTGCTCTTCCTTCTCATCGCCCTTGTCACCATCTACAAGCAGTCTGAGGTACTCATCATCGTCGTCATCGCCTTCGTCAGCTGGCTGGTGCCGGCTCGGCTCGTTCGCGGCGAAACCCTGACCCTGCGCGTGCGCGAATACGTCGAGGCGGTGCGGGTCATGGGGGGTTCGCGCACGCGCATCGTGGGGCGTCACATCGTTCCCAACTCCATCGGCACCATCGTCGTCTTCGCCACGTTCCAGGTGGCTGACTCCATCCTCCTGCTCGCCGCGCTCGGTTTCATCGGACTGGGTATCCCGGCGCCCGGCACGGATTGGGGAACCATGCTCTCCAACGGCGTCAACAGCGCGGCACTCGGGTACTGGTGGGAGATCTACCCGGCGGGACTGTGCATCGTCCTGGTCGTGATCGCCTTCAACTTCATCGGGGACGCCCTGCGCGACGCCCTCGAGGTACGCCTCCAGCGAAACTGACTCAGGGCACCGCCGGCAGGGCCGACGCAGACTCTCGATCGGGCTCCGGTGTCTGCAGGGGGAAATGGCACGCTGCCATGTGCCCTGCGCCGAAGTTGACCAGGAGTGGCTCCACTTCGGCGCACAGGTTCTGGGCCCGCGGGCAGCGGGTCCGGAAACGGCACCCCGACGGCGGGCTCACCGCGGAGGGCAGCTCGCCGCGCACGATCAGCTTGCGCTCTTCGCGCGACGACGCATACTCGGCCGTGGGCACCGCGTCGAGCAGTCCCTGCGTGTAGGGGTGGGCGGGGCGGTTGTAGACGTCGGCCGACGGGCCGAGCTCGACCAACTTGCCCAGGTACATGACGCCGATGGTGTCGGCCATGTAGCGGATGACCGCCAGGTCATGCGAGATCATCACGTAGGTCAGGCCGCGACGTCGCTGCAAGTCCTTCATCAGGTTGAGAATCTGTGCCTGGATCGACACGTCGAGGGCCGATACCGGCTCGTCCGCCACCACCAATTTCGGCTCGAGGGCCAAGGCGCGGGCCAGCCCGATGCGTTGGCGCTGACCACCCGAGAACTCGTGCGGATAGCGCTGCGCCGACTGGGGGCTCAATCCGACCTCGCGCAACAATGACGCCACCCGGTCCCGCTGCTCGTCACGCGTCCCGACCTTTTGCACCCGCAAGGGCTCCCCGATGATGGTGCCCACGCGCATGCGCGGGTCGAGGGAGGCGTAGGGGTCCTGGAACATGAGCTGGACGTCGCGGCGCTTCTGGCGTAATTCGGCTCCCTTGAGCTCCGTCAACACCGAGTCCTCAAAGTCCACCGATCCGGCGGTCGGCGACTCGAGCGCCACCATCAGGCGGCCGATGGTCGTCTTCCCGCACCCGGACTCGCCGACGAGCCCGAACGTCTCACCCTGACGGATGGAGAGCGTGACATCGCTCACCGCGTGCACGGAGCCGACCTGGCGGCGGATGACACCACCGGCGAGGACGGGGAATTCCTTGACCAGATGGGTGACCGAGAGGATGCGCGGAGCCCCCTCGAGCGCGGCGATGCGGGCCGCGGTGCCGGGAGCGGGCGCAGGCGAGGCGGCGCGGGCCTCGGCGGCCAGGGGCGACGCCGCATGCTCGACGGGGTGGAAGCAGGCGAAACGGTGCGAAGAGTCACCGTCGTCCGCCGGGTCAAGTGGTGGCTCTTCGGTCCGGCACTCCTCGGTGGCGTAGCGGCAACGGGGAGCAAAGCGACAATTGGTGATGGTCCCGGAGAGGTCCGGGGGCAGCCCCGGGATGGTGAGGAGCGACTCCCCGGGATCCTGGTCGATTTTGGGCACCGAGGCCAGGAGGGCTTCCGCGTAGGGGTGGCGCTCTCGCTCGAAGAGCACCCGCGTCGCCGCCTCCTCGACGAACTTCCCGGCGTACATCACAATGACACGGTCGGTCCTACCTGCGATCACGCCCATGTCGTGCGTGATGAGCACCACGCCCATGCGGAGCCGCTCGCGCAGGTCGTCGATGAGGTCGAGGATCTGCGCCTGGATGGTGACGTCGAGGGCCGTCGTGGGCTCGTCGGCGATGAGCAGCTTCGGCTCGCACGCCAACGCCATGGCGATCATCACCCGTTGACGGAGGCCCCCCGACAGTTCGTGGGGGTATTGGTCGAGCCGCTCGGCCGGACGGGGCATCTCGACCAATGTGAGGACCTCGAGCGCCCGCTGCCGTGCCTGCGCCTTGGTCACGTCCCGGTGCAGGCGGACCCCTTCCGCGATCTGCTTGCCGATCGTCATCGTCGGGTTGAGGGCGGTCAACGGGTCCTGGGGAATGAGGGCCACCTGGTCCCCGCGGACCTGGCGCATCTCCTTCTCGTGCAGCGTGGCCAGGTCGCGACCGAGCAGGGTGATGGTCCCGCCGATCAGGTGCCCGTTGTTGGGCAAGAGCCTCATGATCGAAAGCCCGGTCGTGCTCTTCCCGCAGCCCGATTCCCCGACGATCCCCACGCACTCCCCCTGGCCGACCGAGAACGAGATGTCGTCGACCGCAACCACCGAGGAGTGCCGCATGCGGAATTCCGTTCGGAGGTTCTGCACCTCCAACACGCTGCTCATCTGTTCACACTACTCGTCCCCGACACCATCGACACGTTGCCGACCCCAGGTCAGGGGTAGTTTTCGCGACTGACGGGCCACCCGTCGCACCAGGGCAGAGAGGTTACGAAGGACCAGGTGCGGCGGTGGATCGACGACAGCCCGTAGCCCCGCAGTGCCATCTGATGCGTCGGTGAGGGGTAGCCCTTGTTCTGCTCGAATGCGTACGGGGGGAAGTGCTCCGATTCGGCCCGCATGAGACGGTCCCGTACGACCTTGGCCAGCACCGACGCCGCGGCCACCGAGGCGCAGCGGGCGTCGCCGCCGATGATCGGGTGGACCGATCCGTCGAACTCCCCCGCCGCACGCTCCGGACCTGACACCAGGTCGAGGGGGCCGTCGACGAGGAGCGCATCGGGGAGGCGGGACAGGCCGGCGAGTGCCCGCTGAGCGGCCAGACGGAGAGCCACCCGCATCCCCCACCGATCGCACTCCTCGGGAGAGGCATGGCCCACCGCCCAATCGACGCACCACGCCCCGACGGCGTCGAATATGGACTCGCGTCGCGCTTCGCTGAGTTGCTTGGAGTCCCGGAGCCACCGGGGCTGCGTGCGCTTGGTGGCCTTCGGCGGGACGACGGCGACGCCGACGGTCACCGGGCCCGCCCACGCACCGCGACCGACCTCGTCCATGCCCGCGATCCACGAATGACCGCTGGCGCGGAGGGAGCGCTCCGCCGCGAGATCCGGCGTGGTGACACGGATTCCGGTCATGACGTCACGACGGAGTGGCTGGCATCAATACGATGGGGGGGTGAGCACCGGGGGGAGGGCAACCGAGCCGAACGTGCGGTCCCCGCTTGCCCCGGGCACCCAGGTCGACGTCCGCAACCGCTATCAAGGCACGTGGACGCGAGGCTTCGAGGTGGCCGAGATCACCCCGGATGGCTACCGCATACGGCGCCTGTCCGATGGCAGCATCCTCCGAGAGCTCTTCTCTCGAGACGATGTGCGCCGCCAACGGAGCCGCCAAGGCTTCTGGTGGCACTGAGCGGCGTCAGTCGGCCGGAGTCCGACGGACGGCCTCGATGTAGTCGTCGATCGGAATGGCGGAGAGCGTCAGTGTCTTGAGCGTGCCGCGCGAGCCGAGCACGAGCGCGACCCGCGCCATCGTCTTCTCATCCGGCGCGTCGAGGATGGTGCAGAAGTCGTAGGGCCCGAGCAGGGCCCATTGCGCCAACACACGAACGCCCATCGATTCGACTTCCGCGTTGACCGCCTTGAGCCGATCGGGGTTCTCGGCCAGGGTTGCCGCGCCATCGGGCCCCACCGTCGAGAGCATAAGAAAAGTCGACATGTGTTCACGCTATCGCAACAATTGCGCTGCGAAGCGGGCGCACCCGGCTAGAGGAGATCGCGCCGCTGGACCTTGCCCATTGCGTTGCGGGGCAAGGAATCGACCACGCGAAACTCACGAGGTCGTTTGTACGATGTCAACTCCTGTGCTGCGAGCAGCGTCAAGGCACCGATATCGGGCTCACCGTCGCGTCCGACGACGAAGGCGGTCACGGACTCACCCCACTCGGCCGAGGGAAGTCCGATAATCGCTATCTCTCCGACCGATGGGTGGCGCCCCAGCACAGCTTCCACCTCGGCGGGGTACACGTTGTGCCCTCCCGTGATGATGAGCTCTGTGCTCCTTCCCCGGATGGATACATAGTCGTCGTCCCCGACCGACGCCAGGTCGCCGGTGCCAAACCATCCGTCATGCCACATCGCCTCGGACGCCGCGGTTCGATTCCGGTACCCGCGGCAGAGGGACGGGCCGCGTACCATCAGCTCGCCCACGCCCGCCTCGTCCGCATCGGCAATGGCCGCTTCGACACCCGGAAGGGGGAATCCGACCGACCCCGGGCGCCGTTCTCCGTGTAGCGGGTTGGACAGCGTCAACAACGTCTCGGACATCCCGTAACGCTCGAGCACGGACACACCCCAGTCGGCGTGGAACCGTCGCCAGAGATCGGCGGGGAGGGGAGCTGATCCCGAGACGCAGAGCCGCAAGGCCGAAAGCTCGGCCGCTCGTCCGGACTCGGCCAACCGGTGGTACATGGTGGGGACCCCGAAGAACATGGTGCTCTCGCCCACGGCGTCGAGGACCTGCGCCGGAACGAACCGTTCGAAGATCACGGCCGAGCTCCCTGCGGCCAACGCTCCGAACAGTCCCGCGCACAGCCCGTGCACGTGAAAAAGCGGGAGGGCCAGGAGGAGGCGGTCGTCGGGGCGCCAACCCCAGGCCGTCTGCAGGGCCAGACTTCCCGCCAACAGCGAACCGTGGGTGTGGACCGCACCCTTCGGCTCCCCGGTCGTCCCCGAGGTATAGACGATCAGCGCGTCGTCGGCGGGCGTTGCCGTATCGAGGGCGGCGACAGCCCAATCGCTCGTGCTCCTGAGCAGTGCATCCGGATGCAGCACGACCGCATCCTCGAGGTCCTCGCACAGCCAGTCCCTGCGCTCGGCGCGGTCGACCAATGAGATCGCAGGACCAACATCGCGGGCGACATACCGCAACTCGCTCCGGCTGGCCGATGGGTTGACGGGGACAACCACGGCGCCGAGACGCAACGCCCCGATCAGCCCCACGATCGCGTCCAACGACGACCCACAACTCCAGAGCACCCGCTCCCCCGGCGTCACGCCGTAGCCGGCCAGGCGCGACGCCGCCAGCCCGGTCAGCTGCGCCAGGTCGTCACCGCGCAGCGCGGAACGGGCTCCATCGCCCTCGAGCAACACGGGGCCGTTCGGTTCGTCGCTCCAGCGCCGAGACCAGACGTGGGGCAGCGTGCCTCCGAGCGTCAGGTCCTCCAACGCACACGTGGGAGCTTCCGGCGGGCGGTGCCGGGACCATGCGCGTTCGCTATCCATCAAGAAGAGGTCCAGAACCACCACGCCCTGTCAGTGAGCCACCGCACGTCATAGTCTGGCGTACATGACACCCCGCCGCATCGTCATCGTCCCGCATTCGCACTGGGACCGGGAATGGTACAAGTCATACCAGGACTTTCGCCTCAATCTGGTGGACATGCTCGACGTCCTCCTTCCCCTGCTCGAGTCAGATGCCAGTTACCCGTACTTCATGCTGGACGGGCAGATGGCCGTCGTCGACGACTACCTCGAGGTCCGTCCCGAAGCCGAGCAGCGCCTCCGCAATTTGGCCGCGGCAGGCCGGATCAGCATGGGCCCGTGGTACATCCTCATGGACGAGTTCCTCTCCTCGGGCGAAACGATCATCCGCAACCTCCAGATGGGTATTGTCCGGGGAGCCGCCTTTGGCGGCGCAATGCACATCGGCTATCTGCCCGACATGTTCGGTCACATCGCCCAGATGCCACAGATCCTCCAGCAGGGCGGATTCGAGCACGCAGTGGTGTGGCGTGGCGTTCCCTCGGCCATCACGAAGAACGCATTCTGGTGGGAGGCCCCCGACGGTTCCCGCGTCCGGGCCGAGTATCTCCCCGTCGGCTACGGCAACGGGGCCGCCCTCCCCGACGATGCCAAGGCGCTCGTGCGGCGCGCTGAGGACCTTGTCCAAGAGGTCGCCTCGTTCCTCTTCAACGATCTCCTCTGCATGAACGGTTCGGACCATCTTTTCCCCCAAAGCGGGCTGGGCCGGGTGGTGGCCGAAGCCAACGAGCTCCAAGACGACCTCGCCTTCGAGGTCACCTCACTCGTCGACTATCTGGCCAGAGCGCCGAGAGACGGGCTGGAGCAATGGCAGGGAGAGCTTCGATCCGGGTTTCGGTCCAACATGTTGATGGGGGTGACGTCGAACCGGGTCGACGTGAAGCGCATGGGGGCGCTCGCTGAGCGAGCACTGGAGCGCCGGGCTGAGCCGCTGGCCGCCCTCTTCCAAGCTCCGGCCCAATGGCCACGCCAGCTCCTCGACCTGGCATGGAAGGAAGTCGTCCGTAACTCCGCCCACGATTCGATCTGTGCCTGCTCGATCGACGATGTCGTCGATGCCGTGCTGCACCGCTACGCCGAGGCGCGGACCATTGCCAGTGGTCTGGCCGATCGTGCGGTCACATCGTTCGCCCGTTCCCTCGCCGAGCCGGGGAACTACGTCCTCAACTCCGTCCAACGCACCCGGGCGGGGCTGGTGGAGCTCGTCGTCGGGGCGACCGAGCCGCCCTCGGCCGATGTCCAGGTGGTATCCGAGCGCACCGGCCTCCCCGGCTCCATGGTGCTCGATGCCAATACGGTTCGCACCGTGCTCGGCATGCTGCAGGGGCCCAAGATCGACAACGACGCCTGGGTGCACGACGTGAGCGTCGAAGAGGACGACCAGGGACTCGTCATCACGGTCACGGTCGGCGCCGAAGAGCGCACGAACGTGCCGATATCCGAAGCGAAGCAGGATATCTATGCCCGCCTCGGGGCGCGGCCCGACGCGGTCATCCGCGTCAACCTGAATCAGCCGCCCATCCGGCGCATCGTGGCCCGGGTGGCCGACGTGCCCGGCTACGGCTGGCGGCCGTTCGTCCCCTGCCCTCTGGCTCACCCGGTCACGGTGAGCGAGCCCGGCGGGCCGGTGACGGTGACGAACGGTCTGGTGAAGGTGGTGGTCGACGAAACCCTGGGCACCTTCTCGGTCGACGCGAAGGAGGGGTACGGCCAACTCGTCGATGGCGGGGACCTCGGGGACTCCTACAACTACTCACCGCCACGGCACGACACCCTGGTCGATGCGCCGGTCGCTGTCTCCGTGCGCGTCCTGGAGCCCGGACCGGTGCGGGCCGGCGTGGGGATCACCGCCACCTATGTGTGGCCCGATCATGTCGACGGATCGTCCCAGAAGCGGGTCGGCGAACACCGCGTCGAGGTCGAGACCCGGCTTGAGCTCAGGGCCGACGAGCCAGTGGTCAGGGTGACGACATCGTTCGTGAACCCGGGTAAGGACCATCGGCTCCGGGTCCACCTCCCGCTGCCCGCAGCGGCGCAGACGTCGCTGGCCGAAAGCGCGTTCGCGGTGGTCGAAAGAGGCCTCACGGCCGAAGGGCGCGCCGACGAATACGGGTTGCCGACGGCGCCGGCCCGCCGCTTCGTCTCTGCCGGCGGTCTGACCGTCGTGCACGATGGCGTCTGCGAGTACGAGCTCATCGACATCACGTCGACGCCGGACGGGGACGCGGCCAGGACGATCGCCCTCACCGTGCTCCGCTCCACCGGCATGCTCTCGCGCCTCGGCATGGCGTACCGGCCCTTCCCGGCCGGACCGCTCACACCGGTCGAGGGCCTGCAGATGACCGGACGCCGCGTGTCACTCAGCTACGCGTTGGCGGTGGGTCACGATGATCTGTACGCGCTGGCCGACGATGTCCTCATCCCCATCGATGTCGTCACGGCCCTGGGGGGAGGCACCCGGGCCGCAGCGGGGAACGCGCTGTCCGTAGAGGGTGCCGAGGTGAGCGCATTGCGCCGCGAGAACGGGGTGCTCGAGGTTCGTGTGTTCAATCCGACTCCCGCGACGGCCACGGTGGCCATACACGGCCATTCGGGCTGGCTGGTCGACCTGCGGGGCTTCCCCGACCGTCCCTTCGAAGGATCGTTCGAGCTACGCCCCTTCGGGATCGCCACGGCACACCTTCGAGCCGACTGAGACTGACCGCCCGCCCGAGGGCCCGCTCACGGTGGCGCCTCTCGTCGCGGCGCTTCGTCCCACTCGGGACGTGACGGCCGGTCCATGAGCGCCAACAGCGCCTCTCGGGGCGAACAACGCCCGTCGACGATGGCGTCGACCTGCTCGGCGATCGGCATTTCGACCCCGTGCGAGCGGGCCAACCCGACCAAGGGACCAGCGCTCTTCACCCCCTCGGCCACCATCTGCATGCCGTTGACGATCTCATCGAGCGATCGACCCCGTCCGAGCTCGAAGCCCACGGTCCGGTTGCGGCTCTTGGGGCTGGCACAGGTCGCGACCATGTCCCCGACACCCGCCAACCCGCCGAACGTCAGCACCCTCCCACCGAGGGCAATGCCCAGGCGTCCCAACTCGGCCAGGCCCCGGGTGATGAGGACCGCCCGCGTGTTCTCCCCGAATCCGAGGCCATCGCAGATGCCCGCGGCGATGGCCATGACGTTCTTCGTCGCCCCTGCAATCTCACATCCCACCACGTCGGTACCCATGTAGACCCGGAACGTGCGGGTGTGGAGGAGGCCTTGCACCTGGCGCGCCAACGCCTCGTCGGGCAGGGCCACGACGCTGGCCGCGGGCTGCCCCTCGGCTACCTCGCGTGCGAGATTGGGTCCCGTGAGCACGCCCGCCGGGATATCGGGCACGACCTGCGCCACCACCTCTGACATCCGAAGGTTCGTTCCGGTCTCGATGCCCTTCGACAGGCTGACGATGGCGTCGAGACCTGCGGAGAACGGTCGCAGTTCGTGCAGGACGGACCGGAATCCGTGCGACGGCACGGCCATGAAGACGACGCCCGCTCCCGCCAGCGCCTCCTCCATCGAGGACGTGGCCGTGAGCCCCTCGGGCAGCCGTATCCCCGGAAGGTAGGTCGCATTCTCCCGCGACCTACTGATCGACGCCGCCAACTCGGGAGACCGCACCCACAGGGAGACGGGATGGGAGGCACCCACGAGTGCCGCCACTGCCGTGCCCCACGAGCCGGCACCCACCACTGCCACTCGGTCGCGCATCCCTGGAGCCTACGGCGCTGACCATGAGGCGGCATTGCTCGCCGCACTTACACTGTCCCCAGTGCCCGCCAGCGTGACCACCCACCCGCAGGCTCCGCCCGCTCCCTCCCGAGCCCGCCTCGGGCAGGAAGTGGTGCTCATCCCCGTCAAGGGGTTCCGGCAGGCCAAACGCCGACTGGGCGGCTCGATGACCGACGAGACGCGGGAGCATCTGGTTCGATCGATGGCAGAGAGCGTCGTCGCCGCGTGCGCCCCGCTCCCCGTCGCGGTCGTCTGTGACGACCCCGAGGTGGCCGAGTGGGCCGAGGCCCTGGGGGCAACGGTCATGTGGGAACCCGGTCAAGGGCTCAACGGAGCGGTCCGCGCCGGCGTGGAACAGCTGGCAGCCTCTGGCGTCGCATGGGTGATCGTCGCCCACGGCGACCTTCCCCGCGCCCGCGATCTGGGAAACCTGGCCCCATTCGCCGGCATCACCCTCGTCCCCGATCGCAACGACGACGGAACGAACGTCTTGCGCCTGCCGGTCGGCTGCGACTTCCGCTTTGCCTACGGACCCGGGTCATTCCGATCGCACCGCGCCGAAGCCTGGCGACTCGGTCTCCCCGTGCGCATTCTGCGCATACCTGCACTGGCGTACGACGTGGACTGGCCGGCCGACGTCGCCGAACTCACCACGTGAGCACCCCGGAGACCTCTGGCCGAACTGTCCCGGTCAATGACCTGCCCGAGCGGAGAGCCGTCTCGGTCGATCTGACCACGCCGACGAGCGTGTTGGCCATCGGCGCCCACCCCGACGACATCGAATTCTGCTGCGGCGGGACGCTCGCCAAATGGGCCGCCTCGGGGGCGGCGCTCCATCATCTTGTCATCACCGATGGAGCGAAGGGGACATGGGATCCGCATCGGGATGTCGTCGCACTCGTCGCGCAGCGCCAGCAAGAGCAGCGCCGTGCCGCCGCGTTGCTCGGAGGGGGCGACGTCGTCTTTCTCGAAAGGACCGACGGAGAACTGCGCAACGGCGTCGCCGAACGGTGGGACGTCTCACGGTGGATCCGCCGCATCCGTCCTGATGTGGTCCTGGGGCACGACCCGTGGCGGCGTTATCGCCTCCATCCCGATCACCGGCACGCCGGCTTTATCGTCACGGACGCCATTGTCGCGGCGCGTGACCCTCACTACTTCGCCGATCAGGGGTTGGCGCCTCACCGCCCATCCGCGCTCCTGCTGTGGGAAGCCGATGAGCCGAACCATGTCGAGGATGTCTCCGGCCACACCGAGACGAAGGTCGCCGCGCTGCTGGCCCATGAGAGCCAATTCGAGAGCACGATGGGGATCGAGGAGGGTACGTCGGCCGGTGTGGACGAGTTTGCCCGTCGGGTACACCGTCAACTCGCTGAACACGGGGCTCTTGCAGGAATCGCCCAAGGCGAGAGCTTTCACCTCGTCACCGACATGTAGACCCACAATTGCAAAGTCGGGGGCCCGCAGGCCCCCGACTTCACTCGCCCCCGAAGGAACGAACTGCCTAACTGCGGCGAGCCGCCTTGCGAGCCGGGGCTCGACGGACTGCCTTCTTTGCAGTCGTCCGCTTGACGGCCTTCTTGGCCGGGGCGCGACGCACTGCCTTCTTTGCCGGTGCCCGCTTGACGGCCTTCTTGGCCGGGGCCCGCTTGACTGCCTTCTTGACTGCAGTCCGCTTGACGGCTTTCTTCGCCGGCGCGCGCTTGACTGCCTTCTTTGCTGGGGCCCTCTTGACAGCCTTCTTTGCCGGTGCCCGTTTGACGGCCTTCTTGGCCGGGGCCCGCTTGACTGCCTTCTTGACTGCAGTCCGCTTGACGGCTTTCTTCGCCGGCGCGCGCTTGACTGCCTTCTTTGCTGGGGCTCGCTTCACTGCTTTCTTTGCTGGGGCCCGTTTGACGGCCTTCTTGGCCGGGGCCCGCTTTTTCGCGGCTACTGCCACAGGTGCACCTCCCTAGGAGCATGGTCACTGAATAGAGGTGAAGCCTGCGCCACGCCGATGTCACAAACACATCGTCGTGCGCACTGCCGCACCGATTTCTTTGTTGCTCGGGACATGTGACACGTCTGAAGGTGAGTCAGAGACCATTCCTTCATACGAGCAGTCCGTTCCGATTACCCGAATTGCAACGACTGATTGAGGTGATGAGGCACTGCATGAGGCGCGTAGTTGGCATTCCGATGTCTTTGCCTGGCGCGCTGCACACTGTTGCATCGCAGCACATATCAACCCTCCATAACGCTTCGGGTACACACATTCTTCGTTATGCACCTGCTCAGGTCAAGCATCATCTGTTCGCGACGTCTTTTCTTGCTCTCTACGCGACCCGATTCGTTGGTCGACGACGCGTCCATTTCGACCGCCGCAACGACGCGAGAATGAGATGTCGTCGCGCCTTTCTCATGTTCTGGCGTGTTGCGAACAACGCGACTGCACCGTGGTGACGCGACCATCGCAACGAAGAGAACCGGTCGTGTCGAGGCATACTCGTCATCGCAAAGAGACACGCGGATGACGAGGCCCTCGTCCACCACATTGCAGCATGATGCACAGGGCATCTACCTCGGAACGAGGAATGGAACTTGGTCGTGGGCGGGTCCTCAGCGCTCGACGCTCGTGCTCGGTCCTTCACGCTCGGGAAAGACATCTTCCCTGGTCATCCCTAATCTTTTCCTCGCCGAGGGCCCGGTTGTCTCCACATCGACGAAGCCTGACGTCATGCAGGCGACAGCGGCACAGCGGTGCCGGAGTGGATGGGCCTTTCTCTTCGATCCCAGTGGTGAAATTGAGTGTCCGACGTCCGTCGAGCGCGTCGGTTGGTCGCCGCTGACTACGGCCACTGACTGGGATGCCGCCGTGCAGACATCTGATGCAATGGTCACTGCGTCACGCCTCGGTGGGAGCGCTGTCCCACATTCGGCGGGAGAGCAACATTGGACGGAAAGAGCCAGCGCGTTGCTGTCCCCACTGCTCCACGCGGCGGCGCTCGAATCTTTGCCCATGCGGACCGTTTTGCGGTGGATTGACCGGCACGATGGCACAACAGCGCTGCAAATTCTTTCCCGAACGGTCGGTGAAGACGCCACCGCGACCGATCTGCTCGCCGGTATCGTCGGCACGGATGGCCGCGAACAGTCCGGGATCTGGTCTACCGCTTCCGGCGTCCTCGCTGCCTACAGGTCGGAAGCCGCGCTGGCCTCAACGGAACTCCCTCCACTCGATGTGGCCGAATTCGTGCGAGGGGGAAACACCATGTACCTATGCTCGGCCGGACGCCGCCAGCACCAGTTCGCTCCGCTCGTGGTGGCAGCACTCGGCGACGTCCGCGATGCCACCTACGACCGCGAAAGGAGTGGCGAGCGATCTCCACCGACATTGCTGGCGCTCGATGAGGTCGCCAACATCGCGCCGATTCCCGATCTGCCGACCATGCTGAGCGAGGGGGCGGGACAGGGTCTTCTCGTACTGGCGTGCCTGCAGGACCTCTCGCAGGCACGTAGCCGTTGGGGATCTGCCGCCGATGGCTTTCTCACCTTGTTCGGGACCACCGTGGTCTTCCCCGGGATCGCCGATGTCGCCACGCTACGCGACCTCAGCGCTCTCGCCGGCGACCACGAGGTACCTTCGACCACCATCGGCCAGTCGGTCGGCGAGCGGGGTCGCCTTCGACCCTCGAGCTCCGTAGGCACCATCCGCGTCCCACGACGCCCGGTCGATGTGATCTCGCGGGGATCGCCCGGGCATGCGCTGGTCGTCACGCCCGAGAGAAAGTTCGGCTCGGTTCGCCTCACGCCCGCCTATGCATGGAGCCCGTGGCGCGAGATGTCCATGCGAGAGCCACCGTCCCTGGCGCGGGAGATGCACGGTCGGGGTCGCTGAGGTCAGCGACCCCGGGCCATTTCATGACCGGGCGCGGGGCGCCAACCCAGTCGTTGGCGGGCGGCGTCGATGTGCCGGGTCGTCTGCAGGTGATCGACCAGGCGCGCCGTGGGCAATGACGAGATGCCCGAGGCGAGACCATCCGTGCCGAGGACATCGCTCGCCCTGGACACATCCCAACGCGCCCGGTAGTCGTCAATGGCCCGCGCTGCGTCGCGCCACACTCCGTGGTCGGCGGGATCCACGGGCCGCGGCCCGAGCGCCCGGAGCAGATGCCCACCCGGGACGACGCTGCGCAACGTACGCGTGTCCTCGGCGACGCCAACCTGCGCCCGTTCGGAAAGCTTCGGCGTCCAAAGTTCGGTGAGACCCTCCACGCTGCGTGCGTGCGCACCCCCCAGTGCAGCGGTGCCGAACGCGGCTGCGACATCCCTCCGCCGCGCCGCGCCGTCGGGAGACAACGAGAGCGCGGCACCGAACCGGTGTTCATCGAGCGTGGGCGCGCCGCCACGTTGGTCGGCTCGTCCCAGGAGTGCCACTATCTCCGCACGGCCGCTGCCCACGACCCGAGCCCGCTGTTCCCATCGCGACGACAGCTCGCCGAAGTCGAGCTCGCCCTGCTTTGCGGGCCGTGTGGCGGCCCACGCGATGTGCGCACCCCGGGCCGAGTGGGACCCCCACTCGGACATGTGCCGCCGGATATCCGCCGAGCGCGACGAGAACTCACCGATGGCGAGAGGGGAGACTCCCGCCACTTCGGACCCCAGGCGAGGCGCCTCGGCCCACGCCACGCCCAGACGCGCCGTGAGCTCCACTCGCAGGTGCGCTTCGTAGATGGCAGATGCCGCACCACGATGCGCCGACAGGCCGCGGTGGTCACATGCACTCCACCGGCCGTCGGGGCCGTGGACCATGTTGGCCATCACGACATGCGTGTGGAGATGGGGGTCGAGGTTGCGGTTGACCCCGTGGGTGAACGAGGCCGCGACGAGGCCCGTGGTCGGCACCACGTGACGTTCCTCACCCGAACCCCTCTGCGCGCTGAGACCGTGCGTCTCGACGTAGGCCAACGCGCCACGCACGCCCTCGCGGTGGGCCGAGACGACATGACGGGCCACCTCGTCTCCGCCCAAGGCGAAGACCACGCTCACCGACTTCGGTGCGCTGAACGTCAGGTCGAAGCCACGCACGGTGGCACGATCCGAGCGCAGCCGATGTCCCGATGTGGGGTGACAGCCATCGAGAACGGCCCGCAAGGCCTTTGGATCGAGCGCGCCACGCAATCCGAGTCCTTCTGCCGCGCCCCCCGTCCATCGGGTGGCCCGGTCGTCCCAACGTGCCGGCAACGGCAGCTCTCGGGCCATGTCATTGAGGTAGTAGTCGGCCCCTGCGGGGGTGAGGCGGTGGACTCCCAGCACCTGACCTCACCCACCCGATGCGCTCATGCAATGGGTAATGGTCGGTGTGGATGAGGGACTGTGCATACGGTTCCCACGCGCCGCGGCCTCGAGTCAGGGCGTTGACCTCACGGCTCTTGCTGGTACAGCCGCAACACCTTGCGGGCCGCCCGCGCCCCCAGGTCGGTCAGATCGGGCGGGCGGATGACGGACGCATCCGGGCCCAGTTGGAGGAGGAGCCGCTCGAACCAGGCCATGCCGGCCACGTCGAGAATGACGTCGGTCACCGTTCCGTCAGGGGCACGACCCATGCCGCGCACGGGCACCGACTCGGGGACCCACTGGGCCCCCTTGCCCAAGTGGAGCTGGACCTCGACCGCGCCCGGCCCCGGGAGGAACGCGTCCTCCGCCGCCCGTACGGCACGCGCGGGTCGCTCACCGGTGTCCTCGGTGGCACGAACCGCGCCAATGCGGTCGACCCGGAAGCGCCGCATGTCGCCGGCACGTTGGCAAAACGCGTCGAGGTACCAGTGCCCGTCCATGGTGATCACCTGCACCGGCTCGACGACACGAGTCGTCAACTCGTCCCGTGAGGCCGAGTGATAGTCGATCTCGACGAACTGACCGGCGTCGCACGCCACACGCACCGCGGCGAGGGATGGGGGGGCGTCGACATCCATGCCGATCGCTTCGCGCGATCCCAACGCTGCCTCAAGTTTGGCCAAGGCGCGGCGCAATGCGGCATCGTCGGGCCCCGGCACGGCCATGATCAAGCGCGCCGAGGCCGCAACGGCAAATCCCTCGGCCGGGGTGAGCCGGCGGGGCCGTGCGAATTCGGAGGGTAGGAAGGCCCTGACAGAGGTCTCGGACACTTCGATCTCCATCAGCGTGTCGGGCGTGTACGGCGGCACGCCGCAGCACGCCGCCAGCTCGAGCTCCCGGATCAACTCGCCTTCGTCCATGGAGAAGCGGCGCGCCACGTCTGCGATGGGCGCCTCTCCCACCCGCGCCAACCATCCGACTACGGCGAGCAGGCGCCGGAGGCGTTGACTGGTCTCCCTTCCCGGAACGGGACGAGCATCTGCGGGCTCGCCCGACGCGGCAAGCGCAACGGGAAGTGCACGAGCGTCCGCGTCGACCTCGGGCTCGCCGCCGCCCTCCGCCAGGCCGACCAGCCATGCTCTGAGCTCGGACCGGAATTCGAGTGGCTCGAGGATCTCGGCGTGGTCGAGCAGACCGAGGATCCACGAACGCAGCTCGGGAAACCCGGCCACCTGCAAGCAGACGATGACCGAACCATCGTCGGCACGGCTCTCGATACGGTCGCTCCCGACCTCTTCGGCCACCCTCGGCCCTTCCATGGCGTCGACGCGGATGCGCGTGACGACATGGTCGTCCCCCTCGGCCCGCCACGGTTCATCGGGCAGGGATGCCTTGATGTCAATGCCTTCTGGGAGGACAGCCCCGCCCGGAGCGCCGAGGAGCACTGCGTCCTCGATCCGGTCGACACGAAACGTGCGCACCGCTTCGCGGTCGAGATCCCATGCCACCAGGTACCAATGCCCGAAGCGGAACCAGAGCCCGGCCGGAACCACCCGGCGCGTGCCTTGACGGTAGTTGAACGACGCCACGGTATGGGTGCGCACGGCCTCGAAGAGATCGATCAGCGCGCGCGGCGTCACCAGGGTGGCGATGGGACGCACCTCGCCCAGACCGGTGGCGCCCAGCTTCAAGAGTGCATCCCGACCGCTAGGATCGTCGAGGTGCACGCCGGCAACGGCCAGGTGGAGAGCAACTTGCTCGTCGGGCTCGAGCGCCAGGTCAGGCAGGTAGAACGCGTCGCGATCGATCAGATACCCGTACTGCTCGTGGCCGGACAACCGCTGGGTCCGCACCGGGATTCCCTCGTCACGCAGGAGTCGCTTGTCCCGCTCGAAGGCCTGGCGTCGCGCCGAATGCTCCTCGGGATACCCGGGCACCTGCAGGGCGATGGCGTCCAATGTGAGGGGCTGCTCGGTATTGAGCAGCACCAGGACGAGGTCTGTCACCCGCTCCAGTCGGTCGAGTCGTGCGGGGCTAGCCATCGTGGAGAGCCTACGGCGGCAGATGTCTGATGGCGGCACTGGCCCACCCCCTCGACTGGCAGCTCACCATCTTTTGGACGGTGGCCATCCCGGCCCTCGTCGCCGCCTACATCTTCGCCACCAGGTCAAAGGAGAATCGACCCACTCGGCGTCAGCGCGGGTTCTTCCTCCTGGCGGTGCTCGCACTGGTGGCGGCGTTCATGTGGCCGCTCGGAGACCTGGCCGCGCGTTGGTCCCTCCTGGCCCTGGTGGCGCAGCGGCTCCTCCTGATGCTGGCCGTACCCCCGCTCCTTGCCGCGGGGACCCCCAGACCGATCATTGCGCGGCTGACCCGACCCGCTGTCGTCGATGCCGTGCTGCGCCAGGCGGTCAAACCCGTGCCCGCCGTGCTTTTTGTCACCGTGGTGGCGGTGGGGACGTTGACAACGGGGCCGGTCAGCCTGGCCGCCCACTCGCAGACCGCCCGCGTGGTGATCCAGATCCTGGTACTGCTCTCGGGTTTCGTCCTCTGGGCGCCGGTGCTCACCGAACTGCCCGGCGCGAAACCCCTATCCGCCGTCGGGCGCGGGGCGTACCTGATCGTGCAGTCGATCGTGCCGAGTTTCCTTTCTGTGGTGTGGATCTTCGCGCGTCGACCGCTGTACCCCTCGTACGATCACCACGTTGCCGTGCTCGGCATGTCAGCGGTTCTCGACCAGCAACTGGCCGGGTTCTTGGCCAAGTTGTGCACCATCGCCGTGCTCTGGACGGTCGCGTTCTCCCTCATGACGCGCGCACACGTCACGGCGGGGGACGATGAAGATCCCGAGCCGTTGCTGTGGTCGGACGTCGAGCGGGAAATCCAACGGGCCGACCGTCGCGCCCTTCGCACGCGCCGCTCGTCATCACCGCCCACCACGCCACCCCTCGACTCACCGCAGTAGGGGGAGAGGGCGATCGGCCGATACCTCAGCCCAACGACGCTCCTCGAAGCTCGTCGAGCGACAATTCCGCGGTCTGGTTTCCCCCACACTGTGGGCACTGCTCGACATGTCGCCACGAACGGAGCAAGCGTGATCCCTCGGGGTTCAAGAGCACGACGAACGACTCCGATATCGGGTCGATCTCCAATCCGTAGTAGGCGCGCCACGCCGTGGTTGCGGCGTGGGCGTCCAAGGCCAGGCCCTTGAGGATTCGCCGGAAGCGAAGCCTCTCTGTGTCGAAGATCCATGTGCTGTGACAGGACTCCAGCACGAACAGTGTGTCGTCTCCTGAGTGATCCACCCTCTTGATCATGCCGGATCCATTACCAAAACAGGGCGCGGAAGAACCACATATTCGTTGCGAACTGGTGACAATCCCCTGAGATCCTGTTCACACGGCTATTGCGGCCCGGCATCATGCTTACGGCCCACGAGCAGCTCACGTTTGGTACAAAGCTGTCGCAGGACCGAGCAGAGCACGATCCTGGTGTCTGCCGGATCGATCACCTGGTCCACCAATCCCCGCTCGGAGGCGGGCCATGGATTCAAGAACGCCTCTTCGTAGTCCGACTCGCGACTCGCCCTCTCGGCGGGGTCGATCCCCCGGTACAGGATCTGCACGGCGCCCGATGCCCCCATGACCGCAATTTCGGCCGCGGGCCAGGCCAGGCAGATGTCGTTGCCGATCCCCCGAGAGTCCATCACGATGTACGCACCCCCGAAGGCCTTGCGGAGAATGAGGCAGACCCGGGGGACGGTGGCCTGGGCGTAGGCGAAGGCGAGCTCGGCGCCGTGGCGGATCATCCCTCGCCACTCGAGATCCTTCCCCGGAAGGAATCCGGGCGTGTCCACCAGGCTCACGATCGGCAGGTTGAACGAGTCGCAACACCGTACGAACCGGGCCGCCTTTTGGGAGGCGGCGATGTCGAGGGTGCCGGCCAGGATCCTGGGTTGGTTCCCGACGACCCCGACCGAGAGGCCGCCGATCCGGCACAGGCCGGTGACGATCTGACCGGCCCAGCGGGGCCACAACTCGAGGAACTCGCCGTCATCGACCACATGGCGGACGATGTCCCGCACGTCGTAGGTGGCCGATTTGCGCTCGGGGATCAGGTCCCTCAGCTCCGGGGTGGAGCGGAGAACGGGGTCCGAGATCGTCGTCGGAAGGGGGATCTCGTCGGAGTTCGAGGGGAGGTACTCCAGAACCGAAGCCAGCGCGCCCTCCACGTCATCGGATTCCACCGAGCACAGGCCGCTCGACTTGGCATGCGTCGCCACGCCACCGAGCTGTCGCAGCCCGATCTCGACGCCGGTGAACTCCGCCACCATCTGCGGGCCGGAGACGAACGCCACCGCCTCCGCGTTCATCACGACCAGGTCGGCCAGCCCCAGCAACAGAGCCGGTCCCGAGACGACGGGGCCGGTGGCCGCCATGAGCACGGGCACGATCCCGCTACAGGCCGCGATGGCCGCCGCCGCATTGCCCCAGCCGTGGAGCGCGGCGACGCCGTCGAGCACATCAGCGCCGCTCGAGGCCACGATGAACACGAACGGGATGCGAAGCCGACACGCCAGATCGGCCGATTGGGCCAGCCGCAACCCGTCAGCGTGGGTCAGCGCCCCCCGCCGTTGCGAAGAGTACGACCGGGCTACCACCACATCGCGACCGCCCATACGGCCGATCCCGGAATTGACCGTACCGGTGATCCCCTTGCCGATACCGATGCGATCGGCCACACGCCCACTCACTGCCAGTGAATTTAGACACAACGCCGCCGGGGGACGGCCAGGGGTGGTTCAGGAGCGGGCCTCGGCCCGTCGCCAGGGGCCTGACCGGCCGCCGGACTTCTCCCAGAGCGCTACGTGATCGATCGTCATCGTGCGATCGGAGGACTTGCACATGTCGTACACGGTCAGGGCGGCCGTGGTGCACGCCATCATGGCTTCCATCTCGACACCCGTGCGGTCCACGGTCTCGACCTGCGCCTCCACCTCCACGAAGTCGTCCCCGATGGAGAAATTGACCGCTATCGACCCCACCAGAACCGGGTGGCACATGGGAATGAGCTCGGCTGTCCGCTTGGCGGCCTGAATGCCCGCAATGCGGGCTGCAGCGAGCACATCTCCCTTGGTGATGGCGTTATTGGCCACCAAGGTGGTCGTTTCCGGCAACATCGAGACCCGGCAGCGGGCCAGCGCACGGCGATGGGTGGGCTCCCGCGGGGTGACGTCGGTCATGCGGGCACCGCCTAGCGGATCGAGATGGGCCAGGCTGCGATCGGACACGAGTCTCTAGTGTACGGCCTCCACACACAGGGTGCCGCCACCGGGCCGTGCGGCCGATCCGAGGCGCCGTTCGGGTAGAGTTGGCAGTCACAAGCAGCGAGTGCCAATCCAAGGAGTTCAATTGCCGACCTATGAGTACGCCTGCAAGGCGTGTGGGCAACGGCTCGAAGCTGTCCAGACGTTCACCGACGACGCTTTGACGGTATGCCCCGAATGTGGCGGAGTCTTGCGCAAGGTCTTTGGCGCGCCGGGCATCGTCCTCAAGGGCAGTGGCTTCTACAAGACGGACGCGCGGGCGCAGGACAAGCGATCCAGTTCCGAGAAAACGTCGTCGAACGGGTCCGACTCGTCCAAATCGGAGACCAAGTCGGACACGGGCACCACCACCGACTCGGGCTCGAAGAGCGATGCATCCGCATCCAAGCCGGCCTCCGACAAGCCGGCCAAAGAGTCCAAGGCCGCCGCGACCGCATCCTGACCCGGGGAAGCCCGGGGCAAGCCCTCCCGGGGGCTCAGTCCCCGCTGAGTTGCATGTCGGCGATGGCCAGCGTCTGGCCGGCCGCCACACCGGGAAGCCACCGCAGGTCGTTCCCGATCGCCACCACCGATTGCAACATCCGTTGGAGGGTCGATGCCACGGTGACCTCGCGCACCGGCTCGGCCAGGGTGCCCCCATGAATCATGAGGCCCTCGGCTCCAACCGAGAAGTCCCCGCTCACCGGGTTGACCCCTGAGTGGATGCCGGTGACCGACTGGACGTAGAGCCCTTCACCGACCTCGGCCAGGATCTCCTCTGCGGTCTTGGATCCCGGCGAGAGCACGAGGGCCCGGCAGCCGGCGGACGGGGTCCCGGCGAACCCACCCCGCACCGCGGATCCGGTCGAGCGGGTCTGGGCCCGCCGGGCCGCCACGGTGTCGTAGACGAACATGCGGAGCATGCCGTCGGAGATGAGGATGTTGCGCCGGCACGCCAAACCCTCGCCGTCATACGTAGCAGCGTTGAAGGCACGGGCGTCGGTGGGGTCGTCGATCAGGGTGACGGCGGTCCCGGCGACGGACTCACCGATCCGGCCGGCGAAGAACGATCGGCCCTTGACCACGGCCTCCCCCGACAGCGCCGAGGCGACGACCGAGAGCAGGGTGGAGACGACCCGGGGGTCAAAGACGACCGTGCACCGTCCCGAGCGCGCCTTTTGGGCGCCGAGCAGCCGCGTGGAGCGCAGGACGGCATCCGCCATGGCCTCCTCCGGATTGAGCTGGGCCGGGCCCCGGCCCACGCTGAAACCGGTCCCGGTCTGCGAGTCTGCGCCTTCCCCGGCAATGGCATCGACCGACACGAAGGCGGTCGTGCGGCGGGTCGACGACCGGATGCCGGTGGTCGAGGCCAGCGCCACCTCGACCCGGGCGTCTGAGTAGTCGGCCGAGGAGACCTGTCGCACGCGGGGGTCCGCGCCACGTGTCGCTCGTTCGAGCTCGAGCGCCAGGGCGATCTTCTCGTCCATCGGCGTGGTGAACACGCCGTCATCCCACAGATCCTGTTCGACGGCGAGCTCCCCGTCTGGCTCCGCCAGGACCACATCGGGATCAGGGGTGGCATAGCGGGCGTTGTCCCGGGCGTCGCTGAGTGCGGCCTGCACCACTGCCGGATCGAGGGATCCGGCCCAGGCGAAACCTAGGCGGCTCCCATCTCCCGGCTGCCCTTCGAGGAGGATCCTGATGCCGACGCCCGACGAGTCGGCGGACGTCAGCGACTCGACCGCGCCGTCATAGGCCCGGACCTCGTTCTCCGTGCCCCGGGTGACGTAGACCTCCAGGCCCTCCCCCGGTTGGGCCTGCGCCACGACAGAGGTCGCCAGATCCATGAGATCGCTCACTACGCCGTCCCTCCCAGCGTGACCCCTGTGATCCGCAGGGTGGCCTGACCGCACCCGACCGGCACACTCTGCCCGTCCTTGCCGCACGTGCCGGGCGTCATGTCGAAATCATCGGCAACGGCGTCGATGCGGCGGAGCACCTCGGGACCGTTCCCGATCAGGTTGGCGTCGCGCAACGGCTCGGTGAGATGACCGTCCTCGATGAGATACGCCTCGGTCGTCCCGAAGACGAAGTCACCCGTCGTCGTGTTGACCTGGCCACCTCCGAGTTTGGAGACGTAGACCCCCGAAGGGGTCTGCGCCACGATTTCGGCTGCGTTCTCGTGGCCGGCCAACAGATAGGTGTTGGTCATCCGGACCATGGGGAGATGCTGATAGGACTGGCGGCGCCCATTGCCCGACGACGCTCTCCCCTCCTTGCGGGCCCGCAACCAGTCCCACATGTAGTCGGTGAGCACGCCGTTCTCGATGAGCACGTTGCGGGCGGGCGCATGGCCCTCGTCGTCGACCGCGAAGTTGCCCCACTCCCCGAGGACCGTACCGTCGTCGACCAGGGTGACGAGGGGACTGGCCACGAGTTTCCCCATCTGCCCGGTGTACACGGAGGCATCCTTGACGATGTGGTCGGCTTCGAGACCGTGGCCACAGGCCTCGTGAAAGAGGATGCCCCCGCTGCCGCCGGCCAGGACGATGGGCACCTCACCCGATGGAGCCGGCCGGGCGGACAGCTTGGCCAGGGCTCGCTTCGCCGCAGTGCGTGCGATGTCCTCGACGTTGAAGCGCTCGAAGATCTCGTAGCCTTCCGTGCGCGCCAATGACTCGTACCCGGTCTGCATCCCGGTGTCGCCGTTGGCCACGCACATGACGTTGAAGCGGGTGCGGACCTGGTCGTCTTCGGCCAGCAACCCATCGGAGTTGGCGATCAGGATGCGCCGGCGGCTGTCCCCGCACCCCACCTGGACCTGGCTGATGGAGCCGCCGGTGGCCCGGGCAGCCTGATCCGCCCGGGTCAGGAGATCGAGCTTGGTGGACTTGGGAACCGAGCTGGGCAGCGTCTTGGCACCACGGTCGTGGCTGGCTCTGGGCCCGAACGACAGCGCCACCGTGCGGACCCCGCCGCCGCCGTCCCGGGCCACGGATGCCGCGGCGGCGGCCGCGGCCAGGAGGCCGGCCTCGCTCAGATCCGACGTGTGCGCGAATCCGGTCGTCTCCCCGGCCACCACACGGATGCCCGCGCCGCGCGAACGCCCCGACGACAGCTCCTCGACCCGCCGATCGTCGAGCATGGCGCTCGCGCTCATGCTGTCCTCTGCGAAGACCTCGGCCATGTCCCCACCGTGCGCCAGCGCCGCCCCGAGGACGTTGTAGAGGACATCGGGCTCGATCAAGGAAGTGTCGGTCACGGGCGGTATCGTAATCGTCGTGCCCAGTTCCTCCTCCGGTAGCAGCCCACCCGCGGGTCACGGACCCCACTCGGGCCTTACCGCGCAAGTGGAGCTGACGGTGGGCGAGGAGGACACGGCGCCGTACTTCCGGTCCGGCGATGTCCCTGTGCTGGCGACGCCCCGGCTCATCGCATTGTGCGAAGAGGCGGCGCTGCGTGCCACCGACGGGCACCTGACCCCGGAACAGTCGAGCGTGGCCACGCGCGTGCAGTTCGACCACCTCGCCCCGGTCGGGATCGGCAAGGTCGTGCTGGCCGAGGCCACGTTGGTCAAGGTCGAAGGCCGTCGCCTCATCTTCACCGTGTCGGCGGCCCGCCTCGAGCGTGACGGCGGCGGCCTCGTCGGCGCCGGGCGGGTGACGCGGGTGCTGGTCAACGAAGCCACATTCCTGGCGAAGGCCGGCGCTGCCGGCGAGTCCTGAGAAGAACCGCCCCCGCCCCCCCGACCAGTATTCCGGCGGGGATGGGACCCGTGGTCGCCGCCTTCATCACGTTCGGCCTCTTCTGGGGCAGCTGGGCCGTCATGGTGTTCAACATCCAGCACACGTTCGCCCTCTCCGATGCCGAGCTGGGCTTCGTCCTCGCCCTCGCCATCGCGCTGGCCGGTGCGTCGAGTGCCGTCATGGCGCACGTCACCAACCGGGTCGGCGCGCGACGGCTGCTCTGGACAGCCCTGCTGGCCTGGTCCGGACTCCTGGTCGTCATGAGCACGGTCCATCAGAAATGGGCCTTCGTCGGCGCCCTGGTCCTGGTGGAGATCGCCGGGGGCAGCATCGACACGGCCATGAACGCCGAGGCGTCCCACCGCCTGAACGGGCGGCCGGCGGCGCTCGTCCGTTTTCATGCGCTCTTCAATGGGGGAGCCATCCTCGGAGCGACGGCGGCCGGCATCGTGCTCCATGCCGGCGTCTCGTGGCGCGTCATCTGGCCCGGCGTCGCCGTTGTGGCGCTGGCCATCGGCCTCTGGACACTCTCCCGGCAGCCGGGGCGGGTGCCCGAGGACCCCTCGGCGTCGCCACCGGCGGCGGCCCACGTGCACCCGGTCCAACGCATCCGGCGCGACGGGCTCCTGCTCTTGCTGGCTGTCTTCGCGTTGGCCGAGGTCACCGAGGGTGGAGTCGACACCTGGGGGGTGCTCTACCTCCGCAATCACCTGGCCACCGGCGTCCTGCTCGGTGCCGGCGCGTACGTCGTCGGTCAAGTGGTGGCCGCCACGACGCGGGCGGCGGGAAGTACATTGATCGGCCGGCTCTCGGCCCGACATGCCCTCCTCGTGGGCGGTTGCGTCGCCGGTGGCGGCATCCTCCTCGAGTCGCTGTCGCCGCTCTCGAGCACGGCCGCCCTCGGGCTGGCCCTGGGTGCCGGCGGGGCCTCGTTGTTCTGGCCCCTGGTGATGAGCAATGTGAGCCGTCTGGCCAGCCAGGTCGTCAGTGCCGTCGGGACGTTCACCGCCGCGGGCTACATCGGCTGGGTGGCGGGGGCGCCCGTGGTGGGCTGGGTCTCGCAGACGTACGGCCCCCAGCACGGATTGCAGGTCCTGGCGGTGGCGGCTCTGGCCGTCGCCGCGGTCTCGTTCGCCGTCGTCGAACGCAGACCGCGACCGGGTCAGGCGGACTAACGTGGTGCGAGAGCCATGATCCTTCAGAGCATCGAGACGCCGTCGGACATCAAGGACCTCAGCCAGGAGCAATTGCGAACCCTGGCCGATGAGATGCGGTCCTTCATCATCGAATCGGTGACCACCACGGGTGGGCACCTGGGTTCGAATCTCGGCGCGGTCGAGCTGACCCTGGCCGTGCACCGTGTCTTCGACTCGCCACGTGACGTCATCTTGTGGGACACCGGCCATCAGGCCTACGTGCACAAACTCCTCACCGGACGCCGGTTCGGTTTCAAATCCCTGAAGCAGGCGGGTGGCATGTCGGGCTACCCCAACCGGGCGGAGTCCGAGCACGACTGGATCGAGAACAGCCACGCCTCCACCGCCCTCTCCTACGCGCACGGCATGGCGAAGGCGTTCACGTTGCGCGGCGAGGGCAGGGACCGCAAGGTGATCGCGGTCGTCGGTGACGGCGCCCTCACCGGGGGCATGACCTACGAGGCGCTGAACAACCTCGGGCATTCGGGCTGCCGCGTGGTGATCGTCCTCAACGACAACGGTCGCTCCTACGCCCCGACCGTGTCACAACTGTCCCAGAGCCTCACCAGCCTCCGGCTGAACCCGACGTACACCCAGACTCGCGAACGTCTGCGGAATCGCCTCCGGGGGCTTCCCGCCTTGGGCCCGCTGGCGTACTCCGGGGTGCACTCGGTGGCCAGCGCGCTGCGCGAGATGGTGGCCCCGCACACGTTCTTCGAAGCCTTGGGCGTCCGCTACGCCGGGCCGATCGACGGGCACGACATCGAGCTGATGGAGCAGGCCTTCGCGCACGCGGCCGAATGGGACGGACCGATCGTGGTGCACGTGCTCACGCAAAAGGGGCGCGGGTACGGTCCGGCGGAACAGGACGACATCCAGCGCCTCCACGACGTGAAGGCGACCAACCCGGTCATGCTGGAGAACACGGTCGGGAGCTCGGCCGGAACGGCTGTCGGTGGCTCGGCCGGCGCCGATGTCGGCGGGGTGGCCACGCCCGGATCCATGGCCGACGCCGACGTGCGCCATTCCCCGTCCCGCGCCACCACCTACACCGATGCCTTCTCCCGCGCCCTCCTGCGCGCGGCCGAGGACGACGCTCGTGTCGTCGCCCTGACGGCCGCCATGCCGGGGCCGACGGGGCTGCTGCCGTTCCAGGCCCGTTTCCCGACGCGCTTCTTCGACGTGGGCATCGCGGAGCAGCACGAGGTCACCGCGGCCGCCGGTATGGCCATGGCGGGCATCCGACCGGTCGTCGCGGTGTACTCGACCTTCTTCAGCCGCGCCTTCGATCAGGCCAACCTCGACGTGGGCCTCCACGGCAGCCCGGTCGTCTTCGTGCTCGATCGGGCCGGCATCACGGGCGACGACGGCCCGAGCCATCACGGGGTCCTCGACATGGCACTGGCCTTGTCCATCCCGGGCATGACCGTGTTCGCACCATCGGCGGCCGAGGAGGTGGCGCCGATGCTGCGGACCGCGCTCGAGCTCCCCGGGCCTTCCACCATTCGCTTCCCCAAGACGGCACCCCGCCACGTCGAGGAGAGCGAGGTCGGGACGGGGCTGGCCGCGCGCAAGGTGCGCGACGGGGACGGCTCGGTCTGTCTCCTCGGGGTGGGCAAGCTCGTGGCCGCATGCATCGAGGCAGCTGACCAACTGGCAGCCGTTGGCGTGGCCGCCACGGTATGGGATGTGCGGGTGGTCTCGCCCCCCGACGCCGACATGCTGGCCGATGCCGGACGGCACGGCCTCGTGGTCACGGCCGAGGACGGCGTCCGCCACGGCGGTGCCGGCGCCTTCCTCATCGACGCGATGGAGTTCGCGCTCGAATCGCAGGGACGGCACGGTCCGGTCACGAGGGTCCTCGGGGTCCCGCGGGAGTACATCGCCCAGGGCAAGGCGGACGACATCTTGGAGAGCCTGGGCCTCAACGGCAGCGGCATCGCCGAAAGCGTCCGGCGGGCCCGGCACTCGGTGCCGGCCCGCCAACACCAGAGTTGATTCCTCAGGCCCGGTTGGCTCCATTGGCCCGCACGAAGTCATTCACGGCGTAGTACGCCTCGATAGACTCCCCGGCGTCGCCCCAGAATCCCTCGAGCACGTCGTAGGCCATCCGCCCCTGCTCGATGTAGTGGTTGTTGACGTCGGTGATCTCCAGCTCCCCCCGACCCGACGGCGTGAGCGTCGGGATGATGCTGAAGACGGCGGCGTCGAAGCAGTAGATGCCGGTGACCCCGAAGTTGCTGGCGGGCACCTCGGGCTTCTCCACGATCCGCTCGACCCGGCCGTCGGCCGAGAGCACCGGCACGCCGAGGTGACGCAAATGCTCGGGTTCGCTCACCGCCGTCAAGAGAATGCGGGCGCCCGTCGGGTCGGCCCGGAAGGCATCGACCATGGGCTTGATCGAGCGTTCCATCACGTTGTCGGCCAGCATCACGAGGACGGGGTCGCCGTCGGCAAAGCGCTCCGCCAGGCCGAGCGCCTCCGCGATGCCACCCGCCTGCTCCTGGTATCCGTAGGAGAGCCGGTCGATCCCGAATTCGTGCCCGTTGCCCAGTAGGGGGAGGAACGAGCCGGCATGGGGCCCGCCCGTCACCAGCATGATCTCGTCGATGCCGGCGTTGACCAGGGCTTCGATAGACCAGGCGATCATGGGCCGATCCCAGATGGGGAGCAGGTGCTTGTTGGTGATGCGGGTGAGCGGATAGAGACGCGAGCCGGTCCCGCCCGCCAGGAGCACACCTTTCATCGCGCCCGCCCGTCGTTGGTGATCGTTTGCATCCTGCGTGCTTAGTCGAAGGTGAGGACGCCCCGCGCCACCTGCCCGGCGCGCATGGCCTCGACGACCTCGCCGAAGCGATGGAGGGGGCGGGTCAGCGAGACCAGTTCGTCCAACATGAGTTGGCCGGAAAAGTACAGATCCACCATCAAGGGTATGTCGTGGTGGGGCCGAGCGGACCCGTACCGGCACCCGAGGAGCCCACGGTCGACGTAGGCCAACGCATTGACGTCGACCGGCACCTCGGTGCCACGGGGAGGGATACCGATGGCGACCGCCGTGCCGCCCCAGTCGAGGCAGTCGAGTGCGGCCCGGAGCACCTCTGCGTGACCCACACAGTCGAAAGCCCATGTCACGCCGCCGAGAGGGAACAGGGCACCGGCGGCCGAGTCCCGATTGGCCGGCGTCAACGCCCGCACGGCTGCGGCCGCATCGCCCGAGCTCGCATCGACGAAGTGGGTGGCACCGAACTGGCGGGCCAAAGACTCCTTGGACGCGACCGTGTCCACGGCCACGATGCGCGTGGCCCCCGAGATGCGCAGGCCCTGAATCACGTTGAGACCCACCCCTCCGACGCCGAAGACCGCCGCTGTCTCCCCGGGGCGGACCTTGGCCCGGTTCAGCACCGCGCCGACCCCGGTCAGCACGCCGCAGCCGATGAGGCAGGCCGAGGTCAACGGCACCTCCTCGGGGATGCGGATCGCCTGCACCTCGCTGACCACCGTGGCCTCGACGAAGACCGACGTGGCGGCGAAATTCGAGGCCGGTTCCCCCTTGAAGGTGAAGGGCGTCGAGAGAGCGCCCAACGAGCTCCGGCACCAGCTCGGGTGCCCGGTGCTGCAGGCGCGGCACGCCCCGCAGCTGGCCAGGGTGGCAATCACCACATGGTCGCCCGGTTGCACCGAGGTCACCTCTGACCCCACGGACTCGACGATGCCTGCGCCCTCGTGGCCCATCACCGTCGGCGCGGGAAACGGGATCGTCCCGTCGATCAGCGACAGGTCGGAGTGGCACACGCCGGCCGCCGCGATCCGCACGCGCACCTCTCCCGGACCGGGCTCCCGTACACCCAGCTCGTCGGTGACCTCCACCCCCTCACCGGTATAGACGATGCCTCGCACTCAGCCGCTCCTCTCGTAGGACACCACATGATCATCTCCGGCCCGGTGTCGCGCCCGTAGCTCGCGCTTGAGTACCTTGCCGCCGGCGTTGACCGGAAGCGCCTCCACCACGACCACGCCTCGGGGGGCCTTGTAATTCGCCATCTCGTGGCGCGACCAGGCCAAGAGCTCACGTGCCAAGGCCTCCGTCCCCTCGGCATCGAGCCCCGCCCCATCCGGCCCGGCCGGAACGACATAGGCGCAACCCACCTCACCCAGGCGGTCGTCAGGTACCCCGATGACCGCGACGGCGGCCACCCCTGGGTGACCGCGCAACATCGCCTCGATCTCCGCCGGGTAGGCATTGAAGCCGCCCACGACAAACATGTCCTTCACCCGATCGACGATGGCCACGTTGCCGTCGAGGTCCATGACGCCGATGTCCCCGGTGCGCAGCCATCCCTCTGCGTCGATCACGGCCGACGTCTCCTCCTCGTCCAGCCAGTACCCGGCCATGACCGTGTAGCCGCGCACCTCGACCTCCCCCGGCTCGCCGCAAGGCACCTCATCACCGTCCACCACGACCCGCACCTCGACGCCCGGAATTGCTCGTCCCGACGTCGTGGCGACGATCTCGGGCGGATCCGAGCGGCGGCACATCGTGACCGTCCCACTCGATTCCGTGAGCCCGTAGGCGGTGAGCACGGTGGAGAACCCGAGGTCATTCCGCATGGCGTGCACCAACTCGACCGGGACGACGGCCGCACCCGTGACGCCGAGCCGAAGCGACGAGAGGTCGTAGTCACCCCGGGTCGGCTCGGCCAGGAGGGACTGGTAGAGGGTCGGTGGGCCCGGGAGCACCGAGATCCGTTCTTCCGCGATGTGCTGCAGGACCCGCCGCGCGTCGAAGACGGCTTCC
>Ga0307373_10001443_pt1 | contig 44658 bp, 34 predicted proteins | sample OX2MG_FD_202534 | JGI IMG/M metagenome (GOLD analysis project Ga0307373, IMG submission 202534) | Soil microbial communities from Risofladan, Vaasa, Finland - OX-2 | ecosystem: Environmental > Terrestrial > Soil > Coastal area > Acid sulfate soil | place: Finland: Risofladan, Vaasa | collected...
ATCCAAGTTTCCAGCGTCTGTCTTTGTTCGGGCGAAATCGGCAACGCCTCCGGTGGTTTCCACATAGTGCGGACAGTATACCGGAATCTTGCCAATTGTAAAGTTATTTATAACTCATATCACTAGATTTCCAGCGCCGGTGCACCCGAACTGGAAGAGGCCCCAGATTGCTGATTCAGGACCGCAGCCAATGCCTGGCCCGTGAATGACTTCTCCACGCACGCAACCTCTTCCGGTGTTCCCTGGGCGACGATGCGACCGCCTGCCTCACCCCCTTCGGGGCCGAGGTCAATAATCCAGTCAGCCTGTTTGATGACGTCGAGGTGGTGCTCGATGATGATGACGGTGTTGCCCAAATCTGTCAAGCGATTCAGGACTTCAAGCAGTTGCTTGACGTCGTCAAAATGCAACCCTGTGGTGGGCTCGTCCAGAAGATAAAGGGTCCGGCCGGTCTGGCGCCGGCTGAGTTCACGGGCCAGCTTGATGCGCTGCGCTTCGCCGCCTGAAAGCGTGGTGGCCGACTGGCCCAGATGAATATAGCCCAGCCCGACATCCTCCAGCGTCTGCAGCTTCTGCCGGATCTGCGGAATGTTTTCGAGCACGGGCAGAGCGTCGCTGACCGTAGTGTCCAGCAGGTCCGCAATCGAGCAGCCCTTGTATTTGACGGCCAGTGTTTCCGCGTTGTATCGGCGCCCATTGCAGACTTCGCAGGTCACATAGACGTCGGGAAGGAAGTTCATCACAATGCGCCGCAGGCCGTCACCCTGGCAGGCCTCGCAGCGCCCGCCCTTTACGTTGAAGCTGAAGCGGCCGGCGCGATATCCGCGTTCGCGCGACTCTGGCAACAGGGCAAAAAGCTCCCGCATCGGAGTGAAAACTCCTGTGTAGGTTGCGGGGTTTGAGCGGGGAGTGCGTCCAATCGGAGATTGGTCAATCACGATCACCTTGTCAATCTGCTCAATCCCCGTTACCTTGCGATGCTGCCCGGGCTCGTCGATGGCCCGATAAAGCTTTTTGGCCAGCGCCCGGTAAAGGATGTCGTTGACCAGGGTTGACTTGCCGGACCCTGAAACTCCCGTCACTACCACCAGAAGCCCCAGGGGAAATTTGACGTCGATGTTCTTCAGATTGTTGGCGCGGGCTCCCATCACCGAGAGTGACTTTCCATTCGGCGGGCGCCTTGCTTCCGGGACAGGGATATGCCGGCGGCCGGAAAGGTATTGGCCGGTCAGGGAACTCTCGCAGGCGGCCACAGCTTCCGGCGGGCCGCAGGCAACAAGCGCGCCGCCATGCTTGCCGGCGCCGGGGCCCAGATCAATCACGTAATCGGAGCGGCGAATGGTCTCCTCGTCGTGCTCAACCACAAGGACCGTGTTGCCCATGTCCCGCAGCCGCTCGATGGTCCCCAGCAGCCGCTGGTTATCGCGCGGGTGCAGCCCGATGCTCGGCTCGTCCAGCACGTAAAGGACGTCGCGCAGCTTGGATCCGATCTGGGTGGCAAGACGAACGCGCTGGCTTTCTCCGTTGGAAAGCGTCGCGGAGGAACGGTCCAGGCTCAGGTACCCCAGACCCACGCTGGCCAGAAATTCAAGGCGGGCGGCAATCTCGTTCAGGATGCGCCGTGCCAGCAATTCTTCCCGTGCGTTGAGCTTGATGCGCGCCACGTTTTTTTGAGCTTCGCCGACAGGCAGCGCAGTGAAATCTGCAATGGAAAGTCCTGCGATGTGAACGGCCAGGCTTTCCGGCTTCAGCCGTCTGCCGTTGCACTGCGGGCAGGGCATTGCGGAAGTGTAGCGGGCGAACCATTCGTGGTAACTCTCGGAATCCGTCTCTTTGTACCAGCGTTCGAGAAGCGGGATGATGCCTGCAAAGCCCGCACCGCGCCGCGCGCCGCGCTGGCGCTTGCCGTAGAGAATCAGGTTCTGGATCCTGGCCGGGAATTTCTCAAAGGGCGTCCGGAGGTCAAACCCATCTTGTTCGGCCAGGCGGGCCAGACTCCGTTGAATAATCCGTGACCCCGAACCCGGGCCCAACCCGCCGGAAAAAAGCGGCCGGGTCCAGTCCACCACAACTTTTGCAGGATCGAAGGTAAAGCGGCTGCCCAGTCCCCGGCAGGCTCCGCAGGCTCCATAAGGACTGTTGAAGGAAAAAGAACGGGGTTCGAGGGCAGGAATGCTGCTGCCGCAGTGCACACACGCCCATTCCTGCGAATAGAGATGTTCCTCGCCGTTCACCACCGCGACCTGAACGATTCCCTTGGCCAGTTTCATGGCCGTTTCGATGGAGGCCAAAAGCCGGCTTTCAATGCCGGGCTTAACCAGCAGCCTGTCGACCAGCACCTCAATCGTGTGGTTCCGCCGACGGTCCAGGCGAATTTCCTCATCCAACTGGACCAACTGGCCATCCACGCGCACCCGGACGAATCCCTCCCGGCCCAGTTGCTCGAAGAGTTTGTGGAACTCGCCTTTTCGGCCGCGCACGACGGGTGCAAGAATCATGATGCGCGGATTCCCGTCCTCTCCTGATTCCTTATCCTGGAGCGAGAGGATCGATGACACGATCTGTTCGGTGGTCTGCCGGGAAATGCGCCGCCCGCACTGATGGCAATGGGGAATGCCGATGGTGGAGTAAAGCAGGCGGAGATAATCGTAAATTTCTGTGATCGTGCCAACCGTCGAACGCGGGCTGCGGCTTGTGGTTTTCTGCTCAATGGAGATGGCGGGGCTGAGTCCTTCGACAGCATCAACGTCGGGGCGCTGCAACTGGTCCAGGAACTGGCGGGCATAGGCGGAAAGGGTTTGTGCATAGCGGCGCTGGCCTTCGGCATAAATGATGTCGAATGCCAGGCTTGACTTTCCAGATCCGCTCAGCCCGGTCACTACCGTGAACTTGTTGCGGGGGATGGAAACATCGATGTTCCGAAGGTTGTGCTGGCGCGCTCCCCGGACTTTGATTTCCTTCAACATGGTGACACTGCCCCTCGGATGCGTTGCGCGAGTTAAGGCCAATCTACCATCTTAAATGCCGGCTCCCGACGCCGTCAAGACAGGCAGGCGCCGATGGATGGACCAAAAAGAATAGGGCGCGATAAATACCGCGTTCATGAAGGGTCAGCGGTAGTCGCCTCATGCCTGAAGAATCAGCCCCGCGGCATGTGGGGTGAGCCGCGATTTGTTCTGGGAAACACAAATCCAGATATACAGTGTGGGCATGCAACTGTGGCTGGACGCTGACGAGGGAACAGGGGTTGCTTACATCTGCGCAAGCCGTTTTTCCAGTTGGAAGGCCTTTGCGTTGAGTTCACCCAGGTGCTGGAGATCATTATCAGTAAGGGAGATGGCATTCTGGATCTGGTCCAACGCCTGGCCGCTGAACGCGCCGGAATTCTGCCCGCGGTTTGAGTCCATCATGCCGCTCATAGTGCGGAATTGGCTGGTGAGGTTACGGTAGCGATTGCCAATGGATGTCAGATAAGACTCCCGGCGCCGGTCCAGCTCCTGAAGGCGATCCAGGATGTGTTTTTGTTCCGCCGCGCGTGTGGATCCTTTGTTGTTTTCAGCCTGCAGCTGGTCATTGGTCTTTTGTAGCGAGGCGATGCGCTGGCGGGAGTTTTGAAGGTCGGTCTGCGCGGAATTGAGTTCTTTCTGCACCTGGTCGAGGCGGCCCTGGAGCCTGGTTTGCATTTCCTGATAGCGCTGGTTGGCATCTCCGGCCGCTTTCTGGTTTGCTTCTTTGGAAGCGGAAAGGTCCTGCTGGAGTTGGGTAACGCTGCCCTGCGCTGCTTTCAACTTTTCCGTAAGTAGCTGGATCGTCGCGTCACGCTTTTTAAATTCGGCTTTAAGGTCAGTTGCGGGTTTCGGGGGCTGGCGAAGCGCTGAGGCAAGCCGAAGCTGGCTTTGCCGGAGGGCTTCCTGGGTTTCCCGCAACGACAGCAAGGCTGCGTCACGCTGCCGGCGCACTTCTGCAAGCTTTTGGGACTGGTTAAGAACGACCACAGCCGCAGCCACAAGAGCGACCCCCAGGCCCGACACCACCGTAATGTTCAGGCGTCGCATGCGTAATATCTTACTCCACTTTCGGACGAAAATGGGGGCGCCAGGAAAGCTGCAGACCTCCGCTTCCACACGAAGCTTTCAGGCCGACTTGCAGGTCGCGGTGTTCTCTGGGCGGAACGGACAGAATGAGGTTCCAAACACTGGTGATCCTGGCGAAGGTCTCGGAGATGGCCTGTGGGATCTCAGGGATGGAGCGGCAAATCATAGTCATCCCGCCCGTATTTTTTGCCAGGGTATCTAACCCATTTTGATAGGCCACATCGAGCCCGTCGTGGCGGTATTGGAGGTGAACCACGAACAACGGCGCTTCCAACGACCTGAGATGCCGCCCCAGCTTGGAGATCTTCTCATTAATCAGAACGTCTCGAAAACGCCGGCTGAGGTCGTGCGTGTCGCTGGGATTAATGACAGGGTCGGTGTAGTCTTCCCGGTAGCTATAGATGCTTCCGTCCGTAATATATAGCACCGAGACGCGCACCGGCGACTTGCGAATCATGGCGTCAGCCAGTGTGAGCGATGCATGGACCGTTTCGAGCAGCCCTGGAGTGCCACTGCTCGAAAGGGAGGTAATGACATCCTCCACCTTCTGCCGGTCTGGAGTGGGATCAACCAGAACATGCAACCCGTCCTGGGCCCTCAATACGCCAACCCATACATTCGGGGGGAGCTTGGCAATATTGCTGATCACGGCTTGCTCAGCGTCATCAATACGTGAAATATCGCCGGTCAGATCAAACACGATGAGGATGATCTGATCGCTGTTTGGGTTCAGTTTTTCAGTGACTTTCACCGGCTTGCCATTGAGTGTCGGGTCGAAGGTGGGACTCTTTGTGCATTGGCCATTATCAATCCACGCGGGAATGGAGAATGTGCGGGGACTCTGCGTTTGCGCAAATATGGCCGCCAAAGGGGCGACGAGAAGCAAGATGATGGTGTAGAGGGTGATTCGCATTAGAAACTCAATATCAGACCCAGCTGGATAACACGCCCGCCTTGGGAGCCAATAATCCTTCCGGCATCAATGTTGGGGGCGCTTGCCGGACCGATGACCGTATCGGGATAATTCCAGTTTGCATGGTTGATGAAGTTGAAGGCGGTAACGTTAAAGTCCAGCGAAGTGCCCCCCACTGGCATGCGCTTGTCCACGCTGACGTCCAGGCTGTTCCGGCCCGGACCCAGCAGATTCGACATTGTCCTCGGACCGTTTCCCAGAGTGAAATCTGCCGGCTGAGCAAAGGCTGCAGGATTAAACCATTCTGACGGTCCGGGGTTCTGAACGTGCGGATCCACGCCGGGTACGACGTCAACATAGAGGTTGGAAATCAGGTTGCCGGTGTTGTTGAATTGAGGTTGCATCGCCAGGGGCCTCCCGTCGTTCCAGTACGCCATGCCGCTGACGGACCAGCCACTGATGATCGGGCGTCCCCAGCCGGCGAAATCGAGCAGGGGTTTTCCAGGACCGAAGGGCAGATCGTAGATGTAGCTGAATTGAAGGTATTGCGGCGTGTTGTAGGCAGTTGCCGACCAGTCATTACTCAGGTTGATTAAGTCCTGATTGCCGTAAGGCCCCGAGTAATTGTCGTACTGGCTGGAGTATTCATAAGTGGCGGACAACGACAGGCCGTAGGACTCGCGCTTCTGGACCTGGACGTACCCGGCTTTTCGCTGGTAGCGGCCGGCAGGATAAAGGCCGTAAAGTTCGAAGCCTTTGAATTGGGGATAGGGTTGCAACGTGAGACGAAACGCTTCGTCATAAAGCCTGTCTCGATAACTCAGATAACGCGGATTGATTGCGTTGGGGGTGGTGGTGTCGGCGCCGACCAGGATGTCTCTTCCGGCGCTGTAGTCTGTTCCCACTGTTACGACCATTGAAAAGGGCATCTGCCGCTCGACCGATAGTGATGCAGACCTGTAAACGGGCACCCGGCCCGTCATATCCACGTAATCAGCAACCGTATTATCGGCAGCTGAGGAGTTGAGATCCGGCAGGGGCGTGGCCAGAGGAGGAATGCCGTCCGCCAGGTTGACTGCCGGGGACAACTGGTTGTTGGCAGAAGTAAAGGTCTGCCGGGCATTGAATCCCTGGGTGCCCCACTGCCCGTTATAGATCGGCATGTGTCCGTGCCAGTGGCGGTAGGATGCATGAACGTCGGTTTTGGAGTCACGGCCCGGGTTCCATGCCAGGCCCAGCGTATAGTCGAGATCGACGCTGGAAGGCCGCAGACCTCGTGGGATGGGGCCGCGGCCGGCGAAGGCAAGTGCGCCATACAGAAGGGTCGCGGGATCAAGCACCATGGGGTCGACGGTGCTCTGCCGGTTGTATTTTTCCACCCGCGGTGAATGCCGCTTGAAGTTAAGATCGAGGCTCATCGTAAGGGTTTTTGAGAACTGATACTTATCGCCGCCGGCTATGGACTGATAGGAATTGCGAAAATATGAAGGCGATGTGATGATCGTGTGTTCCGCGTACTGGGGAAGTCCAAGGAGAAAGCTGGCAAAGGAATCACCGGTGTTGACAATACCGGGCAGACTTGTCAACCCCGTGGAGAACTGGAAGTATCCAGTGGGGTATTGAGGCGTGTAGGAGTTCACCTGATACTGGTCGGCCGTGAATGTCAACTGGAGTGAATGCTTTCCTTGCTGCGTGGAGATCGAATCTTGCACCCCCACCGAATTGTGGGCATTGTGTGAATTGGGGAAATCTGTGCCCATCGAGAGATAAGTATCAGCCAATTGATAGACGGGGAAGGGGCTATTTGCGGTACTCCCGCCCAGCGTAACATCTGATTCGGCGGTTAAATGGAGAGCGTTGACCGTCTTTGAAGTGGCCGTAAAGACGTAGCCGATTTCGGCACGCCATCGCGAATAGTGCTGGTCTGGAGCGGTGGGGCTTGCATAGTTGGGAAAGTATTTTGGAGCACTGACGAATCCGTTGGAGATGGCAGTTTGAAAACTCAGCCGGTGCCGGGTGCCGAAGGACTGATCGACACGCGCGATAATACCGTCCGCCGTGTCATACTGCGGCGCGTTGACAAAGTAGTTATTTTGGAAGAAGGGTCCAACGTGCGCGTTGGGCAAGGGATAGTACGGCAGAGCCTGCTGAACTTCCGGCGCCAGCCGGTCGGCCGGGATGATGTTGCCCGGGAACGGTGAGCGCAGGTACTGAAGGTTGCTGGTCGTGACTGGAAGAGAAGGGTCATAAGCCGGATTCGGGGCTGTTGTCGCCAGATCGTAGAGAATGAGCGGGTTGCCGGCCTGGTCCACCGTTTTTGAAAAGTCGCCGTTGCGCTGGGCCGCTGTGGGGATGGTGTGCAACGAGGCGCGCGAGACGGTTTCGCGCACGCCTTCATAGGACAAAGTAAAAAAGGTGTTTTGGGGATTTTTGACCAGAGGGGGGATAATCACCGGCCCGGAAATATTGAATCCAAACTGGTTGCGGTGGAGCGGGGACTTTGTTCCACCGTTCTGATTGACTTCATGAGGAATAGCGTCGAGCGAGTCGTTCCTAAAATACTCGTAAACACGCCCGTGCCAACGCATCTTGGGGCCAAAGCGCCTCTGCGCCGACGGTGGACTGTTTGGCCGTATGCCCCAATTGCCCGTCAGAACCTTGAACTCTTGCGTTGCGCGAGTGAGTGGCGAAGTTTGGCCATCGGGCGGTTCAGGAATCTTCCGAGTTCCGGATGAGGAATAGGCTGTAGGGCCGCCTATGATGAGCCCCAGAAGGGCATAGACGAGAATCTTCATTTCGGGCTCTCACAAATAGAAATTATATACCTCGCCGCGCTGTTGTGACAACCCTCCGGAGGGGTTCACCGGTGGAAGCTTGTCGCGGGATGATGTTGCGGCCCGGTTAGGATTGATGACATCGGCGTGTGCGGAAAACGATAGTAAATCGGGGGCCGCGCCCGCTCTTAATTGGGCGCGACCGGAAGCCGAGGTTTGGTTTCTCAGCATCCGGTCGGCGATTGAACCGAGTTGCCAAAAAGAATAGATAGGCGGTCCGGGGCCTTCTGATAGAGCTAGAAGTTGAACCTCAGGAACAGGTTGATCATGCGATTTGCGGACTGGTTATTAAAGAACCCTCCCGCAAGTGAAAGGGACTGGCCGAAGCTCTGGGAGTTAATGTTGCCCACGGGCGTCCCATAGTTGACTTTGTTAAAGACATTGTGCGCCATGACGCCAAGCTCAAGCGTGTAACGGCGGTTGCTGGAACCTCCCCAGCGGGGACCGCCTCCGCCACTGCCGAGCCCGCGGCCGCCAAGCCCGCCGTGGTCATGGCCATGATGACCGCCGCCGCCGCCACCGCCTTCCACCTCTTTGCCGAAACCGAAGGTCTTGGAAAGGCGGGCATTCATTGAAAACTGTCCCGGGCCTGTGAGGTAGTTGGGTGGCACGAGCACCGCGCCGGCCGCTGGGTTGCTAATGAAGTCGGAGGCGACGCACACAGAGCATGGGGCTGAAGCAAAAGCGGGACGGTCATTGAAAATCGAGTCTCCGTTCAGGTCCTGCCCAACGGTGACGTTATAAGGCCGGCCGGAGCTGACCACCACGAAGGGGCTTAAGCTGAAACCCCTGGGCAGCCCGAGTGAACCGCCCACAAAGAACCTGCTTCGGGTGACCCATGGAGCCGGTCCGTAGCTCTGAGCGAGATCATACTGGTTCATGGGGAAGGAACTGCCTCCTGATTCACCCTGAACAGCATTGGCATTGGCATAGCTCAGCGTGTAATAGCCAAACAGAGATAGCGCCGCACCCATGCGAATGTTGAAATTAGCGATCAGCTGGTTCTCGTTGAACAGGCCGGCCGGCTCATACTGGTAGATGTTGCCAATGTCGCCGAATGGGCGGATGCCGCTCGACGGATTGGCCGGATCATAGGTTCCGGGAAGCGGCGCGTTGATGTTGCGGGTGAGAAGCTGGTGGATTCCGTGCGAGGTGATATAGGTAACGGAAGCCTTGATGTTCTGGGTGACTTGCCTTTCCAGTCCGGCAGCCCCTTGAATGACGTAGGGCGACTGAAAGCCCGGGGCGATTTGGTAAATGGTGGGAAAGGTTGAGGTTCCCGCGAGGGTGTTAACCGGAGGAATGTTGCCGGGGAAGAAATCGGGCGCATTCACCACAAATTGCTGCTGGGTAATGCCGTTCAGCCGAAACGCCTGCAGAATGTTGTCATCGTCAAAACGGTCGTAAAAGATGCCAGCTCCCGCGCGGAGGACGGTCTTGGGCGCCTTTCCGCCACCGCCGATTCCCCAGGCGAGTCCCATCCGGGGGGCGATGTCAAAGTGGTCACTGATGTGGTTCTGGCCCTCGAGGCGCAGACCCATTGTCAGCGAGACGTTCTGGCGCATCCGCCACGTGTCTTCGGTGTAGAGGGCATAGTCGAACCGGCCCGCTTTGGCCGCCGGGTCCCCTGCAGTGATGGAAAACTGGCTGGCGCCGCCTCCCGCGGCAAGAATTTGAGCAGGCGTCAGATTCTGAGAAAGGCCAACCTCGGTAATGGCGTATGCCGTCATATCGGGGAACGTAAATACCCCGTTGTAGTTGCTGAAGGTGTTGACTGTTTGCTTGGTGTCCCGAACGCGCCCGCCATAAGTAAGAGCGTGGTTGCCCAGGTTCATGGACGTTAAACTCTGCAACTCGTACCGCTCTTGAGTGTTCAGTGAGGGGCCGCCGCTACTGCCGCCCCCCATAAAGCTGTCGAGGACGCGAATGGCCGGGTCAGTGCTGAAGGGGGCCTGGTCTGAGTTGCTGTGCCGGTACTGAAAGCGCAACTGGGTAACCGTCTGCGCGCTGATCACCTGCGTGTCACTCACCTGAACCATGTGCGACACCTGGTTGGCGTCGTACGCCTGGGAAGGAAGCGAAAACAGCCCGATGCCGTTATTCGTATCACTGCTGGACCAGCGCTGATAGCGAACGGACATGACATTGTTATTGGACAACTGGAAGTCGCCACGCGGACTGATGTTCATCCGGGATGAGGGACTGGGAACGGCCTCGCTAAAGTTGACACCTGGAAGCTGCGCGCCTCCAATAGTGTAAGCGGGGTTGAGTATGACGGCGTTGACGATGGACGTATCGTCGGTGCTGCGCCGGAACATGTGGAAAAAGAACGAGGCTTTCTTGCTGATCGGGCCCCCGAAGCTTCCTGCAAACATCTGAGAGTGATACCCCGGCGTGCTGGTCACAAAGGGATTTCGTGAGTTGAACGCGGAATCGTTGCCGAACATAAAGAAATCACCGTGAAATTTCTGGTAGCCCGGCTTGGTAGTGATGTCAATGCGGCCGTACCCCAGCCGTTCGTACTGTGCTGAGAACGGATTCTGGTTGACGCGAACCTCCAGAATGGCTTCCTTGGGCGGAAGGTCGCCTCCCGAAAAGCCGTCGATATAGATCTCGCCGCCGTTCGGCCCGGCTGCCGGGCCTGCCAGTTGCTGGAGTTCAGCCTGCAATTCGTCGGGATCGTCTGAAAGGGATTTCAGCGCCTCGCCTTTCAATACAATAGAGCCAACGTTGTTTTCGGGGTTGACACTGAGCTGTTCACTCTCGCTTTCCACGGTAACCTGCTGCTTTTCCATGGTTACAGTGAGTTGGGCGTTCACAACCTGTGGGTGGTTCGGGGCAACCTGAAATCCGGATTTCGTGAAGGTGGAAAAGCCCTGAATGCTGATATCCACCGTGTACGTACCGGGCGCAAGATTGTGGAAGGTATAGTGCCCCTGTTCGTCGGTTTGCGCCACCTGTGTTGAATGGTTCGGGCCGGTCAGGGTGACGGTCGCCGCAGGAATCGCGGCTCCGGACGGGTCTGTAACCTGGCCTTGCACAGTGCCGTTCCCTGCTTGCGCGAAAACCGCAGCTGAAAAGCAGATCGACGCCAGCAATACCCAGAGGGTTCGTTTAAATTTCCCAACCAATTCGATCATCTCAAAATCCTCCGAAACTCTTCTTCGCCGATGGAACTTTTCCGGCTGTCGCGTAAGCGTCCGTTTTGCCAACCCGAATCAGGGGCCTCCACTGCCTTCACTCTCACCACCGCCACCCACACTCATATTCCACGGGCCGAGCCCAACTTCTTTGCTGCCTTTGGGCTGTGCCCTGAGGATGGGTTCCACGCCGCTCAGGACGTCAATAGCTGTAACCTGATCGGGTTTGACTCCCTCTGTGCTTACAATGATGAGCGGCTCGCCCGGTTTCAGTTCGCTGAGCGAGAGGGCCGGCATTTGTTGCAACATTTGTTCCAGGTTTCCCGGGTGTTCTGCCGGCATATCGCCCTTTGCCACGGGGCTTCCCGGCCTTTCAGGACTCTGGACACCAGCCCGGCGGCGGGTTCCTTCGCCAGACTTGCCCGCATTCTGCTGGCCACCGGCCGCATTTTCGAGGGATCTGGCATTGAACATGGCGATCGTGTTCGCCACCGCCGGTGTCAACTGATGTAGCCTGGAATCGGCGTTTGTTTGGACCAGCACGGGTTTTCCTGTGGCCAAATCTTTAACGGTAATGGTTTGCTGTGGCGCATCAACGGAAATCACGGTCGCTCCGATATTCCGGAAGGTCCCGGAAACCACCTTTTCGGCCGTGAAGTGAGTCCCGTCGGAGCTCTTCGTCCCGAGGGCGCGCATCTGGTCGCCGATATGAATTTGTGCAAAGGGGGCGGGTTTGGCGTCACTGAACTTGACCGAGTCGGGCGCATAACGCAGCAACGGCGCACTGGGCGCCAGGGTGACGACCACGGAATGCGTTAGATTGCCCGGTCGGGGAGGAATGTTAAGTACCGCCAGGGTAATTTCCTTTGCCGCCGGGTCAACGGACTTGACAACGCCAGCTACACCTCGTTTTTCCCATTCAATACGCTCGGCCTCTCGGGCTGTCTCCAGGGCCGACTTGCTCATGACGACGACGGTCCTCGCTGCGACAGATTTCTGATCCTCAGATACTGGCCCGATTATCAGGACACGATCGCCCACGTGGATATCGCTTGCGGCGATTTTGGTGCCCTGTTTCAGGCTCTTTGCGCCGGGCGGGACTCGCAGAACTGAAATTCCCTCCGGCAGGCTGACGGTGAGGCTTGGGCCACCATCGGTGTGGAGGGTCAGCTGCCCGGACTGAACTTCTGTCACAATGCCAATCGGCCGGACCTTCTGGCCGCCCGCGGCACCTTGCTGTGACGGCCGGGCCACTCCCAGCGTCTGGGCCAGGATTAGACAGGGGACAACCCATTTAATGAAAAATTTCCAATGGCGCATTTATTCAAGTCTCCGGGTTTTACTTAAGTGTAGACGATTGTGCCGCTGGCCGGGTTTCGGTCTATCCACTGGTTTTGCAATTTTTTCTGTCATATTCCAAAAAAAGCCCCCTTTCGGGGCAGCAGCCCCTGGGGCGGAATGGAAAAAATCGAGCTTCTGCGTTTATTATGGCGGCTGATGGGTCCAAAATAGAGGAAGCTGGTGGCCCGGATGGCCAGGGAGCCAACGGCTGGCAGGGCCGTCGCCGGTTCAGAGGGTGCGAATGACCCACGTGGGCGAACCTAAAAGAACTGTGATCGTAGAACCCTTGAAGGACCCCGTTCCAAGGGAGTTGCCGCATGAGCTTGAAAGACCTACTCAGCCGGTTCAAAAACCGGAAGAGCGGCCCGTCGATATGCCACCTGGAAGGCCGTCCTGACCCGGGCTTTGAAGGTATCCCAGACTTTGTTGCGCCACTGCTGGGATGGCGCGCATGGAAGGTTCGGGCCCCTTTTTCCGGATCTCGCGCCTGCCCGGGTCTTAGCAGCGTTGTTTTAGATACACCATGGGCTCCCCGAAGTAGGTTTTCGGCCGAACACAGTTTTGATCTGGGTGTTAAGTGCCGCGGTCTTTTGGATCCTGACTGCTCGTGTGGCATCTACGCTTTTAACGACCCGGTCGAGGCGTTTGTCTACATGATGAGGGCGCGCGACAGGCTGCTTAGCATGTCAGTTGAGGTCGCTTTCGGTACCGTGAGCCTGTGGGGGAAGGTTGTCGAGTGCGAGTTGGGATACAAAGCTGAACACGCCTATCCTTACCACATCTATCTTCCAGCCTCCTTTGGGCGTTTCGTGCCCGTCGTGAGTTCGGCGTTCGGAGTTGCCGCCGGGGTTTATGCATCTACTGGTGAAGAGGAACTCAGCCTGGCGGTTTCCCCAGCTTTCGGCGGCCTGGAAAGCACGACGTTGCAACTGAAGAGTTCGGGATCGCTGCGGCCCCGGGAGTTTCCGTATGAGGTTGGATTTTACGATATTAGCGCTCTCCCCGGCCGGAAAGAGCAGCTTCCTGCAGCCCGTCCAGACATCAGGGTTCCCCCTTCAGACGCTCCTGAAGAGCCCGGAGACGTCTATTGGCCACAGGATTGACCTGCTGAGTTCTATGCCGGCAGGGAAATGACTGTGCTATGATCGTGAATGCTGCTGAATCACCGGTGTTCGGCCGGGTAAATTAGTGTGGGGTTGCTGAAGGAGTCGGTGCTTCCCAGGGTGCTACCGTATGGGTAGCGTGAATGAGTGCCTGCTGGCAGGTTCGCCTTCGAAAACATCGCAGGGGTCCTAATCCCAAAGCCGGGTTCATCCAAGGCGCATGGTTGTCTTTCCGCTTGAAAAGCGGGTGCCGGTCCAGGCGGAGCGAGAGGGTGTTGGTTGAGGGGTCTTGGCCTGACTGTGGCCCGGTGCGAGATGAGGATGCCTGCGGCGTATTCTCTCGTTACGGTTTGCCTACAGGGATATTGAGGTTGGGGATATTGGGGGCGTCCGGCAAACAAGTTTGCAGGATTGCCACGGATAACCCGGAGGGTGGTTATTGTCATCAGATCATTCGATTGCAAAGTCAATAGGATATAGATTGATGAGTTTGAAATTCAGGTTTGTCCGGAAAGGCGCTTTCTGTTCAAAAGCCGGGAGGGCGAGCCGCAAATCACAGATACGGCGGCAAAGAGTGGCTGGCGGCCTGCTTCTGGCATCCGTAACGGCATTCATGACGATAGCCTGCGGCGGTTCATCAACCAGCAACCTGCAACAGACTCCGAATTCAAACGGGGCGCTGTTCTCATTTGTCGGCGACACCCCTTCCTGCGACGTCCTCTCCTTTGCCGCGTTCCTGACGGAAATGAAGCTGCACAAGGCTGGTAAACCCTCCACGGCGCTGGTGACTGTCTGGCCGACGACACTTGCAAGTTCGGCGATCTCGCCTGTGATTGAAATGAGCACTCTGCGCGACATCATGACCATTGCTAACCTGACATCCATTCCACCGGGGACTTACGATCAGGCGATCTTAACAGTGGTTGTGAACACAGCTTCCACGTACGATTCGACACAGAGTCCCCCTGTTAAGAGGTTTTCTCCGACACTTGCGACGGATTCCGCCACCATCAATTTTCAACCTGCCCTCACGATTACGTCTGGCAAGGTCAGTGCAGTCAAGATCGACCTGAATCTCCAGCAGTCGCTGAACGTGGATTCACAAGGGCAGTTGACAGGGACTTTGAACTGGGTCTTTTCGGGTTATCCGATGGTGGCGTCGGGTTCCACCGGTTTTGGTGAAATGGACAGCGAGTACGGGTTCGTCCGCACTGTCAACAGTTCGAGTCCGGGCGCGGGATTTAACAGCAGTTTGCTCCTGCAGACTCATACCGCATCTGCATCAGGAGACGGGCCGGCGATCACCATAGATCTGGACGACAACACAGACCTGTGCATGGACGGCGCCTGTGGTGTTCCTGTGTCGGAGATCGATCAAGTGACGACCGGCAGTTATGTGGAGGCTGACGTCTATGTTAACCAGAACGGCAACGTAGTGGCCAAAAGACTCCAGGTGGAAGACCGGGAGGACATCAGCAAGAACCTCCTGGCCTATGTGGGTCCCGTTCTTGACATGACAAGAGATGGCGAAGGGAACGTCACCCAATTCGACATGCTCGTGCGCGAGACGGAACCACCTGACACCTCGGGCGTTCCCAACAGCACGCCGGTTACCGTTTACGTTTCTCAGCCCACCACGTTTAATCCGCTCCTGACGTCCCCCGACCTGAACAGCCTGGCCTCCAGCGGCAATCTCACCTTTGCTGCCAACACGCTTGTGCCCGGGCAGGAAGTGGTGGTCCATGGCGTTTTTTCCAAAGCGTCCGGCGGAACCACCACGGTGACGGCAAACTCAGTCTATCCGCGCTTTCAGGCTGTCCAGGGAACATTTTCTTCGTTGGCAGGGTCGCCCGGGTCTGACAACAAGACGGGCGCGTTCCAGATGGCTCCGTGCGGCAGCCTTCTCAGCAGTAACCCCTTCATGGTGGTGACGGACGCCCAGACGGTTTTTGAGAACACCAGCGGTCTGAGTACGCTTTCACCCACCACGCCAATGCTGGCCCGTGGACAGATGTATCTGGAACGCAACGGGAGTTCCTTCAACGGAGTTCAGATTCCGGCGGGGACCCTGGTGCTTCTGGCCAATAAGGTTCGCCAATTCTAGCCTGAGTTGCGTGGGGTCCGTTTTTCCCTGTGTTTCGCAGCCGCGGAAGACAGCGCCTGGAAGTTCCCATCAACAGTCAGTCCCCCGTTACTGCCTTCTGTTGCGCGGGTAACCGCGTGAACCTTAAATCCTTCCCGCATTTGAGCTTGGTGACAAAGATAATCTGGCCGGAGTGAAAGGCGAAATGCTCGGCAACGCGCCACAGGGCCTGGAACCCGGTGACGTGGTAGCCCTGGATGGAAAACTTGCGCAGGAGGTCAGGTTGGCCAAGGTTTGCCAGGACCTCGTCAGCTTCCTTGACGGTCTTGCGCAATCTGCTCAGAAGGGCGCGGCGTGCTATCGAGCCGGTTTCCTCAAACTCCCGGTCACGGTCGCGCCGGTCCGTCTGCCCGCCCAGCCCGCTGATGATCCACTGCCGCACATTTCCCTCCAGGTGTAAAACCAGGTTCCCCACGCTGTTGGACGCGCCGTTGGGTCGCCACCAGATTTCTTCTTCAGCAAGCAGCTTCAGGCAGCGGGCGATGCGGGGAGTGTAAGTTTCCACCAGCAGGTGGCGCGCTTCCTGAAGGATGGGGCCGGTGAGGTTGTCAGGTTGGTTTCTCATTGGATTCGGGTCCTGTTCCCTGAGTAGATTTCTGTCATCAGACGCTGTTTCCATTCCGCCTGTTCCCAGTAGGTCAGCCAGAGATAAAAAGTGGCATAACTTCGCCACCCCGCCCATTTCCTGCCGATTTGCTCGACGCGGGCGGAGAGGGGTGCCTTGCGCAGCCGGTAGAAAAGCTGGATGGCCTTTTGCAGTCCGACGTCGGCCGAAGGCAGGTGATCGAGTTTTCCCAGAGCCCGCAGGCAGACGTACTCCGCCGTCCACGGACCGATTCCCTTGTGTTCCACTAACAGCGCGCGAGCCTCATCCGATGCCACAAACCGCAAGCCTTCCAGATAAACTCCGCCGTCGGCTACAGCGCGTGAAATGCCAATGATGTACCGGGCCTTGGGTCCGGAAATCTGGAGTTTTCGAAATTCAGCAGGTGTTGCCGAGGCGAGCGTGTGCGGCTCCGGAAAGGCATGATAGTTCCCGCCCTCAAACTCAATCGTGCCCCCGTAGGTTTCCACCAGCGCTTTTTTCACCTGGTAGGCAAAGGTCAGGTTCACTTGTTGTTCGAGGATGGCGCACACCACGCATTCATACACGGAGGGTGCCTGTGGAATGCGCATGCCGCAAAAGTGTTTGACAAGCTTGCTGAGGACCTTGTCGTTCCTGGCCATTCGATAAAAGGGGGCCAGGTCAAGAGCCGTTGCAAATTGCCGCGCCACCACCTGGCGGATACGATGGCGGACTCTACCCCCGGCCGGCCCCTTCAACACCCTGACATTCAGCGCAGGCGAGTTTGAAATCCGTTCCTCCGACACGCCGTACAAGACCAGTTGCCCGTCAATTCGGATGGCGCGGCGGTATTCACCGTCCTCGAAGTGGTCCATGAGCGGTTCAAAGACCCGGTCGTTCAGGCCTGCGGGGGGGCACAGAATAAACTTCAGGGTACGGTGAAAATCAAAGGGTTGCAGGGGTTGAACCCGCACGGATGATAGATCTGCTCCTTGCTGCATGGTTATTCTCCGCGGCGCCGTATACAACCCCCGGCCATGGAGGGCGGCCGGCAGCGCTCTGCTATTCTGGCTGAGGCTGCCGGAATTCGCAACCGCGGGCCGGGAAGTGCTCACTGGAGGCGCGGCTATTTGCCATTCCGCGACGCCGTTGGTATCCTTTTCGCTTCGAGGGCATCTCAATGAAGGATGAGCCATGAAAGTCTTTATTCGCGGAACACCTCCGAAAGGAATCCTGGATTTATAATGGCAAACTCTCCCGATACCGGTCTGGTCAAGGATGAATCTGTCCTGGTGACGGAGGCAAAGGCCGGCAGTTATGAGGCCTTTGAAGAATTAGTCAACCGGTATGAAAAGAAGATCTATCGCCTTGGCCTGAACCTGTCGGGGAATCCCGAGGATGCTGAAGATATGCTTCAGGAAACCTTCCTGAAGGCTTATGAGCATCTGCCGAATTTCCGTGAAGACTCCCGCTTCTATACCTGGATTGTGCGGATCGCCATTAATCAGGGACTGATGAAGCTCCGGAAACGGCGCAGCAGCAAAGAAGTGCAGATGGAGGACGCCACGAACGATGACGGCGACGTGATCCCGAGAGAGTTTGCAGATTGGCGGCCCAATCCGGAGCAGGAAATGGAGCGGACGGAACTTGAAAACATCCTGCAAAACGCCGCCCGCGCTCTGCCCATGACTTTTCGAACGGTTTTCCTTCTCCGTGATGTGGAAGGTCTTTCCACCGAGGAGACTGCGGAAATGCTGAACTTGTCTGAAGGTGCAGTGAAAGCGCGCCTTTTCCGGGCACGCCTGCGCCTCCGTGAGGAGTTAAGCAAGATTCTTAAGCGAGGTTAAGTATTCGTGAAGTGTAAAGATGCGATCCAACAGATTACGGGCTATCTGGACGGCAACGTGGACGACGAGCTGAAACAGATGCTGGAAGTCCATCTCAAGTGCTGCCACCACTGCCAGGTTGTCTTTGACACAACGAAGAAGACGATCGAGCTCTATTGCGACGGCAAAATCTTCCCGCTCCCAAACGCTGTGCGTTCACGGCTGCATGACGCACTGCGCGAAAAGTGGGAAGCCCGCTCCAAGTAGCCGGACATGACGATTCCCGCAGTTCTACTTCCTCACTCCGAGCGGTGCCGCCACCGCCCGGGCCTCCCCCTTGATGAGCCATCCCGCTTTCCTGCCGGGTCCCTCTTTGCTTTGCCTCCCGGGCTCCGTCAACTTATAATTGAAGGTTTGGACCTGCAGCGTGGCTGCAATCTGTATCGGTCCGGGTCTTGCCATGGGGCTGGAGGGAGTGACCCAAGATTCCAAGGAAAAAGATGAAAAAGCGGGCGCCGAAGGAGAGTGGGGTTACGCTGCCCGCACCGAACCCTCCTTCTCTCGAAGCCGGTCAGAGTCTGGCCGGTTCGCCGGTGAGCGTGCTTGTTCCGCCGCCGACCGGCGAGGCGGCTGAGAACGGCGCGATTATTGTGCGCGGTGCCCGCGTGCACAATCTGAAGGGTGTGGACTGTGAAATTCCCCACAACCGCCTGACCGTGGTGACCGGCCTTTCGGGGTCCGGCAAATCCAGCCTGGCGTTCGACACGCTTTATGCGGAAGGACAGCGCCGCTACGTGGAATCACTTTCTGCGTATGCGCGACAGTTCCTGGAGCGAATGGAGAAGCCGGACGTCGACGACATCGAGGGCATCGCTCCGGCCGTTGCCATCCGGCAGAAAAACCTGACGCGCAATCCGCGCTCGACCGTTGCGACTTCAACCGAAATCTACGACTACCTTCGACTCCTCTTTGCCAGAATCGGGACGACAACATGCCCGCAGTGCGGCCAGGTGGTTCTAAAAGACCACGTGGACGGCATTGCCGACCAGATTCTGGCCCTCGAAGAGGGCCGCAGGTTTTACGTTCTGTTCCGGCTGAACCCGGAACCGGTTGCGGCGCCTGCGGCCGAGGAACCTCCCGCCCGGGGCAGGAAGTCGCGTTCAGGCGGGCGCGCGCGCAAACCCAAGGCCTCATCGACTTCAAAAAAAGCAGCCGGACCGGCTTCTGCGGCTGTCAATGATTCCCTCAAGCATCATCTGTTTCTGCTGCGCCAGCGGGGTTTTAATCGCCTCTTTCAGAATGACCGGATCTTTGAATTCTCCACTCCGGAGTCGCTGCTGGATATTGACTTCCGCCAACCCGTTTATGCCCTGGTTGACCGGCTGGCGGTGAGCCCCGACATGCGCCAGCGATTCATTGATTCCGTGGAAATCTGCTATCGCGAGGGGGGCGAGGCCATCATCAACCTGCTGCCACAAACACCTGGTGGGAAGGCAGAGTGGCTGAGCTTCAATGAGCGCTTCGAGTGCAAGCGTTGCCGAATTGTATTTCCGGAGCTGCAGCCGTCATTTTTCTCTTTCAACAACCCCGCCGGTGCGTGCCCGCGGTGCCAGGGGTTTGGGAACACGATTGAATTTGACCCGGACCTGGTTGTTCCGGATAAGAAAAAAACGCTCAGCGAGGGCGCCATTGAGCCCTGGACCAAGCCGCGTTACCGGAGTCTCCAGCAGGATATGAAAGCGGCGGCGCGCTCTCGCGGCGTTCCGCTGGACGTGCCCTTCTATAAACTGGACACCCAACACCAGCAGTGGATCATGGATGGCGATGGAGAGTTCGGGGGGGTCCGCGGCTTCTTCAAATATCTCGAGCGCAAGAAGTACAAACTCCACATCCGGGTCTTTCTCAGCCGCTACCGGGGCTACGCCGTGTGTTCCGAATGCCACGGCGGGCGTCTGCGCCGTGAGGCCCTCAACGTTTCCATCGAAGGGAAAAACATCGTTGAGGCGTGCAGACTGTCCATTCAGGAAGCCCGTTATTTCTTCGACCACCTGAACCTCAGCGAATCGCAGAGCAAGGTGGCTGAGAGAGTGCTGGAAGAAATCCGCTCGCGGCTGGACTTTCTCTACAAGGTGGGCCTGGAATATCTGACGCTCAACCGGCTGGCCTCCACGCTTTCCGGGGGCGAATCTCAGCGCATCCAGCTTGCCACGGCGCTGGGTTCCAACCTGGTGGGGACACTCTACGTTCTGGATGAACCCTCCATTGGTCTCCATTCCCGGGACACCGACCGGTTGATCGGTATTCTGAAGAACCTGCGGGACATCGGAAACACTATCCTGGTGGTTGAGCACGACCCGGAAATGATCCGCCAAGCCGACAAGATTCTGGACCTGGGCCCCGGCGCAGGCGAACACGGCGGCCGCATTGTTTACGCCGGGGACTACGAAGGCCTGGTGAAGGATTCCCACTCCCTGACCGCCTGTTATCTGACGGGTGAGATGACCGTGCCTTTGGCGCTGGAGCGGCGAAAGCCCGGCAAGAGGTGGTTACGCATCCGTGGAGCAAGGCAACACAATTTGAAATCCATCGACGTGGATTTTCCCCTCGGCCTCATGGTTTGCGTCAGCGGAGTATCGGGTTCAGGCAAATCGACTCTGGTGCATGATGTCATGTACAACGCCATCATGACGCGGAGAGGCAACGCCGCGCCCAAAGCCGAACTGGATTCCATCGAAGGAGACGAGAAGTTTTCAGAGGTTGTTCTGGTTGACCAGTCGCCGCTCGGCCGTACGCCGCGCTCAAACCCGGTGACGTACATCAAGGCGTTCGACGGCATCCGCGACGCTTTTGCCTCCACGCCGGAGGCCAGGAAGCACAATTTTGCGCCCGGCCAATTTTCTTTCAACATTCCCGGAGGCCGTTGCGAGACGTGCCAGGGTGATGGCACCGTGACTGTGGAAATGCAGTTCCTTGCCGACATTGAACTGGTCTGCGAAGAATGCCACGGGATGCGTTTCAAACCGGCCATCCTGGACGTGCGGTACAAGGGGAAGAATATCCACGAGGTTCTGCAGATGACGGTGAAGGAGGCGATCACTTTCTTTGCGGGCATCCCCTCCGTGGCCCACAAAATCCGCGTCCTGGATGAGGTCGGCCTGGGCTATCTGCGGCTGGGACAGTCCGCCACCACATTGTCGGGCGGTGAAGCGCAGCGTGTGCGGCTGGCCGCGCACATGGCCCACTCTGCCACGTCCCAGCCCCTCTTCATTTTCGATGAGCCCACCACCGGCCTCCACTTTGATGACATCGCAAAGCTTCTCGCGGCTTTCCACCGGCTGATCGAGCTGGGCGCAACGGTGATGATTATCGAGCACAACCTGGACGTTCTGAAATCGGCCGATTGGATTGTCGACCTCGGGCCGGAAGGTGGCGATGCCGGTGGCTATGTGGTGGCGGCAGGGCCGCCCGAGGAGATTGCCGCCTGCCCGCAATCCTACACCGGGAAATTTCTTGCGAATTATTTCTCTGCCGGCAGGAAAGAGGCCTAGCCGCACCGGGAAACTCTGTGCGGCGTTTACGGCCTGGCCGCCGTAAAGCTGCCTGTTATCAATGGCCGGCTGCTGCCGGGCCGCAAGGCGCTCGGCACCTGTTGCGCGAGCCGTTATAATAACGGGCATGAGCCTGATGTTCCGCATGGTTGTTGCCGCATCCTTGCTTGCCATTGTGGGACAAGCTACCCTTCGCGCCCTGCCGGGGCAAAACAATGATAAAGAAGAGAAGCTGATTGCCCAAACCGGCCGGGAGAACAACCCGGGGAAGAAAGCGCGATTGCAGCTTCGCCTGGCAAAACTTAAGCTGGGGGACGCTGAAAAGGCCTATCACGCCCGGGACTTTGCCCAAGGCAGTGCCCTCCTGCGGCAATACCTGGGTTATGTCAGGGACTCATGGGCCGCCTTGCAAGCGGCTGACAGCGGCGTAGGAAAGCATTTGCGGGCTTTCAAGGATCTGGAGATTTCCTTGCGTGAAGATGACCGATTCCTTGAAGACTTGAGTCGACGCGTGCCTTATCCTGAAAGTGAAACGATTGGGAAGATCGCAAAGGAAAGCAGTGCGGTTCACAATCAGGTGCTGGAGGCGATTTTCCCGGATGGTGTTCCGCCGAGGGGGAAAAAGAAGCGTCCGCTGCCACCCAGGAGTGCGATGCCGGCTAACCCGGGAGCTGGTCAGTCATGAAGCGTTTTGGGGTGCGTTTTGAATTCGGTTTGGCCGTTCTTCTGGCGCTGGCCCCGTTGTGCGTCCGGGCGCAGAGTCAGGACGGTCTGAGTTCCGCCGAAGTGGACAAACTCCGCGACGCCCAGGATCCCTCGGAACGCATCAAAGTTTACCTTTCCTTTCAGCAGGAGCGCCTGGGCCGAATGGAAGTCGTGGGCGAATCCAACGGCGACGACCGGGACAACATGGACAATCTGCTCAACCAGTTTATTTCCATCGATAATGAATTAAAGGATTGGATTCAGTATCAGTTTGACCACGATGGGGACATGCGAAAGGGCCTCCGGGCGCTCCTGGACGAGGGGCCCAGGCAGCTTGAAATTTTGCGGCACATTCAGAAATCGCCGCCCCCTGGCTCAAATGATTTTTCCATGTCGCTTCGCGATGCCATTGCCGATATGAACGATACTCTTGACGGAGCTACCCAGGCCCTGGCGCAACAGCAAAAGAAATTTCCGCAAATGGCCCAGGGCGCAAAGGATGACACGCGCGCTCTGAAGAAAGAACGGAAAGAGCAGAAGAAGCTCAACCAGAAAGAAAGAAAGGTGAGAAACCGGGATCGCAAGAGCGACAATCCGGACGACTCTGGCGGAAAATGATGCCCCATTTCGGATCCCCCTCCCGTCCCGCCGAATCGCGGCAACTCCAACTCCCCATGCCTGCGCCCGCATCCCCGGAGCTGGTATTCGCCCGGGTGTTTCGCCGGCTGGAAATCAGGCGCCCGGTGCCGGACTTCCATATTGAATACCACCCATTTTCAAGCCTGCGCAGTAATATTGTCCTGCAAGGAGACCGTGCCCGGGTTCGCATTTCAGACATTCTTGTGGAAGCTCCGCCCATCGTGCTGGAGGCGCTGGCGGAGATCCTTCTTGCCCAGCTCTTTCGCCGCCGGCCCTCTGAGGAGGCGCGCGAATGCTACATGGCGTATATTTTTGATCCTGCCGTGCGCCGCCGGTTGGATGAGGCTCGCCGCACACGCAGCCGGGTGCGCTTGCTTCCCGCTCGGGGCGAGCACTATGACCTTGCAGAAATCTTCGCGCGGTTAAATCTCCGTTTTTTCAATGATGAACTTTCATTCTGCCGGATCGGCTGGAGCACACGATCCTCGCGCAGTGTTCTCGGCCGTTATGACCCTGCCCATCACGCCATCATGATCAGTAAGAGTCTCGACTCGGAATCGATTCCCCTTGATATTGTGGAATATCTGGTTTTTCATGAAATGCTGCATATCCGTATTCCACTGGAGCGGCGCGGCGCGCGCCGGGTTGTCCATTCGCGGGCGTTTCATGAGGCGGAAAAAAAATTTCCGAATTACCGGCGGGTTCGTGAACGGCTGAAAGAGATTTTCTCGTCGTGAGCCGCCTTCTTGTGGCCGGCAGTTCTGTGGCGCCGGAGCCTGCTGTTTTTTTTGCAATGCGGCCCGGCAAAGTTGAACCAGGAGGATGTCCGATGGGGAAGGGAATTCGTGCTGTCATCAAACGGCTTTGTCTGGGGAGTGTTTTACTGTTCCTGGCGGCGTCGAGTGGACTGGCGGCCGCTCCGCTCAGCCTGGCTTCTCCCGACGGCAAACTCTCGCTGACCTTCGAGCTGAGATCGAACCCACAGCCCTACCTTCCGGGCCAGCGGGCCTACTATCGCCTGTCGTTCCAGGGCAAGACGGTCCTGAAGGATTCGCCCCTGGGGCTTGATTTCAAAGGCCAGCCTGCATTGGACCGGGGCTTTGAGGTCACCGGGTCCCAGCGGGCGTCGCACGACACCACGTGGACAAATGCCTTTGGAGCGGTTCGGAATGTCCGGGACCATTACAATCAGCTCACGGTGTCCCTGCGGGAGCGCCAGGCGCCCGGCCGCCGCCTCGATCTAATCTTTCGCGCCTACGACTCCGGGCTTGCGTTTCGCTATTCGCTTCCGCGCCAGGAGGGGCTGGACAAGTTCACGTTGTCATCAGAAGACACCGGCTTCTATTTTCCCGGCAATCCCTCCGCGTTTGCGCTCGATCTCGGCAGCTACACCACAAGCTATGAAAGCGAGTTCCAGCCCGTCAGCCTGGACGACATCAAGCCCACTTCGATTATCGGCATACCCTTGCTGGTTCACCTAACAGACGGTCCCTGGGCGGCCATTCTTGAAGCGGACCTGGACGATTACGCCGGCATGTATCTCGGTGGTGTGCGGGGCATTCCCGGGGCGCTGATGAGCAAGCTGTCGCCGTTGCCGGGCCATTCCGACGAAGCGGTTGTTGCTTCCACGCCCAAGGCGAGTCCCTGGCACGTGGTGATGGTCAATTCGAGCCCCGGAGGGCTGATCGATTCAGACAGCCTGAATTTGAACCTGAATCCCCCGTCCGCTCTTTCCGATACCTCGTGGATCAAGCCGGGCAAGGCGGCCTGGGACTGGTGGTCGGGCAGTTACGCCAGCGGTGTCAACTTCAAACCCGGCATGAACACAGCCACTATGGAGCACTACATCGACTTCGCCTCCAAGGCCCATCTCCGCTACATGTTGATCGATGCCGGATGGTCGCCGCAAGATGATATTACCCGCACCGTGCCTGCGATTGATATGCCTGCGATTCTTGCCTACGCAAAGCAGCGCAACGTGCGCATTCTGCTCTGGTTGCATTGGACGGCTGTTAACAAGCAGATGGAGCAGGCATTTCCACTGTTTGAAAAGTGGGGAGTGGCGGGAGTGAAGATTGATTTTATGGACCGCAATGACCAGGAGATGGTGAACTTTTATCACCGCACGGTGAAGGCCGCCGCCGAGCATCACCTGGCGGTGGATTTCCACGGAGCTTATCCGCCTGCCGGCCTGCGGCGCACCTATCCCAATCTTCTCACGCGCGAAGGCGTGATGGGAATGGAGTACAACAAGTGGAGCCGCCGCGAAACACCGGAACACCTGGCCACCATCCCTTTCACCCGGATGCTGGCCGGACCCATGGACTACACTCCCGGATGCTTTAACAACGCGACCCGCGAGCAGTTCCAGCCCCGGCAGATTCAGCCGATGTGCCAGGGCACGCGGGCCAACCAGCTCGCCATGTATGTTGTGTATCTGAGCCCGCTGGAAATGGTTTCCGATTATCCGGAAGATTATCTCGGAAAGCCCGGCTTTGAGTTCCTGGAAAAGGCTCCGACGGTTTGGGATGAAACGCGGGCGTTGAACGGCGAGCCTTCAGAATACGTCACCCTTGCGCGGCGCCACGGTGATGAATGGTTTCTGGGCAGCATGACCAACTGGACGGCGCGCGATTTGGCCGTCCCGCTCAGCTTTCTGGGCCCGGGCAAATGGAACGCACAGATCTTTGCCGACGGACCCAACGCCAATCAGAATGCAAAGGACCTCAGTATCCAGACAAAGCAAGTGACGGCACAGGATACACTCCCGCTGCACCTTGCCTCAGGGGGCGGTGCGGCGGTGATTTTTTCTCCTGCCAGGTGACGGCTGAGAAGTCAATAAAAGAGGGGGAGGTCGGTCCTGCATGTCCTCCCCCTTCCTCTCTAAGCACAAACGGATCAGCGGCGCGAGCCTCGTGACCACAATGGAATGCCTTGGGCGTCACGCAGGACAAGGGTTTCACTGCCTTTCTTGGCCTCGCGGGCAATCAACGCTTCAGAATCTTTGACCTTGGTTGTCGCACCTGTCACCTCGATCTCATCACCCTTTTCAAAACTGAATCCTTTCTCCTTCAGGAAGGACCCAGGGCCCAGATGAACATCGAAAGTTTTATCTGCTGTTTTCAGCGTCAGGTGGGTACCGCTCCATCCTCGGCGCCCGGTAACGGTTTTGACTTCCTCGACGGTGCCCTTCACTGTCGTCTCGTTTGCAGGATTGTACATTCTTGCCCGCTGGCCCGGCCCTGGCCCGCGCTGGGCGTAGGCAAAGGGTAGGACCAGCAATGCCATTAGCGCCAAGCCTGCCGTCAAGGTTAAACGGTTAAGACCCTTCATTTCCCTTCCTCCTGTGCTTTATGGCTTCAGATCTCCGCTCCCATCTCGCTCTGCATTTTGCGATACTGCTTCTGCCACTCTTTCATGGACTGTTCCATGTCACGGGCCCGCTGGCGAACAAGTTTGGCCTCCGGGTTGTCCTGGTTCAGTTCAGCATCCACCTGTTGAAGTTGATGATTCATTCGTTCTTGAACTTGCTGCAAGTTCTGGATGCGGTTCTGCATTGCCTCCCGTTGTTCGGTGGAAAGTCCGGACATCAGTTGTTCGTGCTCCTGCTGCATGGACTGGAGCCGCTCGCGAATTTGATCGCGCTGTTGCCGTGCCTGGTCCGCGTTGAATTGTGATCCACGGGCATCGCGGGCCATCTGGCGGGCTTGCGTGCGGATCTGGTCTGCTGTCTGATCGCAGGTGCGGAGGCGATCCCGCTGCTGGTCTGTGGCACGGATGCGATCGCGGTCCTGCTGCCGAGTTTTCCGTGCTGTGGGTGATCCGATCTGCCCGCCTTGCCGTTGTCCCTGGCCCATCGAGGGAGGTTGCCCTTGTGAGCCTCCTCGTTGTCCGCCGCCTGCGCGGCCTTGTGCGGGCAGGTACGTGGCACAGAATGCCATCGCCAACACCAGTGAAAGGATGGTTTTGTTCATCACATTTCCCTCCATTCAAGAAACTCCGCTTGACTCCCTCCTATCTGGATTCTAGCGGCCGCGCAAGGTTGTAGTCCGTGATGCCGGCCACCGGGCATTGTGATGATCCGCACGGGGCTGGTGAGTTCTGCCCTTCAACGGGGGAACTTGATTTGCGGGGTGTGGCGCCGGCATCGGGGATTTTTTCCTGCGAAATCCGGGTCTTGACCCGATGGACTCTTGCCCCTATTGAGTTCTAAATAGTAGGCAACCGGATTTGGCGAGAGACAGGAGCGACGGAGGCCGCGAGGGGTGCGGTTGAGAAGCCGTATATTCGACGCTGGCCTGCTCCTGTCTCCACCGTTCGGTTTGCAGAGGAAGGGGTCGTTTAAGGGAACTCTGGCCTCGGGGGCTGGGGAGGGGGATTCCTTGAAGCACAGTGCCTTTGCTCTCGTCGCACATGAGCGTCCCGAACCATGCGAATCGCTGAAGGTGGTTCTCAGGCGCCTCGGGGTGGACACTTTCAGCGTTCGCCGCTGCGCGGATGCCCTGCGCCTGATCGAGCAAACCCACCCGCACCTGATCTTTGCAGATCCTCAACTTCCCGACGGCAACTGGATTGACCTGGTCAACCTGGCAGAAGGTGCTGCGATCCCCATTTGCGTTATCCTTGTTGGATCCGCGACGGACCCTGAAATGCTTCAGGCGGCTATCCGTCATGGAGCTTTCAGTTTCATTTCTCCACCCTTTGACGATCGAACGGTCTCCCGGCAAATCAACCAGGCGATAGCACTGGTGCGCGCCCGTCGCGAGCGCCGCTGGGGTGCTGCCGTTGCCTAGTCAGATTCCGCAGCGTGAACAGGGCGCCTGGTAGAATGGAACGCTTTCCCCGCGTGTGTTCCGAGGGCCCTGAGGCTTGGAATGCCGGCGCGGATTTCCTCCTGAAAAACCGAGAGGCCAGCACAACCGCTGGCCTCTCGGTCAATTTCCGATTGGTGTTGGCGTGCCTTACGCTTCAGCTTCCTCAATTTCTTTCACGCTTATGGTCATGTTTTCCTCGTCGAGGGTGCCCATGACCTTGACCTTCTTTCCATCAAACTCTTTGGCCTTGTCCTGGTTGTCAAGCTGGTAAGTCTTCCCGTCCTCGCCCTGCAGGGAATACTTCCCATCGTGGTTCATGATTTGCCCGGTGAAGGTTTGGGCCTCAGCTTCCTGCGCCGCAGGTTCATCTTGTGGTGCAGTCAACACAGCGTTGGGGGTTGCAGCTTGCACCTTGATAGCAGGGACTGCCCATGCAACTGCGCCCAGGGCAATCAGAGTCACCATCAGATTAGCTTTCTTCATATCTCGAATTCCTCCTGCGCTTGGGTCCTGTTCTCGCCCGCGACCTCATTCCGGCTTTGCCGGGAAATACGGACCCTAGCACTGAAGATTGGACGAAAATGCGGTGACAAGGTTAACTGGAATTTTTGCAAATTTTTCAGTCACTCAAAAGGACCTGTTGTGCCTTTTATGAGCGTGCAGCACACAAGATCGTTGCTGGAATCAAAAGGATAGGGGTTGCCGCCGGGGTGTGCAAATGGACCCGCAAACGAGGGGCCCGGCCTGGGTCCTGGTTGGGACCGGGCCGGGCCGTGGCTGCGCGTTTTATTGCCGGGAAGGCCGGACGCCCTTTTCGGCTACTGGTTCGTGGTTGTGAACTTGAAGACCGTAACCTGATGGAAAGTCTGTCCCGGTTTGAGTTCGGTGGTGGGGAATCCCGGTTGGTTCGGCGAATCAGGATAATGTTGCGTTTCCAGACAGAACGCCGACCGGGGGCCGTAGGCGACGCCTCCTTTGCCATGGACCGACCCGTCCAGGAAGTTACCGCTGTAAAGCTGGATGCCCGGCTCAGTGGTATAAACTTCCAGTTCGCGGCCCGATTCAGGATCGTAGGCTCGCGCCGCAAGCTCCAACCCGGGCCCCTTGCGGTCCAGGATGTAGTTGATGTCATACCCTTTGCCGTTCTTCAACTGCTGATTGTCCTCATTGATGCGCGCCCCGATGGGGGCCGGTTTTCGGAAGTCAAACGGCGTGCCGTCCACCTTCATAACCTTCCCGGTGGGAATCTGAGTTGCGTCGACGGGCGTAATTTCGTCGGAATTAATCCACAACACCGTCTTCAGGATGTCGCCGTTTCCCTCGCCGGCCAGGTTGAAGTAAGAGTGGTTGGTCAGGTTGACGACTGTGTCCTTGTCGGTGGTGGCGCTGTAGTCGATATTGACGCCGTTGTCTTTCGTCAGCGTATAAACGACCGTTGCCTGCAGATTGCCCGGATACCCTTCCTCGCCGTCCTTGCTCAGGTAGGTCAGTTCCAGCGCGGGCTCATCTCCCGGAATCTCTTTTGCCGTCCAGACTCTTTTGTCAAAACCCTTAATGCCTCCGTGCAGGCTGTTGGGGCCGTTGTTGACGGGTAGAGGATAGACCTTGCCATCCAGGGTGAACTTGGCGCCGCCAATCCTGTTGGCATAGCGGCCGACCAAAGCCCCGAAATAGGTGTTGTATTTCATGTAATCTGGGAGGTTGTCAAAACCGAGCACAACATCGGCCATCTTGCCGTTGCGGTCAGGCGCCAGGATCGATACGATCCTTCCGCCGTAATTGGTGATGGCCACCTGCATGCCATTTGGGTTGGTCAGCGTATAGAGATGAACTTCCTGTCCGTCGGGCATTTTTCCAAACACGCTCCTTTTGATTCCATTTTCGTAGCTTTGGGTCTCAGGCGCCGGCTGCTTTACGGGCGTGCAGGCGCCGGCCACGGCCAGAAGCATTACCAGCAAACTTATCAGTCCGGGAAGTCCCTGGGTGTTGCTCTCCTTCATATTGTTCTTCATGGATAATCGATTAGACCTCCGAAGCTGAATCAGACCGCCTGGCATCTGGAACGCCCTGCGGACCTGCCTTTCGAGCGAACAGCATAACACCTCAGCTGCGGGTTTTGAACACCAAGTGTTTCGTTGCTGAGATTTTCATGAAGTCCAATCGGCCCTTCCGATTTGCGGGAGCATCGGACGGAATGAATCCCCGCTAGTGAAGGACCCCGATACCTGCTTGACTTGCCTCCCGGCGGGGCGTAGGATGGGCAGATCGGGGTAAAATCCTTTCACTCAAGGAGGGCAGGACTGATGTGGGGTAGAATCAGCTTGACCGGCAAAGCAGTCTTACTCGGCATGGCGTTGGCGCTGTGTCTAGGACTTTCACAAGTTGGAAGTGCGCTGCCTGGCGCTCCTCAGGCATCAAGTGCCAAGAACTCAGTCTACGTGTGTGCCTGTGGGGGAACGAAATCCTGCCCCTGCATGGGCATGGCAAAGAAGGAAGGCAAGTGCCCTTGCGGGACGGATACGATGAAGGAAGTCCCTGCCAACAGCAAATGGGCAAAACACAATCGCGCGGAACTCAGCAAGTAGCATCCGCGAGGTGCCGGCCTTATGCCGGTGTTCAGCTAACAATCCGCGTTAATGCTCTCTCCGCTTCGGGAAGCGGCGGCTTTCCACCGCTTCCCGAAACGGACAAAGATTGTCATTCCTGATGTGTTTCCTTGAGGTTTCGTCGTGAGGATAGCAAGGGGGCCGATTGCACTCTTTGCGCGAGAGCAACAGACCCCTTTGGCGTTAGGACCTCCTGCCAGTTTGCCTATTGGATCAGGCCGGGGAACAGCCGGGCGGCGTTCCCGTGGTAGATCTTGCTGACGACGCTCCGGGGCAGCTTCAGCCCCTGCACTTTGAGTCCCTCATATTCAAAGGTCTCGCCGGTCGCAAAATACTTCCAGCTCATGGCGTATTGGTATTTCCACTCCTTGAGGACCTGGTTCTCCTCTTTTTCGTTGCGCGGGTTCAACTCGCCGTCTGTTCCATAGCAGATCCGGTCCTGGTACCTGATCAGGAAGGCCCGCACTTTGGCGCGGGGCTGCGCCATCAGATAGCGGATGCGCGCGGCCGTATCCACATTGAAGTTGGGATAGCGGTCAAAGCGTTTGGCGATGTCATCCACGTTGGTTTCCATGCTTCCCAGGTGGGCGCCCACCACGCGAAGGTGGGGATTCATTTCCAGCAGGTGGTCCCGCGCCCTCAGGATTTCAGCCTTCGAGGGTACGTCCTTCCTGCCGTAGAAGTGCCATTGGGGATTCTGCTTGTAATAGTCGTAGTCCGGGTTCGCCGGGCCCATCTGGGCAAAGGATTCCCAGCAGGTATCAGGCTCGGCCAGGTGCGCGATCAGGGTCTTGTTGTGGGCAGCGATGTCTTTGTAGATAGGTTCGAATGCGGGATTGTCAGGCATGACGTATTTGCCCGACGGGAACCTCACGTCCATGCCCATATTTTTCCAGATCTTGACGGCAATGGCGCCTGCGCGGAAGTTGGAGTTGAGGATGTTGATGGTGTTCTGGTCAAAGTTCTTGTCTTCGAACGTGTACGGATTAAAAGTCGTGCACACTCCGGCGCGCCCGTGGGATCCGCGATGGACACTCATCGCCTCGCGGAACTGGGCAGCCTGACTCCGAGCAGGAGGTTCGTTTTTGCGCGAATATACGCAGATGTCGACGATGTGGAGATTGAGGTCCTTCATCATGCGGTAGTAAGCCGGCGAATCCACAAAGACGTGCGCATGCGTATCAATCGGCCCGATCCTTGCCAGCGCCGCCAGGTCTGCTGCTTCCTGAGGATCGACCTCTTGCGCCGCGGGTGACGCCAGCAGATGATTCGATAAAATCACTCCGGCCGTTACGCCGGTTATCACGAGGAAACTGATTGCAATCATCCTGATCCGTCTCAACTTCGTCCTCCGTTCAGCACTGCTTCCCAGTGCTCCCTGTCATTCGATGAGCGCCTGGCCCATCATCCCTGGCTGGGCGATAGCCCGACAATCATACACCAGCGCTGAGAGTTTTTTCGGGGCTGATTTGAATTTTTTACGGCCGACTGTGTCGTGGCAGGATGATTCGAACCCGGAGGCGCGCTCTGCAGAATTATCGCCCGGAAGCTTTTGAGGTATATTAAAATTTTATTAACTGATAAGCTAATGGTGGCTTGGGTTAATCAGGTGTTTACCTGATTGACCGCCGATGAAGAATTAGGTGATTCTAACGCGGATGCTTGTTTAGTTAACTGCCTCTTTTTCTTACTGAAAGGCAGCTCTTGCTGGCACAGCATCTTCCAGGCGCCCGCTCCGGTCTGTTTCATAGCACGAATTGAAGAGTCTGATCTGAGTTGGCGCGAAGGCCATCGGGGTATTGCAGGGTCCCAACACATACCGGCCACTAACGCGGCGGTGGAAAGGCAATCCCGATTGTTCTTGAAAGTTAGGGGCGGCCCAGGACTGTTCTTTTCCACCAAGCGCCAGAGTGGATTGGAAGTTCTGGTCAGGCTGATGCATCAAGGCCAAATTCCCGAAAAGGAGGAGCCGCTCGGTCACCATGGCGCGATGTCCTAAACTCCGCAATATCCGGCAGCCGGATCAAGCGCACCTGGCCAGTGGCGAAACAAGAATATGAAGGTACCACTGTCTATAGCCGACGAACTTCGTTCCATCCGCGGTGGCCTCAACAGTAAAAGCCTGCCCCAGGGTCTAAATCGGCACGCAGAAACCGAGCGCCCTTGGAAATCGGATATTGAGCGAGTGGAGCAAACGCTTCAGGAAGCGTTGCGGGTTATCTCGCGGTTTTCTGGCGTCGAGCTTCCAGAGGAGATTGACGCTTCTCCCGGCGGGGAGGGTTCCGTATCACGCCTGGATTGCACCACCTTGAAGGAACGAATCCGCAATGATCTGCAAGCCTTTTCCGTTACCACGGCCTCGGAGATGGCAAAACAGGCCGAGGAACAGGCCCGCGCTGCGCTGGCTGCCGTTCAGAGTGAAATGAGCGGCCGGATCGAGCAAGTGGTGGGTGAATACCGTCTGAAATTGAAGGAAGAGATTGCGCCTCAGGAAATTGACATTAATGTGACCCGGCAGAGCCAGGACCGCGTCGCGGAGCTGGTTCGCGCCCAGACGGATGAATTTGCCCGTTGGGTTTGGCTGACCTGCAAGGGGACCGGAACTCCCATTCCAATGCAAATCGAGAAGTTGCTGGAACCCTATGTGCAGGAAGCCACTGCTCTGGTTACTGGAAGTATCCAGCAGAAAATTCAAGAATTGCTTGCTGACCAGGAGAAGCTGGTGGAGGACCACTTCCAGGGAACGGCAGATTCACTCCAAAGCCAGATTGCTTCGCTTGAGCAGGCCGCGCAGCAGATTTGTGAAAAGAACGCGGATTCGGTGACGAAATTATCCACGGAGAAGCTGCATGCCGTCGCCGACGATGCAGCGAAAAGCTTTGAGGGCCAAATCCAGGAGAAGCTGGAAGGTGCTCTCAGCGGAGTTCAGACCCGCCTGGATGAGACCACTTCCGCGTTGCTGGAGAGATTGCGGCAGGAGCAGGACGAGAGAGCACAGGACTTCATCCGCAGGCTGGAAGCGCTGTCGTCGGAGGTGGAAGCTACGGAAGGTCCGGAGATGGTATCCCGGATGGAACAGGCCGCGAACGGTGTCGTGAACTCCTCGCTCCAGCAACTGCAGCAGGCGACAGAGAGCGCCGTGCTGCGGGTACAGGAAACCGGGCAGTTCGTTAACGACTCCGTCGAGGAGGGCTTCAGGCGGGTGGGTGAGATGCTTGGCGGCAAGGGCCAGGACCTCGGCGGGTTCCGAGAGAAAATCCTGGCGGATTCTAAAGAGCACATCTCCGAGATGGTTGATGAAGCTGTGGCATCGATCGAGCCGCGCATCCTGCAACTGGCCGAAGAGAAGATCGAAGCGGTCAATGTGGAGAAGGGCAAGTCGCAGGACGAGAGCCTTTCGCAGTTTGAAACGCGGCTTCGAGAAGTTTCGGACGGACACTATAGCAGTCTTCTGGAGCGCATCCAGAATGACGCAGGTGAAGCGGGCGCCCGGGTTGCGGAAGAAGTCCGAAGCTCCTCAGGCGCCGTCATGCAGGAACTTACCGAAAAGGTGGATATCGCAGCCTCGCTTTTGAGAAAAGAGCAGGAGGCGGCAAGCTCCAGCTTCCAATCCTCCGTGAACGATACCCTTGAAACCTTCCGGCAGCAACTCTCGGAGATTTCGCAGACTGGAATTGAAGCGCAACGCAAATCGATTGCAAACAACCTGACCGAACTCCAGAAGCGCCTAACGCTGGCTGCGGAGGCCCTGGTGGCAGATCCTCCCCTGCCCGAGTAGCGGCCGCGGTGCAGCATGCCGTCGACTCAGAGGAGTTCTTCCGGTATCTTCCTGAACGCCTGGCCAGGCAAAGTTTCCGCCTGCCATTCGCTGTCGTTATATCTTTCCCCGCCCGTATAGAACCTCTCCCGGCTTCGCCCCCGTGTGCTCTCCGTTCTTGATCACCACAACGCCGTTGACTATCACAAAAGGAATGCCCGCCGGATACTGCAGCGGGTCTTTGAACGTGGCCTTGTCGCTGACGGTTTGGGGATTGAAGATGGTGATGTCCGCCGCCATGCCGGGCGCCAGCAGCCCGCGGTCTTTTAGCCCGGTGATGTGCGCGGGCAGGGAAGTCATCTTGCGGACGGCGTCGGCCAGCGTCAGGACGTGCCGCTCGCGAACGTAAACGCCGAGCACGCGCGGGAACGTTCCGTAGAATCGCGGGTGAGGTCTGCCCGCGAAAGTCATGTAGGGGTTTACGGCCGCACCGTCCGAACCCATACCCACCCACGGTTGCTTCATGGCCAGCTCGACGTCCGGCTCGCTCATGCTGAAGTAGATGGCGTAGGCCGTTCCGCCTTCGTTCACCAGCACGTCGCAGAGAGCATTCACCGGGTCGGCGTGCATCATCGTTGCCACCTCGTCCATACGCTTGCCCTCGTACTGCTTGTCTTCCGGCTTGTTCACGGCGGCCACCATCACGCCGTGCCAGCCGCCAGTGCTCTGGACCTCGTTGTTAACCCATCCCGGAAGTCCGTGGGCGATGTCCCTGCGGATCTCCTCGCGAACCTTGGGATCTTTCAGCGCTTCCACGCGGTGCTCGAGCGACCCTTCCAGAAATTTGGGCGGCAGGCATTGTTCCAGATGGGTCATTGAGGCGATGTAGGGATACTGGTCGGCGGTCACCTCGATGCCGCGGTCGCGCGCCGCCTGGATGATCTTGATCTGGTCGATCATGTGGCCCCAGTTCGGCTTGCCGTCCATCTTGAAGTGGAGGATGTGGACGGGCAGGTGGGCCCTCTCGCCGATCTCGATGGCCTCGGCCAGGGCCTGGGGTTCGTTTGCGCCCTCGCCCCGAATGTGGGTGGTGTAGATGCCGCCGTAGCGCGCCGCCACACTGGCCAGGTGGACCAGATCGTCTGTGGTCATGTACGAGTTGGGCGGGTAGATGAGTCCAGCAGAAAGTCCGATGGCGCCCTGCTGCATGGCCTGTGCCACCAGGTCCTCCATCTTTTTCATTTCCTCCGGCGTCGGTCGGCGGTTCACGTTTCCAATCACGCCCATCCACACCTGCCCCGCGCCAACGTAGGAAGCCACGTTCAGCGAGATGCCGCTCTTCTGCAGCACTTCAAAATACTGGGCAAGCGTCTCCCAATTCCTCTTGAAGTTGGACGGGCGGGGGCTTTTGCTCACGTCCGGCTGGCGGGTGCTGGTGAAAGGCCCGGCGGAAGCGTCTTCGCCGATGATCTCCGTGGTCACGCCCTGCCGGATCTTGCTTTGTGCATCGCCGTCCACCAGCAGCGTGTAATCGCTGTGAGTGTGAAGATCGATAAAGCCCGGAGCCACGACGAGTCCCGTAGCATCAATCACCCGCCGGGCGGTCGGGTTGACCAGGCGTCCGACGGCGGCGATCCTTCCGTCTTTCACGGCCACATCGCCTTCGTACCACGGGCTGCCGCTGCCATCAAGGATGTGCCCGCCTTTGATCAGCAGGTCGTATTGCGGCTGCACTCTTTGTTGGGTTGCAGGTCGGTGGCAGGAGAGCATAAAACCACAGGCGATGGCAACGGCCGCGAGAGCCAGGCACAGTTGATCGTGGAGTCTAGTACTGCGCATGAGGCTGAACCTCCGGAAATCTTCAGATGTAATTTGCCGGCCAGTGACCGGGGCCGTGGGTTGGCATTATAGCTCAGAGCCATTCGGCAGGCAGGGCGATTCAGTTGACATTTGATGGGAGAAAGTACTTCAGTGGGCGACAATAACCTTCTCTCGGCAACGTGCTGGCCTGGCGCGTTATACTATGGGTGACCGGGATTGCAAGCTATTACGCCGCTTCGAAAGGTGGTCCCCCGCCATGCCCTACTGTCCCAAGTGTCTGACGGAGTATGTGGAAGGCACCAGCGAGTGCGAAGACTGCAAGGCCCAACTTGTCCCGGGCTCTCCCCCTGAGATTGATGATGAACCCGACTCCTCCGCTGACAGCAAAGGGATCGGCGGGTGGCTGCAGGCGCTGATGGGTGCCGGATCGGAGGATGAAGAACCGCACGTCAAGATCGTGAGAATCCGGGTCTTTTCCGGAGGCACAGCGTCACTGGACGCGAACTTTGCGCGAAACCTTTTGCGGGCGCGCGGAATTCGTTCTGTCCTCGACGGCGAGACTTCGGCGGAGATGCTGCCGGTCCTGGAAGTTTCGCTCATGGTCCTGGAAGAGGACGCTGACCGCGCCACAGAGATTCTTCATACCTACTTGGACAAGAAAGGCCCCATCCTGGCCGAGTAATTCACTTTTTTGCAGAGGGCGGCGGTTGCTCTGCGGCCGCCTGGCGCCTGTGCTCACGGGCAATCTGGCGCTGCAGCTGGCGGATGGCCTTGTGCACGTCTTTCGCTTCATCGGCCTGCTTCTGCGACGGCAGGACGCTCAGATATTTTTGGTAGGCAGCAAGCGCTTCGTGCTTTTTGCCCATCTTCTCGCAGACCTTGCCCAGCCCAAGATAAGCGGGAGCATAGTAGGAATCATCCCGCGCCGCTTCCTCGTAACGGCTGAGCGCTCCGCGGTAATCCTTCCTGCGAAAATAGAAGTCGCCGACCTCAACCGACTGCCGGGCCGATGGCGGAACGTAATGGTACGAGCTCTCAATCTCGCCGTCATCCTGCGCCCTATGCTGAGCAGGCAAAGAAGTCGGCAGGCTCAAGAAAGCCATGACGCCAAGCAGAAGCGTGGCAAGCATTGTGCGCATATCCAGATTGTCTATCGCGGCTGGAATGGAGTCAACCGGATATCCCGGCACCAGGTGCGGCATTTTCTGCTGCGGCCATGGCGGGGCGATGAAAGCGAGCGAACACAGGGTGTTTGTAAATTTTACCTACTGTTTCATAATGGGACACTTTTTATTTCACCGGCAATCCTGAGCGCTTATAAATATAATAAGTTGCTTATTATCAATAACTTAATTTTTGTGATTTTGGCGGGCGAACGCCCCATACGCCCCACTTGGGGTGTCTCCTTCCTCGAACGTAGCCTATTATACTACGCTATAACAAGCTTGCGAGGCCAGGCCGCAGCCCCGCGCCGCCCAACCCTGCCCTCCCTCATTGGAATTTCCTGATCAGCACCACGTCGCTCGACTGGCTGCCGCGGGCCAGGGCAAGCTGGCCGTCGCGCGAGATGTCAAACCAGAAGATGTGGCCGGAATCATAGTGCGTCAGTTGCCGGGGCGCGCCGCCGTCGATGGGCTGCGCCACTATGTTCGACACACCACCCTTTTGCACGGTGTAGGCAATGGCGCGGCCATCGAGGGTCCAAACAGGCCGCGCGGAAGGGTCCATGGCTGGTAAAAGCTTAAAGGTCTTCACGGGCTTGCCGCCCGCAAACGGTAGGATGGCCAGCTCCGACGGTTTCAGGGGCTCCTCTTCGTAAGCACAGGCGAGCCACTTTCCATCGGGAGAGACGGACGGAAGGTCGGCGCCAGCCACGTTGGTGAGTTGAACGGGCTTGCCGCCGTCAATCGAGACTTTCCAAATCTCGAACTTCCCGGACGAGAGCGAAGAATAAACTACCCACTTGCCGTCCGGCGAGCATGACGGCCCCAGATCGAACGAACCCTCCGTCAGTTGCTTCAGGCTACTGCCGTCCGGGTTCACGCGCCAGATGACCGGCCCTCCTCCTTTCGGGGCTGTCACAAACGTGATGTAGCCTGAACCACCGCAAGCCGACGGCAGCTGGTCCGGAAGCGCTGTCTGGACCAGCTTCAGGCTCTCACCGTCCCCGGGATTGACCTGCCAGAGCGAGGTGTTGCCATTTGCCTGCGAGGCGTAAACTATCTTGCCGTCCCCGGTCCAGGAAAGGCCCTGGGTGCCATCGGCATTCGAAAGGCCTCGGGTAATCTGCCGGGGGTGGTCCCACTCGCCTTTGGGCGCGATCCAGATGTTGGACGCGCTCTCTGTTTTTACGGTGGCGAGCGCGCCGCCGTCCGCCGTCATGCTGACGCCCACGTAGTCATTCAGGTCATTGGTGATCCTGCTGGCCTCGCCATCCGGATAAGAGAGCCGCCACATCTGGCGCTGCCCTGGAGTAGAGAAATCGCTCGCAATCATCAGCAGGCTCTTGCCACCCGGCAGCCAGGCCAACTGGTGGACATTAAACCAGCGTTTGGAGCCAATCTGTTGCTCCTTCCCTGTTGAAACGTTAACCGCGAAGGGACGACGTTCCCAGGGAGAGAACGTTCCGGCGCCTACGGCGATCACTTTGCCGTCCGGCGACCAGGCAGTGCCGCCGTAAACCGTGAACAACTTCGGCATTTCCCGCCTGGCCAGGACCCGCTCATCGCTTCCGTCAGCGCCCGCAAGCACAAGCTGGGTCTCGCCTTTTCCGGAAAGGTATCGCACAAAGGCCATTCGCCCCCCGTCCGGAGAAAACGTAACAGCAGAACGCACATTTTCCAGCAGCTTGCTCGATTGCCCGCCCAGCACCGGGACCCGGTACAAGTCAGGTTGGTCGGTCCCATTCTGAGGTCCCTCAATGTAGTCGAGGTAGTTGCCGTCGGGAGTGAACGTCAGACCCACATACCGGACGGCGGCGGAAGGAACGATTTGCACGTTGCTGCCGGTGGCGATCTGGCGCAGCCAGAGGCTGTGGCCGTTCGAGTCCTGCTGAACGTAGGCGACATACCGGCCCTCGGGCGAAATGGCCGCCAACTCCGCCGTGCCGGTCGTGGTGAGCTGGGTGATCTGCATGTTGGCGGCGGACGATGGCGGGGCAATTGCCCGGCCTGGCGGCCGCGCCAGGCGATAGATGCCATAGCCTCCCGCCGCCAGCAAAATCAGGAGCACTGCCGTCAGGCCCTTCCGGTGCCTTTTGACCAGCGCCGCAACCATCTGCGAATCGGAACTGGCATGATCGGCGCTCTGTAGCGGCGGCTTTACGCCGCCATCTGGCGAGGTAAACTCGCCGCTACGTGCCGATGGCGAGGACGCCGACGACGCCGTGGCACGGGCATCGGGTTCGCTTGGCTCAGGGCGGGCCTGCCCGTGTTCTGCAGGGGACACGGCCGAGACGGCCGTGCCACGTCCGGAGCCGGTGTCGCGCTTCAGGCGTTTCAAATCCGTGCGAATATCGGAGGCATGCTGATAACGAAGATCCCGGTCTTTTTCAAGGCACTTGGCGATGATCTCGTCAAGCTTTGGAGGCAAGTCAGGATTGACGCGCGTGACCGGCGCCGGGTCTTCGGCAAGAATCTTGTGGAAAATCACCGCCGTAGTTTCGCCATAAAAAGCCTGGCGGCCGGTGGCCATTTCGTAGAGCACAGCGCCGAAGCTGAACAGGTCGGTCCGGGCGTCGAGCACTTCGCCACGCGCCTGCTCCGGGCTCATATAAGCCACCGTGCCCACCGTTGCGCCGGGGCTGGTGAGGTTTTCACGGTCGAAGGTGGCCGTGGGAGCATCTGTGGCACGGGCATCCTGCCCGTGCTGGCCCATCCCCACGGGCGAGACGCCCGTGCCACTGGTCAGTTTGGCCAGACCGAAGTCCAGAATCTTGGCCTGGCCGCGTGCAGTAACAAAAATATTCGCCGGCTTGATGTCGCGATGGACGATGCCTTTCTGGTGCGCAGCATCCAGCGCGTCGGCTATTTCGATGGCGAGGTCGAGCAGTTGGGGCAGCGGTAACGCCGCCGTCCCGGCGGCTTGCCGGCCAGAGGCCGGCGCTACCAGCCACCCTTTCAGCGTCGCGCCCTCCATCAACTCCATGGCAATGAACGGCCGGCCTTCGTGCTCGCCCACTTCGTAAATCGTGCAGATGTTGGGATGGTTCAGCGCCGCAGCAGCACGCGCCTCGCGCTGGAAGCGTTCGAAAGCAGTGGGGTTGGATTGTAGCGGCGGCTTTACGCCGCCACGTGGCGAGGTCAACTCGCCGCTACGTTCCGCCGCCTCTACGGGCAGAAACTTCAGCGCAACGAACCGCCCCAGCGTGGTGTCTTCGGCCTTATAGACGACACCCATCCCTCCGCCGCCGAGCTTTTCGAGCACGCGATAATGCGAAATGATGTTGTCCGCCACCCGAGAGGCTCCCCACCCTGTTGTGTCCCAATCATAGGGGGCAAGGCCCGACATGTCAACGCAGGGGCCAGGCAGGTCATCGCATTATGCGTGACGTAACGCGTCATTAGCGGTATCCTGAGCTTGTGATTGTCAGCTACCGGGACAAGCGCACCAGAGACTTCGCTGGCGGCAAGCGGGTCAAAGCCTTCTCTGGCTTTGAGCGCTCCGCGCGCCTGAAGCTCGACCGTCTGGAGTCGGCAACGTCACTGAAGGACCTTGCCGTATTGCCGGGCAATCGTTTTGAAGCCCTGGCAGGCGGCCGCAAAGGGCAGTACGGCATCCGTATTAACGATCAATGGCGGATTTGCTTCGAGTGGCCGGACCGGGCGCCGGGGCCGTCAAAGGTGGAGGCCGTCGATTACCCTTAGGAGGGTTGCTATGCGAATGGCTGCTATCCATCCAGGTGAACACTTGTCAGAGGAACTGCAAGCGCTCGATATGAGCGCGGCGGCATTGGCGCGAATGATGGGCGTGCCGACCAATCGCATCACCCAAATCTTGAATGGGACGCGCTCGATCACGGGAGATACCGCGCTGCGCCTCGGTCACTTTTTCGGGACCAGCGCGCAGTTCTGGCTCAATCTGCAGAGCCTTTACGACCTGCGAATCGCAGAACAAAAAGCCGGGAAGTCCATCCAAGCGCTGCCCAGACTGAAACGGCGCGAACCCGTCCGCGCTTAGAGGCCTCGCATCAGTGAGCGGTGGCCTCCTGTGCTGCGGGACGGGGCTGGAGCTTTTCTGTAACGCGACACTCCTGCCTCTCGCTTCGCGAGACCGCAGATACTGCAGGGCGAGCATCTGCGTCACCCGCGAGGACATTCTTTGCAAAATTTAACTAGACAGTGGGGTGACGTTATGGTAAACAGGGGCCACTTGATTTCCAGAATTTGCCGCCTGGGAGGTTAGCGATGCGTCACAGAGTTGCTTGCCCCGGGTCCCTGGTTTTTTTAGTCGCTCTTGCCTTGTGCCTGTTTTTTCTGATCGGTCCGCGTTCGGACACGAGTGCGCAGACCTCTACGCCGTGCTGCACGGAGATTGGCCCGCGGGAGATTGACTTTCCATACTACGCCCTCGACAATGGATTCAACTCCACTCTGTTCCTGGTGAGCGATTCACCGGACCCGCTCGATTTTATTCTCGCCATCCGCAATCTTGCCGGTCAGACTGTTCTGTCCTCCTCGATGACCATTCAACCCGGCGCGAAATTGCCGATCGACCTGAGGGGCTTGCTCGTACAACTCGGTGCAGACCCGTCGGGAACGTTTGCTGAGGGCAGCGTGTCTGTATATTTTGAGGGGACGATTATGCCCTTGGTGGGTCAGTTGACGCTGGTGAATCCAGCGCTACACTGGAGCCAGGAAGCCGAAATGGTCGAAAACGATCCCGGGCGAAGCGACATTCCAACCATACTGAACGGGATGTGGTGGGGGCTGTCTGGTGGGCGTGACGCACAAATCATGGTCACCAATACTTCGAGAAATCTCCAGGCAGCCGATGTGTTTCTCAATTTCGATGGGCGGCAACACCAAAGCCCTGCAATTGTTTTCAACCCGCACGAAACGAAGATTCTCTCGATTGCTGACCAGCTTTCGAAGCTGAACCTTTCTCCGGCGCAAGAGCCCCAGGGATCCATCACAATCATTCAGCGAGGCGCTAATCCGGCGCTTATAGCCCAGGGCCGCGTGACCGACGCGGTCACAGGTTTCTCCAGCACGCTGGAGTTCCCCGATCCAGCCCGGCAGAAGGTGAGTTCGCTCCACGCCAGCGGGATTCCCATCGGCACGCCGAGTGCGGATTCTCCTTTTGCGGGAGACGGTACGTTCACGCCGCACGTCGTGGCCAGCAATCTCTCGAATGGCCCGGAGTCGGTGACGGTCACGGTGGAATACCCACAGAGAGATATGCAGGGAACCGACGCGAAGACGGTTCTTGCTCCCATCGGTACAAAAGAGTTCGATGGTGAGGGCGGCACGAGCGTGGTACAGACGGCATTGGCGTCGTTCCAGATTCCGGCGTACAGCACGGTAGATTTTTCGCTCTTCGCCGAATTAGGTCAACTGCCTTTGCCACTGCCCTACGCCTCCGTCCGCGTCCAGTACAGCGGGGCGCCGGGGTCGGTGATCGCGCAGGTTTCGAGCGTGGATGGGACTCAGGACCTGGTGGTTGATGCGAGAACCATGAACGAAGGAGACGGCTGGGCCGGCTCAGGCTCAAACCCCTGGCACCTGGACAGCCAGACCGAGTCTATCCTCTTCCTCACTGATGAGAGCGACATGCCGGCACGGATCGGGTTCCACGTAGTGGCAAACGGGGTCACGTACCACCTGACAAGTCTCAAGCTGAATCCGCACGAAACGCGCGCCATCAACATCAGAAAGCTTCGCGACGCGCAAAACACCGATTTCCTGAAGAATAAAATTCCGGCTAACGCGAGTGACGGCAGCGTGGAGTGGAACCGAATCGACAACGTCGCGGTGACTGGCCGCGTCGTAGTCATCCAAAAGAACCAGGGCACCGCTTCCGCCTACGACTGCTGTATGTGTCCTTGCCCCGAAAGCTACCAATCACTCTCGGTAATTCCATTTTCGGCTTACCTTACAGTCGGTGGCAGCGTGCTGCTCGGTGCTATGGGGAATTACCAGGCCTGCAACCATGGGCCCATAGACTACATTGATGATAGTTTCTGGGCAACATGGACGAGTGGAACTACTGGCGTGGCGGTCATGAATTCGGGCACGCACGGCGAGGTTGATGGTGTGGCTGCCGGAACGAGCACTATTACGGTGAGATTCTCTGATTACGTTTACACCTACAACGGCGTTTATTGTAATGGCAGTCTGTCGCCGCACCAAGGCACCGCCGGGGTCACCGTGCAGGAGCCCGCGTATGTCGGGGTAGGCAACGCCGTCGCGGACACAGTGCAGTGCGGGAGCACGAACTACTACGCGCGGCGACTACAGGTGCCGTACACGGTACTCGATTCAAACAAGTCTCCTATCTCGATTGCGGGGATGACCGTGAAAGAGCAGCTTTCGTGGACGAGTAGCGTGTGCGCCACGAGTAATGATTGCGGGCAAGAACCCAGCGCGGGGACGTGGACTACTGACGGCGGTGGAGGCTTCACAGATACGATATACAACTGCTCCCCGACGTGCGAGAACAGCGGGAGTTGCACCGAAGATTGGCAGCAGACTTTTACGGTTAATACTCATTCCGTTGGAATTGTGAACGGGTCGACCGTAGGGACACTAAATTGCATTGCCACCGACTGCAGCAATACCCCCCAAGGAGCCACGCATTAATTCGCGCTGATGGCGATCGACTCTGTCTCGGCAACGGAGGCTTTTATGGATATCGACGGACGACGGATTACGAGGCTTGGGACGGCGCTTGCCCTTGTTTTAATGATTCTGGCCATGCCCGCCTATGCACAACAGGATTCTCAGACAGCCTCCTGGAAAGGGAAGCTAGAGGTCAGGCAATTCAATTTCAGTTATGCGGTTGGGGTGCGAAACCAGCGCCTCGTGGTGCGGAGCGTTGATGTGTGGAAGACCAATTACGACTTCTATCAAAATACCTCGGGCATCGTTCGTGAAGAGCTGACTTTCATTAACCACAATCGCTCTGTGGGAGGGCCGATGGACATCAGGCTGCTTAATTACGCAGACGGGGAGGGGTTGGTCTTCGATAAAGGCCGTCCCGAGGCGATTGAAGGGTCTCTTAAGCCGCCCGTTCCGGGGAAGAGCTTAGGCGTAAAGCACATTTTGGGTTTTTCCTGCGAGGGTTCGGAGTTCGAGTGGAAAACATTTCAGCACGCAAGCGTGGAGTTGCAATCCTGGAGGGTTGTCAATTCCAGTCTTAGGGTGCCGCTTTTACAGGTCGAGTATTTCAGTGACGACACGGGTGCGTTGATCGCCTTGACAGTTCGCGTGGCAAGCCAAGTGGGGCCCTCGCCTGCATTGCCGCCATCGCTTTTTCAGCCCCCAGAAGGCTTGCGCATTGTGCATGTTCCAATGGTCGAGTAAGCTGCGTGCGGCGCAGCTGCAAGCAGGCGGGTGGCGCAGACATTGACTTTTAATTTCTGCGGTCAGGGAAGCTGCGGGTGGCGCATACGTCGCGGCGTTTGCGATGTATGCGAAGATCGTGTGCCCTCAAACCTCGCGGTCCTCAATGCCGGTTGAGGATTCTTTCGCCCCTCCGAGTGTGCGTGAGAACAAGGTTGGGGTGGCGTTGAGAAGGGGCTTGGCTGGTGGCTGGCCGATTCTATCAGCTGCGCCCTATCGGATGGCCTGCTGCAGGGGCCGGGAGCTAG